>Ga0190274_10000027_pt1 | contig 177286 bp, 159 predicted proteins | sample Popmic531T_FD_133002 | JGI IMG/M metagenome (GOLD analysis project Ga0190274, IMG submission 133002) | Populus adjacent soil microbial communities from riparian zone of Yellowstone River, Montana, USA - 531 T | ecosystem: Environmental > Terrestrial > Soil > Riparian zone | place: USA...
CAGAACTGCAGCACGTCGACGGTGCGCATGGTGGGGAGCAGCCAGGCGAACCTGTTCGCCTCGATCGCTGCCGGCATCTGCGCCCTCTGGGGGCCGCTCCACGGCGGCGCCAACCAGGCGGTCATCGAGATGCTGGAGCAGATCCGGCAGGACGGCAGCGATTACAAGAAGTACGTGAACATGGCGAAGGAGAAGGACTCCGGCTTCCGCCTGATGGGATTCGGGCACCGGGTCTACAAGAACTTCGACCCGCGGGCGCGGATCGTCAAGAAGATCGCCGACGAGGTCCTCGGCCAGCTCGGCATCCAGGACCCGCTCCTGGACATCGCGAAGGCGCTGGAAGAGGTGGCGCTGAACGACGAGTTCTTCATCTCGCGCAAGCTCTACCCGAACGTCGACTTCTACAGCGGCGTGATCTACCGGGCGATGGGCATCCCGACCAACATGTTCACGGTGATGTTCGCCCTCGGCCGCCTGCCCGGCTGGATCGCCCACTGGCGCGAGATGCGGGAAGACCCCAAGACCCGCATCAACCGGCCGCGGCAGATCTACACCGGCGCGACCGAGCGGCCGTACCTGCCGGTCGACCAGAGATAGGCTCTCAAAGGACAGCAAGGACACCAGGGACATCAAGGACGAGGTTTTGCCCTTGCTGTCCTTGTCGTCCTTGCAGTCCTTGGGCGGGCGGGGGCCTACTCCCGGTTCACCATCCGGTGCAACCGGTCATGGATCTTATTGCGGAATCCTTCGACCCGGTTCCAGACCTTGGGCCAGCGCTGGAGGGTCTTGCGCATCCACTGATGGGCGAGCTCGCTCGCCACGGAGAGGATCGCCGCTCCCAGCAGGATCGTGACCACGCCCTGGATGCCGGGGAGCACCAGGCCGGCCACGCCGACCAGCAGCACCACCCAGCCGACCAGCAGGACCACGACCCGCAGCCAGAGCGGGAGCGGTCGTTGGAACCGCCTCTGCCGCACGAGCGTGTTGTCACCGATCGGCATGGGGCTCTCTCGATAGGGGATCTCGCCGGCTATGACCGGCGATGCGGCCGCCGGCTCGATCTCGATCTCTTCGCAGGTTCCTTGGACCATCTGCTGCTCCTGCGCCGAGGGGAAATCATAGAGCCCGCGGCGACAACTCCCAAGCTTTGCAGATCCCATACCCGGCGTCGAAATCCTCCCGGTTGACAAACCGTACCGCGACGGTCCAGAATAACTCCACCTTTTTGAGAAGTTGTCTCAACAAGGCGGAACAGACCAAAACCGAGAACCAAGGATCGGACATGTCAGACGCTCGCGAGAGACAGAAGTTCCTGCAATTCCTGCGGGATCGGGGTCACCGCGTGACCTCGGAGCGTCTCGCCCTCTTCGACGAGATCTTCGCACAACACGGCCACATTGACGCCGAGGAGCTGCTCGGGTTGATGAAAGCCCGCGCGCTCAAGATCTCGCGCGCCACGGTCTACCGCAATCTCGACCTGCTGGTGGAGTGCGGCCTGGCCCGCAAGCAGCGGCTCGGGCGCAACCGCTTTCTCTACGAGCACGTCCATCCCGGCCAGCGGCACGACCATCTGGTGTGCACGGGCTGCGGCCGCGTGGTGGAGTTCTTGAGCCCGGGGATCGCCGCGCTGCAGGCGGAGATCTGCCGCGCGCATGGGTTCTCCACGACCTTCCACACCTTGCAGATCAGCGGCCTTTGTAACGCGTGCGCCGAGAGGCGCGCCGAGACCGCATCCGCGCGTCCTTCTCAGCAGGAGGCGGTTCATGTTTGAGGCCCTGGTCGTCACGCTGCGCGAGGGAGTCGAGGCGGCTCTCGTCGTGGGGATCATCGTCGCCTTCCTGCGCAAGGAGGGGTACGACCGGTATCTCGGCACGGTGTGGGCGGCGATCGGCGCGGCGGCCGTGGCGAGCCTGCTCGGCGCCTGGGCTCTCTACCAGTGGGCGGTCAACGAGGAAGTCTTCGAGGGTCTCCTCTACTTCGGCTCGGCGATCATCGTCGGCTCGATGATGATCTGGATGTGGCGGCACTCCCACGCGCTCTCCGGCGAGATGAAGGGATCGCTCTCGCGCATCCTGGCGCGCGAGCGGACGTCGTCGGTGATGTCCGTGCGGGGGGGCCTGTTCGCCTTCACCTTCCTCATGGTCTTCCGCGAAGGGGTCGAGACGGTGCTCTTCCTCTCCGCCCTGTCGTTGACCACGAACGGCCTGATGGCCAGCCTTGGGGTGCTGATCGGGCTCGGCGCGGCGATCGTCTTCGGCGTCCTGTTCGTGCGCGGCAGCCTGCGGATCGACCTCGGGCGGTTCTTCAAGATCACCGGGATCGCGCTCGGCATCTTCGTCCTGCAGCTCCTGGTGAACGGCTACCACGAGCTCTCCGAGGGGGGCTGGCTGCCGGCCAACGAGACGACCATGGCGACAATCGGCCCGCTGGTCCGCAACGAGGTCTTCTTCATCGCCGCGGTGATCCTCCTGCCGCTCTTGATGCTGCTGATCCCGGGCCGCGACGGCGGCGGAGCCCAGGCGGCCGCTGGAGCCGAGGCACGGCTCGAGCGGGCGCAGGCGGCGCGGCAGGCGCGCGCCCGGGTGCTCGGGGCGGTCCTCGGGATCTTCATCCTGGCCGTCCTCGGGCTCGGTTTCGTGTACGCCCAGCCGCCCGCGTCTCTCTCGCCGGCCGAGCCGGTGACCTTCGCGGCGGACGGCCGGGTGCACATCCCTCTGTCCAGCTTCCAGGGGACCGCGCTGCGCCGCTTCTCCGCGACGGTGGACGGCCAGGCCGTGCGCTTCATCGCCGTGCCGATCGAGGAGGGCGGGGAGATCGCCACCGCGTTCGACGCGTGCGACATCTGCGGCCCCCGCGGCTATTACCAGGACGGCACCTCGATCGCCTGCCTGCACTGCGGCTCCGCCATCTACCCGCCGAGCATCGGGCAGTCGGGCGGCTGCAACCCGGCGCCGCTGAACGCCCGGGTGGAGGGAGGCGAGCTGGTCATCGCCAAGGCCGATCTGGCCGCCGGTGCGCCGCGGTTCGCCACGGCTTCCGGGCACGACGGACACATGGGGCATTAGGGCGTTTCGATGTACGCGCGCCTCCTGCTCGAATCGCTGCGCCGTGGGACCCGCCGGAAGCTGCTGGCGGTGACCGCCGTGGCGTTGGGCACCCTGGGCGCGACCGCGCTCAGCACGGTGATGCTCGCCTCGGGCGACCGGATGGCCGCCGAGATGAGCTCGTACGGCGCCAACCTGGAGCTCGTGCCGGCCGCGGGGCGGGAGACGCTCGCCGCCGCCGATCTCCCGCGCATCCGGAAGATCTTCTGGCGCAACAACATCGTGGCGCTCGCGCCGTTCCACTCGCTGCGCGTCCGCATGGAGCCGGGCGCGGTCGTGGCGCCGCTGGTGGGCACCTGGTTCGACCACGAGCTGGAGACCGGGTGGCGCACCGGCCTGCCGCGCGTCCGCCCGACGCTGCGGATCGCAGGTCGGTGGCCCGCGGAGCAGGCCGCCGGCTCTGGATCCAATGAGCTGGTGCTGGGCCGGCGCCTGGCCGAGCGGCTGAGGGTGAAGACGGGTGACGAGCTGGCCGTGAAGCTCGGCGCGGCCTCCGCGTCGTTCCGGATCGTCGGCCTGGTCGAGAGCGGCGGCGACGAGGAGGAGCAGGCGTTCGCGCCGCTCGCCGCGGTGCAGCGCCTGGCCGGCCAGCCGGGCCGCTTCACCCGCGCCGAGATCTTCGCCCTGACGAATCCCGAGGCGCGGAACGCCCGCGACCCGCGGCGGATGAGCCCCGAGGAGTACGAGGCCTGGTACTGCACCGCCTACCCCTCGTCCGTGGCCTGGCAGATCAACGAGGCCGTGCGGGGGGGCGCGACGCGGGTGAACTATGGGATCACGGGGGCGACCGCCGACATCCTCGGCCGGTTCCGCGGCGTGCTCCTCGCTCTCGCCCTGGTCTCGCTGGTGGGAGGGGCCGTGGGCGTCACCGCCGCGATGACGGCGACGGTCCTGGAGCGCCGGCTGGAGGCCGGGCTCCTGGTGGCCCTCGGCGCGCCGCGCTATCAGGTGGTGCTCTTCTTCCTGAGCGAAGCCGCGCTGCTCGGCCTTCTGGGCGGTCTCGCCGGAGGGGCCGCCGGTCTGCTCGGCGGACGGCTGCTCGGCAGCGGCGCCCTGGGCGTCGCCGTCCCCTGGATGCCCCAGCTCCTGCCGTTCGCGGCGCTGCTTGGCCTGACCGTCGCAGCGCTGGCGAGCTGTGCCCCGGTCGTCCGGGCGCTGGAGCTCTATCCCGCCGACATCCTCAAGAGGGCCACGGCCTGATGCTCGCCCGTCTCGTGGCCGCCAGTCTGCGGCGCCGCTTCCGGCAGCTCGCGCTGATCCTCGCCGCCGTGACCGTGGCCGCGGCGACCGTTGCCGCGCTGGCCGGGTTTTCCGAGCGGGCGCGCGGGCAGCTGGGCGAGAGCCTGTCGGCCTTCGGTCCCAATCTGGTGGTCCGCTCCCAGGTCGGCGGTCCGGGCGACCTCTCACCCGAGCTGGTGGCGCGGGTGCGCGCCATTCCTGGCGTGCGCACCGCGGTTGGGATGAAGGCCCCGGGGCGGCCGGCGGCGGCGCGGATCGACCGGATCGAGGTGCGCGCTGATCCCGCCCATCTCCAGCAGGTGGCGCGCTCGGTCGAGGAGCGGGTGGAGGGAGTCGAGGCGCGGCCGATCCTCAAGGTGAGCGAGTCGGATGCGCGGGTGACGCGGCGTCTCACCCTGCTGCTGGTCGCGGTGAGCGGCGTCTCCCTCCTCCTGGCCCTGCTGTCGGTGGGGGCCGCCACCACGGCTCTGGTGGGGGAGCGCCGGGTGGAGATCGGCCTCCTGCTGGCCCTGGGCTTCACCGGCCGGCGGGTGAGCACGATGTTCGCCGCCGAGCTTCTGGTGGCCGCGGTGCTGGCGGGGCTGGCGGGCGAGCTCCTCGGCGAGCTGGCGGCGAGCGGCCTGGCGCAGCGGATCCTGGGCGCCTCCGGCGGACTGGCTCTGACCTGGAGCGGCTTCGCTGCTGCGGGTGCGGCGGCGGTCCTGGTGGTGGGCGTGTCGATGGTCTTCGCGCTGCGGCGGGTCGAACGGCTCGACGCGGCCCGGGTGCTGCGGGGGGAGTAGCGTGCCGTTCGTCGAGATCACCGGGCTCAGCCGCCGGTTCGGCACGCTCCGTGCCCTGGATGACCTTACGCTCTCCGTCGAGGAGGGGGAGTGGGTGGCGGTCACCGGCCCCTCGGGCTCGGGCAAGACGACGCTCCTCAACATCCTGTCCGGGCTCGACCACCCGACCTCCGGCAGCGTGCGCGTCGGCGGCACCGACCTGTCCGGGCTCGCGGCGCGCGACCTCGCTGGGTACCGCCAGCGGACGATCGGCCTCGTCTTCCAGCAGTTTCATCTGATCCCCTATCTCACCGCGCTGGAGAACGTCATGCTGGCCCAGTACGTCCACAGCATGACGGACCGGGGCGAGGCCGAGGAGGCGCTGCGGCGCGTCGGTCTCGGCGAGCGGCTCGGCCATCTGCCCAGCCAGCTCTCGGGCGGCGAGCAGCAGCGCGTCTGCATCGCGCGGGCGCTGATCAATCAGCCGCCCCTCATCCTGGCCGACGAGCCCACCGGCAACCTCGACGCGGTGAACGAGGCCGTGGTGATGAGCCTTCTCACCGACCTGCACCAGCGCGGCCACACGCTGATCCTGGTGACGCACGACGCGTCGATCTCCGCGCGGGCCGACCGCGAGATCCGCCTGGAGCACGGCCGCCTGGCCACGGTCCACGAGCCGGGCGAGGGGGAGCTCCAGGCGGTGCTCGCCGATCTCTGGCGCCTGCTGGAGGAGGAGGGGACCGGCGTCTCCGTCGCCCGCCGCGGCGTCGCCGAGCTGATCGCCGACGGCTTTCTCCAGTTCGCCGACGGCCGGATCGTCTTCACCGAGCGCGGCCATGCCCAGGCGGCGTCGGCCGTGCGGCGCATCCGGCTCTCCGAGGTCCTGCTGGCGCGGACGCTCGCCTCGACCGCGGACTGCGGCCGGGCGCTCCCCGTGGCGGCCGGCTTCGAGGATCAGGTCTGCGCGTTCCTGGATCATCCGGACCGCTGCCCGCACGGGCGGCCGATCCCCGCCGGGGCCGAGTGCGGCTGCGTCGCCGCGGAGGTGGGTGCGTGAGCCGGCGCGGATCCCGGACCTACCGTTTCGGCACCAACCCCCAAAGGTATTCGATCGCCAGAGGCTCGCCACTCCCATTCCCCTGAAGCCAGAGCACGGAAGGGCGCGGGGTGAGGGCGCCGAGCCGGAGCTGGCCTTCGCCCGGTCCGGCGATCGCGAGGGTCACCGCCAGGGCCTGAGCATCCAGGGCCTGCCGGGTGACGACGGCCGCGGAGAGGGTCCCCTGGGAGGGCCGCCCCGTCCGCTGGCTCACATAGGGAGGGAGCGCATCGCCGCTCGCGGCCGTCCGCGGCCGGTCGGTCGCGGACGCGACGGCGAGCGATTGATCGCGCAGGAAGACGCGCCCCATCGGCACGGCCATGCCCGGCAGCCGCGGCAACTGGATGTGCCACCCCCGATCGTCCAGCCCCTTGCCGAAGCCCCGATAGATTCTGCCGATCTGCACGAACCCATTGGTTACACCGCGCTGCTGAAGGACCTCGACGGCCCGGTCCACCGCCAGCCCCTCCGCGAATCCCCAGAGGTCGGCGGCGCTGCCCGCCGCGAGCGCCACGGTCCCGGCCACCGTATCGACCGTGAGGTTGCGGCAGGCCGTGGCGTTCACCGCCCGTTGCAGCGCTTCCCAGTCCTCGGCCGGGCTCACCGCCGAGGGCGTCCGGAGACTCCAGAGCCGGTAGAGATCGCGCCCCAGCGGACCGTGCACCCGCTCGGACCAGAAGCAGACCTCGATCCCCCGGATGAGCGCGGGCACCAGGCGCGCATCGACCGGGGAGGGACCGGCGCCGGCCCGCGCGTTCAGGGCGGCCAGGCTGCCGGCCATCGCCTCCGCGGGCGCGTCCGGATCGGTCAGCCGCTCGATCTCTGCCACCTCGGCGAGAGCGGCGTGGATCGCCTCGTGGGAGGCGGCTCGGGAAAGATCCCGGACCTCGATCTCCACGGTCTCGCCGAAGGCCGGCGCCGCGAGACGGAGGGGTTCGTAGGCGGCAGGTGCGACGGTAACGGGATCGGCCGGAGCGCCGATCAGGAGCGCGAGCAGGAGGTGCAGCATGGAGGGATGATAGCGCCTCTCCCGCGGCTCAGGGCGTGGCCAGGACTCCGGCGAGCACGGCGCGGAAGGCTTCCCGCATGTCCGCCCGGTCGTATCCGGCCGGGTAGTCCGCCCGCTCCGCCAGGAGACGGTCGCGCAGGAGCCCCTCGAAGGCGCCGATCAGCGCCGAACGGACCGCCTCCGGGTGGAGGTCCCCCCGGAGCTGCCCCGCCTCCCGCATCTCGTGCAGGATCGTGTCGACGACCGTGACCATCCGGGTGAAGCCGCGGGTCAGCACCACCACGTGGCCGTGACGCCGGATGCGCCGCCCTTCGAGCAGGAAGAGCACCCGCATCTCCGGGTCGCTTTCGAGAGTCTGGAACATGAGATCGATCACGTCCGTGAGCTTCTCGCGGGGCGTCCGGCCCGACGTGAGAATGGGCTGGGCGGCTGGCGCCAGCTGCTTCCAGGCCTGTTCGAAGATCGCTTCGAGGAGACCTTCCTTGCTGCCGAAGTGCTTGATGAGCTGGGACTCGCTCGTCCCGGCGTTCCGCGCGATCTGGGAGGTCGTGGTGTTCTCGTAGCCGCTTTCGGCGAACAAGGCGCGGGCGGACCGCAGAATTCGATCGTGGGACGACAGCTCGGTGGGAGCTTCGCTGCCGGTTTCAGGTGCAAGAGGCGTCTTCATGTTCCTGAGAGAACCCTTGCCTGCGGAGGATAGTAGTGTTACTATCGACAGTCAAGAGACACGAACCAGAGAAGCACCGACACAGTTCCCTCCGGTGCTGCCCGGCCCGATCTGATCCGGCCGGGCAGCCCGCTTTTTCTCCCCGATCCGCCGTCAGAAGTTGATGTACTCGAGCTCGGCCCGCGCCATGTCGGGGTGCGGGGCGGCGCTGCGCAGGGGCGGATGCTTGATGTGCAGCACCGTCCAGGCGCCGAAGACGGCGGCGAACATCCGGTAGCGGGCCTGGAAACCGGGCACGAGGCCGCGCTTCTTCTCTTTGACCAGATGCTTGAGGTTGTGCATCACCACGGTGGTGACGCACTGGCCGAGCTGCCGGCAGGACCAGTTGAGGCCGGTCTCGACGGCGAACCCACGGAGGTGGGTCTCCGGGACCGCTTCGAAGATCTCCCGGCGCAGGCAGCGGATGCCGGAGAGGAGCGGCCCGGTGCGGGCCTGGATGTGGTCGAGCACCCAGCCGCGGTGGCGGATCCCCACGTTCATGTCGGACGTGCCCGCGAGGACGGGTTCGATGAGGCGCTCCAGCAGATCCACCGTGAGATTGAGGATGTCGCCGTCCACGAAGAGGAGGACGGGCGCGTCCGTGTGCTCGACGCCCACGGCCATGGCCATCCCCTTGCCCTGGTTTTCGCGGAGGTGGATGGTGCGCACGCCGAGATCGCGGGCGATCTCGACCGTGCGGTCGTCGGAGCCGTCCGAGACGACGAAGATCTCGTCGATGCTGGGCGTCGCCTTGAGCACCGCGATCACTTCGGCGATGGTCTCCTGCTCGTTGTAGGCCGGGACGATGGCCGCCACGCGCTCGCGTCCGGAGCCCCGGGATCCGCTCCTCTTCACTCGATCCTCCCCTCCTCCCGGGCTTCAGCCCCGGGCAACAGCGTTCCCTGTGCCACGATGCGGGCGTCTCCGCTCAGAAACCAACGGCCGCTCCGCGGATCGGATGCGACCTCGAGCTCGAATCCGCCGCGGGTGACGACCCGGAGCGGGAGCCGGGCCTCTGCGAGAGCGAGGCCGACGGCGGCGCCGGCCACGATGCCGGTCCCGCAGGAGAGCGTCTCGTCTTCCACTCCGCGCTCGTAGGTCCTGATCTCCATCCGATCCTCGGCCGTGAAGCGCACGAAGTTGACGTTGGTCCCCCCCTCCCCGAACGCCGGATGGCGGCGGAGGGCCGCACCCAGAGTGACGACCGGCGCCGTCTCCAGGCTCTCCGGCCACAGGAGGACGAAGTGAGGGACCCCGACCCGCGCAAACAACCCTGCACGAGCGATGCCGTCGACCTCCGGCGCCATCTCCCGAGGGGCCTCCGGAGCCGGAGCTTCCAACCTGATGCGGGTTTCGTCAAGCCGGCTGGCAATGAAGCTGCCGGCTCCGGTGTCGATCCGCAGCTCGCCTTCGGCCCACCCCAGGTGGTAGGCAAGCTGCGCTGCGCAGCGGGTGCCATTCAGGCACAAAGCCGCGGGGAAGCCGTCGGAATTCAGATACTCCATGGTCACGCCGCCATCCGCGCGGCGGAGGACGAACAGACCGTCGGCGCCGAGGGAGATCCCCCGCCGGCACCAGGCGCGGACGCGCTCCGGCGGGGGGACGGACGCGGGCTCGGCGAGAGCCAGGAAATCGTTCCCGCTCCCCGAGACCTTGAAGAACGCGGTCATGGGACCGCGGCGCGGACTTCCGGGCTCGGCGCGCTCTCGTTCCCCGCCTGGTCGACCGCGGTGACGCGGTACCAGTACGGACGGCTCGCGGCGACCCCGGTGTCTACGTATTCAGGCGTCGGCAACGGCTGTTCCGTGATGCGCCGGAGCTCGCCGTCCTCCTCGCGCCGGTAGACGTGGAAGCCGGCGAAATCCGCGGCCTCGCTGGCGCGCCAGACGATCCGGACGCGTCCGGGCTCGGCCAGGGCGACCAGGTCGCCTGGCACCGGCGGGGGGAACCGGTCGATGTACTTGACCTCGTGCTCGCTGGTGATCGCGCTCTCGATGATCGGATTGGGCTGGATGATGGAGGTCACCGCATAGATGTAGCTCTGGCCGAAGCGGGCGGTCGTGTCGAGCCAGCTCCGCTGCTCCGCGCCCGGCACCAGTTGGACCGGTGCTCCGTACGCCCTCTCCTGAGCGCCCCGCCGGTACACGCCATAGCCGAGAACCCCCTCGACCGGTGTCCATTCGACGAAGACGCCGTCCGGCCGGGCGGTGGCCGAGACGTCCGCCGGAGCCGCCGGGGGTTTCTTCGGGACCACCGCCGCGATGTTGGAGAGATCCGAGCGGTCGCCGTTCTTGCCCACCGTGCGGACGCCGTAGTAGCGCGCCCGCGCCGGATCTTCCAGGGGATCGGGGAGCGGCAGGGCGATGATCAGGCGGTCGCCGAACGTGACCGCGCCGACGTCCCCCTCGGCCAGCGTCTGCTGGAGCTTCGCGGAGGAGGTGAAGACCCGCGCATCGAGCGGCGGCGGAGCCCCCTCCCGCGGCGCGGGCTGGAGGGACTCGTAGACCTCGATCGAGCGGAGGCCGTCGAGGGCCGTACCCGCCGCGGTGGTTTTGGGATAGGTGAAGTCGAGGAGGAGGCGCGTCCCCTGCTGGTGCGCCTTGAGGTCCTGGGCGGCGGCGGGCACGGCCCGCAGGGGAGGCTGCGGATTGCCCTGCTTGCCGCAGCCGGCGCACACACCCATGAAGACCCCCACACCTGCGAGCAGGGCAAAAAGCCTCCGGACATTAAAGGACATAGCGCGAGAGATCCTGGTTCTTGACGATGTCGGCGAGCGCGCGGCGCACGTACTCGGCATCGACCCGGACCGAGACTCCAGCCATGTCCGGGGCGTCGTAGGAGACCTCGTCCAGCAGGCGCTCCAGCAGAGTCGAGAGGCGGCGGGCGCCGATGTTCTCGGTGGTGGCATTGACCTCGACCGCCAGGCGGGCGATCTCGGCCACGGCATCCGCGGTGAACTCCAGCGTGACCCCCTCGGTGGAGAGAAGGGCCGAGTACTGCTTGGTCAGAGCGGTCTCCGGCTCCGTGAGGATGCGCACGAAGTCCTGCTCGGTCAGCGTGTCGAGCTCGACCCGGATCGGGAAGCGGCCCTGCAGCTCCGGGATCAGGTCGGACGGTTTGCTGACGTGGAACGCTCCGGCGGCGATAAAGAGGATGTGATCCGTCTTCACCATCCCGTACTTGGTCGACACGTTCGTCCCCTCGACGATCGGCAGCAGGTCGCGCTGCACGCCTTCGCGGGAGATGTCGGGACCGCGGGTGCCTTCGCGGCCGGCGATCTTGTCGATCTCGTCGAGGAAGATCATCCCGCCCTGCTCGACCTTGTGCCGGGCCTCGCGGGCCACCTGGGTGCGGTCGATGAGCTTCTCGGCTTCCTGCTGCTGCAGGATCTCGCGCGCCTCGACGACCGTCACCTGCTGCTTCTTCTTGCGGCCGAAGAGGCCGGGCAGCATATCCTTGATGTTGAGCCCGACCTCCTCGACCCCCTGCGGGGTGAACATCTCCAGGCTCGGATAGGACGACTCGTCGACCTCGATCTCCACCCGCCGGTTGTCGAGAGCGCCGGTGCGCAGCTTGGCGCGGAACTTCTCGCGGGTGGCGGCCAGGTCGTCCTCTTCCTCCTGCTCTTCCTTCCGCAGGTAGCTGGAGATCGGCCGCGGCGGCACCAGGAGCTGGAGCAGGCGGTCCTCGGCGCGGGCCGCGGCGGCCTCGCGCACGGAGTCGCGCTTCTCCTCCTTGACCATCGTGACCGCGATCTCCACCAGGTCGCGCACCATCGATTCGACGTCCCGGCCGACGTAGCCGACCTCGGTGAACTTGCTGGCCTCGACCTTGAGGAACGGGGCCTTGGCGAGGCGGGCGAGGCGACGGGCGATCTCGGTCTTGCCGACGCCGGTCGAGCCGATCATCAGGATGTTCTTGGGAGCGATCTCCTCGGCGAGCTCGGCCGGGAGCTGCTGCCGCCGCCAGCGGTTGCGCAGGGCGATGGACACCGCCCGCTTGGCCTGCTTCTGGCCGACGACGAACTTGTCGAGCTCCGCGACGATCTGCCGCGGCGTCATGTTTTCGATCTGGAGCCCGGCGGGGATGTCCCCGGAGAGTTGAGTCACCATTGTCTTCAGAGCTCCTCGACGGTCAACCGGTCATTCGTATAGATGCAGATCTCGGACGCGATCTTCATCGCCTCGCGCACGATCTCGCTGGCGGACTTGTCGGTATGGCGCATCAGAGCGCGCGCCGCCGCGAGAGCATAGTTAGCGCCGGACCCGATGGAGAGGATCGGCTCGTCGTCGTCCGGCTGCATCAGCTCGCCGCCGCCGGAGACGAAGAAGCTCTTGGTCTTGTCTGTCACGAGGATCATCGCCTGGAGCTGGCGCAGGGCGCGGTCGGTCCGCCAGTCCTTGGCGAGCTCGACGACGGCCCGCTCGAGGTTGTCGTTGAACTCCTCGAGCTTGGCTTCCAGGCGGGTGAAAAGGGCGAGAGCGTCGGCGCCGCCGCCGGCGAAGCCCACGAGGATATTGCCTTTGCTGGCCCGCCGTACCTTGCGCGCGCCGTTCTTGACGATCGTGTTCTGGTTCATCGTGACCTGACCGTCGCTCGCCATGCAAACGGAGCCATTCCGGCGGACGAGCAGGACGGTGGTCGAGGAAAATTTATCCATGGGCTCGCGATTGTAGCAGGGGAGCTACTTCCGCGCCCGGGGGTGCGCATCCCGGTAGACCGACAGCAATCTTTCCACATCCAGGTGGGTGTATTTCTGCGTTGTGGAGAGCGAGCTGTGCCCGAGAAGCTCCTGGATCGTCCGCAGGTCCGCCCCCGCTTCCAGGAGGTGGGTCGCGAAGGTATGGCGCATGGTGTGCGGATGGACCCCGCGGGCTACGGCCGCCTCGTCCACCCAGCGGTCGATGATGTTGCGGATCGAGCGGTCGCTGAGGCGTCCGCCCCGGAAGTTGAGGAAGACCGGCTCGCTCTCGTCGCCGGCGTCCTCCGCCCCCGCTGATCCATGCCGCAGGCTCTCCCAGACCTCCAGCCAGTGCCGCAATGCGTCCGCGGCCGGCCGGCCGAAGGGGACCATACGCTCCTTGTTCCCCTTGCCGACCACCCGCAGCACCCGCGCCGAGAGGTCGATCGCCTGCCAGTCGAGGCTCACCAGCTCGCTCACCCGCAGGCCGGCGGCGTAGAGCAGCTCGAGGATCGCCCGGTCGCGCCGCGCCAGCCGCTCGTCCGTGACCACGGCCCCCGACGGAGCTTCCAGAAGGTTCTCGACCTCGCCGGGCCGCAGGTGGCGGGGGAGGGTCTTGGGGATCTTGGGCGTCCGCACCGACTGCGCCGGATTCGCCGTGAGCATGCCCTCGCGGCAGGCGAAGCGGAACAGGCTGCGCACCGCCGAGAGCATCTGCGCCTGACTGCTCTTGGCGAGACCGTCGCGGGTGAGCGCCGCGAGAAAGGAGCGCACCGCCGTGGCGTCCACCTCCTCGGGGCGGACCGCGTCCGGGTCCTTGCCCAGGAAATCGCGGCCGAGGAACTCAGCGAAGCGGACCAGCGCCTCCTCGTATTTCCGGATCGTGTTCGGCGACGCCTGGCGCTCGCCGTGGAGGTGCTCCAGATACTGATGAATCAGGCGACGCATACGGGATGGACGATCCGGTGGCGCTCGGCCCAGGCCTGGAGGTCGGCGCGGGCGCGCTCGGCGAACGCGGCGCGGCGGTCCCCCTTGCGAACCCGCTCCGGCAGCTCTTCGAAAAGGCCGTAGTTGATGTTGGCCGGCTGGAAGTGCTTGGGATCCGACTCGGTCAGATGGCGGGCCAGGGCGCCGAGCGCGGTCGTCGCCGGGAACGGCTCGGGCGTCCGCCCCTGCCGCTCCAGACCCAGATACAGCCCGACCGCGAGGCCGGTCGCCGCGGACTCCAGATACCCCTCGACGCCGGTGATCTGCCCGGCGAGACGGACCTGCGGCGCGCTCTTCACCCGGTAGAGCTTGTCCAGGTGGGTGGGCGCGTTGATGAACGTGTTGCGGTGGATCTGCCCGAAGCGCACGAACCGGGCCTCCTCCAGGCCGGGGATCATCCGCAGCACGCGCTGCTGATCCCCCCACTTCATCCGCGACTGGAAGCCAACCAGGTTGAGCTGGCTCTTCGCCAGGTTCTCCTGCCGCATCTGGACCACCGCCCAGGGGCGGCGGCCATCCGGCCCCCGGAGCCCCACGGGCTTCATGGGACCATAGCGGAGGGTGTCCACGCCGCGGCGGGCCAGCTCCTCGATCGGCAGGCATCCCTCGAAGAAGATCGCCTTCTCGAACTCGTGCGGAGCCACGACCTCGGCCTCCTGGACCGCCTGGTGGAAGGCGAGATACTGCTCCTTGTCCATGGGAGCGTTGAGATAGTCGTCCCCCGCGCCCTTGTCGTAGCGCGACTGCCAGAACAGCTTCAAGACGTCGAGGCTCTCCGCCTCCACGATCGGGGCGATGGCGTCATAGAAATAAAGGTAGTCGCTCCCCAGCATCTCCCGCAGCCGCTCCGACATCGCCGCGGAGGTGAGAGGCCCGGTGCCCAAAACCAGATCCCCTTCAGGAAGCGAGGTGACCTCCTCGCGCCGCAGCTCGATCCGGGGATGCGAAGCGATCTTCGCCGTCACCCGTTCCGCGAAGCGGTCGCGGTCCACCGCCAAGGCGCCCCCCGCCGGCACGGTCGTCTCGCGGGCCGTCCCGATGATCAGAGAGCCGAACACCTCCATCTCCCGCTTGAGCAGTCCGGCGGCATGGAACGGATCGTCGCTGCGCAGCGAGTTGCTGCACACCAGCTCCGCCAAATCCCCCGTCTTGTGCGCCGGAGTCGGCCGCACCGGCCGCATCTCATGGAGCACCACGTCGACCCCGCTCTCTGCGAGTTGCCATGCGCACTCCGACCCCGCGAAGCCGCCGCCGACGATGTGGACTGGGGAGGTCATGGGGGGATTATAGGGGCGCGTCCGGGTCGTTCTTGCGGTACACATTGGACGTCCTGCCTCCGCCGTAGCTTTTGAGGGCGAGACGCCCGGCGAAGATGAGGTTCTGCAAGGCACGGAAAAGAGTGGCGCGTGGGGGATTCCATCCGAGGAGGCGGATAACGTCATTCTTGTCGAAGACCTCCGGCAGGAGCGGGAGGATCTCTTCGAGGGCTTCGGCGATCGGGGGTTGAGGTGGCTGGGGCACCGAGGGTGTGGATGGCACGGCCAGGACCGGAGAGGGCGCGTCCTCCTCCGGGTTCGCGAGCCAGATCTCCTCCAGAGAGCGCATCCGGACCTCGTGCGCGGCCCGGAGCATCGCAAGCTCGGACCCGAATGTCTCCTCCAGCGCGCGGCGCCGCCGCTCGTACTCGCTCCGTTTCATCAGGGGGTTCCTCGAGCACCAGCGTAGCTTCCAGGAAGGCTCGCGGGCAAGTAAGATGAAATCCGGCGGAAGCTTGGGAGCGCACCACGGAAAGCTTCAGAAGCACCCCGGAAGCTCCGAGACACGCCGTGGAGGCCGCGCAACGCCGGGAGACAGAGATGTGCGACGTAACGGAAGCCTCCGGAAACGCGGCGGAGGCTTACCATCGGTGCGCGGAAGCTGACCAAGCCCGGGCGGCAGCCCCAAGAAGAGCGGCGGAGCGTCATTGAGACGCGGCGGAAGCTTACAGAAACACTACGGAAGCTTACAGAAACGCGGCGGAAGCTTCCGTAACGTCTCACGGCTCTGTTGAGCGACAAACGAAGACCGTCAGAGCTCGTCCGGAGTCTTCCGGAGCGTCTCTGACTCCCCTCTAAAGCCGTTTTGACCGCTCCTCGCCGCGTCTGATCGTTCCCTAGCGTCTCAACCAAGCCACCGCAGCTCCTCCGGAGCTCTCCGCAATGTCTCCATAAGCTTCCGCAGCGTCTCACAAATACGTCAAGGGCCGTCGCCGGAGCTCCGCCACGTTCCTGGAGAGAAGACTGTAAGTCACTGACGTTGTGAGGGAAAGGCGGGAGGAAGGAGATGAGGGAAGGGAGGGCCCGGGAGGGAGGGCAAACCGTCTGCGCGGGAGGTGGGACGTTACTGAGACATGGTGAAACGTTTCGCGCCCTGCCTGCTTGCCAATCTATCCGCTTCCCCTGCTGGTAGCACCCGGTGGAGAAGGTCTATCGGGCCAGGCCTGGATTGCGGAGACAATGGAGAGGCTCCTCAATACCTCTCTGCGGGTCGGGGACCGGGCCCCTGTCGACCGGCTTCTCGCCCGACTCGGGTAAACTCCGGCCGTGCGTATCTACCTCGATCTCTGCTGCCTCAAGCGACCCTTCGATGCCCAGGAACAACCCCTTGTCCGGCTCCAGACCGAGGCGGTGATCAGCATCCTGGCCCTTCCTAGGGAGGTTGCCGAGCTCCTTCGTGCCCCCGCTCAGGCGCTGGAGAACAGCCTTAACCCAGTACAGGCACGTCGAGACGCGGTGGATCTCTGGCTTGCGCAAATACCGGATCCCCCTTTCTCCGATGCGGAAGTGTCCCTTCGAGTCGACGACTTGCTCGCGATGGGGTTCAAGAGCTTTGACGCGTTTCACCTTGCGTCCGCCGAATTGTTCGGTGCTGAAGTCTTTCTCACAGTCGATCTCCCCCTCCTGAAGCTCGCGACTCGTTTGGCTGAGCAGCTTCGCGTTCGAGTGGCTGATCCTGTACGCTTCCTTGAGGAGATCTCGGAATGGACACACTGATCACGAGCCAGAGCGAATTGAGGCACCGCGGGTTTCAGGCTCTCACCGAGGCTCTCGGGTGGGTCAATGCGGTTCGGTTTCTCCGTCAATACGATCCTGGTTCGGGCAATTACACCGAAGAGCGGAGGACGCTCCTGCCCGATTGGGACGCCGCTACCCTTGTCCGGGAGTCCCGAAAGCTCCAGGAGCCTCGTGAACCGGGCACCTGATCCTCCTCACGGCGGACTCGCTTCGTTTCTTTACCTGTGAATAAAGCCCCCTCTCCCGGGTGGGCGTGAGTGCGTGTGGAAGGGGGTTAGGGGGGTTGGGGGTGAGGGGCCCGGCAAAGCCGGCCTTATCGGCCGCCGGACTGGCTGGAAGGAGAAGGTGTGGGGGCGGCGCTATCAGGCGATCGTGATCAGCGACGAGGTCGAGGTGCAGGTGGCGCGCCTTCGGTATGTCCCTGGCGCACGGGATCAAGGAGAACCTGGTGACCCGCGTCGAGGAATGGCCCGGTGTCCACTGCGCGGTTCCGCTGATGACCGGGGCCGCAGTGGAGGGGACCTGGTTTGACCGGACCCTGGAGTACAACGCCCCGATTGCGGGGGAAGGAACTGAGGAAGGGGGAGTCCGCGAGCACGGATACGGTTCGCCTTAGTCCGCTCCCCTGCTGGAAGCACCTGGCGGAAGACGCCTATCGAGCCCGGATCGCCGAGCTCGTCCGAGAGATCGAGGAGTCTGCCGCCGCGGTGCGTGCGGAGTCGCACATCCCACCGCTCGGACCGGCCGGCGTCCGGGCGCAGAACCCGGAGACCCGGCCCAAGAAGATCAAGAAGTCGCCGGCTCCGTTCTTCCATGCCTTGAGGAAGAAGGTGCGCAAGGCTCTGTGGGAAGCCTACGGACTGTTTCTGGCGCCATTTCGAGAGGCAGCGGAGCAAGGAAACGTGGCGAGAGGCTCGCGGGCGTCTCTGCGTCACGAGACAAGGCTCAGGCGGGGCGGCCAAGGGCGTGTGAGGAGGGGAAGGAGGTTCTCAATTTAGGAGGAGGGAGCTTCAAGGATCCGGGGGCCGGAGGGTATGCTAACCACGAGGGGTTGTATCTTCCGCCCTTTGCCGCCACGGTATGCAGTGCTATACTTCAGAAGCTCCAAGGTGCCTCCAGAGCATGAGGAGCAGTACGGACTAGCAAGTGAGAGTTAATCAAGTCTGGGCGGCCACTTGTTGGGCGCAAGTTCCGCATGATGCGTTAGACGTTCGTCCTCAGCCGGTAGAGGCCGAAGGTTGGGAGTTTGGGTTCAGTCCAGGAATTTTTTAAGTATAGCAGCTATGGATTAATCAATAATTTCGCCAAAACGGTGTGCGAGGAAAGCATGAACACAGCCCTGCTCGTGATCGATGCACAGAACGTGTACACCAACAGGGAGTCCGATTTGTTTTGTAAGGACTCTGCACGCACCATCGAGCGCATCAACAGCCTCATCGACGCATTCCAGCGAGCGAGCAAACCCATCTTTTTCATCCGGCACATTCACAAACGCGACGGATCAGACCTCGGCCGGATGTTTGACTTCACCGGCGAACCTGAAGAGGACTTCAACTTTAAGGAGGGCGACGAGGAAGTGGAGTACGATCCTCGGCTTGCAAAGCCGCGAGGCGCTACAGAAGTCAGGAAGAACCGCTACTCCGCATTCGCCGGTACAATGCTGGAGAACTCACTTCGCGAAAAGAAGATAGACCGAGTAGTTATCTGCGGATTCATGACGAATTTCTGCTGCGAGTCTACAGCGCGATACGCGCACGACGTTGACTTTCACGTTGATTTCATCCCCGACGCGACTGGTACGCCCGGTACAGAAAACTACTCCGAATCCGAGCTTCGCAAAACGGTTGCCGACTCCATCGCAGGAGGGATTGGTCGAGTGCGTTCTACAAAGCAGTTCCTTAAGCAGTGGGACCGCACCTAGTTACGAGTAAGGTGCGATGCAGTTCGGCTTTTCCGAATCCGTTGCTCACTGGGGGCGCTATCGGGGTAGTCGGCGAGCGGTGCTCACCAATGGCAAGGTCGTCTCCTACGGTAGCCTTAACGCGGATATCAACCGCGTCGTTCCTCGATTGCTGGAGGATCCGGCATCTCGCATTGCCGTGGCGTGTAGTTCTAAGTACAATCTACTCGTCTCTATTCTTGCGATTCTGAGGGCCGGAAAAAGTGTCGTCCTTCTCAACACCGGGCTCAGTGATGAGGCGCTGATAACGAACCTTACCGACGCTGAGGTCCAAGTTCTCCTCCATGATGTCTCTTCAGAGAAAGCAGCAAATCTCGTCCGGCAGCGCGGTGGTCGCCTGATCACTATGCCAGGGCTTGCGAACGAAGTCGCCGTGTCGCTTCCGGTCCGAGAACCGAAGGATGAGTGGGGAGTTCTTTATTCCTCCGGCACTACTGGCACCCCGAAAGGCATCGAGCGCGATCACGACTCAATGGTCACTGAATTCATTGGCTGGATCATTGAACTTGGGCTCAATCGCCGTACCACCTTCTTTATCGGGCGCCCCATCTACTACACGGGCGGCCTTGTCCTCGCCGCCGCCACTCTTTTGGTCGGCGGAACGATTGTCATTGATGATCTCCAAGACGAAAATGATTCTGAACAGGCATGGGATTCTCTCGTTAACTCTCTAAATGACGACGAGGTTGACTGGGCATTCTTTATACCCGATCAGTTGCGGAGTTTTCTTAAGACTAAACGTGAACCCTCTCTTCCGCGTGTACCGAAGAATGTTCTCGTAATGGGCGGCCCTATCTCAGCCGAGGAAAAGCTCGCCACCTCTCAACTCCTGCGCTGCAATATCATTGAGTCCTGGGGTAATTCCGAATCACTAGGAACTATCACTGAGGCAGAAGATCTAAGCATCCGTCCCAACAGCATTGGGCGGCCTTTCGTTTGCGACGATCTCTCAATAGTTGACGAGAAGCTACGTCCGCTAGCGCCTAGAGAACGAGGTCGCATCGCCGGCGGCGTGGAAGCTGGCTTTGTTCGCTATAGCAATCGCCCTGAGGCAACTGATGAAGCTCGCCGCGAAGGCCTCATAATCTCTGAGGATTATGGTTTTCAAGACGATGAAGGCTACTTCTACATCCTTGGTCGTCTGAGCGACAGCGTCGTACGAAATGGTAGATCCATTTTCCTGTCTCAGATTGAGGCGCGCATTCGCTCCGACAGCCAAGTCAAGGAATGCTGCGTGACCTCTGTGGGAGACGAAGAATCTTTCCAGATTGTCGCAATCGTGTCACCAGTGATCCATACTGACTCGGAGGTGGTCCGTACTCGGCTCAACGCAACACTCCCAGACGGTGAGCAGATCGATCGGATTCTGCTTATGGAGATACCGAGGGTGCCGTCCGGGAAAATTGATCGCTTCACCTGCAAGAAACTTGCGATGGCTGAGCATGGTGTCTGACTGGACGCTACTCGCTCGAATGGTAGCGGACCGCTGGGGCACTCCCGTGTACGCCTTTAAAAGTAGCGAGATTGACAGCGCAGTGCAACAACTCGAAACGATCGAATCCACTCTTCCGATTCGTCATTGGCTCTCCTGTAAGACGCTCGCCATCGCGCCACTTTTAAAGCGTTGGCACGCAATGAATCGCGGCATCGAGGTAGTGAGCCCGTTTGAGCTCTCCGCGGCGCTTACTGAGGGATTCGAACCCGACCGGATCCTCGTGAACGGCACCGCGAAGCATCGCTGGCTTCAAGCGTTTGACATACCTCGCCTGCATGTCCAGTTTGACTCGCTGCATGAGATTCGCGCTCTAGCCCCTCTTGCTGCAGCGCGCCAATGGCAGGTCGGAATCCGCGTCCACACCGACGAAAACCGAGATCCCGACAACGAGCAGTTTTTCGACCACTTCGGTATAACAGCGGCCGAGATTCCGCGCGCGCTAGATGCTTTTAAGCAGCACAATGCCGAGCCGCGCTGTATCAGCTTTCATCTGCGTTCCAATCTTCGGACAACCGCGCCGTACCTGAACGCCTTGGCCGAAGCTGCATCCATCTGCGATATTAATGGCGTTCAACCCCAGTACCTCGACATAGGCGGTGGCCTTCCTGCGCCAGGAGAGTCCATCGCCGGCTTGGACGGCAGCTTCTTCAATCTTGGGGCGATGAGTCACGTCTACGAGAGTGCCCATAGACTATTCCCTAGCGTACGCGAGCTCTGGCTTGAGAACGGCCGCTTTGTCACTTCGCGTGCCGGCATCTTGTTGCTCCGAGTCTGGGACATCAAGCAGCGCGGCGATATGCGATACCTCGTGTGCGATGGCGGACGCGTGAACCATGCTTTTCCTTCCGATTGGCAAAGTCATAACATTACGACTCTACCCAAGCGAGACGGAGGTAAGGTCGCGACGACGATTTGCGGCCCAACGTGCATGGCTTACGATGTGCTTGCTCGGACCGATCTCCCGCGCGACATTGAACCTGGGGATTTGCTCATCTGGCACAATGCGGGCGCGTACCATATTGCGTGGGAGACGCGGTTTTCCTTTGGCAGTGCGCCAATTGTGTGGTTCGAAGGCGACAACGAGCCTCAACTCGTGCGACCTCGCGAAAGCTTCCAATCCTGGTGGTCCTCATTATGAGGCTCACGCGCACCAACGCTCGTGGCCGGCTAATATCTCGCCTCAAGGCAGGGCGCACTGCTGGCTTTGCCGCGGTAGCAGGAACTTTTGGAATTCCCGCCACGTTGGTGAGCATTGCCGGTTTTACAGGAATTCCGGTATTTCTCGGTCTCGGCGCGCTCTCAGCCATCGCTGGTCTCGGGACGGCGTATATCAAAGGCTGCGGTCAAATTCTTCCGAAGAATCTGATCGACGAGGTGCAAAATACCGAGGCCCCTTACCTGTGCGATTACTGCACGGAAGCTACTCTGGCTGAAGCGTGCGATCTCACTAAGCCTCACTATCGTGACGAATACGTGTCCAGTGAGCAAGCAGAGGCATGGCGGCAGAAGAACGACAGGGCTTTCGTCCACTTGCTCAACAGAGACGGCGAGATCTGTGCATCGTTTGGCGTGCTTGCCCTCACTGCGAGCTTCACTGATCAATTTTTTAAAGGAAATGTCACTGATCTGTTGCTTAAGCCTTCGGATGTATTAGATTTTGAGGCTTCCAAGCGAAGTTCGAAGTTATATATCAGCGGTGTCGTTGTTAGGAACCCTGACACCCATCTCGGACACAAGCGCACCGCCGCTATGCTATGGGTGATGCTGCGCTATCTCGAGCGGCTTTACGGTGTGCGCAAGAAGCGTACACTATATGCAATCGCCGTTACGCCTGCGTCGGTGAAACTTATGAAAAATCTCGGCTTCACGATCAATTGCGAGGCCAAGAAGCGACAAGACCATTACCCTCTCTATTGCTTTGAACTAACCCCGGAATCCTGGAAGGGCCTAAAGGCTAGCGTCCGCGCATTCGGCGACTCAAGCACCATCTGTAACTGCAATTTCTAACAACTAACTCACCATGAAACAGCTCACTCCATTCGATATTTCCCCTGGTCTTTCTGGAAGAGAACTACTCGAGCAAATGGAAGGTACAAGCTTTGGCGCACGAGCATTGGGTCATGCCTGGAGCGTACTTCGAAGCGTCCTCTGCGACTCCCAATGCCGCGTGCTGCTGACTGTTTCTGGTGCGCTAAGTGTCGCGCAACTCGGTGGGATCTTTCACGGAATGTTGGTCCGCAATATTCTCCACGCTGTCTGCACTACAGGCGCCGTCGTGACTCACCAGCTGGTGCAAGAGCTAGGGTTCAAACAGTTTCAACTTCCAGAAGGTACCAATGACGCTTCTCTAGCGCAACAGCACCTCCACCGCATATACGACTCCATTGAGCCTGAAACCAATTTAAGCGCACTCGAGAGATTCGTAGCCGAGAAGGCTTCCGAATTCACGGGCGCACTCGGTAGTGCCGACATCATTCGACGGCTTGCGAGCGCCCTCGCCAATCCTACCGGCTGGCTCGCGGAATCAGTTCGGCAAAGCGTGCCAGTGTTCGCGCCCGCTCTCACCGACTCTGAGCTTGGTCTTGCTCTTTATTCCACCAGCGGCCCTGCACAGGAACGTCGTTTTTACTTCGATCCGATGGCGGATCTCGACGAAGTTGCCGCATGGCTGCGGAGCCAAGAACGAATCGCGGTGATTACACTCGGCGGTGGGGTGCCACGCAACTGGGCAATGCAGATGATTCCATTCCTCAGAAGCCACGGTGAGCGCACGCTCCCTCGGATTGTTGCCGGCATCCGTATCTGCCCCGATCCTGCTGCCTATGGCCACTTGTCAGGGAGTACCTTTTCTGAGGCTACAACTTGGGGAAAGATCCACCCACAGGATCTTTCGAACTTTGCTGAAGTCATGGGGGATGCCACAATCATCTTTCCAGTTCTTATGCTTGCAGCTTTTGAAGCAATAGAAGCTTCCAAGCAGGTGCCACACCCTCCGCCAGCTTTGTAGGTAGGGACGAATCGCAGGCGACAGGTGGGCGGGTGACAGATGCCACGTAAATTCCAAGAAGGAATGCCGTAACAACTCTGCGCCGCCTGCCAATTGCGAGACCTCGGTTCGATTCTCGATGAGAACAGCACAATGAATTGGACGCAGGTATACACTTCCATCAAGGCGCCTCTGGCGAGGTCGTTTAGAGCGGAGAGTGGATGGGCCTCTATGGCGGTGATGGGAGGAAACCGGCAGTTTGCGGACATCCTGTTTGACCGGCCTCTGGGAGAAGGGAAGGTGGACCGGATCCTCGATCCTCCTCCGGCGACGATTGAGCCGGCTCTCGGGGGACTTGGAAGTGGAAGGACACGAATGCTCTCCGGTTCCAGCCGAGCGACGGATTTCCGATGGCGAGCGAATTCCGGATCGATCTGATCCCGGAACGGCTGCCGAAGGCATGTTTCTTGGGCGAGACCTCGGTGACGGTCCGGACCTACCAGCTCCTCGTCTAAGGGGTGGACGTGGTCGAGGAGCCGGCTCTCAAGGGAAGGCGAAGGTGGTGGGAATCCGGAGACTCTGGTTCCCAAGATCCGCCTCGAAAACCCCAGCTTCCCAATCCGCTCCCTCTCTGCGTCGGAACCCCGCTCTCAGCCCCCCTCCGCCACCCGCAGGCCGACAACTCCGAGAACGATCAGCGCGATCGAGATGAGCCGCAGCGCGGTGGCTGGCTCGCCGAGGAAAAGCAGGCCGATCAGCGCGGGGGGGGGAGTAGGTGCCATGCGCTTCTTTGGCGAGAGGCTCAAGCTCGGGACAAGCTCGCCTCGCGTCTCCCTGCCTTCCGCAGCCGCCAGCGGCGGAAAAGGGGAAGGCGAAGGTGGTGGGAATCCGGAGACTCTGGTTCCCAAGATCCGCCTCGCGGAACCCCAGGTTCCAACCGCTCCCTCTTCTGGGTCGGAGCCCGCTATCAGGGACCCTCCGCCACCCGCAGCCCGATGACCCCGAGAACGATCAGCGCGATCGAGACGAGCCGCAGTGCGGTGGCCGGCTCGCCGAGGAAGAGCAGGCCGATGAGCGCCGTTCCCACCGCGCCGATGCCCACCCAGACGGCGTAGCCGGTGCTGGTGGGGAGGGTCCGCAGGGCCAGGCTCAGGAGCCAGATGCTCGCGATATAGAGGACGAAGGTTGCGACGCTCGGGCCGGGACGGGTGAAGCCGTCGGTTCTCTTCAGCAGGATCGCCCAGCCGATTTCCAGCAGACCGGCGAGGATCAGGTAGAGCCAGGCCATTACCAGCCGATCTCCGCCGCCGTGGGTTCCGCGTCCGGTTGGACGGCGAAGGTGACCCGGTAGAGGGGCTCCGGATGCAGCCGGTCCTCCAGTGCCTCGCGCACGTCGTCCGTGGATGGCGCCGGCTCGGACCGGCGTGGCAGGGCGACCAGCGATTCCAGATCCAGCGGCTCTTTCTGGTCGCGCCCATCGCGCTGCACGTAGAGGAGCGCAGGGTCCGGGGCGAGCCAACGGCCTTCGAGGGATTGGAGGGCCTGCCACAGGCTGGGTCCCGTGGCGACTAGCGTTTTTCCATCACGATCGACTGCAAAGCCTTCCGGCGCCTCCAGCGGCCGGCCGGGCAGGCGGACGGTCAGGCGGGCTGGGAAGGGATCGTAGACGAGGTGCGACAGCTCGTCCGGGGAGTGGTCCGCTCCCTCTGGCACCAGGAGGACGGCCATCACCTGCTCCATGGCTTGGCGCAGGCGGTCGATCGTTGCGAGCTCGTCCTCGGTCAACGGCTCGAGCTTTTCCCGGACCTCGTCGGCCAGGAGGTCTTCGAAGAGGGTTCCCAGGCAGGGATGGGCGCGATCGGGCCGTTCGTCCAGGTAGGTCCAGAGATCGCCCGCTTCCTTTAGATATGTCGCCACATGGCCGCTCCAGGCGTCGAGCGTGCGCTCGACCTCGTCGCGTTGCGACCGCGAGGCTCGTGCTGGAGATCCGGGGGCGATGGCGAGCTCGGCGATCCCTTCACGGATCTCGTAGGAGACGCCCAGCGAGGTGTCGCCGAAGAAGGCGTGCAGGCCCGCTGGCTCGGTGGCGATTGCGGCGCGGGTGCCGCGCCGGATGGCGCCGAGCTGCTTCTCCCAGGCGAAGCGCTCGGCCGCGGGCTCCAGGGAGGCGAAGCGGCGGCCCCAGGGGTCTGAGCCTTCCTCCAGCTCCTGGCGGATTTGGGCGAGCCGCCGGGTCAGTGCAGGGTTCGCTTCCCCCTTCTGGTCCGCAACCTCCACGGTGCTGGTCACCACGAAGGAGCCGTCCCGGAGGAACCGGAGGTCGAGGGTTTCGAGGACCGGGGGCTCGAAGCAGGCGAACAGGACGAGGGCCGGAGCCACGAGCGCGAGGAGGCGCAGCTTGCTGGAGAGCATGGTGCGAAATTATAGGTCGCACCGAGGAAGCCGACATTGGCTCGGTCGAAGGCGTAGGCCTACGGCCACCTGAGCCAAAGCTGCCGGAAAGACGAACGCGCCTGCGCGATGACTTCGAAGTCTCGGTCGCAATGGAAAAGCATCAGGAAGGTGTCAACCAGGATCACGCCGGGTTGCCCGCATGGCCTTATGGTCGAAATCGTCGCGCAGGGAAATCCGTCCCGCGAGCTCGCTCAAGTCCTTTTTCCGCCGGACCCGAATGAGCTCGCAGAGCGCCAGGCGGAGGAGCTCTCTCTTGGTCTGCGCGCCGGTCAAGGCGAAGGCTTCTGCCACCAGCTCATCATCGAGGTCAATGTTCGTTCGCATTCCCTAACTCCCAGGGCATTGTACGCCTTGCTTCCGGGCTGTGCCTACCGCGACGTGTCGTTCAGATCCCAGCTGTAGTCGTTGAACTCCAGCGTGACGTTTCCCTTGGCCGGGTCGATAGTTTGCCCCCGGTCGGGTCCGAGGTACTTGCGGAGGAAGGCGAGCCGGCCGCCGCCCCACTTTTCGAAGTCGTCCGCGAACCAGTCCATGATCTTGGTGACGTGGATGACGACGCCGCGCTTGTCTTTCTCGAACAGGGCGTTGTGCGGGCTTTTGAAGAACGTCCGCACCTGGTCGTCGAGCTGCTGGTCGAGGCGGGCGCCCACGTAGGGCTCGGGACGGATCGGCGGGCAGCTCTTGGCGGCGCAATTGATGGCGAAGTGGATGCGCGGGTCCTTGAAGGCCTCGCGGATCTTCTCGTTCTCGATGGTGTCCAGCGAGATCTTGCCGTTCTTCGTCGGAACCGAGTCCTTCTTGAAGACGTTCAGCCGGATGATCGGGTCGGTCGAGATGTCCCGGATCGAGTCGACCGGGTAGTGGTCGACGACGATGCCGACCACGGAGATGTTGTAGAGGTTGATCCAGTAGGCGAGGCGATCCTTGGGGGTGAGGCCGTTGGGGTCGACCATTGCCATCTGCTGGCGCAGCCGGTCCAGGGTGGCCTTGTCGTTGGCCTTGAGGGCCTTGTAGCTCATCCCGCGGGCGGGGTCGTAGTACTTCGCGAGGAGGTCCTGCCAGGGCTTGTAGTCGGGCGGCGCGGCGGTGGTGGCCGGCAGGGGGAGGAGAAGAGCGAAAAGGAGGATTGCGAAGAGGCGCATGGCATTTCTATGTACGTTGCTTCGGCCGCGGTGGACCCTCACCCCCGGCCCCTCTCCCACGAGTGGGAGAGGGGTGAACAGCAAAGAGTGTCTTCGTTTTGCTCCCCTCTCCCGCTTGCGGGAGAGGGGCCGGGGGTGAGGGTCACGCCGACTCCTCGACCGCCTCCACGTCCTCGACGTAGCCGCACCCTTCCGTGTTGCAGATGAGCTGCGTGCCGTGGCGCTTGGTCACCTTCTCCAGGAGGAAGGCGGCGCCGCATTGCGGGCACTCCTTGGGGATCGGCTTCTTCCAGAGGGCGAACTTGCAGTCCGGGAAGCGGCTGCACGACCAGAAGGTCTTGCCGCGGCGCGAGCTCTTCTCCAGGATGTCACCCTTCTTGCACTCCGGGCAGGTGACGCCGGTCAGCTTGGGCTCCGCCGCTGCTGCCTGCTTACCCGGCTTGCGCAGGTTCTTGCACTCCGGGTAGCCGGTGCAGCCGTAGAAGGTGCCGAAGCGGCTGCGGCGCAGGGCCATCGGCTTGCCGCACTTCTCGCAGGGCGGGATCTCCTCTTCGGGCGCTGCGGCGGCGGTCCCGGCGGCGGCTTCGCTGCCGTTCCCGTCCGTCGAGGCCGCCGCGGGGGTGTCCTCGACGTTGCGGGTGTACTTGCACTCGGGATAGTTCGCGCAGGCGATGAAGGCGCCGTAGCGGCCGAAGCGCATCAGGAGCGGACCGCCGTCCTCCGGGCAGACCTCGTCCAGAGGAATGCCGTCTCGCTTGACGTTCGGCATCTGCTCGCCGGCGGTCTCCAGGTCCCGGGAGAACTTGAGGTCGAACTCGGCGAGCGCCTGCTTCCAGGGGAGCCGGCCGTCCTCGATCTCGTCGAGCTGCTCCTCGAGGGACGCCGTGTAGCCCTCGTTGATGATGTCGTTGAAGCCCTTCTGGAGCATCGTGTTGACGACCTTGCCCAGGGGGGTGGGGCGGAACCGGGTCTCCACCTTGTCGACGTAGTTGCGGTCGGTGATGGTGGAGAGGATCGTGGCGTAGGTCGACGGCCGGCCGATGCCGTTTTCTTCCAGCGCCTTGACCAGGGTCGCCTCGCTGTACTGCGCCGGCGGCTGGGTGAACTTCTGCTCGCTGACGACCTTCTGGAGCTCGAGGGCCTGCCCTTCGCGGAGCGGCGGCAGCATCCCTTCCGCCGCATCGTCCGCGGCGCCGTTCTCGCCTGTGGGGGTCTCCTCGTCCGGCGCCTCGTGATACACGGCGAGGAAGCCGCGGCTCTTCAGCACTTTGCCGGTGACGCGCAGCACGTACGGGCCGTTCTCGATGTCGGCCTGGGTGACGTCGAAGACCGCGGGCTTCATCTGGGAGGCGATGAAGCGGTCCCAGATCAGCTTGTAGAGCTTGTGCTCGTCCGCTTTCAGATAGTCGCGGACCGCGTCCGGCGGCAAGTCGAACGTCGTCGGGCGGATCGCCTCGTGGGCGTCCTGGGCGCCCTTTTTGGAGGCGTAGCGGTTCGGCGCCTCGGGCACGGCGTCGGCGCCGTAGGTCGAGCCGATCGTCTGGCGCACCGCGTCGAGCGCCTCGTCGGCGATGCGGGTCGAGTCGGTTCGCATGTAGGTGATCAGACCGATCGAGCCGTGGTCGCCCACGTCGCGCCCTTCATAGAGGCCCTGCGCGAGGGCCATGGTCCGCTTGACCGAGAAGCCGAAGCGGCGCGCCGCCTCCTGCTGGAGCCGGCTGGTGATGAACGGGGGCTGCGGCCGCTGCTTCGACTCCTTGCGCTCGACCTTGCCGACCACGAAGCGGCCGGATTCGAGGTCGCGGACGATCTTCGCGGCGAGCTCGCCGTTGTCCACCTCGGCCTTCTTGCCGTCGATCCGGTGAAGGCGGGCGTGGAACGGCGGCGGCTGGTCGGCTTTCAAGTCGGCGCCGAGCAGCCAGTACTCCTCGGACACGAAGGCGTCGATCTCGGCCTGGCGGTCGCAGACCATCTTCAAGGCAACAGACTGGACGCGGCCGGCCGACAGCCCCTGCTTGATCTTCTCCCAGAGGAGAGGCGACAGGCGGAAGCCCATCATCCGGTCGAGGATGCGGCGCGCCTGCTGGGCGTCGACCTTGCGGAGGTCGATCTGCCCGGGATTCTCCAGCGCCTTGAGCACGGCCCCCTTGGTGATCTCGTTGAAGGTCACCCGCCGGACCGCCGCCGGATCCTTGTCGAGGACGGCGGCGATGTGCCAGGCGATGGCCTCGCCCTCGCGGTCCGGATCGGGAGCGAGATAGACGGTCTCCGCGTCTTCGGCGGCCTTGCGGAGCTTCTTCACGACATCCTTCTTCTCGGACAGGATCTCGTAGCGGGGCTCGTAGTCCTCGCCGACGCCGATGTCGCGCTTCTTGCCCTTCGCGAGGTCGCGGATGTGCCCGAGCGAGGCCTCGACGGCATATTGGCGGCCGAGGAACTTCTTCAGGGTTCGGGTCTTCGCGGGGCTTTCGACAATAACGAGATTCTTGGCCATGGGTCCCTTCAGAACGCCAGCAGACGTTCCCATATTTCTGGAGCGCTGGGCAGGGCGGGGACACTACCATCCGCCGCACGGCTGCCGCAAGCGAGCCATCATGCGACTCCGAGAATGGCATGCCTGTCAAGCCCTCCCGCCCGACCTCACCTCCGACCCCTCTCCCATCGCCCACCCCTCCGACCGGGAGAGGGGCGCCACCACCCAAGGCGAAAAAGCAGCTCCCCCCTCTCCCGGGGGCTGGGTGGGCGATGGGAGAGGGGGGCCGGGGGGGTGAGGTCGGGCGGGCGGCTCAAGTCCTCCCGTACGCCGACCCCGGATGGCGGCGCACCCGGCCGGCCAGCTCCAGCTCGAGGAGCGCTCCCAGGATCTGGTCGACCGGCGCCTCCAGGCCGGCGGCGATCTCCTCGGGAAGACGGAGGGCTCCCGGAGGGAGGGCCGCGAGCACGGTGCCGGGAAAGCCGGAGACGGGTTCTTCCTCCATTGCTTCAACGGTGGGCTCCGACGGCCGCATTGTGGGCGGCTCGCGGAGCGGAAACTGGATGGAGGGCCGCAGCGCTTCCAGGATGTCGCGCGGGTGCTGCACGAGGGGGGCGCCGTCCTGGATCAGCGCGTTGGGTCCCAGGGAGCGTTCGTCGAAGATGCGTCCGGGGATGGCCCAAACCTCCCGTCCCAGGTCGGCGGCCCAGCGCGCCGTGAGAAGCGAGCCGGAGCGCGGCGCCGCCTGGACGACGAGGGTGCCGGCGGAGAGGGCGGCGATGACGCGGTTGCGCATCGGGAAATGCCAGCTGCGCGGCGGCAGGCCGCAGGGGAACTCGGAAAGGAGGGCGCCCTGGGCCGCGATCTCGCGGCCGAGCCGCTCGTGCCCGGCCGGATAGTCGACGCCCAGCCCGCAGCCGAGCACGGCCACGGTGCGTCCCCCCTCGGCGGCCAGGGCTCCGCGGTGCGCCGCGGCGTCGATCCCGCGGGCGAAGCCGGAGACGATGGTCACTCCGGCGGCGGCGAGGGTGCGGGCGAACAGCTCCGCCACCTCCTGGCCGTAGGCGTCGGTCCGCCGCGAGCCCACGATGGCGACCGCGGGTCCGAGGGGCAGCTCGCCGCGGACGCAGAGGACGGGCGGCGGCAGCGCGAGATGGTGCAGGTCGGCGGGGTAGTCCGGATCGCCGAGGACGAGGAGCCAGGCGCCGAGGCGCTCGGCCGCCTCGATCTCGCGGGCGGCGAGCGCGGGAGCCTCGGCCAGGATGGCGAGGGCGCGGCGCATCTGGGCACGTGGGACGCCCAGGGACGCGGCGAGCCGGTCGGGCGGCTCGGGCGAGCCGCTCCAGGCGTCCAGATCCTGGGCCAGGCGGTAGAGGGCCGGGCGCGAAAGCGTCGGGGTGGCGTTCAGGGCGATCCGCAGCGCGCGCAAATCCGGGGTCGAGGATGGCTTCGTCGTGTGGTTCGAGGGCATGGTTGTGGTCTCCACCCCTATATCAGTCGGAAAACGGGAGGAGAATCTTGCACTCGCGGGCAAATTTCTTTGGAAGTCGCCCGGATCCCGGACGTGGGGCGGACGAGGGATTGTAAGGAAGGGAGTCGCGAGGGGTGGGCACCTCTCGGGGGACATGTATACTAGCCATCTCATGATCCGGTCACCTTTCTCCGGAGCTTTCTGAATGCGCGAACCCTTTCGTCTGCGCACCCTGATCCTCTCGTTCCCCCTGATCCTCGTCGCCTGTGGCGGCGGCTACGGCCGGCCCGATTCGGCTGACAGCCAGCTCTCCTTCGGCGTGGACATGGCGAAGCGCAGCCTGTGGAGCGAAGCGCTGTTCCGCTTCCACCAGGCGGAGCGTCTGGATCCCAACAACCCGCGGGTCTATAACAACCTGGCTGTCGCCTACGAGGCGACGGGCGACTACAAGAAGGCCCTGGAGTACTACCAGAAGGCCCTCAAGATGTCCCCGGACAGCCGGGACCTGCGCGCCAACTACGCCCGTTTCGTCGAGTTCTACCAGGGCTTCAAGCCCGACGAAACGACGGGACAGGCGCCGCGTCCGGAGCCGCCGGCTCCCGGTCCGTCCGTCACCGGCGGCAAGCCGGAGCCCGAGCCGCCGTCGATGCCGGAGCCGCAGATCCCCGAGCCGCCGCCGTCGCCGGTGCGCCCGCCCGCGTCCTGAGCCACCATGAGGCGATGGACGCACATTCTTTGAAGGTTTGCCAGATGTTCGCGGAGGGAGAGGGTTTCGACCCTTCGGAGGGCATGGTCCGCAATCTGGTCGCGCGTATCGCGCGAGGAGGAATGGAATGAAGAATCTGAGGACGATTGCCGTCCTGTCCCTCCTGGTCATCCCGTGCGCCGCCCTGCCCGCCGCCGCCGGCTCGGTGGAGGTCAAGCTCAAGCTGCCGCAGCGCGCCCGCCTGGACCTGCAGGGGCGCAAGAGCGTGGCCGTCGTCCCCTTCATCGTGGTCACCAAGGAAGGGGCCGACCGCGTGCAGGGGCGCGACATCGACGTGCAGAAGGAGTTCGACCGCTATCTTCTCAAGGTCCTGCGCCGCGAGACCGACCTCCGGGTGATCGAGCCCGGGCCGGTCGATTTCCCGGTCTACGACCTCGATCAGCTCGCCAAGCAGGGAGATTTCTGGAGCGCCCTGGGCGAGCGGACCCAGGCCGACCTGATCCTCGCCGGCGGCCTCGACTTCGACATCCAGGACCGCTCCGGCTACCGCACCGAGGAGTACATCTCGCCGTCCAACGGCCGGACGTACTACCGCCAGGTCCTGGTCGAGCAGACCGGCTTCGAGTACGACATCCTCATGCATGTGTACGACGGCAAGAACGGCGCGCTGCTCTATCAGGACAATTTCAAGGACTTCCAAAACTTCGAGGGGGAGAACACGGATCCTCTGGCCGGCATGTTCGAGAACCTCCTCTCGCTCGAGGACCGGATTCTCAACGTCTTCACCCAGAAAGAGGTTGAGGCCTCGCGCATCCTGTTCACTCAGTAGACGACGTGGAGGAGATGCCTTTGATCCGTCGATCCATCCGGCTGTCCGTGGCCCTGCTCGCTCTCGGGGCCACTCTGTCCTCCGTGCCCCTCTTCGCCCAAGGCCAGATCGGCCCGCAGTGGGGCGGCTCCGGCTACGGCAAGAACAAGATCCAGTACCGGGACTTCGCCTGGCAGATCTATCACTCTCCGCATTTCAACGTGCACTACTACACGGCCGAGGAGCCGAGCCTCCAGAAGGTCGTCTCCTTCGCGGAGAGCGCCTACGACCACCTCTCCCGGGAGTTCAACTTCCAGATCAAGGACCCGGTCCCGCTGATCTACTTCGCCACCCACTCTGCTTTCGAGCAGAACAACATCATCCTGAACTTCATCCCCGAGGGCATCGGTGCCTTCGCGACCCCCGCCCGCTACCGGATGGTGCTGCCCATCGACATGCCCGACACCGAGCTCTACGAGCTGATCTCGCATGAGCTGACACACATCTTCCAGTACCACATGCTCTTCCAGGGGAGCCTGGCCAAGGCCGTGGCCTCCACGCCGCCCACCTGGTTCATGGAAGGCATGGCGAGCTACATGGCCAAGGACGAGAGCGCGCGCGACAAGATGTTCCTGCGCGACGCCGTGGTCAACGACCGGATCCCTTCGATCAAGTCGAACGTCACCGGCTTCTTCGCCTACCGGTACGGCCACGCGGTCTTCGACTTCATCGAGGAGCGCTGGGGCAAGGAAGGGTTCCTCGACTTCATCTATGAGATCCGCAACACGATCGGCGCGCGGGTCGACCGCGCCGTCGAGCGCGCCTTCAAGCTGGACGCCGAGGAGTTCGACGCGGAGTTCCGCCGCTGGGTGCGCAAGAAGTACCTGTCCGAGCTGGTGGAGACCGGCGAGCCCGGTGACTTCGGCCGCCGCTTCCGCAACGAGAAGGCGATCGGCGAGGACTACGCGACCTCTCCGGTGGCCTCCCCGTCGGGCGACCTGGTGGCCGCGTTCAGCGCCTACCGCGGCGACGTCGACGTCGTCCTCTACAACGCCGAGAAGCGGACGTTCCTGCGCAGCCTCACCAAGGGCTACACGAACGATTACCAGTACCTGGCGGCGCAGGAGCTGACCCTCGCCCGGGAGATGGGGCGCGACCTCGCGTTTTCGCCGGACGGCAACTACCTGGCCGTCTTCGCCAAGCGCGAGCGGGGGCGCAGCCTTCTCCTGCTCGACGTGCTCAACGGCGGCACCCACCGCATCTACGAGATGAACGACATCGAGCAGCAGATCGGGCTCTCCTGGAGCCCGGATGGCCGGACCATCGCCTTCTCGGGCAACAAGAACAACAAGTTCGACATCTTCCTGATCGACGTCGAGTCCGGCACCTACCGCAACTTCACCGACGACGACCTGTTCGACGGCGCTCCGGCCTTCTCTCCGGACGGCAAGTCCCTCGCCTTCGTCAGCGTGGTGGGCGGCGGCTTCAGCAAGGTGTTCCGCGCCAACCTGGATCAACCGGGCCGGCGCATCCCGATCACCACCGGCGACTCGAACGAGAACGATCCGGTCTACTCGCCCGATGGCAAGCGGCTGTACTTCACCTCGGACCGCGACGGGCACGACAACATCTTTGGTCTCGACCTGGCCACGGGGCAGCTCAGCCAGTACACCAACGTGGTGACCGGCGCCTCGATGCCGACCGTGCTGCGCGAGCCGGACGGCGAGGAGCGCCTCGTCTTCAATGGCTTCTGGAAGGGAGCCATGGACCTCTATGTGGCCGACGTCGACGAGCCGGTCAAGGCCCCCGAGACGATCCAGATCGCCCAGGAGCCCGCGCAGGGCGAGGGCCTCCTCGAGTTCAAGCCGGATATCGAGGTGACCCTCGACGACGCCAACAAGGGCGCCTACCGCGGCTTCAAGTTCTTCCTGGAAGACGCCCAGACCTACGTCGGCATCGACAACGACCAGACCTTCCTCGGGCGCGTGGTCTTGAGCTTCTCCGACAACCTGGGGGACCGGCGGATCATCGCGGACCTGAGCTCGGTGGACAGCTTCTCCAACTTCGACGTGGTCTACGCCGACCTGAGCAACCGGCTGCAGTGGCAGGTGCGCCTGTTCGACGACCGCCGGTACTACCAGGCGTACGACCCGGTGCGCGGCAACGTCCAGCGCGACCACAAGAGGTACTCCGTCACCGGTCTCACCGGCTCTCTCATCTTCCCGTTCTCCTTCTACCGCCGCGCCGAGATCGGCGTCGGCTACCAGTACTGGGAGTATGCGCAGCCCTTCCTCACCGCCGACGACCGGATCGAATACCTCGAAGGCCAGATCGACTTCCCGCTGGTCTCGGGGGCTCTGGTGGGCGACTCCACGCGGTTCGCCAACTGGGGGCCGATCGCCGGACGGCGCTGGCGGCTCGATGCGTTCTGGGCCCCCGACTTCGACGAGAGCGGCACGCTCGCCGATTCCGTGGACATCGATGCGCGCCAGTACTTCCCGGTGACCCTCCGCAGCAACATCGCGCTGCGGTTGTTCGCGGGGGCCAGCTCGGGCAACCAGCCGATCCCGATCTACATCGGCGGCCTGGACTCGCTGCGCAGCACCAATTGGGCCGAGCTGGTCGGCGACCGCGCCTTCTTCGCCAACATCGAGTACCGGTTCCCGCTGATCGACTATCTCGCCACGCCGCTCCTGGCCTTCCAGGGGATCCGCGGCGTCGCGTTCTTCGACATCGGCGGCGCCTGGTTCGACGCTCAGAAATCCTACGAGTTCTACAACAGCGACGAGAGCCGCCTGCAGAACGGCATCGCCGCCTATGGCCTGGGGTTCACGCTCCGCTTCCTCGGGCTCGACCTGAACTGGGACCTCGCCAAGCGCTGGGACTTCAAGGAGACCCTGGACACGCGGACGTCGTTCTGGATCGGCACGCGGTTCTGAGGTAGAACCCTCACCCCCGGCCCCTCTCCCACGAGTGGGAGAGGGGAGCACAACGAAGGCAGCTCGCGCTGTTCACCCCTCTCCCGCTTGCGGGAGAGGGGCCGGGGGTGAGGGCCTCGCTTGTTGCTTCGCCACTCGAAAAGATACAATCCCCTCAATATATGTTGATCCAGGTCCTAGGCGGCTATGGTGGCGAGAGCCTGGAGTGCCGGATGACGTGCCTGCTCATCAACGGCACCATCGCGCTCGATGCGGGCTCGCTGTCTCAAGCCCTGTCCATCGAGCGGCAGGTGGGGGTGCACTCGATCGTGCTCTCCCACTCGCACATGGACCACACGAATTCGCTCCCCTTCTTCATCGAGAACGTCTTCGGCAAGACCGAGCGGCCGATCGACATCCACGCCTCGCCGGCCACGGTCTACGCCATTCGCAAGCACCTCTTCAATAACGACACCTGGCCGGACTTCACCCGTCTGCCGAACCACCTGGTGCCGGTGCTGCGCTTCCATGAGAAGGAGGCGGAGGTCCCGTTCGTCATCGACGGAGTGCGGTTCACGCCGATCCCGGTGGACCACCTGGTCCCCACCTACGGCTTCCTGATCGAGCAGAACGGCGCCGCGGTCCTCTGGTCGAGCGACACGGGGCCGACGCAGCGCTTCTGGGAGATCGCCAACCGGACGCCCAACCTGCGGGCCATCTGCATCGAAACCAGCTTCGACAACGCGCTCCAGGAGATCGCCGACGTGTCGTTCCACCTGACGCCGCGGACACTGGAGATCGAGCTGCGCAAGCTGGAGAAGAAGGTGCCGATCCTCCTCCATCACCTGAAGCCCACCTGTGTCGAGCGCATCAAGGTGGAGGTCAAGCAGCTCCGCAACCCCGACCTGGAATTCCTGGAGCAGGGCAAGGAATACAGGTTCTAGCGGGAGGGGTGGGCGGCGGGCCCGCAGGCCCGCCGCGGGTAGATCAGTAGCAGTCCCGCCTGCTCACAGTACACTCTTGGTAGGCGGAAGGGCAGAAAGCAGTTTTAGTCTCCTCGCCCGCAGCAATGTTCTGGAGGTCTGCCGCCTCCAGCTGGCGCAGAGTTTCACGGTTGAGAGCCAGCTTGCCAGGGGTCTTCGGATCTTTCTTCATGAGAGCCTCCTTGGTGACGGTTGAAGGTTGATACCTCTGCACCCGGAAAGACCCCGAAATCCTGATCCCGTTTACCTCCTCCTGGTCTCGCCTGTGGGAGCGCCACCTACAAGCTCTAGTAGGCCGGAGGGGTTGTGGTACCCTTCCCCTTGCGGTGTTCTCTCCCTTCAAACAACTCGGAAAGCGTCGTCGGCCGGGGAGCGCCTCCGAGCAAGGATTCCTCGATTTCGGCGCGCCTCCGGAGCCCGCCGAGGTCCAGCCCACCGCCTCCGCGCCATCTCCGCCCCCCCGCCCGGCCGGTCCTCCCTTGCGCGTCGGTGTGCTCGGGTCGGGGAGCGGCGGCAACGCGGTGGTCATCGAGTCCGGCAAGCGCCGGATCCTCCTCGACGCCGGATTCTCCGCCCGCGAGCTCGGCAAGCGGATGAAGCTCCTCGGAGTCGATCCCCTGGGCATCGAAGCCCTCGTCCTGACCCATGAGCATCAGGACCACTGCAGGGGGGCTGATGGCTTCGCCAAGAAATACAAGGTGCCGGTCTTTGGAACCGAAGGGACCCTGGTGGGAAGCCGCCTGCGAGAAGAGACGGCCCGGTCGGCCGTGTTGATCCGCTCCGGCGTGCCGCGCGAGGTCGCCGGTTTCTGGATCGAGCCGTTCACGCTGCCGCACGACGCGCGCGAGCCGGTCGGCGTCGTGGTCGAGGATCCCCAAGGACGCCGCGTCGGCCTCGTCGCCGACCTCGGCTGCCGCACCAGCCTCGCCTGGGGGCGGCTGCACGACCTGGACGTCCTGATCCTCGAGACGAACCACGACCTCGACATGCTGCGCAACGGCCCCTATCCTTGGAGCCTGAAGCAGCGGGTGGCCGGCCGCCATGGCCACCTGTCGAACCGGGAAGCCGCGGAAGGCCTTCCCGAGCTGATGAACGACCGCCTGCGCTGGGTGGTCCTCTATCATCTGTCCCGGACCAACAACCTCCCCGCCCTCGCTGCCGCGGCGATCGGCGAGGCGCTCGACCGGGAGCGGTGCCCCGCCCAGCTCGCGGTTTCCGAGCAGGACCATCCAACCCCCTGGCTGGAGGTGACTTCGTGAAGGCAAGAGTGACCGTCTATCCGCGCCGCGAGATCCTGGACCCGCAGGGCAAGGCCATCCGCGACGCTTTGAGCCGCGTCGGCTTTGCGGGCGTCGACGACGTCCGCGCCGGCAAGAGCTTCGAGATCTCTCTCGGCACCGACGATCCCGTGCAGGCAGAGCAGGAGCTGCGCCGGATGTGCGAGAAATTGCTCGCCAACACCGTCGTGGAGGACTACTCCGTCGAGCTGCTCGGCGCCGAGGTGGGGGTGCGTCCATGAAGTGCGGCGTCGTCGTCTTCCCAGGCAGCAACTGCGATCACGACGCCTATCACGTCCTGAAGCACGTCCTGGCGCAGGACACCACATTCCTCTGGCACCAGGACGACTCGCTCCAGGGGTGCGACCTGATCGTCCTGCCGGGCGGCTTCTCCTACGGCGACTACCTGCGCGCGGGGGCCATGGCCGCCTTGTCGCCGGTGATGGCCGCGGTCCAGCGGCACGCCGAGGCGGGCGGGCTGGTCCTGGGCATCTGCAACGGCTTCCAGGTCCTGCTCGAAGCCGGACTGCTCCCCGGCGCCATGCGGCGCAACGCGAGCCTCCGCTTTCAGTGCAAGGACGTGCATCTGAAGGTCGAGCGGACCGATCTCCCGTTCACCAACAAGCTGCGCGCCGGCCAGGTGCTGCGCATGCCGATCGCCCACGCCGAGGGGAACTACGAGGACGCGCCGGAGAAGCTCGACGCCCTGGAGGCGGCCGGCCAGGTGGTCTTCCGCTACTGCACGGCCGAAGGCGAGGTGACGCCCGAGGCCAATCCCAACGGCGCGGCGCGCAACATCGCCGGCATCTGCAACGCCCAGGGGAACGTGCTCGGCCTGATGCCTCACCCGGAACGCTGCTCCGAGGAGATCCTCGGCAACACGGATGGCCTCGCCCTCTTCGCCAGCGCAGTCGGGGTTCTGGAGGCGGTGCGATGACGGCGCTCCAGGAGGAGGCCGTCCACGCCACGCCGGAGATCCTGAAGCGGCACAAGATGACGGCGGAGGAGTACGACCGCCTCCGGCAGATCCTCGGGCGCGACCCGAGCTGGACCGAGCTCGGCATCACCTCAGCCCTATGGTCCGAGCACTGCTCCTACAAGTCCTCCAAGATCTATCTGAAGGAGTTCCCCACCGAGGGACCGCACGTGGTCCAGGGGCCGGGCGAGAACGCCGGTATCGTGGACGTCGGCCACGGCTGGGTGGCGGCCTTCAAGATGGAGTCGCACAACCATCCGAGCTTCATCGAGCCCTACCAGGGATCGATGACCGGCGTCGGCGGCATCCTGCGCGACATCTTCACCATGGGAGCGCGGCCGATCGCCTGCATGGACTCTCTGCGCTTTGGCGAGATCGACGCGCCGCGCATGCGGTTCCTGATCGATGGCGTGGTGCGCGGCATCGGCGACTACGGCAACTGCGTGGGCATTCCCACTGTGGGTGGCGAGACCGGCTTCCACCGCTGCTACAACAAGAACATCCTGGTCAACGCCTTCGCCCTGGGCATCGCCCGCCACGACGAGATCTTCCGCGCCCGCGCGAGCGGCGTGGGCAATCCGGTCCTCTACGCCGGCAGCCGCACCGGGCGCGACGGCATCCACGGCGCCACCATGGCGTCCGACGCCTTCGACGCCGAAAGCGAGCGGCAGCGGCCGACCGTCCAGGTCGGCGACCCGTTCACCGAGAAGGTCCTGCTGGAAGCTTGTCTGGAGGCGATGCGCACGGGCGCCATCGTGGCCATTCAGGACATGGGCGCCGCCGGCCTGACCAGCTCGACGTTCGAGATGGCCGGCCGCGGCGGCACCGGGCTCCGCCTGGTGCTCGACCGGGTGCCGCTCCGCGAGGCGGGGCTCACGCCGTACGAGATGATGCTCTCCGAGTCGCAGGAGCGCATGGTCCTGGTGGCGAAGAAGGGGCGCGAGGAAGAGCTGGAGAAGGTCTTCCGCCGCTGGGGCCTCGAGGTGGCGGACATCGGCCAGATCACCGACACCGGCCGCGCGGTCCTCGAATGGCAGGGGAGCGTGGTGGCGGACATCCCGATCCAGCCGCTCACCGAGGAGGCTCCGGTTTACCGCCGGCCCGTGGCCGAGCCGGCCGATCTCGCGAAGCGCTGGGAGGCGCCCGAGGTGCCGCAGCCCGCGGACCTCCGGGGGACGCTGGAGAAGCTCCTGGCCACGCCGGACTTCGCCAGCAAGGCCTGGATCTGGAACCAGTACGACCACACGGTCCGCACCAACACGGTGCAGGGGCCGGGCGGCGACGCCGCGGTGCTCCTGCTCAAGGCGACGCCCGCGGGCCTCGCGATGACGTCGGACGTCAATCCGGTCTATTGCTACCTCGACCCCTGGCGGGGCGGTGCGCAGGCGGTGGCCGAGGCGGTGCGCAACCTGGCCTGCACTGGCGCCGAGCCGGTCGGCTTGACCGACTGCCTCAACTTCGGCAACCCGGAGAACCCGGAGGTCTCGTGGCAGTTCCGCGAGGCGATCCGCGGGATGTCCGAGGCGTGCCGGGTGCTGGGCGTGCCGGTCATCTCGGGCAACGTCTCCTTCTACAACGAGACCGAGGGGGAGTCGATCTATCCGACGCCGACCGTGGGCATGGTCGGGGTGATTTCAACGGTCACCCACGCGCCGGCCGCGTTTTTCCAGAACCAGGGAGATCGGGTCATCCTCCTCGGCCGCGACCGCTCCGAATTCGGCGGCGCCGCCTACCTGCGGCTGCTCCACGGCATCGAGCAGGGGCGGCCGCCGGTCGTCGACCTGGACGCCGAGGCGCGCCTGGCGAAGCTCCTGCGGGGTCTGGTGGCCCGGCATCTGCTCCGCGCGGCGCACGATCTGTCGGACGGCGGCTTCCTGCTCTCCCTGGCCGAGCTCTGCCTCGGCCGTGGGCTGGGCGCGACGGTCGAGGTGGCGCTCGAAGGGGCCGACCTGTTCTCCGAGACACAGTCGCGGGCGCTCGTCGCCTGCGCGCCGGCCGCGGTCGATCAGGTGCTGCGCGCGGCCGAGGAGGCGGGCGTGCCGGCGGCGGAGATCGGGGAGGCCGGCGGCGATGAGCTGGTGGTCCGCGCCGGGAGCGACCTGCTGCGGGCGCCGGTGGCGGACCTCCACGCCGTCTGGTCGACGGCGTTGCCGAAGGCTTTGAGGCTGTAGAATTTCGTAGCGTTCTCAACCGTTACGGCAGGAGCGGGCCGCTCCCGGTTCCGTTGCCTACAGGAATTGACGTTCATGTGCGGAATCTTCGGCATCGATGGCTGCGATGACGCGGCCAACCTCACGTATCTCGGTCTCTATGCCCTCCAGCACCGCGGGCAGGAGAGCTCCGGCATGGTCTCCTGGGACGGCCGCAAGCTCAACCTTCTGCGCGGGATGGGGCATGTGTCCGACGTCTTCCACGAGAAGGCGCTGGCCGGGCTTTCCGGTACGCGGGCGATCGGGCATACGCGCTACTCGACGGCCGGATCGAGCGTCATCGACAATGCGCAGCCCATCGTGGTGCGGACCTCCATGGGGCAGTTCGCCCTCGTGCACAACGGCAACCTGGTGAACCCGGGGGAGATCCGTCATCGGCTGGAGGGCGAAGGCTCGATCTTCCAGACCACCAGCGACACCGAGGTGATCCTCCACCTGATGGCCCGCGCGCCGCGGCCTGACGTGGTCGAGTCGTTCATGCTCGCGCTCGAGCAGGTGCGCGGGGCGTACTCCCTCCTGCTGGTCGCCGAAGATTGCCTGATCGCGGCGCGCGACCCGAACGGCTTCCGCCCGCTGGTGCTGGGCGACCTGGACGGCGCCCCCTGCTTCGCCTCCGAGAGCTGCGCCTTCGACCTGTTGGGAGCGCGGGTGGTGCGCGAGCTGGAGCCCGGCGAGGTGGTGGTGGCGCGCAACGGCCAGATCGAGAGCTACCGGTTGGAGCAGCGTCCCGAGCCCACGCGCTGCATCTTCGAGCACGTCTACTTCGCCCGTCCGGACAGCAAGGTCTTCGGCGTCTCGGTGGCGCAGTCCCGCCTGCGCATGGGCGCCCGCCTGGCGCGCGAGGCGCCGGCGCCGGCAGACATCGTGGTCCCGGTGCCGGACAGCGGGATGTACGCCGCCATGGGCTACAGCCGCGAGTCCGGGCTGCCGCTGGAGCTCGGGCTGACTCGCAACCACTACGTAGGGCGCACCTTCATCGAGCCGAAGCAGTCGATCCGCCACTTCGGGGTGAAGATCAAGCTGAACCCGGTGCACGAGCTGCTGGAAGGGAAGCGGGTCGTGCTGGTCGACGACTCGATCGTCCGCGGCACCACCTCGAAGAAGATCGTCCGCATGGTGCGCGAGGGCGGAGCCGCGGAGGTGCACCTGCGCATCTCGGCGCCGCCGACCCAGTGGCCCTGCCATTACGGGATCGACACTCCGACCCGCGGCGAGCTGATCGCCGCCCACCACTCCATCGAAGAGATCCGCCAGTTCATCGAGGCGGACAGCCTGGCCTACCTCTCGCTCGACGGCATGCTCACCGCCGTGGGAGGGCCCCCGGACAGCTACTGCACCGCCTGCTGGACCGGCGACTACCGCGTCCCCATCTCCGCCTGGGATCAGCGGCAGGCGGAGCTGTTCCCGGTGCGGGTGGAGGAGGGGTGACGAGAAGGCGCGCCGTGTCGTAGAATGGCGACATGAGCGCGCCACTCCATCCTCGGTACAGCAAAGAAGAGTTTGCCCGCCGGGGCAATGAGATCTATGAACGCGACATACAGGCTCGTCTTGAGACGCAGGACCAAGGGAAATTCATCGTCATCGACATCGAGACGGGGGCTTATGAGGTCGACGCGGACGAGATGGCCGCGTTCGACCGGTTGCGTGCACGCAACCCGGAGGCGCAGATCTGGCTCCGGCGGGTTGGTTCCCCCTATGCCCGCCGCTTCGGACCGCGGAACAGACCAGAGCGTACGCTCCGAGTCTCATGATCGTCGGTTCCGTGAACACCGACCGCGAGGCGATCGTACGTCTCATGATTCTCGGCCCTCAGGGAAGGGAGAGGGAGGTGGAGGCGATTGTCGACACGGGCTATACAGGATCTCTGACGCTTCCATCCGACGTGGCGGCCGACCTTGAGCTGCCATTTCTCATGCAGGGGAGTGCGATTCTTGCGGATGGCAGCGAGATCTTGTTCGACATTCACGAGGCGACGGTCGATTGGGCTGGACGCCGTCGGCGGGCTTTGATCGATATTGCCGAGTCCGATGCGCTCCTCGGAATGGAGCTGTTGCACGGACACGAGCTGGCAGTTCAGGTGATTGCCGGAGGGACTGTCGCCCTCAGGCGCCTGAGGCTGGCTTGACTAGCAAGCTTCCAGAACCATCACATCGCCCTCCCGCCTTCGCTGCCAACCTTCCCAGCTTGGGAGCCGGGTCCTCCGAATGCGGGCCAGGTCGCATAAACTTCCCCGCATGTCAGGCCGCCCCGACCTGCCCATCGTCCGGTCCTATCTCCTCGGTCTCCAGGACCGCATCTGTGCCGCTATCGAAGCGGAGGATGGCTCCGGCCGTTTCCTCGAGGATTCCTGGGAGCGGCCGGAGGGGGGTGGTGGACGGTCGCGGGTGCTGAGAGACGGGACGGTGTTCGAGCAGGCCGGGGTCGGCTTCTCTCATGTTCATGGTCCGGGTCTGCCGCCGTCCGCTACTGCGCAGCGTCCCGAGCTTGCGGGCCGGAGCTTCGAGGCCCTCGGTGTCTCCCTCGTCTTCCACCCGCACAACCCCTACGTCCCCACGACCCACATGAACGTCCGCTTCTTCCTGGCGGAGAAGCCGAGCGCGGAGCCGGTCTGGTGGTTTGGCGGCGGATTCGACCTGACGCCCTACTACGGCTTCGAGGAGGACGCGGTCCACTGGCACCGCACGGCCTGCGCGGCGTGCGAGACCTTCGGTGCTGAGGTCTACCCGCGCTACAAGAAGTGGTGTGACGAGTACTTCTACCTGAAGCATCGTGGCGAGCCGCGCGGTATCGGCGGGATCTTCTTCGACGACCTGAACGACTGGGGCTTCGAGCGGTCCTTCGAGTTCCTGCGGAGCGTGGGCGATCACTTTCTCCCGGCCTACCTTCCCATCCTGCAGGGTCGCAGTGACATTCCGTACGGCGAGCGCGAGCGCGACTTTCAGCTCTATCGTCGTGGCCGCTACGTGGAGTTCAACCTCGTCTGGGACCGCGGCACCCTTTTCGGGCTCCAGTCCGGCGGCCGGACCGAGTCCATCCTCATGTCCCTCCCCCCGCTCGTCCGCTGGCGTTACAACTGGCATCCCGAGCAAGGCTCGCCCGAGGCACGGCTCTACGAGGAGTTCCTCAAGCCGCGGGATTGGGTGGAGAGCTGAGGCGCCGCAGCTTACCCCAGCCCCTCCGGATCCACCTCCCGACCCTCCAGCTCCAGCTTCTCCTCGTGGACGAAGTCCAGCGCCTGCAAGGTGCGGTGGATCTGGAAGATGCCTGGGGGCGGGCCGGAAAAGGTGCCGTGGCAGCGGTAGGTATAGGCGTGCACCGGGGCGTACAGCTCGACCCCCTCGGCTTCGGGATCGACTTTTTCTGATTCCTGGCAGGCCTCCAAGGTGACGCCCGGCGGGAGCGGGGAGTGCAGGGCGTCTTTGATCTTCGCGGCCACCTCCGGGGAGAAGGCCTTGGCGGTGAAGGAAAAATGGCCGCTCGAGATTTCCCGCAGGCGCTCCAGGCGGATCTCGGGCTTCCCCTGGATCGCCCGTACCAGCGGCCTCGCCTGCGTGCCCGGCACGAAGAGCAGATGGTGCGTCCTGGCACCGAGCAGCTCCAGAATGCGTTCCGGGAACGAGCCGGCGCGCAGGTCCAGCTCCTCGCCCCAGACCGGCCGCTCCCCATCGGTGGCAACCCCCGGCAGGAGATCCCGGATGTCCTCCTCCCTCCCCTGGATGACCATCTCGTACCACGCGCTCATCGCCGATCTCCCTAGAAAAAGACCCAGGTCGCCAGCAGAAACACCGGAACCAGAACGAGAAGAGAGTACTTCATGTAGCCGAAGAAGGACGGCATCTCCACCCCCGCCTCCTCGGCGATCGACTTGACCATGAAGTTCGGCGCGTTGCCGATGTAGGTGTTGGCGCCCATGAACACCGCGCCCGTGGCGATCGCCTTCAGGTAGGCGTTGTTTTCGGCGATGAGCCGCAGGATCGCCTCGCGCTCCGGGAGCCCCGGGTAGAGCCGGCCCAGCGCCGTGGAGAGGAAGGTCAGGTAGGTCGGCGCGTTGTCCAGGAAGGACGACAGGATGCCGGTCGCCCAGAAGAACTGGGCCGGCGTCTGCACGGCCCGGATCAGCCCGGCGAGGGCGCCCTGCTCGCCCGCTTTGAGGATCGCGAGCGGCGGAATGATCGTGGCGAAGATCGCCGCGAAAAGGATCGCCACCTCCTTGATCGGGCCCCAGGAGTAGCCGTTGGCCTCCCGCACCGGCCGCGGCGTGGCGAGCCAGGAGGCGGCCAGCATCCCCAGCAGGAATGCGTCGCGGAGCAGATTCTGGATTCCCTGGTGGATCCCCAGGATCGCCACATCGCCGGGATGCCAGACGCCCGAGGCGATCACAGCCAGGAGGACTCCCGCCAGGAACAGGAGGTTGATCCCGCCGTCGATACGCAGCCGCTCCTCGCCCGGCGACGCCGCGCGCACCTCGGGGCTCTCCCGTGTCCAGAAGTAGGTGTCGACAGCCAGGTAGAGGCCGAGCACCAGGGTGGCGACCAGCAGGAGCTCGGAACCGAGGCTGAACGTCCAGAAGAAGGGGACACCGTGCAGGAAGCCCAGGAAGAGAGGCGGATCGCCCAGCGGGGTCAGCGAGCCGCCGATGTTGGCGACCAGGAAGATGAAGAAGACCACCGAGTGCGCACGGTGCCGCCGGCCGGAATTGGCACGCAGCAGGGGGCGGATCAGCAGGATGGCGGCGCCGGTCGTGCCGATCCAGGAGGCAAGGAAGGTCCCGATCAGCAGGATCGTGCTGTTGACCAGGGGCGAGCCGCGGTACGAGCCGCGGACATAGATGCCGCCCCCGATCGTGAACAGGGCCGCGAGCAGGATGATGAACGGGATGTAGTCGACCAGGGCGACGTGGAGGATCTCGTGGACCGCCTCCCCGCCATAGGCCCAAACGAACGGGATGACCAGGACGAGCCCCCAGGCCAGTGCCACCTTCGGGTAGTGGTGGTGCCAGAAGCGCGGCGCGAGCAGGGGGAAGAGGGCGATCGAGAGGAGGATGCCCGCGAACGGCAGCGCGCTCCAGGCCGGCAGCATCGTGCCGAGACTCGCGGAGGCCGGTTCGGACGGCAGGGTCTGCGCCAGGGACGGAGCGGCCAGGCCGAGGCCGGCGCAACAGAGCAGAGGAATGAGGTGGCGCGGAGGGGCGGGCATCGGGAGATGCATTCTACCTACCGGAACCACAAGGACGGCAAGGACTTCAAGGACAGAAACGACCAAGGACACCGAGGACGTACGTCCCTGGTGTCCTTGCCGTCTTTGTTGTCTTTGGCTGTGGCCTACTGGCAGCCGCTGTAGATAGCGCTATAGCCGGCCCTGTCGTCGTTCGCCAGCGATGACATCGAGAAGTCGCAGGCGGCGACGGACGGATACATCGTCGCACCCGAAACGTTCGTGTGGCCGAGGCCGACGGCATGGCCGAACTCGTGGGTCGACACGCCCGCCAGGTCGAAGCCATTGGAGCAGCCGGACGAGGTCTGCCAGCTATAGGCGTTGTTGAAGCGGACGTCCACTTCGACAAACCGGTAGATCAGGTTGCCGCTGCACACCTGCGACTGGCTCGTGTCGGTCGAGATGTAGTTCGTCACTCCGAGAGTCGTACCGCCCAGCTTGCCCCAGGAGATGACGTTCTGACCGTCCCGCTTGGCGCCGGACTTGGTGGTGGTCCCGCCGCTGCCGGCGATCCCCCAGGCGTTGATCCCCGAGGTGATCTGGCTCGACTGCTGGCTGGAGCTCAGGCAGCACGCCGGACCGTTGGAGTTGTTCAGGTAGAACTTGGCGTCGGCGCTGCTGAACCACTTGCGGCCGTTCAGGGTATAGGCGAAGGCAGACGACGCGAGACAGGACAGGGCCAGAAACAGAGCGATTTTCTTCATGGATCTCTCCTCGTGCTTTGCGGTCCAGGGTCAGGGGCTCGGTGTCCTCAGAAGGCGGGACGCTCACGGACCGCTTCACGCATCTGGCGCAGCGGCATCTTCTCGACAGGCGCCTCGTTGACGCCCACCACGTTCAGGTCCGACAAGGAGCGGGAGATCCACTGCTTGCCCTTGGCATCCTTGGACACGTCCCACTTGCCGAAGGAGAGGCCGAGGGTGTGATACTCGCCATTGATGCTCTCGAGCTGGACCAGCACCTTCTGTCCCATCCGGTACCGCGCCTCGCCGACCGTCTCCACGTTCACGCCGTCGAGGCTGCCGCCCCAGGCGTCGAAGGTGAAGATCTCGCCGCGCTGCACGTTGCCCTTCAGGCTCTCCTCGACGAGCAGATCGATCCGGGTGACGATCTCGCCGTCGGCGTTGTAGGCCGCCTCCATGCGAAGGACATGACCGACCAGGACCGCTTCGCTCAAGTCGATGGAACGATCGATCGGTACATAAGCGACGGTGGTTGCGGAGAGGGCCGAGGCGCACAACGCCACGGTCAGCGCGGTGAGGATGATGGCTCTTCTCATGACTCCTCCTTGCGTGCAGACGACAGGTTGGAAGGAAATGCCTTCTCTCTCATCGGTGCGCAGGGATGGGAGAAGCGAGCCGCGGTATCATCCCGGCCGGACGTGGACCACCATTCTGCTTCGAGCGTCGAGATCCGGGAGGTCACCAAACGCTTCGGTGAGGTGACCGCCGTGGACGCGGTGTCCCTGGACATCCGCAGGGGAGAGCTCTTCTCCCTCCTCGGTCCGAGCGGGTGCGGCAAGACGACGCTCCTGCGTATGGTCGGCGGCCTGGAAGCGCCCACCGCCGGCACGATCCGCATCGCGGGGACTGACGTGACGCGCGTCCCGCCCCACCGCCGGCCGGCGCACATGGTCTTCCAGCAGTACGCGCTCTTTCCGCACCTCACCGTGGCGGAGAACGTGGCCTTCGGCCTGCGCTACAAGATGGACGTGCCGCGCGCGGCCCATGCCGCAAAAGTGCGCGAGGCGCTCGCCCTGGTCCGGCTGGCGGGGCTGGAGAAGCGGTTGCCGCACCAGCTCAGCGGCGGCCAGCGCCAGCGGGTGGCGCTCGCCCGCGCGCTGGTCCTGGAGCCGCAGGTGCTGCTCCTCGACGAGCCGCTGGCCGCTCTCGATCCCCAGCTCCGCGAGGAGGTTCAGGTCGAGCTCAAGCACCTCCAGCGCACCCTGGGGATCACCTTCCTGTTCGTCACGCACGACCGGGAGGAGGCTCTCGGGATGAGCGATCGTGTGGCGGTGATGCGCCGGGGTCGGGTGGAGCAGGTGGGGACGCCCGCGGAGATCTTCGAGCGGCCGGCGACCCGGTTCGCGGCCGAGTTCCTGGGCGCCGCGAACTTTTTCCCGGCGGAGGTGGCGGGGATAGCAGGGGACGGCCGATTCCTGGTGCGCCCCGAGAAGCTCCGGCTCTGTGCCGGCCGCTCCGAAGACTCCGGGATGTCCGCTGTCCCGGTCACCGTGGAGGAGCGGATCTACCAGGGGATCGGCACGACCTGGATCGTCCGCGGCGGCGGCGGGGAGAAGTTCGTGGTCTGGGAGCAGAACGCCGTATCCGCTCTCGACGAGCCTCCCGCCTTTCACCCTGGAGGACCGGCGTTCCTCTGCTGGAATCCGCGGCACGCGGTCTGGATGAAGGAGGAAGAGTGAGGGACCGCAGGGACCGGAGCGGCTGGCTCCTGTTGGCGCCCACCTGGCTGCTGCTGGGGGTCTTCTTCCTCGCGCCGCTCACGCTGACCCTCGTCTTGAGCTTCCGGCAGCGCGGGGTCTACGGCGGCTTGAAGCCGGTCGAGAACCTGGGCGGCTACGTCGCCTCCGGAGCGTTCCTGTCGAATTACTCGCGCTCGCTCCAGGAGATCTATCTCGGGATCGGCTGGCGCTCCCTCTGGATGGCCCTGCTGACGACCGCGCTCACGCTGGTGATCGGTTATCCGGTCGCCTATGTCCTGGCTCTCCGGACGCCCCGGCGGTGGAAGGACCTGCTGCTCGGCCTCGTGGTCGTCCCGTTCTGGACGAGCTTCCTGATCCGCACCTATGCCTGGATGTTTCTCCTCCGCACGGAGGGGCTGCTCAACCATCTCCTCCTGGGCGCCGGCCTGCGGGACCGTCCGTTGGAGATCCTCTACACCGAGCTGGCGGTGATGATCGGGCTGGTGTATGGCGAGCTGCCGTTCATGATCCTCCCCCTCTATGCCTCTCTGGAGAAGCTCGACCGCACGCTCCTTGAAGCGGCGGCGGACCTGGGGGCGGGGCGGGGGTCGGTATTCCGGCGGGTGACGATCCCGCTGACCTCGCCCGGCATCGCGGCGGGGATCGTCCTGGTCTTCATCCCCAGCCTGGGACAGTTTGTGGTCTCGGACCTGCTGGGCGGCGCCCGCAGCATGCTGCTGGGCAACCTGATCCAGAACCAGCTCTCGGTGGCCCGCAACCACCCGTTCGGCGCGGCCCTGGCCTTCGAGCTGATGGCAGCCGTGCTCCTCCTGCTCCTGGCCTACGCTCTCTACATGAAGCGGAAGGGAGAGGAGGTCCTGCTGTGAGCTGGAGCCGGCGGCTGCTCGCCGCACACACGGCGCTCGTCTACCTGTTCCTCTGGGTGCCGATCGCCGTGCTCGCCGTCTTCTCGTTCAACGCCGGCCGGCAGACCGCGGTGTGGCGCGGCGCGACGCTCGACTGGTACCGCCGGCTCCTGGCGAACGACGCGCTCCTCGCCTCGGTCCGCAACAGCCTCGCCGCCGCGGCGCTCACCACGGTGATTGCCACCGCCATCGGCACCTTGGCGGCTCTGGCCCTTCGGCGCGCGGACGTACCAGGCAAGGGAGCGACCCTGGCCCTGCTCTTCCTGCCCATGGTGATCCCCGAGGTGGTGCTCGGCGCGGCGCTGCTCACGTTTTTTGGAGCGATCGGGCTTCGCCTGTCTCTCGTCACCGTGGTCATCGCCCACGTCGTCTTCAGCGTCTCGTACGTGGCGCTCGTGGTGCGGGCGCGCCTCTCCGGGCTTGATCCGGCGCTGGAGGAGGCCGCCCGCGACCTCGGGGCCGGTCCGGTCGAGACCTTCCGGCGGGTGACCCTGCCGCTGATCTTCCCGGGGATCGCGGCGAGCGCCCTGCTGGTCTTCACCCTGTCGATCGACGACTACGTCGTCACCTCGTTCGTGGCGGGAGTCGGCGCCACCACCCTGCCGCTCCACGTCTACTCCATGCTGCGGGTGGGCGTCACGCCCGAGGTGAACGCGGTTTCGACCCTGCTGCTCGCCGGAACGATCGGGCTGATCGTGGCGGCGCAGCGGCTCCTGCGCGGCTCTTCTTCGAAGGGAGATCGAGAATGAAACCCTGGGTTCTGATGGCATTGCTCCTCGGATCGCTCCTCGTTGGAGGCTGCGGATCACCGGACGCTCCGAAGCAGCGCCAGCTCAACGTCTACATCTGGACCAACTATCTGCCGCAGGACGTGGTGACCGATTTCGAGAAGCGGACCGGGATCGACGTCCGGGTCGACACCTACGACTCCAACGAGACGATCCTCGCCAAGCTGCAATCCGGCGTCGCGGAGTACGATCTCGTGGTCCCCTCGGACTACATGTTGAAGGTGATGATCCCGCAGAAGCTCCTCCGCGAGCTCGATCGCGCGCGCCTGTCCGACATTGCCAATCTGGATCCCCGGTTTCTCGACCAACGGTTCGATCCGGGCAACCGCCACTCGATCCCGTATCTCTGGGGGACGACCGGGATCGGCTACGACACAACGAAAGTGGCGGCGCCGATCGACAGTTGGGAGGCCTTGTTCGACCCGCGCCACGCCGGCCGCATCCTGATGCTCGACGACGTGCGCGAGGCGTTCGGCGCGGCGTTGAAGCTGATGGGCCGGTCGATCAACGAGACCGACCCGGCAATCCTGCGGCAGGCGGCAGAGAAGCTGAAGCAGCAGAAGCGGCTGGTGCGGACCTACAACAGCTCGGATTTCGCCAACCTCCTCGCCGCCGGGGATGTGGATGTGGCCCAGGGATGGAACGGCGAGCTCGCCGAGGCGGTGGCGGCAAGCGACGGGAAGCTCGCCTATGTGGTGCCGAAGGAGGGAGGGACGCTATGGATCGACAGCCTGGCGGTCCCGGCCTCGGCGAAGAACGTGGATGCCGCCTACGAATTCCTGCAGTACGTGCTGGAGCCGGAGATCGCTGCGCGCATCGTCAACGGCGTCCACTACGCCGGGGCCAACAAAGCCGCGCTGGAGAAGATCGAGCCGGCGATCCGCAACAATCCGGCGATCTACCCGCCGCAGGAGGTCCTGGACCGCTGCGAATTCATCGAAGACCTGGGGGAGACAACGCAGCTCCTGGACGAGCTGTGGAGCGAGGTGAAGGCGAACTAACTGAGCAGCAGCACCTCGCATGCCGCCCCCGCCGCCGCTGGCGCGGCACCCGCCCGCGCCCGTACCAGCCCGGTGCCGTGCGCGTAGGCCGCCAGGTCGTGGGACCCCTTCGGCGGGTAGGGTGTTACGTAGAGCACCCCGTCGCGGGCCTCCACCTCGGCGGCGACGAAGCGGTCGCGCGGGCCGGCGCCGGGGAGCGCCTGGGCGAGCACGCCGTTGACCGCGCCGCTCCACCAGCCGTCCGCGAAGCCCATCAGACGGCGCAGGGCCGGGCGGACGAACAGCCAGAAGCTCACCATGACCGAGGCCGGATTGCCCGGCAGGCCGAACACGAGCCCTCCTGGATGCGTCGCGAAGACGAACGGCTTGCCCGGCTGGATCGCCACCGCGTCGAGATGGATCGTGCAGCCGAGCTGCCTCAGGATCCCCTCGACGAAGTCGAACTCGCCCATCGAGACGCCGCCGCAGAGGAGGAGGACGTCCGAGCGGAGCCCTTGCTCGATCATCGTCCGCAGGACCTCGGGGCGGTCCGGGGCGATCCCCAGGGGCGCGAAGCGAAGGCCGAGCGTGGCCCCGGCGGCGAGCAGGAAATCGGTGTGGGAATCGCGGAGCTGGCCCGGCGCGGGCTCGATCTCCGGCGGCACGACCTCGTCGCCGGTGGTCACCACCGCCACGAAAGGCGCGCGGTGCACCGAGACCTCCGCATGGCCGTGGGTGGCCAGCAGGGCGAGGGCGCCGGGCGTCAGAACCGCTCCCGCGGGCAGGAGCGGCTCACCGATCCGGAGAATTTCGCCGCGCCGGCGGATGTGGTCGCCCGGCCCGGCTTCGGCGCGGAATTCGACCGCTTCGCGCCCGGCGTCCGTGGCCTCGACCGGGATGATCCGGTCCGCGCCGAGCGGCACGGGGGCGCCGGTCATGATGCGGGCCACGGCGGGCGGGGAGAGCGCGAAGCCCGGCGGGTCGCCGGCCGCGATCGTGGCCTCCACCCGCCGCCGCTCGCCCGCCTGGACCGGCCCGGCCGCGGCGTAGCCATCCATGGCCGAGACGTCGGCCGCGGGCACGTCCACGGTGGCGGCGAGCGGGCGGGCCAGCATCCGGCCCTGGGAGCCGCGGCGGGCGATCCGCTCCTCGGGCAGAGGAGAGAGGCGCGCCGCGATGCGGGACCAGGCCTCGTCGGGTGGCAGCATGGGAGGATGATATACTTCGTCGGATTTTTCTCTCAGGACTGTACTCCCGGGGACGGAGGCTTCACGGTGGCAACCGTCGAGAACACTTTTCAGTACCGCGGCGATCTCGCGCAGACCGCCCTGCCGGAGATCCTGAACACCATCGACCGGTTCCAGGTGCCGGGCGTCATCGAAGCCTCCCGTGAGGGGGTCGTCAAGAAGGTCTTCATCAAGGAAGGCAACGTGGTCCACGCCTCGTCGTCCGACCGCGACGACAGCCTCGGCAGCTTTCTCCAGCGGGCGGGCATCCTCTCGGAAGAGGTGTTCGCCGAGACCATGGCGGAGCGCGAGAGGACCAACAAGCGGTACGGCCACCTCCTCATCGAGCGGGGCGTCCTCTCGCCCGGCGAGATCTACCGGGCCGTCCGCCAGCAGATCGAAGCCATCGTCTGGAGCCTGTTCTACTGGCAGGACGGCGGCGTCATCTTCAGCATCGGCGACTTCCGGGAATCGGATGCGGTCAAGATCCAGCTCCCCATGCGGCAGGTGATCCTCCAGGGCATCCGGCGGGCTCCCAACGCCAAAGCCCTGGTCGCCCGGCTCGGGCGGAAAGAGACGGTCTTCGAACCGTGTTATCGGGTGGAGGATCTGATCGAGCTCGCGCTCGACGCCGAAGAGTACCGTCTCCTCCATCTGGTCGATGGGCGGCGGACTCTCTTCGAGATCTGCACCCAGGGACCCAACGGGGCTGCCGAGAACGGCAAGGCGATGTACGCTTTCCAGGTTCTCCAGCTGGTCCGTCCGGGGGCCTCTCCCGAGCGGGACCGCCCGCGCGAGGAGATGGGGGCCGGCGCGATCAAGATCCGTCTGAAGACCACGGGCGACAAATACAGCAAATAGAACGGGAGCCGAACATGCCGCTTTACGAATACGCCTGCAAGAGCTGCGGGAATCGGATGGAGCTCCTGCAGCGCATGGGCGATCCACCTCCGGCCGCCTGTCCGGCTTGCGGTGGCGAGGTCAAGAAGCTGATTTCCGCCGCCGCGGTGCAGTTCAAGGGGAGCGGCTGGTACGTGACCGACTACGCCAAGGGCTCGGGCAAGGGGTCGGAGTCGAAGAGCGACTCCACGTCCGAGTCGAAGGCTGACTCCAAATCCGAGCCGAAGGGCGAGTCCAAGTCTGAGTCGAAGAGTGAATCCAAACCCGAGTCCAAGTCCGAGTCGAAGAGCGAGAGCAAGGGCACGGCCTCCTCCGGGAGCGAGTAGACGCTCCGCTCGCTCCTTCCGTATTTACCTTCCTCGATACGAGCTTTTTCGGGGGCGGAGGTGCTGAAATACCTTCGCTCCCCTCTCTGTTGTCCCCCGTGGCGGTCCCCTGGACCTTCTCCGAACGTGCCTGCTTGTCTGTGCCGGTTTCACTTCCGTGCACCGAAGGAGATCCATGAAGCTCGTAGCTCGCTCGCTGGTCCTCGCTCTCCTGTCCGTCCTTCCCCTGCTCGCTGCGCCGGCCGGGGCCACCACCTTCCAGATGGTCAAGGATTCCACCCTTGCCGACCAGGCCAAGGCCATCGTCCGCGCCAAGGTGGTCGGTGTCGAGCCGTCGACGCTCGGCGACCGTCCCGCCACCGACTACGTCGTCGAGGTCGAGCGGGTCCTCAAGGGCGATCTCCCGGGGAGCACCGTCGTGGTGCGCGTGCCGGGCGGCATCCGGCCCGACGGCGTCGGTTTGAAGATCTGGGGGGCTCCCGCGATGGCGGAAGGTGAGAGCGCCCTGCTGTTCCTGGTTCCGGGAGAGGACGGCACGTTCCGTGTCCTCCACCTGATGCTCGGCGCCTTCCACCGCCGGGCCAGCCAGGGGCGCGGCCTCGCGTTGCGCGACCTGTCCGAGGCGCAGGAGGTCCGGCCGGACGGCGTGGGCGCGGCGACCGACGAGGTGCGCGATTTCGACCGCTTCGCCGACTGGATCGCCGACCGGGCGGCCGGCGTCGTCCGCGACCGCGACTACCTGGTGAGCGGCTCCGGACAGCCCCGCTCCGCGCTCGACGCGTTCACCTTCATGACGGGAGACGACGACAACGCGATCCGCTGGTTCGACTTCGACGAGGGGCGCAGCATCTCGTGGCGGGTGAACAGCGGCGGCCAGCCCGGCCTCGGGCTCGACGCGACGGTCGGGGCCTTCAACGCGGCGCTCCAGGCCTGGAACAGCGACAACGACACGAACATCCGCTATTCGTATGCCGGCACCACCTCGGCGAGCGCCGGGTTCGACCACAGCGACGACGTCAACGCGATCCTCTTCGAGGATCCGGGCGATGAGAGCTCCGAAGGCGCCTTCGAGTGCGGCTCGGGCGGCGTCATCGCCGTCGGCGGCCCCTGGTTCTACGACTCGACGCGCGCCTATGAGGGCAAGTCCTACCACGCAGCCGCCGAGGCCGACATCGTGACCAACGACGGCACGAGCTGCTTCTTCCAGAACAATCCGCGGGTGGCCGAAGAGGTCTTCGCCCATGAGCTGGGGCACACCCTCGGGCTCGGGCACTCGCAGACCCGCGACGCTCTCATGTACGCCCGGGCGCATGACGACAACCGCGGCGCGCGGCTCCATTCCGACGACCGGGCGGCGATCGCCGAGCTGTATGGAAATGGCACGGCGCCGTCGCCAGGGGCGGGCCCGAAGGCGCCCACCGGGCTGACGGCGAGCTCCGTGGCGGCAGCGTCGGTCATCCTCCAGTGGACGGACAACGCCAAGGACGAGGCCGATTTCCGGGTGGAGCGCAAGGTGGGGAGCGGCAAGTTCAACGAGATCCTGACTCTGGAGCCCGACGCGACCGAGGTGACGGTCACCAACCTGCAGCCCGGGACGATCTACTCGTTCCGCGTCAGGGCGTCCAACGCCTCCGGGATCTCGACCTACAGCAACGTGGTCAAGATCCAGACGGGCGGCGCGCTGGCTGCGCCGGCGGACCTGGCCGCGGTGGCCCGCTCCCCCCAGCGGGTGCTGCTCACCTGGAGCGACGTGACCACCGGGGAGACCGGCTTCCGGATCGAGCGGTCGGTGGCCGGCGGCCGCTTCAAGGAGCTGGTCCGGGCCGCGCCGGCGAACGCCACCCAGATCGTGCTGCGCGGGCTCACCCCGGGCACGACCTACAGGTTCCGGGTGCGGGCGGTGGGGACGGGCAGCGCCCGCTCCCCCTATAGCGCCGTGGTGACCGTCACCACCCCGCCCGCCTCCTGACCTCCGTCAGACCGATGCCGGCAGCGGCGACCCCGCGGACGCTGCCGGCATCGCCTCCGCCTCGGGCACCCGCACCGCCGCCTCCGCCGTCCGCGTTCCGAGCACCGCCAGCATGTGCCGGGCCTCGTTCTCCAGAGTCGCGTCCTTCAGATTCTCGTACCCCGCGCTGCGGAACAGCTCCATGATCTCCGGAACGGTGTGCCGGTACTGGAACTTCGGGCTGTAGTTGTCGAACATCTGGACGGCCCGCTCGCGCGCCGTGGCCTGGGGCGGCGCAGGCTCGCCGCGCAGGAAGTGCGTCAGGCGCGAGAGCGCGGAGTGCACCGGCGCCGCCGCGTAGCAGAGCCGGTAGAGGAGTCCCATGGGCATCCGCGTGGTCGCCGCCCGCAGCGTGACGTTGATCGCGTGGATCCAGGTGGGGCGCCGCCGGTAGAGCTGCACGTAGAGCTTGCCGCCCGGCTTCGGCGCCTGGGCGACGGACCGGAAGGCGCGCTCGGTGCTCGGCGTGTGATGCAGCACGCCCGACGAGTGCACCAGATCGAAGCTGCGCCGCCGCAGCGGCAGCTCCAGCACGTTGCCTTGCAGGTAATGCACGCGGTGGGACACCGGGAATCCCTTTTCAAACAGGCGTTTCCGGGCCTTTTCCACACTGCGGCTGAAGTCCATGGCCACGATCTCGACCCCGTACTCGGCGATCGCGCGGGTGAGCTCGCCGTTGCCGCAGCCGGCGTCGAGCATGACCTTGCCCGAGAGCTCCTCGGCGGTGGTGTCCAGGTTGTGGAGGAGCCCCCGCTTGCGCAGGCCGGCGCACGCGGGGCAGACGATCCAATCGAGCAGTCGCTTTTTCATCTGTCAGTTCTCCCCCTTCGCGAAACGACAGCGCAGGAATGCAACGAGCGGGCCACCGGCGGAACGGGAACGCTTCTTGCACCTTTGACATCAGATCAGACATGGATCGGTCGACCCGGCTGGAAGGAACAGGTCCATCAGGAGAACGATATGGGGATCAAGACCCTTGCCCTTCAGCGCATAGCCGCTTTCACCCTCGCCGCCTTCGCGGTCTCCGGCCTTTCCCGGGCGGAGGACGTGGTGATCCGGACCGAGGACGATCCGTCGAACGCCTACGCCATCGGCGTTGGGGACGTGCTCGAGATCTCGGTCTGGAAGAATCCGGAGCTCGCCGTCACCACGCCGGTCCGTCCGGACGGCCGCATCTCGGTGCCTCTGCTCGGGGACATTCAGGCTTCGGGGATGACTCCCCTCGCGCTGCGCCAGACGCTCACCGACCAGTTCAAGGAGTTCGTCACCGCGCCCGGCGTCTCGGTGGTTATCAAAGAGATCAACTCGCGGAAGGTGTTTGTCACCGGAGAGGTGAAGACACCCGGTGCCTACGATCTCCAGCCGCGGACCAAGCTGTTGCAAGTTCTGGCCATGGCCGGGGGGCTCACGCCTTATGCAAAAAAGAAAGTGACCCTGCTGCGCGACAGCCGCGACGGCCGGAACGACCGCCGGTACGAGCTCGACCTCGACGCCATCATTTCGGGCAAAAGACCCTCCGACAACCTGGTGTTACTGCCGGGTGACACCATCATCGTCCCCTGAATTTTCTTTCTCTCTGCGGCCATTTCCATTTCTCTCTAACCCGATGTGATTCCAGCTCCACGGGCCTTCTTTGGAAAACCTACACGGGGAGATGCGCAAGAAGGGATATAGGGGAGCCCTGTCAAGAAGGTGCTCCGGAAAGCGTTCCGGGGCGTTCCCAGAGTGCCAACTGGCACCTCTCTTGCACTTCAGGTTGGTGACCGGATGGTTCGAATGTGGTGGGCATTTATCGGGAGCAAGAGCGAACGATCGATAGTCCATCTCTTTCGACAGGGTGCCGAGATCGCTGCTGGCCATGAGCGATTCGACGACAAAGATCTCGGCATTTACGCACTCCGTTGTCTTAACGAACCGGCCAGCATCCACCCAGGACTGTGCCGGTTTTGGTGTTTTTGAGGGACGAGGACATGATGACGCCGTCGCGGGACCGCAGCCTTTGTCAGGTTCTGCTTTTGATCCTGACCACTCTTGTGCTTCTCGCGCGGCCTGCGGGAGCGGGAGAGCTCCGCGTCACCCTGGACGGTGAGGCCGGCGTGCGCAGCGACAGCAACTACGGGCAGGTCGAACAGGCTGACGAGGACGCCGAGAACCAGGAGCTGGCGCGCGCCGGCCTGAACCTCAATCTCTCATGGAATCAGCTCGATCGTTGGCAGCTCGCCTTCGGCTACAGCCCTTCCTACGAGCGCAGCCTCGATGATGCCGAGATCTCCGGGACGGCCCACCGTCTGGACCTCGCCGTGCGCGGCGACCTGACCCGGCTGCTGAGCCTGCAAGCGCGGGGGGGGCTCCTGTCGACCCCGAACGTCGACCTGTATCAGCCGGTGGTCGCCGGCCAGCCGCTGGCGGCCCCGCGCCGCGGCAGGCAGCTTCTCTACAACATGGATGTCTCGCTGAACCACGAGCTGACGCGCCGTCTCTCGCTCGTCGGGGGAGCCAGTGCTTCACAACGCCGCTTCGAGGACCCGGCGCTGTTCGACTCCGAGACCTTGGGCGGCCGGCTGGGAGCGGCTTGGCGCTGGACCGAGGAGCACACCTTCGAGGCGACGGTCAGCTCTGGCGTGTTCTCCTACGAGAACGGCCGGGAGACCGACGTGCGCACGCTCACCCTCGGGTACGAGCGTCCATTCGGCCGGAGCATCCGGCTGTCGCTCGATGGCGGCGCCTACTGGGTCAAGGCCTCGGATCCGGGCCGCCCGGTGCTCATCCCCGATCCGACCGATCCGTCCAATTCCGTCGTTGAAGAGAGCAAGACCGGCTGGCGCGGCGGCGTCCGCTTTTCCCAGCAGCTCCAGCTCTTCAACTGGGATGCCGGCTATCGCCACGACGTGGCGCCCGGCTTCGGCCTCGGCCGCGAGTCCGTGGTCGACACCGGGTTCCTGGGCGTCTCGACCAGCATCGGGCGGCGGCTCACCCTCGGGCTGGACGGCAACGCGTCGCGCCACCACGAGCTCGAGGACGACCGGAATGACCTGGGGACTGACGCGGACGCGCGCGACCTCGAGTTCGCGGCGGGCACCGCCCGGCTGAGCTGGGCGATCTTCCCCAGCATCCGCCTCTCCGGCGGCTACTCCCGAATCTGGCAGAGCTCCAAGGTGGAGCCCTTTGAGGATCTTTCCTACGACCGTTACTTCCTGGGCCTGGCTTTCAAGATCTTCAGCCGGGGAGAAGCTCCCCGCTCGCCGGAAGATCTCGAGCACCGTGGAGAAGAGACCGATGCAGCGGCAGAACCTGACTCTCAGTGAGCTCGTGAAGTCCGTCGTCCGGCGGCCCTGGTGGTTCGTCCTCCCCGTCGTCCTCTGCCTCGCCGCGGGGTACGGGGTATTCCGGACCATGAAGCCGATCTACCGGGCCAGCACGCTGGTCATGGTCGAGAAGCAGAAGGTCCCGCAGGACTACGTCAAGGCGACCGTCACCACCGACATCGACGAGCGGCTGAAGACGATCGAGCAACAGATCACGAACCGCGACAACCTGGAGCGGATCATCAACGAGATGAACCTCTATCCGGAGACCCGCAGCCTGGCGCCGGACGACAACGTCGTCGAGCAGATGCGCCGGCGGGATCTCGCGGTGGAGCGGCGTGGCGACGTGTTCCGGATCTACTTCAAGGACCGGGACCCGGTGCGCTCCGCCGCCGTCGCCAACCGGATCGCCGAGCTGTTCATCGCGCAGAACCTGAAGCTTCGCGAAGACCAGGCGCAGGGGACGTCCTCGTTCCTGGAGACCGAGCTCGCCGAGACGAAGCAGAAGCTGGAGCAGCAGGAGGCCCGCATCGCCGCCTTCAAGCGGGTCTATATGGGCGCGCTCCCCGAGCAGCGCGACTCCAACCTGCAGGCGGTCGGCCAGCTCCAGACGAAGCTCGAGATCAACATGGACGCGGTCGACAAGGCGGAGATGCGCAAGATCTTCCTGCAGTCGCAGGTGGCCGAGATGCAGAAGCCGGTCCCCGCGGCGCCGGTGTACCCGGAGGCTCCCTCGCGTCCCGCCGCCCCGACGCGCCTCGACCAGCTCCGGGCGCAGCTCGCCGAGCTGACCAGCCGCTACACCGACCGCCACCCCGACGTCATCCGGACCCGCGAGGAGATCGCCCGCCTGGAGGCGATGCAGAGCGGCGCCATCGAGGAGAGCGATGCGGCACCCACGCCGCCGCCGGCTCCGCGCGCCCCGCAGGTCAGCCCCACGCTGCTCGCCGAGCTCGATTCGGTGAATCTGGAGATCCGGAGCCTCCGGGCCGAGCGGGAGCGCATCCTCGGCGACATCTCGCGTTTCCAGGCGCGCGTCGAGGCGATCCCGGGAGTCGAGCAGCAGCTCCTGTCGCTGACCCGCGACTACGACAACATCAAGCGTTCCTACGAGTCGCTGCTCACCAAGCGGATCGATGCGCGGCTCGCCGAAAACCTGGAGAAGAGCCGGCAGGGGGAGCAGTTCACGATTCTCGAGAAGGCGGTTCCGCCCTCCGAGCCGTACGCGCCCAAGCTCCTGTTCTTCCTGGTCGGCGGTCTCGCTCTCGGTGGGCTGCTGGGCCTGGCGGCGGCGCTGCTGCGCGAGCAGACCGACTCGACCTACGGCGATGCCGAAGATCTACAGAAGGCGTTCCCCGGAGTTCCCGTGCTGGCCACGATTCCAACCTTTTCCAGCCGGGAGACCGCCGGCTTCCGGAATGCCGCGGTTGCGGCGAGTCGCTTCAGGAGGCAATGACCATGGATCTGCATTTGACCCGGCCTCCCCGCCTCGAGGGGGAGGGGAGGCCGCAACGCTCCATCCGGCCGAAGCTGGATGCTCCGCTGATCCTGCATGCGGATCCGCCGTCTTTCGTGGCCGAGCAATTCCGCAGCCTTGCGGTGCACGTCGAGGAGCGGATCAACCCGATCGGGACGTGGGGTTACGTCCTGACCGTCACCAGCCCCGAGGAAGCAGAGGGAAAGACCCTCACCAGCCTCAATCTGGCCCTGACGCTGACCCGCGGCGAGGAGCGCCGGGTCCTCCTCCTGGAGGGGGACCTGTGGCGGCCCCAGCTCCCCACCTATTTCGACGGCGTCGAGGAGGGCCTGCCGGGGTTGCAGCAGGTGCTCGACCGGGCCGCGTCGCTGCCCGAGGCGGTGATTCCAGTCGAGGGGACGAGCCTCGACGTCCTGTTCGCCGGCACCACGCACGTGACGGGGGACAAGATGTCCGGCCGCCGCATGTCCGAGGTGCTGGCCGAGGCGCGCGCCGCCTACGAGATCGTGGTGATCGATTCGCCGCCGATGGAGCTGTTGGCGAGCGCCCGCTCGCTGGCGACCCGCTCGGACGGCGTCCTCCTGGTGGTCCGCGCCAACCAGACGCGGAAGCGGAGCGTCGAAAGGACGCTGGCGACTCTCGGCCCCGAGAAGCTGGTTGGTGTCGTGCTCAACGGGGTCCGTCTCTCCAACAAGGGCTACCGCGGGTATTACTAGGCTGGAGAGAGCACGCTCATGATCCGTCTGTTCAGTCGCTATTGGTCGGTTCCGGCCGTCATGTCCCTGATCGTCGAGGGCACTCTGCTCTATCTGGCGATCCCGTTCGCTACGTTCCTGCGGCTCGACGTCGGCCCGGGAACCCCTCCGGACCGCTCGATCGTGCTGCTCGAGACCGGTGCCTTCCTGGCCGTCGTCCTGCTCAGCCTGTACATCAACGGCCTGTACGATTTCGGAGAGCGGCTCTCCGTCCGCCAGCTCTCGATCCGTCTGAGCCGTGCCCTGTTCCTGGCCGGGGTCGCGCTGTGCGCCATCTATTTCGCCGTTCCCCGGGTGCTGACCGGCCGCGGCATCTTCCTCATCGCCTTCGTCTTCGTGGTGCTGGGGATCATCTGCTGGCGGGTGCTGCTGCGGCAGATTCTCAAGTCGGATCACTTCGCGGAGCGGGTGCTCATCGTCGGCTCCGACCAGAAGGCGATCGACATCGCCCGCGAGACGCTGCGCCGCAGGCACCTGGGCTTCCGCGTCGTCGGCTTCCTGGATGACGATCCGGCCCTCCAGGGCGTGAGCATCCTGAACCCGCGGGTGATCGGCACGACGCAGCAGGCCCGCAGCCTGGCTCTGCAGCACGGCGTCACGCGCGTGGTCGTCGCCACCCTCGACTTCCGTGGCAAGGTCAGCATGGATTCCCTCCTCGCCTGCAAGACCTCGGGCATCCGGGTGCAGGAGGGGGCCGGCTACTACGAGGAGCTGACCGGCAAGATCATGCTCGAAGGGCTGCGCAAGTCGTGGCTCATCTTTTCCGACGGCTTCGTGGTCTCGCGCGGCGTCCTCTTCGGCAAACGGCTGCTCGACCTGACCGTCGCCTCGATCGGCCTGTTCCTGGCGGCGCCGTTCATGGTGCTCGTGGCCCTCGCCGTGCGTTTCGACTCGCCCGGTCCAATCCTGTTCCGGCAGGAGCGCCTGGGCCGCGGGAGCAAGCCGTTCACCCTCTGGAAGTTCCGCTCGATGCGGACCGACGCCGAAAAGGATGGCGCGGCCTGGGCCGTGCAGGACGATCCGCGGGTGACCAGCGTCGGCCGTTTCATCCGCACGACCCGGCTCGACGAGCTGCCGCAGCTCTGGAACGTCCTGGTCGGCGACATGAGCCTGGTCGGTCCCCGGCCGGAGCGCGAGATGTTTGTCAAGCAGCTCCAGGAGGTCTGCCCCTGGTACGAGCAGCGCCTCGTGGTCCGCCCCGGCCTCACCGGCTGGGCGCAGATCAAAGCCCCCTACGCGTCGTCGTTCGAAGAGTCGATCGAGAAGCTCCAGTTCGACCTCTACTACATCAAGAACCTGTCGATCTTCCTGGATCTCTCCATCTTGCTGTCGACAGCGAGGACCGTGCTGCTGGGAAGAGGTGCCAAATGAATCCGCCCGCGACTCCGGACGACTCCGCTTCGACATCTCCGGTGGATCTGCTGAGCCATGGACGTTCGCGCAACGAACAGTCCGGCCTGAACATCCTCTATCTCTGCCACCGCATCCCCTATCCGCCGGACAAGGGGGACAAGATCCGGGCGTTCCACCAGATCCGTTTCCTCGCCCGCCGCAACCGGGTCCACCTGCTGACCCTGGCCGATGGCGCAGTGCCCGACCTGGGGCCTCTCCAGGAGCTCTGCGAGCGGGTCGAGGTCTTTCCAGTCCACCGCCCGGCCGCGTACCTGCGCGCGGCTCTCGGCGCGCTGCGGCCCCGGCCGCTGACCCTCTCGTTCTTCGATTCCGTCGAGCTGCGGCGGCGCGTCGAGGAGCTGGCGGCCAGCCAGCGCTTCGACGTGGTCGTCGCCTACAGCTCGTCGATGGCCCCGTACGTGGAGCCGTTCGCCGGTGTACCCGCGGTCCTCGACATGGTCGACGTGGATTCGGCCAAATGGGAGCAGTACTCGCATTTCTCCCGTCCGCTGCTGCGCCCGGTCTACGCGCTGGAGGCGAAGCGCCTGCGCGCCTACGAGGCGTCGCTCGCCGAGCGCTTCGAGCGGATCGTCCTGGCCACCGCCAACGAGCTGCGCCTGTATGAGTCCTTCGCTCCGGGCGCGCGGGCCGTGGCGGTCCCCAACGGGGTCGACTTCGATTACTTCCAGCCGCTCGATCTGCCCAAGGCGGAGAAGCCGCTGCTGGTTTTCACCGGGCAGATGGACTACTTCGCCAACGTCGACGGCGTCACCTTCTTCGCCCACGAGGTATTCCCACGCCTCCGCCAGCGGTTTCCCGAGGCCGAGCTGGTGATCGTCGGGCGTTCGCCGGTCCCGACCGTGCGGGCGCTGGGGGATCTGCCGGGCATCAGCGTGACCGGCGCGGTGGGGGATATCCGCCCCTTCCTCGCCCGCGCCTGGGCGTTCGTCGCGCCGCTGCGCATCGCGCAGGGGGTGCAGAACAAGGTCTTGGAGGCGATGGCCATGAACGTCCCGGTCGTCTGCAGCGACCGGGTGCTGGCCGGCCTCGCCGAAGGGGGCTTCCGGCACGGCCGCGACCTGCTGGCCGCGGATTGCTCCTCCGACGGCGCCGAGAGCTTCGCGAGCTGCGTCGCGACCGTTCTGGAGAGCGCCGAGACGCGCGCCCGCCTCGCCGGAGGAGCGCGCCAGCGCTTAGGCCTCAGCTACCGGTGGTCGACCAACCTCGACCAGTTCGAGGAGATCGTGGCCACCGCGTCCCGGCCGCAGCCGCCCAACGGCTCGCGCCGGTGCGAGGAGGAGCGCCACGATTCGTCGGTGAGCGAAGGGGCGCGCAGTGCGTGATCTGTTCGTGCTGGCGGTGGTCTATGGCTCGCTGCCGGTGATCCTGTTCCGCCCCTTCTACGGTCTTCTGGTCTACTCCTGGCTCGCGTTCATGCGGCCGCAGGACATGGCCTGGGGCGCCAGCCGCGTCCTTCCGCTGTCCCAATGGGTGGCGATCGCCATGGTGATCGGCCTGACCCTGGCGGTGGGACGGGAGCGGCTGATGACGCTCAAGCCGCAGACGGTCCTCCTCATCCTGCTCGCCGGCTGGATCTCGCTCTCCACGGTGCTGGCTCTGGTGCCGGAAATGTCGGGCGAGGTCTACGGGAACTACTGGAAGGCGATCCTGATGACGGTCCTCGCCACCGGTCTCCTCTGCGACCGGAAGCGCCTGCGCCTGCTGCTCCTGCTGATCGCCTTCTCGATCGGCTTCCTGGGCGCCAAGCGCGGCCTCTTCGGCCTGGTGCGCGGCGGCGTGCGTTTCGACGACGGCCCGGGCGGCTTCATGTCGGACAACAACAGCTTCGCCCTGGCGCTCAACATGATCCTGCCGCTCCTCGTCGGGCTCGCGATCGTGGAGAAAAACAGGATCGTGCGGATCGCCGCGGCCGCGGCCGCTGCCCTCTGCCTGCTCTCGATCCTCTTCACCTTCTCGCGCGGCGGCTTCCTGACCCTGATCGTGGTCGGCGGGCTCCTGATCTGGCGCTCGAAGCGCCGGCTCCTGGTCGGCGGGCTCCTGGCTCTCGGCCTGTGCGGATTCCTCTTCCTGACCTCCGATCAGATCACCGGGCAGTACGTCGAGCGCGCCCAGACCATCCAGAACTACGAGGAGGACGGCTCTGCCCAGGGGCGGATCAACGCCTGGAAGACCTCCTGGCGGGTCTTCCTCGACTACCCCTGGACCGGCGTCGGCCCGAACAACCTGGCCGCGGTCTACCAACGCTATTCGCCCCAGGAGGAGCGCTTCCGGGTGGCGCACAACGCCTACCTCCAGCTCCTCGCCGAGTGCGGCCTGCCGGCGCTGCTGCTCTTCGTCGGCGCCCTCGGCGTGACCTGGTGGCGGCTGCAGCGCCTGCGCGACGCGACGGACCTCTCCTGGGTCGAGGTGCAAGCCCGGATGCTGCAGATCTCCATCGCCGCCTACGTGGTGGGCAGCATGTTCCTCAATACCGCCTACTCCGAGCTCATCTACTACCTCATGGGATTGAGCGTGGGGCTGGAGGTGGTCGCCGAGTCCGACGCCGCGCGGGAGGAGGGCTCGGCGGAGCCTTCCGCGCCGGTCGAGGCGGTTCCCTGGTGGAAACAGGCTCCCGCGCGCCGGCCGGCGGTGTCGTCGGGATCGTCGGCATCGGCGTCGCCGGGTTGGACGGGGGGAGGGCTCTAGGCCATGTGCGGAATCGCCGGCTTGTTTCTGTACCGGGACGGGGCCTTCGGCGGCCGGGACGCGCGCGGCCGGCTCGCGCAGATGGTGGCGCCCCTGCGCCACCGCGGGCCCGACGATGTCGGAGTCTCCATGTCCGGCCCCCTCGGCCTCGGCCACGCGCGCCTGTCCATCTTGGATCTCGCGGGCGGCCACCAGCCGATCTGGAATGAAGACCGTACCGCCGCGGTCGTCTGCAACGGCGAGATCTACAACCACCGCGAGCTGCGCCGCGAGCTGGAGGCGCGGGGGCACCGTTTCGCCACGCGCTCCGACACCGAGGTGATCGTCCATCTCTGGGAGGATTTCGGCCCGGCCTGCGTCGAGCGCCTCGCCGGCATGTTCGCCCTCGGGGTGGCCGACTTCCGGCAGCGCCGCCTGCTGATCGCCCGCGACCGCGTGGGCAAGAAACCGCTTTACCTGAGCGACGCCGGCGGCACCCTCGCTTTCGCCTCGGAGCTCAAGTCGCTCCTCGCCGGCGGCTTCGTGGCGCCCGAGGTCGACCCGGAGGCCCTGGATCTCTATCTCGCCTGGGGCTACGTCCCCACGCCGTGGACGATCTTCAAGGGCGCCCGCAAGCTCCCGGCCGGCCACCTGGCCGTGGTCGACGGCAACGGGATGCGCATCGAGCGGTACTGGGATCTCCGCTTCGACGAGGCGCCGGAGGAGCGCTCCGCCGAGGAGTGGACCGGCGAGCTGGAGCATCTGCTGGGGGAGGCGGTGCGCGACCGGCTGGAGAGCGATGTGCCGCTGGGCGCCTTCCTCTCCGGCGGGATCGACTCCGGCACGATCGTCTCGTTCATGCGCGAGGGGCTCTCCGCGCCGGTCCGCACCCACACCGTGGGCTTCGCCGACCGCGCGACCGACGAGCGCCAGGACGCCGCCGCGGTGGCGCGCGCCCTGGGCGCCGACCACGTCGAGACCGAGGTGCGGCCCTGCCTCGAAGACGTCCTGCCGCGCATCGCCTGGCACCTCGACGAGCCGTTCGCCGACCCGTCGACCGTACCGACCTGGTACGTCTCGCGCGAGACGCGCCGGCGGGTCACCGTGGCCCTCTCGGGCGACGGCGGCGACGAGCTGTTCGCCGGGTATGGCACGCGCTACGGCACGCATCTCTGGGAAGAGAAGCTCCGCCGCGGTCTGCCGGCGCAGGTGCGCGGCGCCCTGATGTCCCCGCTCGCCCGGATCTGGCCGCGCTCGCCGCGTCTGCCCCGGCCGCTGCGCCTCGGCTCGATCTTCGCGAACCTGGCGGTCGACGGCGACCGCGCTTTCTACCAGGACCGCCGCCACCTGCCGCTCTGGATGACCGGGCGGCTCTTCGGCGATGCCCTGCGGCAGCGCCGCCGGTGCTTCGATCCGTTCGCCGCCCTGGAGCCCCACCTGGCGCGAGCGCCCCAGCACGATCCGCTGGCCCGCGCCCTCTATCTCGACCTGAAGACCTGGCTCGCCGACGACGGCCTCGTCAAGGTCGACCGCATGAGCATGGCGCACGCCCTGGAGGTGCGCTGCCCGCTCCTCGACCACCGGGTGATCGAGCTGGCGGCGCGCGTCCCGTCGAGCCTCAAGCTGCGCGGCGGCACGACCAAGATCCTGCTGCGCCGCGTGGCGGAGCGGCGGCTGCCGAAGGAGATCCTGACGCGGCCCAAGCGCGGCTTCGCGCCGCCGGTCTCGCGCTGGCTGCGCGAGGACCTCCGCGACCTCTCGCGCGACCTGCTGCTCGCTCCCGACGCCTTGGCGCGGGATCTCTTCGACATGCGCGAGGTGTCCCGCCTGCTGGAGGACCACCGGACGCAGCGCCTGGACGCCGGCTGGGCGCTCTGGACGCTCCTGATGCTGGAGGTGTGGAACCGCGAGGTGCTGCACGGCGAGCGGCGGGTTGATCCGATCGGGGGCCCGGTCCCGGAGGAGGTGCCCCATGCGGCAGCCCTCTGAGCGGCGGCGGTTGCTGGTCTTCTCGACCGTCTACCCGAACGCGGCGCAGCCGCACCACGGCGTGTTCGTCCGCGAGCGGATGCGTGGCCTGCCGCCGGAGGTGGAGGTCACCGTCGTGGCGCCGGCCCCCTGGTTCCCCTTCGTGTCCGGGTTGCGGCCGGGCTTCCGGCCGCGGGTGCCGCGCGAAGAGACACAGGACGGCGTGCGGGTTCTCCATCCGCGCTTCTTCTCCGTCCCGGCGGTCTTCAAGTGCCTGGACGGCTTCTTCCTCTTCCTCGGGGCGCTGCCCACGGTCTGGCGGCTGCGGCGGACCTTTCGCTTCGACGCGATCGACGCGCACTTCATCTATCCCGAAGGGCTGGCGGCGGCGCTGCTCGGCCGGGTCTTCCGCGTGCCGGTGCTGATCACGCTGCGCGGCCTGCTGCCGCTGCTCGTGCCGTACGCGCTGCGCCGGCCGCAGCTCCGCTGGACTCTCGCGCGGGCGGCCCGGGTGATCGCCGTCTCCGAGTCCCTGCGCGACGACGCGGTGGCTCTCGGCATTCCCCGCGAGCGGGTGCGGGTGATCGGGAACGGGATCGATCCCGAGCTCTTTCGCCCCATGGATCGCCCGGAGGCGCGGCGGCGGCTCGGCCTGTCAGATCTGTCTGAAAAACTGTCAGGTGGGTCAGGTGTGTCCAGGGACGCTCCTCTGCTCGTCTCCGTGGGCACACTCTCGCCGCGCAAGGGGTTCCACCTGGTGATCGAGGCGCTCCCGGCGCTGGCCCGCCGCTTCCCCGGGATCCGCTACGCCGTCGTGGGCGGCGCCGGAGCCGAAGGGGCGCAAGAGGAGGAGCTGCGGAGCCTCGCGGAGCGGCTCGGCGTGGCGGACCGCGTGATCTTCGCCGGCCCGCAGGAGCGCGAGGCCCTGGCCGTCTGGTACAGCGCCGCGGACCTTTCGGTGCTGGCAAGCGCGCACGAAGGATGCCCCAACGTAGTTCTCGAATCGCTCGCCTGCGGCACGCCCGTGGTGGCCACGCCGGTGGGCGACGTGCCGCGGACTCTCGATGCATTGGACGTCGGACGCGTGGTGGAGCGCGAGCTGTCCGCCCTGACCGTGGGGATCGTCGAGGCGCTGGAGCAGCCGTGGGACCGCGGCCGCATCCGGGCGCGGATCGAGGAGAGAAGCTGGAAGGCCGTTGGGCTCGAGGTGATGGAGGAGGTCGAGGGGGCTTTGACTGCCGTGGACCCTCACCCCCTAACCTCGGGTTTGGAGGTGGTCCCGTGAAGATCCTCTATCACCACCGCACCCGGGCCGGCGATGCGCAGGGCATTCATATCTCGGAGATCCAGCGCGCCTTCCGGCTGCGCGGTCACGAGGTGATCGAGGTGGCGCTCGTCGAGGCCGGCGCCGAGGCGAAGGCGGACGAGACCGGCGGCACGGCGCGGGGGCTCACGGGCGTGGCGTCGCGCCTCGCCGGAAAGCTCCCGCTGCCGGCCAAAGAAGCCATGGAGCAGGGCTACAACCTGCTCGCCTACCGCCGCCTCGCGCGGGCGATCCGCGAGCACCGGCCGGACTTCATCTACGAGCGCTACGCCGCCAACACCTTCGCCGGCCTGGCCGCGGCCCGCCGCCACGGCGTGCCGTTCGTCCTCGAGGTCAACTCGCCGCTCGCCCTGGAGAAGGAGCTGCACGACGGGCTCTTCTTCAAGCGCGTGACCCGCTCGATCGAGCGCCGGCTGTGTGCCGAAGCCGACGTGACGCTCGCGGTGACCGGCGTCCTCGCCCGCATCCTCGAAGCGGACGGCGTGCCCGCGGGGAAGGTCGTGGTGATGCCGAACGGCGTGCGGCGCGAGCTCGGGGCCGGCGTGACGCCCGAGGCAGGCGCGCGCTTCCGGCAGGGACTGGGGATTCCGGCGGATGCTCCGGTCGCCGGCTTCGTCGGCTGGTTCCGCGCCTGGCACGGCCTGGAGCGCATGCTCGAAGCCGCGGCCTCGCCGGCCTGGCGCGAGGCGGGCATCCGGCTCGTCTTCGCCGGCGACGGGCCGGCCACTCCCGCCTTGCGCGAGATGCGGGACGCCCTGGGGCTGCAGGACCGGGTGGTGCTCACCGGCTCCGTGCCGCGGGGAGAGATCGAGGCGGCTCTCGCCGCCTTCGACGTGGCCGTGCAGCCGGCGGTCACGTCCTATGCGTGCCCGATGAAGATCCTCGAATACATGGCCGCCGGCCGCGCCATCGTCGCGCCGGGCTCGGACAACGTGCGCGAGCTGCTGACCGACGGCGAGACCGCGGTGCTCTGCCCGGGCGGGTCCGAGCCCTCGACGGCAGACCTCGGGGCGGCCGTCGCCGCTCTGATCGGTGATCCGGAGCGGCGGCTCCGGCTCGGCGAGGCGGCCCGCCGGCGGATCTTTGAGAAAGGTTGGTTCTGGGAAGAGAACGCGCGCCGCGTGGAGGAGCTGGTCGACGCGGCGCGCACCGGAGGGAGCTTTCCTATTCCTGTGGTGAACCGGGAGGTGCGATCTTGTTGAATGCGTTCTCCGTCGACGTCGAGGATTACTTCCAGGTAGGCCTGTTCGAAGACGCCGTTCCGAGGGAGACATGGGACCGGTTGGAGCCGCGCGTCGAGCGCAACACGCGGCGCCTCCTCGACCTGTGCGACCGGCACAAGGTGAAAGGAACCTTTTTCGTCCTGGGCTGGGTGGCCGAGCGCTGGCCCCAGCTCGTGCGCGACATCCGGGACGCCGGCCACGAGCTCGGCACCCATGGGCAGGACCACCGCAAGGTGACCACGCTCACGCCGCGCGAGTTCCGCGCCGACGTCCGGCGCTCCAAGCAGACCATCGAGGACATTTCCGGCGTCGAGGTCATCGGCTACCGCGCGCCCAACTACTCGATCGTCCGCGAGACCCTGTGGGCCGTGGATGTGCTCGCCGAAGAGGGGTTCCGCTACGACTCCAGCATCTTTCCAATCCGGCACGACCGCTACGGCATCCCCGACTTCCCGCGCTTCCCGCGCCCGCTGCGCGGCGAGAACGGCACGGCCCTCCACGAGGTGCCGATCTCGACGGTGCGCCTGGCGGGGATGAACCTGCCGTTCGTCGGCGGCGGCTACCTGCGCCACTTCCCCTTCGCGTTCATCCGCTGGGGGATGCGGCGGCTGAACGGCTTCGAGCGGCGGCCGGCGATCCTCTACGTCCACCCCTGGGAGATCGATCCGGACCAGCCGCGGCAGGCTGTGCGCTGGCTGACCGGCGTGCGCCACTACCGCAACCTGCACCGCACCGAGGAGCGGCTCGTCCGCCTCTTCTCCGACTACAGCTTCACGACGATCCGGGAGGTCCTGGGACTATGAGCGCCGAGCCCCTCGTCCTGACCCCGTCCGCTCCGCTCCACCCGCTGCCTCTGGTCGCCGCGGTGACCCGGCCGCAGGCTGTGCCAGTTCCGGAGGTCCTGACGATCGAGGAGCTGACGCCGCCGCTCGAGGCCGCCTGGGACCGCTTCGCGCGGAGCGCGCCCGCCAGCACCTTCTTCCACCAGCTCGGCTGGCGCTGGCTCGTCGAGCGCGTCTTCGGTCATCGCGCCCACTACCTGCTCGCCCGCCGCGAGGGCACGATCACCGGCATCCTGCCGCTCTTCGAGATGAAGAGCCTGCTCTTCGGCCATGCGCTGGTCTCCGTCCCCTTCGCCATCGGCGGCGGGGTGGCGGCCGACGACCCCGAGACCGCGGCCGGCCTGGTGCGCTGCGCCCGCGAGCTCGCCGAGCGCCTCGGCGTCGACTACCTGGAGCTGCGCTCCGAGCACACCGTCGCCGGCGACCTGCTGACCAAGGACCTCTACATCACGTTCCGCGCCGATCTCGCCGAGGGCGAGGAGGCCTGGCTGAAGCGGATGGAGCGCAAGCGGCGGCAGATGATGAATTACGTCGCCAAGGGCGCGGCCGGGTTCTCCTGGACCACCGCCGGCATCGAGGAGCTGCCCCTCTTCTACCGGATGTTCAGCGAGAGCATGCGCCACCACGGCACGCCGGTCTATCCGCGCCTCTTCCTGGAAGAGATCCTCGACCGCTTCCCGGCCCAGACCAATCTGTTTTTCGTGCACCACCAGGGGAAGCCGGTGGCGGGCGTGCTCAATCTTCTGTTCCGCGACGTGATCATGCCATTTTACGCGGGAGCCGACCGCAGCGCGCGGCCGCGCGGGGTCGACGACTACATGTATCTGTCGATCCTCCGCTGGGGGCGGGAGCACGGCTTCCGCACGTTCGATTTCGGCCGCAGCAAGCGCGGCACCGGCGCGCATGCGTTCAAGTCCCGTTGGGGCATGACCGAGGTGCCGCTCGCCTACCAGTACCACCTGGTGCGGGCGAAGGAGCTGCCGAACGTCAGCCCGGCCAATCCGAAGTACCGGGCCCTGATCGAGACCTGGAAGCGGCTGCCGCTGCCGCTGACCCAGATCCTCGGTCCGCGGATCATCGGGAGGATTCCATGAAGCGCGTCGGATTGTCGCGGTTCCGTCTCGGTCCCGGAACGCGGCCGGCCGCGCCGGCTACGCCGCTGCGCCCTTCGCTCCTGGAGCCGCAAGGATTCCGCGTGCGGAAGAGCGATCCGGCCCCCCTCCCGCCGCCGCCGAAAAACTCGTCCGTCCCGGAGGAGACGAGGTGACATGGACGTCAGCATCGTCATTCCGCTGTACAACGAAGAAGAGAGCGTCGAAGCCCTCTACGCAGAGGTGACCGCGGCCGCCGAGTCCCTGGACCGCGAGTACGAGCTGATCCTCGTCGACGACGGCAGCCGCGACGCCACGCGCCCCAAGGTCCGGGCCCTCTGCGCGCGCGATCCGCGCGTCAAGGGGGTCTTCTTCCGCCGCAACTACGGACAGACCGCCGCGATCCAGGCCGGATTCGATCACGCCCGCGGCCGCGTCGTGATCACTTTGGACGGCGATCTGCAAAACGATCCGCGCGATTTCGGTCTGCTGTTGCAACACATCGACGAGGGATACGACGTGGTCTGCGGCTGGCGCAAGGACCGCAAGGACAGCTTCAGCCGCCGGCTCCCTTCGATCATCGCCAACCGGCTGATCGGAGCGCTCACCGGAACCCCCATCCACGACAACGGCTGCACACTCAAGGCGTACCGCGGCGACATCGTCCGGCGCGCCCGCCTGTATGCCGAGATGCACCGCTTCCTGGCGCCCATGATGTCGCTCTCCGGCGCGCGCTACAAAGAGGTGGTGGTGAACCATCGGGCGCGGCAGTTCGGCCAGAGCAAATACGGCTTCTCGCGCATCTGGAAGGTCTTCCTCGATCTCCTCACGATCAAGATGCTGCTGAGCTTCACCACGCGCCCGGCCGCGTGGTTCGGCCTGCTCAGCGTGCCGTTTCTGGTGGGCACGATGCTCGCATTGGCGATCAGCGTGTACCGTCACCTGACGATACTCCCGTATATGCCGTATTCGCTGGTATTCCCTTCGATCACCGTACTCTTTGCGTTCGCATTCGCCCATCTGATCATTCTGGGGGTTTTCGCGGAGCTGGTGGTGAAGGTCGGAGATTTCAAACAGACAGACACAATCCTCGCGGTCGTCGACGGCCCCGGAGGGATGCAATCATGAACAGAACACTGCGCGGCGAGCCCGGCGTTTCCGTCGTGGTTCCCATCGTCGAGCGCTATGGCGACCTGAGACAGCTCTACCACGAGTTTTCCGCCGAGCTCACCCGGCTGGGGCAGAGCAGCGAGTTCATCTTCGTCGTGGACGACAGCCAGCGGGGCGCGCTGCCGATCCTGCGCGAGCTCCAGAAGGAAAGCGAGCGGATCTCGATCCTGCAGCTCAGCGGCTCCTTCGGCGAATCGGCCGCCCTCATGCTCGGCCTCGAGCGGGCCCGCGGCGAGAAGGTCATGACCCTCGCCGCCTACTTCCAGGTGGAGCCGCGCGGCATCGGTCCGGCGCTGGCCGCGCTGGACGACGGAGTCGACCTGGTGGCCGGCCGGCGTTTCCCGCGGATCGATTCCTTTTTCAACCGCGTGCAGTCGCGGCTGTTCCACTGGTTCGTGCGGCGGCTGACCTCCACGGACTTCCATGACATCAGCTGCGGCTTCAAGGTGATGCGGCGGCGGGTCACGCGGGAGCTTCACATCTACGGCGGTCAGCACCGCTTCATTCCGATCCTGGCGATGAACCGCGGCTTCACCGTCCGCGAGATGGATCTGCCGCAACGCAATGAAGACCGCAGCACGCGGTTCCACGGCACGGGCACCTATCTCGGGCGCCTGCTCGACATCCTGACCATCTTCTTCCTCGTGCGGTTCACACGCACGCCGCTGCGCTTTTTCGGCCTGCTCGGGCTGTTCCTGTTCCTCGCCGGTTTCGCGACCGACCTGATCGTCGCGATCCAGAAGGTGGTGTGGAACACCGAGATCGCCGACCGGCCGATGCTGCTGTTGGGGGTCCTCCTCATGGTGCTCGGCATGCAGACGCTCTCGCTCGGCCTGCTCGGCGAAATGATCATCTTTACCCACGCGCGCAACGTGCGGGATTACCGGGTCGCCGAGGTGATCCGAAGGGTCCCGCCGGCGCCGCCGCTCGATATCGCCACGGAGCCGGCGGAGCCGGAGGCTTCCAGCCGGACCGCGTTCCAGGCGTCCTGATGTTCTGAGACGGAGACAGAGGAGATCGATTCATGTGCGGTATCTGTGGAGAGTGGAGCTTTCTCGGCGCCAACGCGGCAGACCTCGAGCGAATGAGCTCGGCGCTCGTCCACCGCGGCCCGGACGATCAGGGCAGCATCGTGCTCGGCGAGACCGGGCTCGCCATGCGCCGGTTGTCGATCATCGATCTCGCGCACGGCCATCAGCCGATCGCCAACGAAGACTCGACCGTTTTCGTGGTTTTCAATGGCGAGATCTACAACCATCGCGAGCTGCGGCGGAATCTCTCCGCGCGCGGGCACGTCTTCCGCACCGACAGCGACACGGAAGTCATCGTCCACCTATATGAGGACAAGGGCGAGCGCTGTGTCGACGACCTGCGCGGCATGTTCACCTTCGCGGTCTGGGACACGCGGCGGCGCAAGCTCCTGCTGGCCCGCGACCGCTTTGGCCAGAAGCCGCTGTTCTGGCGCTACGACGGCCGGCGCTTCCTCTTCGGCTCGGAGATCAAGGCGATCCTCGCCGGGGACCGCCAGCTCACGCCGGAGATCGACCTGCGCTCCCTCGACGAGTACCTGACCTTCCGCTTCATCGCCAGCCCGCGGACCCTCTTCCAGGGGATCCACAAGCTGCCGCCCGCCCACCTGCTCGTGCTCGACGCCTCCACGGTAGAGCTCGGTGACGCCCCCCTCACCAAGGCGCCGTCGATCGAGGTGCGGCGCTACTGGCAGCTCCGCTACGAGCCGAAGCGGCGGCTGAGCGAAGGAGACGCCATCGCAGAGACCAGCGAGCGCATCCGCGACGCGGTCGAATCGCACATGATCTCGGACGTGCCCGTCGGGGCGTTCCTGTCCGGCGGCATGGATTCGAGCCTGGTCGTGGCGCTGATGTCGGACATCCTCCGGGAGCGCGGCGCCGGTCCCCTCTCCACCTTCGCGATCGGCGTCGAGGCGCAGGACTTCAACGAGCTCCCCTTCGCGCGGACGGTCGCCGAGCACTGCGGCACCCAGCACTACGAAGAGATCGTCTCCCCGGACATGGTGCAGCTCCTGCCGCGCATGGTCTGGCACCTCGACGAGCCTTCCGACCCGATCGCCGCGTGCATGTGGCATTCGGCGGCTCTGGCGTCGCGGCACGTCAAGGTGGTGCTCACCGGCGACGGTGGCGACGAGATCTTCGCTGGCTACGACCGCTACTTCGGCTTCCGCTGGGTGAACCTCTATGCCGCGCTCCCCGAGCCGATCCGCCGGGTCCTGCTCGGCCCGGCCGTCTACGCCCTGCCCGACAAGGCCGGGTACAAGACCCTGGCCCAGAAGGCGCGCTGGGTGCACGAGCTCTCCTTCCACGAAGGGGGCCGGCGCTACGCCCAGGCCACCGCGTTCTTCCGTTTCGGTCAGGAGGGGAAGGGCGGCCTCTACACGCATTCGATCGCCAGCCGGCTCCTCGGGATCGATCCCAAGGAGGCCATGGTGCGCGGCTTCGACGAGGCCGCGGCGTCGGACGACCTCGACCGCATGCTCGCCGCCGACATCGCGACGCGCATGCCCGAGCACTCGCTCCAGCTCACCGACCGCATGACCATGTCGAAGAGCCTGGAATCGCGCTCGCCGCTCCTCGACCACCTGCTGGCCGAGCACGTGGCGACCTTGCCGGCGAACTTGAAGCTGCGTGGGAAGACCCTCAAGTACCTGCTGCGCAAGGTGGCGGAGGGGCATCTCCCGAAGTCGATCCTGGAGCGGCCCAAGCAGGGCTTCATGTTCCCCCTGGGCTACTGGATGAAGGGCCGGCTCCTGCCGGTGGTGCGCCACCTCCTCGCGAATTCGGTCCTGATCGAAGAGGGGATTTTCCGGCGCGACACCATCGATCAGCTCGTCGCCGAGCACGTGGCCGACAAGGCCGACCATCACGTGCGCCTCTGGCTGATCCTGAACGTCGAGATGTGGTACCGGATGTTCGTGCGCGGTGAGGCGCTGGAGGACCTGGCCGGCCTGCTGCGCGAGCGTCTCGGCACGGAGGCCGCCTGATGCGGCGAGGCCGCACCCTTCTGCGGGTGGCCGTCTCGGTTGTCCTGATCGCCTGGATTTTGCGCGGCACGGACCTCCGCGAGGTCTGGGCCACGTTCCGGACGGCCGACGTCCGCTACATCCTGCTGGCGATCGCGCTCATCCCGCTGGGCTACCTGTCCAGCGTGAGCCGCTGGCGGCTCCTCCTGCGCGCCCAGGGAGGGGACGCGCCGTATCCCTTTCTGCTGCGCTCCCTGATGACAGGGATCTTCTTCAACAACTTCCTCCCCTCGACGATCGGCGGCGACGCCATCCGCGCCTGGGACACGGCGCGTTCCGGCGTGGGAAAGGCCACGGCGCTGACCATCATCATGGTCGACCGCTTCGTGGGCCTCCTCGCGCTGCTGGTCTTCGCGGCCTTCGGCCTCCTCGGAGCCGGCCGGCTCGCCGAGCGGGTGCCGGAGGTGGGGTGGTGGGTGCTGGGGGTGGGGGGGGTGATGGTGGTGGTGGCGGTCGTTTTGTTTTGGCCTCGCGCCCACCCCGGGTTGAAACCCGGGGCTAAAGAATTGCCGTCCCTGCGGGACGGAGCTGCCCCGCCTCGATCTCTCTCCGTCCCGGAGGGACGGCATTCGGTAGCCCCGGGTTTTAACCCGGGGAACGGGGGCATCCGTGCCAAGATCTCCCAGGTCACCGCCGCTCTCTTCGCCTTCCGCGGCCATGGTCGCGCTCTCGCCGGCGCCTTCTTCTGGTCGCTTTGCCTGCAGAGCCTGGTGGTGCTCAACGCGTGGGTGCAGGCGCGGGCTCTCCATGTGGATCTCGGCCTCACGCCGTTCTTCCTGATCGTGCCGCTGGCGGTGTTCCTGATGATGATTCCCGTCTCGATCAACGGGATCGGCGTGCGGGAAAACCTTTTCGTCTTTTTCCTCGCCGCGTTCGGTGTGGCCGAGGCGACCGGCCTGGCGTTCGCCTGGCTCGAATACGGGATCCTGCTCCTCCAGGCGCTCGCGGGCGGGCTGGTCTACGTGTGGGGACGCGAGCGCGACGTCCGGAGAGTGCGGGAGATGCGGACGCAGACGGCGGAGGTGGCCGCGCCGTGAGGATTCTGCTGCTCGCGCCACACCCCTTCTTCCAGCAGCGGGGGACGCCGATCGCCGTGCGGATGGTGCTGGAGGTGCTGGTGAGCCATGGGCATCAGGTGGACGTCCTGACCTTTCCCGAAGGGGAGGACGTCGATCTGCCGGGCTGCCGCATCCTGCGCATCCCGCGGCCGCCGTTCGTGCGCAACATCCGCCCCGGCTTCTCCATGAAGAAGCTCACCTGCGATGCCGTGATGCTCGCGACGACCCTGGCCCTGGTACGGAAGAACCGGTACGACCTCATCCACGCTGTGGAGGAGTCCGCCTTCATCGGTCTGGTGACCCGCAAGCTGCTGCGCACGCCCTACGTCTACGACATGGACTCGGGGCTGGCGCGCCAGATGGCCGACAAGTTCCCGGTCCTCGCCCGCGTGCGGCGCCTGCTCGACGGCTGCGAGACCCTGGCCGTCCGCGGCGCCGTAGGTACTCTGGCCGTCTGCAAGTCCCTGGAAGACCAGGCGCGCGCCTGCGATCCCGGCGGGCTCGTGGCCCGCATTGAAGACATCAGCCTTCTCGCCGATTCCATTGATGAGGGGGGAGAAGAAGCGGTGGACGTGCCGCAGGGCGGCCCGGTCGTCATGTACGTGGGCAACCTGGAGCCCTACCAGGGAATCGACCTGCTCGTCGAGGCCTTCCGGCGGGCCTTGCCCGAGGTGCCGGATGCCCGCCTCGCGATCATCGGAGGCGCGAACGGAGATGTCACCGCCCTGCGCGACCGCTGTGCCCGCCTGGGGCTGGGCGAGAGCGTCTGGCTCGCCGGCCCGCGCCCCGTCGAGAGGCTGGCCGCCTATCTGCGGCGGGCCACCGTGCTGGTCTCCCCCCGCACCCACGGCGACAACACGCCGATGAAGGTCTACTCCTACCTCGACTCCGGCCGGCCGCTCCTCGCCACCCGCCTGCCGACCCACACGCAGGTGCTGACCGACGATCTCGCTGTCCTGGTCGATCCCGAGCCGGAAGCCATGGCGCGCGGTCTGGTCGACCTCCTGCGCGACGCCGAGCGCCGCGAGACGCTGGCGGCCAGCGCCCGCGAGTTCGCCCAGCGCGAGCTCACCCACGACGCCTTCGAGCGGAAGCTCCTGGGCTTCTACGACCTGATCGCCGAAAGAATCCGAGAGGACTGGCGCGATGGACAGCACCCCCTCGAAGCACGACATTCGAGCACGCGCTGAGGCCCTGAAGGCCGCGCCGGACGGGGCTGCTTTGAGGGCCGCCCTCGCCGGCCTCGACCTCGACCGCCTGGGGCCGGGAGACATCGACGTGCTGTGGCGTGGCCTGCGCGGACACGATGAGGCTGCGGACATCCGCCTCGCCATCCTCTCCAACTTCACCCTCGACCTCCTGCCGCGTTTCCTCGCCGTCCGCGCCGCCGCCGAGGGGCTGCGCACCGCCGGCTACACCGGCCCCTTCGACCAGCACGTGCAGGAGGTCCTCAACCCGGACTCAGGGCTGCACCGCTTCCGGCCGGACGTCGTCTTCCTCGCCCTCTCCCTCCGCCGCCTGCGGCCCCAGGCCCTGGAGGCCTTCGCGACCCTTTCGGCGGACGACCGCCGCTCCCTGCGCGACGAGATCGCAGATCACCTGGCCACCTGGGCCGCCGCGGCGCTCGAGAGGCTCTCCGCCACCGTGCTGATCGCCAACTTCCCCGCGCCGGCCCGGCCGCTCGCGGGAGTGGCCGACGTCAAGGCCGACTACGGCGAGACCGAGTTCTTCCTGGAGCTCAACCTGGAGCTCCTGCGCCGCTTCAAGGGAAATCCGCGCCTCCGCCTCGTCGACGCCGACGGCCTGACCGCGCGCTTCGGCAAAGAGCGCGTGCTCGACCGCAAGCTCCACTATCTGGCGAAGATGGACTGGAGCCCGGCCTTCCTGCCGACGGTGGCGGACGAGCTGGTGCGGCAGATCCGCGCCGTGCGGGGCCAGGCCAAGAAGTGCCTCGTTCTCGACCTCGACAACACCCTCTGGGGAGGCGTGGTCGGCGAAGAGGGTCCGGCTGGCGTGCGCATCGGCCCGGGAGATCCCGAAGGAGAAGCCTTCCTCGACTTCCATCGCCGGCTCCTAGCCTTGCGCGCCCAGGGCGTCCTCCTCGCCGTGTGCAGCAAGAACAACCCGGCGGACGTGGCCGAGGTCTTCGATACCCGGCCAGAGATCCTCCTGCGGCCGAGCCACTTCGCCGCCGCCGAGATCTGCTGGGACCCCAAGCACGAGGGCCTCCGCAAGATCGCCAAGGCGCTCAACATCGGCACCGACAGCCTCGTCTTCCTCGACGACAACCCGGCCGAGATCGAGCTGATCCGCCAGCTGCTCCCCGAGGTCGAAGCCGTGCAGATGCCCGCCGACCCCGCCGAGTACCCCGGAGTCCTCGACCGTCTGACCCTCTTCGAGCGCGTCGCCGTCCTGGACGAGGACCGGCAGAAGGCGGAGCAGTACCAGCAGAACCGGGAGAGGGACGAGTTGCTGACCGCGACCGGCGACCTCACGTCCTTCCTGGAGAGCCTGGGCACCGAGCTGGAGATCCGCCGCGCCCGGCCGGACGACCTGCCGCGCCTCCACCAGCTCTTCACCAAGACGAACCAGTTCAACGTCACCACCATCCGCTACACCCAGGCCGACGTCGAGCGCTTCGCCGCCTCCCCAGACCACGAGCTCTGGGTGGCCAGCGCCCGCGACCGCTTCGGAGACCTGGGCACCATCGCCCTAATGCTCCTGGAGAGCGAAGGAGACGCGCTGCGCATCGACAGCTTTCTGATGAGCTGCCGCGCGATGGGCCGGGGCATCGAAACCGCCCTGGCCAACCACCTGAAAAGCCGACTGGAGGCGCGAGGAGCGAGAGAGCTGCACGCCCGCTACCTGCCGACCGCGAAGAACAAGCCCGTCGAGACGTTCTATGAAGACCAGGGCTTCCGGTTGATCGAAAGCGGCGAGAGCGGGGAAAAGCGATACATCCTCGCCGCGGAAGACGCCGCGCGGCGCGACTGCGGCTGGATCCGGATCGACGTCAAGGAAGAGGCACTCGCCGCATGAACACCGCACCCATCGAAATCGACATCCGCCTGCGCGAGATCATGTCCGACGTCCTGGACGTCGACCCGCAGATCCCGGACGACTTCAGCCGCGACGACGAATCCGGCTGGGACTCCATGGCCCACCTGCGCCTGATCACCGCGATCGAGCAGGCGTTCGGCATCAAACTCACCATGAAAGAGATCGAGGAGATCCGGTCCTATGGAGACCTCCGCGCCCGCATTGCCGCAAACATCGCAAACACCGCAAACCGTGGCTGAGCCCGCGAAGAAATCGAGATTGGGCCTGGGTACCATCCTGCGGCGCTTCCTCGTGCCCGGGTTCGTCGTCACCCTCCGGGGCCTGTCCAAATACGGCGCCAAGATCAGCCCGAAAGCGGAGGTGGAGATCACCCCCAACCTGCGCCTCGGCAAGAAGTCCGTGATCAGCTCCTTCGTGAAGATCAAGTCGAAAGATGGTCCGTTGCACATCGGCAACAACGTCGAGATCGCGAGCTTCTGCGTGATCACCTCGCACACCGCCGGCACCTACATCGGGGACGACACCCTGATCGGCCCCAACTGTTCGATCATTGGCAACAACTACCGCTACGACCGCCTGGACGTCCCCATCCGCCTCCAGGAAAAGGTCTCCCCCAAAGGCATCCGCATCGCCAACAATGTCTGGATCGGCGCCGGCTGCACGATTCTCGACGGAGCCGACATCGGCCCCGGCTGCATCGTCACGCCCAACTCGGTCGTCTCCTCGAAGCTGCCGGAAAACTCGATCGCCCAGGGGAACCCGGCGAAGGTGATCTTTACTCGGCGGTAAGGCCCTAAAGCCCTCAGCCTCAAAGAAAACGGCCGCCACCCCCGAGGATGGCGGCCGTTCTTTGTTGCGGGTTTCGTGGTGTGCCGAGCCGCTACTCGCCCACGCCCGTGCCCCCAGTGAGCGCGTCCAGGATGCCCTCGGCGTCCTCGAGCAGGCTGTCGGCCTGATCCGAGGTCAGGACTCCCGTGCTCACGAAGTCCTCGACCTGGTGGATGAACGCGTTGACCTGGTTCTTCGCGGTCTCGTACCGCCCGAGCTGGAGCTGCTTCTCGGCGGCCCGGAGCTTGGCGAGCAGGGCGTTGCCCTGGCCGCCATTGAGCACGCCCGCCGTCACCAGAACGTCGACGCTCTGGCGGAGCAGGAGGAGTTGCTCGTCCGCCGGCCGGGCCTTCCAGAAGACCGCCGCGGTGCGTCCAGGCACGTGGAAGGTGCAGGTGGACTCGGTGAAGCTCGCGGTGCGGACGACCGGGTCTGCCGAGATCCGCTGCAGCGGGTGCAGTCGCAGGCCGCGGCAAGGGAAGACGGTCAGCGGATAGTCGACCGCATCCGGACGCGAGTTGATCAGCACAGCCACCATCGCAACCTGGTGGTCGGCCGCTCCCTGGATGTCCGAGATGGTGTAGACGATGAGGCCCGGAATCTGGTCGGGCCCGGTGTTGTGGAAGCGCAGATGGCTCTCGATCTCCTGCGCGGTGCGCAGCCGCAGGAGTCGCGTGCTCTTGCGGATCGCCAGCACCTCCTGGAAGTGCGCCAGCGCCTGCCCGATGTCGACCGGCGTGGGATTCAGGGCCGGGTTGGCCAGCAGCGGACGCATGATCGACCAGTTGGCCTGGTTGTCCGGCGCCGGCGGCAGGCCCACGCCCCAGTTGTTGTCGACGTGGGTCCAATCAATCTTGTTGAACCAGTCGCCGGAGTTGTAGCTGTTGCGGTCCATCGACTTCGAGCGCAGCAGCTCGACGCCGGCATGGTAGAAGGGCACGCCCTGGGCGAAGCCGAGGATGCTCATCCCGAGGTTCTGCATGCGGACCCGCTGGTCCATCGGGGTGTCCACCGGGGCCTTGGCCGCGATGGCGTCGAATAGCGTGTCGTTGTCGTGCGCCTCGATGTAGTTGATGACCTCCTGGGGATCGGCGGTGTAGCCGGCCGGCTGGCCGTTGTAGTCGATCTCGGAGGCGGGGACCTCGTCGCCGAACCGGTCTTCCAGCACGTAATCCTTCAGGGCGCCGGCGATGCCGGTGCGGACCCAGTCAGACTGGAGGAGCAGCCGCGCGAGCTGGTCGGCGGGCGAGCCCTGGTCGACGTCGTTGGGGTCGGTATAGAGACCGGTGAGGAAGCCCTGCTCCTGGATGCCGCTGAACGGTCCACCGCCGCGGACGCCGTCGCGGATCCGGTCATTGAAGGTGCCGATGCCGGTGCCGGCCAGGTTGGCCTGCGTGGCCTGGACGCCGCGGGCGTTGTTGGCCACCTCGCCGAAGTTCCATCCCTCACCATAGAGGTAGATCTTCTTGCCGTCCACGCCGTCCTGCGCGAAGGTCAGCGCGTCGAGGGTCTGGCGCAGCTTCACCAGGTTCCGCTTCATGTGATGGCCCATCAGGTCGAAGCGGAAGCCGTCGACCTTGTACTGCTTGGCCCAGGTCACCACCGAATCGATCATGAGCTTTTCCATCATGTTGAATTCGGTGGCCGTGTTCTGGCAGCAGCTGCTGGTCTCGATGTTGCCGTCGGCGTTCAGGCGGTGGTAGTAGCCGGGGACGATGCGGTCGAGCACCGACTTGTCGTTCTGGCCCGCCGCGTTGGTGTGGTTGTAGACCACGTCCATGACCACCCGCAGGCCGACGCGGTCGAGCCCCTGCACCATCTCGCGGAACTCCTTGATGCGCACCGGGCCGTCCGGATCGGTGGAGTAGCTCCCCTCGGGCACCGTGTAATGCCAGGGGTCATAGCCCCAGTTGAACGGATCTTCATCCGCCACGGCCATGACGCGGGCCTGCTGCTCCTCGGAGTCGGGCGGGAAGATCGAGAGGTCGCCCTCGGGCTGCTTCCACTGCGACTTGTCTTCGTTGATCGTGGCGATGTCGAAGGCCGGCAGCAGATGGATGTGGGTCAGGCCCGACTGGGCCAGCCCGGCCAGGTGCCGCATGCCGTGCGAGTTGTTCAGGGTGAACGCTTTGAAGGTCCCGACGAGCTCCACGGGGATGCTCGGGTCGTTGGCGCTGAAGTCGCGGACGTGGAGCTCGTAGAGAACGATGTCCTCGAACGCTCGCAGCGGCGGCTTGTGCAGCGCGGTCCAGCCGGCCGGAATCAGCGACGTGTCGCCCGCCAGATCGATGATCTGGCTGCGCTGGCTGTTGCGCGACAGGCTGACCGAGTACGGATCGGTCACCCGGTTGGTCTCCACCTGGCCGGTCGAGCGGGCGAAGACGCGCACCAGGTAGCGGTAGTACCTTCCGTACCAGCCCGGAGCGCCCGTGGCGGTCCACACTCCGTCGGCGTCCTGGGTCATGGTGACCTCGGTCAACGGGCTGTCCTCGGCCGAGCTGTCGGTGACGAGCAGGCGGACCTCGCGGGCGGTCGGCGCCCAGAGGCGGAACGTGGGAGTACGGTCCGCCGCGAAGGTGAGGCCGAGCGGGCCGTTGTAGGTGTACAGGTCGTCGAGCACGCCCTGGATCTGGAGCGAGGTGGCGTCGACGAGCGTGCCGTCGCCCGCCTTGGCCTCGATCGCGAGTTGGCCCTTCAGCGCCTCGGGGACCTGGCCGAGCTTGTCCGCCGGGATCTTGAAGGCGAGATAGCCCGCCAGATGCGGGAACTTCTCGAGGACGTCCGCGGAAAGCACGGCGGGATCCCAGACGAGCGGAATGGCCGTGCCGCCCTGGACGCCTTCGGTGTTCAGCAGGAGGCCGCCGTCGGCATCGTAATGGAGCGCGAACGTCCAATCCGCCTGAACGTTACCTGGCTTCCAGGCAATGGTGTCCTCGGACACCCAGTAGGCCTGGGCGCGGAGGATGTTGCCGCGGGGGGCGCCGCTCGCGCTCACGGTCAGCACGTGGGTGGAGGGATCGTAGCTGAAGAAGATCTCGGCGCACGAATTCGGGACGGTAAACGAGATGTTCGAGCCGTCGCGGGCGCCGTTCGCTCCATAGTTCTCCGACCAGCTCTCGTTGATCGCGACCTTTGTCTCGTAGTTGCCCGCGGGCAATTTGCGGGTGCTGAAGGTGTAGACGCCATCGCCGTCCGGGTCCTGAAGCCACGAGCGCAGGCAATCCGGCTGCCAGTCGCCCGGGCAGCCGAGCTCGGACTGGAAGCTGCCGGGAGCCACGGCGATGATCTTCGACTGATTGTCGGCGACCCAGTGGGTCGCATCGTCGTAATAGAACTTGACCTCGGTGTCCGCGGCGAGATTCAGCGGGATGTTCGAGCCGTTCGGGGTGGCATTCAGGCCGTAGTTCTCATCCCAGCTGTTGTTGATCGCCGCCTTGTACTCCCAATTTCCGGCCGGGATGTCGAAGCTCTCCTGCCAGACGCCGTCGGACGCGTCGAACGTCAGATGGGTCGCCGCGCAGTCGGGCTGCCAATCGCCGGAGCAGCCGGCTTCGGACTGGAGGCTGCCGGCGATGGTGACGAAGTCGGGCTGCGGCTCGGGAGCCCCGGCTCCGACCGTCAGGACCTTGGTCGTGGAATTCCAGGTGAAGACCGTCTCCGAGCAGTCGGCGGCCACGGTAAACGCGATGTTGGCCCCGTTGGCCGCGCCACCCTCGCCGTAGTTTTCGGACCAGCTCTCGCCGATCGCGACCTTCACCTCATAGCTGCCCGCGGGCAGTGAGCTCGTGCGGAATTCGAAGATGCCGTCGCCGTCCGGGTCCTGGAGCCAGGAGCGCAGGCAGTCGGGCTGCCAGTCGCCCGGGCAGCCGAGCTCGGACTGGAAGCTGCCGGGGGCCACCGCGATCGTCGAATTGACGTTGTCGGTGATCCAATGGGTTTCGTGGGAGTAGTAGAACTTGACAGCCTTTTCCGCCGCCAGGCTGAGCGAGATGTTGCCGCCGTTCGATTGGGCGTGGAGGCCGTAGTTCTCGTCCCAACCGTCATTCAGCGGGGCCTTGTACTCCCAGCTCCCCGCCGGCACGATGAACGTCTTCTGCCAGACCTGATCGTCCGCATCAAAATCCAGATGCGTCGCCGCGCAGCTGGGCTGCCAGTCGTCCGGGCAGCCGAGCTCGGACTGCAGGCTCCCCGCCACCGTGACGTTGGACGGGTCCGGCGTATGCGCGGCCAGGGCTGGAGCCAAGGGAGCGATCCAGCCCAGAGCGCCGAGCAGGAAGAGCCCCAGATACTTTCTCGATGTCATTGAAAACCTCCGATTGTTCCTCGAATCTTCACGAGCTTGCCATGGGCGGGGCACAGACGAAAGTGCTGGAAGGCGAGCTTACGCCATCCCTCGCGAAAATGACACCTTGTACAGAGTCGCTGCGAGCGGAGAGAATGCGGTCGCGATGACCACGTCTCGATCCCTTCACATTGCCGTCGTGGGCGCCGGCGCTTTCGGCGGCTGGACGGCCCTCTGGCTACGCCGCCGGGGGTGCCGGGTGACCCTGCTCGACGCCTGGGGGCCGGGCAACTCCCGCTCCAGCTCCGGCGGAGAGTCGCGGGTCATCCGCGGCATCTACGGTCCCGACCAGGTCTACGTCGACTGGGTGGTTCGCGCGTTCGAGATCTGGGAAGAGAGCGAGGCGCGCTGGAACGTCCGGCTCTATCACCCGACCGGCACGCTCTGGATGTTCGGCGGCCCGGACGACTACGCCCGCACCTCCCTCCCATACCTCCAGGCGGCCGGCCTTCCCGCGGCCGAGCTCGACCTCTCCGAGGCCCGGCGCCGCTTTCCCCAGATCGACTTCGCGGGGATCACGAGCACGTTCTTCGAGGAGCGCGCCGGCTGGCTGGCGGCCCGCCGCGCCTGCCAGGCAGTTGCTGGAGCGCTCGTCGAAGAAGGGGGCGAGCTGCGAGGGACCGCGGTGCGCCCCGGTCCGGTCCGCGGCGAGCGCATGGAGCGGCTGGACCTCGCGGACGGAACCTCGCTGGAAGCTGACGCCTACGTCTTCGCCGCCGGCCCCTGGCTCCCGAGCCTCTTTCCCGATCTCCTCGGCAACGCCATCCATCCCACCCGCCAGGAGATTTTCTTCTTCGGCACGCCCGCGGGCGATCCGCGCTTCCGCGAAGGGACCCTCCCCATCTGGTTGGAGCTGAGCGACGCCGCGTCCTTCTACGGTATCCCGGGCAACGACTACCGCGGGTTCAAGATCGCCGACGACATTCGCGGGGAGCCGATCGATCCGACCACGGCCGACCGGACGCCGACCCCGGAGAAGCTCGCCGCCGCGCGCGCCTACATCGCTCGCCGCTTCCCCGCCCTGGCCGGCGCCCCGCTGGTCGAATCGAGAGTCTGCCAATACGAGAACAGCCCGGACGGCGACTTCCTCCTCGACCGCCACCCCGAAGCCGCCAACGTCTGGATCCTCGGCGGCGGCTCCGGCCACGGCTTCAAGCTCGGCCCCGCCCTGGGCGAGCAGGCCGCCGGCTGGATTCTGGGAGACGGCGCGCCGCCGCGGCGGTTCTCGCTGGCGCGCCTGGAGGGCGTCGGAGGCGCCCGCCGGCGCACGCAGTTCGACGTAGGCCGGAGCTGATCCTCAGCCCCTGGCTCCGAGCTCCTTCTCCAGGGCCTTGGCATACGCTCCCAGAGCTTTGGCCCGCGCCAGCGCGGCTTTCTTCTCCGTAGCATCCATGTCACTGGTCAAAGCACGGATTTCCTGGATGAGGACTTCGATCGGCGGCGGGTCGGGCAAGGTCAGGCGGATGTAGACGCTGGGGCTGAGCAGAAGAGCGAGCGGGTCGATCGCGACAAGGCGGTGAGACATGGAACGTAACCTCCTTAAATAACGCCTGCCAACAGGGCCGGCTGAATGTACGTCACGTTCTCAGGCGCCGGAGGGGAGAATCATGTTACGGGAGACCCTCGAAAACTTTCTTCCCGCTTCTCGGTATAAGAGACGATGCGCACCTCGATCCGCACCCTGAGCTCCTCCCTTGGCTTCGTGCTCGCCCTGCTCTGGGCCCCCCAGATGGCCTCCGCCCAGGCGCCGTCCGTCGGCCCGCCGCTCACGGTATCGCGGGCGGCCGGCAAGATCATCCTCGACGGCAAGCTCGACGACGCCGCCTGGCAGCAGGCGGCCGTCCTCGACACCTTCTTCGAAACCTACCCGGGCGACAACACCGAGCCGAAGGCGAAGACGGTGGTCTACCTGACCTACGACGAGCACTCCTTCTACGTCGGCATCCATGCCTTCGACCCCGAGCCAGGGAAGATCCGGGCGCCCTTCGTCGAGCGCGACAACGTCGTGGGCACCGACGACAACGTCGCCGTCTTTCTGGACACCCGGAACGACCGCCGCTCGGCGGTCGAGCTGCGCGTCAACCCTCGCGGCAATCAGTCCGACGCGGTCTACAACGATGGCTCCGGAAGCGAGGATTTCTCACCCGACTTCTTCTACGACACCGCGGCGCAGATCACCGGCGACGGCTGGACCGCCGAGATGCGGATCCCCCTGTCCTCGCTGCGCTACCCGAAGCAGGAGGAGAACCGCTGGGGCATCCTGGTGTGGCGCAACTATCCGCGCGACCAGCGCTATGCCTTCCACAGCAGCCCCATTACCCGCGGCAGCAACTGCTGGATCTGCCAGTCGCGCGAGCTCACCGGCCTGACCGGACTGTCCGGCGGCGGCCACTTCGTGGTGGCGCCCTACGTCACCGGCCAGCTCCTCGGCGAGCCCAGGGACGGGCTCGGCTCACCGATCGACGACCAGGATCCCGAGGCCGACGCCGGGCTCGACGTCAAGTGGACGCCGAGCCCGAACAATGCCCTCGACGCCACCATCAACCCCGATTTCTCGCAGGTGGAGTCCGACGTCGGCCAGATCGCGGTCAACAACCAGTTCGCCATCTTCTTCCCCGAGAAGCGCCCCTTCTTTCTCGAAAGCCTGGACCTGTTCGAAAGCCCGATCTCGGCGGTCTACACCCGCACGATCACTGATCCCAAGTGGGGGCTCCGCGACACCGGCAAGCTGGGAGCCACCAGCTATACGCTGCTGCTCACCGAGGACCAGGGAGGCGGCAGTGTCATCGTCCCAGGTCCGACCGGCAACGACTTCGCGCCGCAGGAGTTCTCCTCCCGCGTGCTGGTCGGCAGCCTGCGGCGGGACTTCGGCGCCTCCTTTCTTGGCCTGCTCGTCACCGACCGCGAGAACGACGGCAGCGGCTACAACCGGGTCGGAGGCCCCCACTTCCTCTGGCGGCGGAGCGAGACCGATCAGATGACCGGGCAGCTGCTGGTGAGCGACACCGAAACCCCCGACCGTACCGATCTTTATCCCACCTGGGATGGCCGTCAGCTCACCTCCCATGCCGGCCACCTGGAGTGGCTGCACACCGGCCGCGACTGGACCTGGCGGGCCACGGTCCAGGACTTCGGAGAGGACTTCCGCGCCGACGAGGGATTCGTGCCGCAGGTCGGCTTCCGTTCCGGCCGCTATGCTCTCTTCCGCAACTTCTATCCGCAGCATGGCCTGTTCCGGCGCGTCGCGCCGTATACCATCGTGCGTTATGTCGAGAGCCCCGACGGCGATCTGATCCAGCGCCAGACCCTTCCGGGCATCCAGGTTCAAGGGCAGCGCAACATGTCGGCCGGCGCTGAATTCGCGGTGCGCGAGCAGCTGCGGGTCGGCAGCCAGGTTCTCGAGCGCAGCAACGTCAACTACTACCTGCAGTTTGATCCGGGCCGCCGCTTCTCGCGCATCGGCGTCAACGGAACCCTGGGCGACGCGATCGATTTCGCCAACGGCCGGGTCGGCCAGGGAGGCCATCTCAACCTCTTCGGCATCATCAAACCCACCGATCACCTGGCGCTCGACTTCAACGCCGACCACCAGTGGCTCGACGTCAACGCCGGCGGGGGGCGGGAGGGGCGTCTCTTCACCGCCCAGATCGAGCGCCTGAAAGCCACCTACAACTTCACCGCCCGCGCCTTCCTGCGGGTCATCGGCGAGTATCTGGACATCGAACGCGACCCGCGGCTCTATACCTTCCCCGTGCGCGCCGACAGCGGCTCGTTCGCGGGCTCGGCCCTGTTCGCCTACCAGATCAACTGGCAGACGGTGCTCTTCGTGGGCTACGCCGACGACCGGCTCCAGGACAACCTCGGCGACCTGCAACGGGCGGATCGCCTGGTGTTCGTGAAGATTTCCTACGCCTTCCAGCGGTAACTGCGAGGATTGATCCGTGGACAACCGCTGGAGGGATGGCAGCTGAGTTGCTTACCCTCCAGGTGACGGCCGGCTCTCTTCTGGAGGCGGCCTCTCACCCGAAGGAGGCTCGCCCATGGCATTGACCGATCAGCTCTTGCAGCAGCTCAGCGGCTCTCACGTCACCCAGCTCAGCCAGCAACTCGGCATCGACGAGCAGCAGACCCGGGAGGCGCTCCCGGCGGCTCTCGCTCTGCTGACCGGCGCCGTGGCCCAGAACGCCCAGCACCCCGAGGGTGCCCAGCAGCTCGCCGGGGCCCTCGCGCGCGATCACGACGGCAGCATCCTCGATGGGCTCGGTGGGTTCCTGGGGAGCGGCAACACGAGCCTGGGCACGTCCATTCTCGGCCACATCCTCGGCGGCCGCCGCCCCAAGGTCGAGTCGAACCTCGGGCGCGCCACCGGTCTCGATCCGGCGACCATCGGCCGGCTGCTCGCCCTGCTCGCTCCGATCGTGCTCGGCATGCTCGGCCGTCAGCAGCGGCAGCGGGGGCTCGATCCCGGCGGGCTCACGGACCTCCTCGGCGGAGAACGGCAGCGGCTGGAGCAGGATCATCCGCAAGCTCCGCAGGCGCGCAAGGGGCTCGGAGCCCTGCTGGACGCCGACGGAGACGGTCAGGTCATCGACGACCTGGCGGGCATGTTCGGCGGTTTCATGGGACGCGATCAGGGGCGGTGAGAGAGCCCCCTAAAACCCCGCACCCCTCTCCCGCTCGCGGGAGAGGGGCCGGGGGTGAGGGCCACTACGGAGCCGTCGGCTCCTCTTCGCCCGGGAACTCGTAGAGGAGGGTCGAGAGATAGCGCTCGCCGTGGCTGGGGAGCACGGCAACGATCAGCTTGCCGGCGTTCTCCGGGCGCTTGGCGATCTCGTAGGCGACGTGGGCGATGCCGCCGGAGGAGATCCCCACCATCATGCCGTCCTCGCGGCAGAGGCGCCGCCCCATCTCCAGAGATTCGTCGTTCGACACGGTGGCGATCTCGTCGACCAGATCGAGGTCCAGGATCTCCGGGATGAAGCCGGCGCCGATCCCCTGGATCTTGTGGGGGCCGGGCACCAGGTCCTGGCCGGCCCGCTTCTGCGTCATCACGGGCGAATGGATCGGCTCGATCGCGACTGTTTTCACCGATGGCTTCTTCTTCTTGAGCACCTGGCTGCAACCGGTGATGGTGCCGCCGGTGCCCACGCCGGCCACCAGGATGTCGATCTTGCCGTCGGTGTCGTCCCAGATCTCGACCGCCGTGGTCTCGCGGTGGATCTTCGGGTTCGCCGGGTTGACGAACTGGCCGATGATGATCGAGTTGGGCGTCTCCTTCTGGATCTCCTCGGCTTTCGCGATCGCTCCCTTCATCCCCTTCGGCCCTTCGGTGAGCACCAGCTTCGCGCCGAGCGCCTTGAGGATTTTCCGCCGCTCGACCGACATGGTCTCGGGCATAGTCAGGACGAGCGGGATGCGCTTCGCCGCGCAGACGAAGGCGAGGCCGATGCCGGTGTTGCCCGAGGTGGGCTCGATCACCGTCGTCCCCTCTTTGATCACACCCGTTTCGAGCGCGTCCAGGACCATGGAGTAACCGATGCGGTCCTTGACGCTGGACATCGGGTTGAAGGATTCGAGCTTGAACACCACGTCGGCCTTTACGCCGAGCGATTTGGTGACGTTGGGGGCGCGCACCAGCGGCGTCCGCCCGATCGTGTCGATGATGCTGTCGTAAATCCGGCCCATCGCCGTATCCTCCCCTTGATCGAAAGATTCCTGCTCTAGATTCCATCCCCGAACCCATAGGCGCGCTCGAGGATCATTCGCTGTTTCGCGCGGCTCGTCCGCGTATAGAGAACCCGTTCGCCCGGCGGCACCGATTCGACCACCCAGGTGTTGCCGCCGATGATCGCGCCCTCTCCAATGATGGTGTCGCCGCCCAGGATGGTCGCGCCCGCGTAGACCACCACGCCGTCGCAGAGGGTCGGATGGCGCTTGGTTCCGCGCACCAGACGTCCGTGCGCGTCTCTCTGGAAGGAGAGCGCTCCGAGCGTGACGCCCTGATAGATCTTCACGTTCTTGCCGATCACCGCCGTCTCGCCGATCACCACGCCGGTGCCGTGATCGATGAAGAACGATTCACCGATCTGGGCTCCGGGATGGATGTCGATCCCGGTTTTCGAATGGGCGTGCTCGGTCATGATGCGGGGGAGCAGCGGCACCTGGAGGTCCCACAGCTCGTGCGCGATCCGCTGGACCGTGATCGCCTGGAATCCCGGGTACGAGAAGATGATCTCGGCGAAGCTCCGCGCCGCGGGATCGCCGTTCATCGCCGCCTCGACGTCGAGCAGGAGCAGCCGCCGCAGCACGGGCAGCCGGTCGAGGAAGCGCTCGACCGCGGTCTCCGCCAGCCGGCCGCGGCGCGCGATCTCCGTGCCGTTGCCCGAGACCACCTCCTCCCCGTCCGGCCTTTCGAAGCCGGCGGCGAGGACGACCTGCTCGTAGAGGTCCGCCGCGATGTCGTCGAGCAGCGCGCCGACGTGGTACTCGACGTTGTCCGGGGTGAGGTGCTGGACTCCGTAGAAGCCGGGGTAGAGCACGGCCGAGAGGTTCTCGAGGACGCGCACCACGGCCTCGCGCGAGGGGAGCCGGCGGTCCGGATCGATGTGCGAGCCCGGATCCCGAAACCCCCCGTAGGTCGCGACGACCTCCTGCGTGATTCCCCGCAGCCGATCGTAGAAGGGGTGACGTTTCATCCGCTCCTGGACCCTCCTGCCGCGGCCTCCACCGGTCCACCGGTCCGCCGCCGCGAGAAGACAGGGAGGAATCCTAACTCATCTCGGCGGAAAAGTGACAAGGTGAATCACGAATAGCCCGGGGAGGGGCCGCACGGTCTCCCGGACCGTGAGACCGGCCTCCGCGAGAGCCCCGGCCGCTCCCTGCTTGGCGAAGTCGGCGAGGTAGGGCGTCTCGAACAGTCCCAGCCCGGCGAGGACCGCGCGCCGCCAGGGCCCGCGGCGCGGCACGTCGTAGTCCAGGACCACCAGCCTCTCGCGCGCCACGCGCGCCGCCTCGTGCAGCACCTGCGTCCGCACCTTGCGCGGCATGTCGTGCAGGGCGAACGACAGGAGGACGGCGTCGAAGGAGGCATCGGGGAAGGCGAGCTGGCGCGCGTCCATGCCGGCGAAGCGCACCGGGAGCCGCCGCGCCTTGCGCTCGGCGCGGATGAACATGGACGGGGTGAGGTCCACCGCGGTCACCCGCGCGCCGCGGCGGGCGCAGCGCAGCGCGATCTCACCCGTGCCGGTGCAGAGGTCGAGGAGGCTGCATCCCGGCGTCGCGCCGGCCCGCCGCACCGCGGCGCTGTAGGCGAAGCCGATCGGCTTGGCGAACAGGTCGTAGAGCGGGCTCCAGCGGGCGAAGAAACGCCGCGTAAAGGCGACGTAGGGATCGGCCGAGGCCAGGGTGCTCACCGCGCGGCGACTCCCAGACGGGACCCGGCGAAGTGGAGGAGAGGCGGCAGCACGAACAGCGATGAGATCAGTGCGGAGGTGATGCCGAAGGTGAGCGTCAGGGCGAACGACGCGAGCCCGCGGTGGCTGGTGAACGCCAGCGTCGCGAACCCGACGATCGTGGTCAGCGCGCAGAGCAGCACCGCGCGCCCGGTCCCCGCCATCGTCCGGAACAGATCCCCCTTCTCCTGGAGATACCGGTGCACCATGTGCACGCCGTTGTCCTCGGCCGTGCCAAGGATCACCGGCATTGCCATCACGTTGAGCGGATTGAAGGGGATGTCGAACAGCCGCATGGCGGCGAGCATGCCGGCGACCCCCAGGACCGTGGGCAGCAGCGCCAGCGCCGACCAGACCGGGTGACGGAAATCGACCGCCACGAGCAGGATCACCACGAGCGCGCTCAGCCCGGCCGTGATCCACAGGGCGCGCTTCGACAGGTCGATCATGAAGCGGCCGAGCACCGGCATGCCGGTGACGTCCGGATCGATCGCCTTCATCTGGGACAGGAACCGCGCCTCGAACGCCGGGTCCCACACGTTGCCGGCCGGATAGGCGTAGACCGCCAGGCGACCGTCCGTCCCTTCGAAGGCGGAGCGGAACGCCTCGCGCTCCGCCGGGATCGGCCGGGCGAAGGTGTCGAGCAGCGCGAGGTCCGCGGAAGAGCGCACGGCTCCCACCGTGTCCAGGCCGCGCAGCTTCTCGGAGATCGCCTTGGCCTCCGCGTGTGTGTCCACCAGGAAGGCCGCGAACTGCGGCGAGTAGATCGAGCGCCGCACCATCTCGCGCTCCAGATGCGCGGCCTCCGAGTCCCGTGGCTGGAGGTTCAGATAGTCCCCATCGAACGGCGGCAGCCCCGTGGCGAGGCCCCCGAGGATCACCAGGGCAATCCCCGCGGCCAGAGCCGGGTGCTGCACGGAAGCCAGGAGGCGGCCGATCCGCCGCTCCGTCAGACGCCGTTCCCGGCGCCTGCGCCCGCCGCCGAACAGCATCAGGAGGGCCGGGAGCAGAGAGGTCATGATCAGCAGAGCCACGAGCAGGCCCGTGCCGCCGATGATCCCCAGCTCCTCGAACCCCCGGAACCCCGAGAAGACCATGGCGTAGAACGCGACCGCCGAGGTGACGGTCCCAGTCAGCAGACCCGGCCCGAGCTCGCGCACCGAGCGGATGATCGCGTCGCGCCGGGGCAGTCCGTCCGCCAGGAGCTCCTCGAAGCGGTCCGCCACGTAGATCCCGTAGTCGATCCCCAGCCCGAACAGCGAGGAGAAGAACGTCGCCGAGACCAGCGTCAGATGGCCCGGCACGATCGCGGCGAAGCCCAGGATCAGCGCCGCGGTCACCGCGAGCGCGATCGAGGCCAGCAGCGGCCGGATGATCTCGGCGAAGCCGGCGGCGAACAGCGCGAGGACGAGGACGAACGAGAGCGCGGACAGGCGCGAGGTGTCCCGCTGGATGATGTCCCGGTCGTCCAGCGCGTACTGCGGCAATCCGGTGAGCCCGGCGTGCACGCTGTCGGCTTCGAGGTGGGCCGCGGCCACCTGCTCCCGCACCGCCTGGACGAACGGCGCGATCGTCGCGGCGCTCGAATCGGGGTCGGTCGGCTGGACGAAGAGAAAGCCCATCGTGCCGTCTTTCGACGTGAAGTACGGATCGGCGCCGAACGGCAGGGACGCGGGCTCGTAGGGGAGGCGCGCGAACACGGCGCGCACTCCGTGGGCGCCGTGGATCCGCTCCGCCGTGCGGTCCGCCGCCTCCCGCAGCTTGCGGGGTTCCCCCTGGAGGACGACGACCAGCATGTTAGGCGTCCCGAAGCTCCGCGCGAAGTCGCGGAAGCGGGCCACCACCGGCAGGTCCGGATCGACGAGATCGAGGTTGGAGGTCTTGAGCTCCAGCCGGAATGCGGCGAGGGCGAGAGAGGCGATTGTCAGGAGGAGCGCCCCGGCGATGAACCACCACGGCCGGGCCGTGGCAGCCTCGGCCAGAGCCCCGAAGGCGCGTTCCGGCAGACGGGGCGAGGTCTGGCCGGGCTTCATCGCATCTCCTGGAGGGACGGGAGGGTCTCCACATGGGCCACGAGGTCGGCGACCTGCTGGTCGGTGAGCCACTCGTGGCCGGGCATCGACGTCGGGGGAAGGCCGTGGCGGATGATCCGCGCCAGCGCCTGGTCCTCGGGCTCGACCTTCGCGGCGGTCAACGAGCGGAAGCCGGGCTTGCGCAGGTTGGCGTTGGGATCGTTCACTAGGCCGGCGAACCGGCCGTCGCCGCGCGCGTCGGCCCCATGACACGAGGCGCAATAGGTGGCGAACAGCGCGGTGCCGCGCTCCCTGGACGGCGGCGCCGGAGGCGGCGCGATCCGCTCCGCCGCCGTCAGCTCCCATCGCGCCAGGCTCGTGCTCTCGCCCAGCGACGTCAGATAGGCAACCAGATCGAGTCCCCGCTGCCCGTCACCCGCGAAGAGATAGGCGTAGGAGGGCATGCGCGAGCCCGGGTTGAGCGCCCGCGGATCGCGCAGGTGGATCTCGTGCCAGACCGCGCTCCGGCGGTTGCCGACCTGCAGAAGGTCCGGTCCCTGCCGGCGAGCGCCGACCAGCGGCGGCTCCTCCGCGCGGTCGAGCGGCTGGGCGGGACCCCACCAGGATTGGTCGTGTGCGATCGGACGGACGTACTGCGAGTGGCAGTGGATGCACCCTTCCGCGATGTAGACCTGCCGGCCGCGGAGGACGGCGGCGGCGGTGCCTCCCTGGCGGATGTCTTCGGGGGTGGGGGTGGTGGCCAGGGCTTCCAGGCCTACGCCGAGAATTCCCAGGAGTGCCAGGGCGCCGAGGGACCTCACTCCCCTGGCCCCCCTCTCCCATCGCCCACCCTTCCTCCGGGAGAGGGGGGAAGAAGGCAGAAGAAAGAAGACAGCGGCTAGGGCGGCTCCGGTGGCGAGGAGGAACCAGTTGGGGATGCGGCCTAGGTCCTGGGCCATGCCGACTCCCAGGGTGGAGCCGAGCCAGCCGGCGATGCCATAGAGGAGGCCGGCTCGCCAGCGGGGCGAAGGGGAGGACCGGGCTCGCCAGGTGGGCATGACGACCAGGGCGGTGGAGTAGAGGGAGATGCCGATCGCATAGATCGGGCCGGCCGCGAAGGCCACCGAGCCGCCGTGCTGGAGGAGGGGGAACGCGATGGCGAACAGGACCCAGGCCGCAAGCGGCACGGCCAAACCGAATCCCGCATCCAGCAGGGCACCCGCCCCGACGGCTGCGATCAGATGAACACTCCCCTGCACAATCTTCTGTCCCACGCTCCCCCAAGTCTGAGCCTTGAGCTCCAGATTCGTCTGAACAATCGCAAACGCCGCCGAATCCAGCCAGATCAAAACCAGAAAGATGACGAGCACCCGCAAAAACCCGATCTCGAGCTGCCTGGTTCCCCCCTCTCCCGGAGGAAGGGGGGGCGATGGGAGAGGGGGGTTAGGGGGGTGAGGTCTCAGACTCAAAGCCACCACCGCCAACCCCGCCGGAAACAAAGCCCGAATCATCGGCGCCGCCTCAAACAACACCGGCACATTGCTCACCAGATACGCCACCCCCGTCCCCACCCCCGCCGCCAGCCCGACAGCCTGCCGAGGCACCATCTCCGGGAGAGCCGTCGCCAGAGCGACCGTCAGCAAACCGATCGACGCCCCGATCCCCACCGCCGCGAAAAACAAAGCCGCGAACCCATGGCAGGCCACCGAAACCACCGCCACCGCCGCCACCGCGCCCAGCCCCACCCGCACCAGCCGCACCGCCGGCACGCGGCCGAGCAGCCACGCGGTCCCGAGGCTCGCGGCAAGCCCGGTGATCCCCATCGCCGCCATCACGGCCTTCACCTGGTTGGCGTCTACCAGATCCCGCTGCACCTGAGTCAGGAAGCCGAACTGCGCAAACAGGAGGAACGCCACGTACGCGGCCGTGATCGCCAGCAACCCGCGCCAGGCCCCGCGCCAGAAACCGGGAACGTCAGGGCGCACCGAAGAACTCCCAGCTGAGCAGCCCGATCTGCGCCAGGGCGATGAGCGCGTCATACGCGCCCACCGTCACCCAGGGGAGATCGAGCCGGCCCGTCGTCGTGGCGAAGGCGAGGAACAGCGCCACCGCCAGCCGCACCCCGGCCGTCACCTCCAGCACCGTCACCACGCGGTGCATCCGGCGAGCGCCGTCCCGCAGCACCCAGGGATAGAGATAGGCGAGGCCCACGCAGCCGACGAAGACGCCCACGAATCGCAGGAGCACAAGATCGCCGGCCGGGGGCTCCGCGTCGAGGAGGCGCAGGACGAGCTGAGGAGCGGCGATCAGGAGGAGCCCCGTCGCCGCGTCCCCGCCTCCGGCGAACAGGCAGAACAGCATCGGCCCCCACCCGCGCATCAGGTCCATCTCCCCCAACTCCCGGTAAAACTGCGCCCGATCCAGCGGACCGCCGCGGCGAGCATGCAGGCGCCCGCGGCAGCGCGCACGGCGTAAAGGACTGTGATCGACGGATCGCCGCGGAAGAGGATGCCGGGGTCCATCGCCTCCAGAGCCCCGGCCGCCACCAGCGCGCCCACGTGGACCACGTTGCCTCCGTTCCAGAGGAAGTACGCGACGCGGTCGCCGAGCACATCCCGCAGCCGCGTCTCCTGGTTGAGCACCACCAGCAGCAGGGCCGCGAAGCTCGTGGCCAGCCCGGCCATCGCGAGGTGCGCGTGACCCACCAGGGCGTTGGTGAACTTGATCCGGTCGAGCAGCCCCGGCAGGAACAGCGGCACCGCCGAAGCGAGCAGCGCACCGCCCCACGCCAGGAAGGCGACGAGCCAGGCGCGGCTCCCGGCCGGCCACTCGAACCGGCGGAGCCAGCGCGGCAGCAGCCAGGCCCAGGCCAGGAGCGTCGCCACCGCCGCGATCTGCAGCGGCTCGTGGTGCGTGCGTTCGCCGCTGCGGTCGACCGCGACGAAGAACGCCGTGTGCAGCGCGAGCGCGCCGAACACCTCGTACGTCGCGCGCCGCAGGAGCGTCCGGCGCCGCAGGCCAAGCAGCAGCGGCGTTCCCGCGAAGATCGCGATCACGCAGAGCGTGCTGCCCAGCAGGTTCGCCCCGGTGGGACCGCCGGTGTCCGGGTTGATCGGCGGATAGGTCTTCGGCGACGTGGCGAACGACATGGCGATCGGCACCGTGAGGAGGAGCGCCCAGAACGCCCAGAGACCCGCGGCCGTCGCGCGCGGCATCCCGGCCCACCAACGGCGGACCAGTCCGGACGCGAGCACGCCGGCCAGGAACAGCAGGTTGCCCAGGAAGAAGATCCGGGAGATCCCCTCCCAGTCCAGAAACAGCTTGCCGCTCGACTGCCCGGCCAGCCACGCCGCCGCGCCCACCACCAGGCTCGCGGACCAGACCTGCACCGCCATCTCCGCCCAATACCCGTCCTCGTCGCGCGGCAGATAGGCGCGCAAGAGCAGGCCGACCAGCGGCAGGGCGAGCCAGCCATAGAGCACGAGATTCAGATGAAGCGGCATCCAGCGGCCGAACGTCAACGGCCCGAGCACGGCCCCGAGCTGCGGGAAGAGGAGGAGCAGGGACATCAGGACGCCGATGCCAGAGGCGGCACCGAGCCAGGTGAGGGCATGGCGGGTGGCGAGCTCGATGGGTCTCGAGACGTTCTTTTGCCCGATGGAGATCCCCCTTACTGTAGAGACGCCCCGTGGGGCGTCTCCCTCCGAGGCGCCCGCCGCCCCGCAGGGATCCCTGGGAATGAAGGGCGCCGCTGCAGGAGACGCCCCACGGGGCGTCTCTACAGTGGGAAGAACCTCCAGCGGGTTGCAGGAGGGTGCTTTGGACGTCAAGCCGCCTCCTGCTCCGCCACCCGAACCGCCACGTCCCGCACCTCCGCCTCCAGGAAATCCTGCAAGCTCCCCAGCGGGTCCCACCGCTCCGCGCCCCCCGCGGCCGCCAGCGCTTGGAGGAGCCCGCGCGACTCCACCAGCAGGCGGCGCAGCCTGGCGAGCGCCGGCCGCGGCCCGGCCAGGTCCGGCAGGTTCGGCCGGCCGAGCCCGGCGTCGCGCCCCGTGGTCTTGCCGGACTCCGCGCTGCCGAACAGGCGGTCCTTGAAGTCGTCGAGGATCTGGTAGGCGAGGCCCCACGCCGCCGCCAGGCGCTCCAGCCGGTCGAGCGTCTCCGCATCCTCCCCGGCCACCACGGCCGGCAGCACCATGGCGAGGCGGATGAGCGGCACCGTCTTCGCCACCGCCACCTCCGCTACCACCTCGGGGCTCGCCCCCTCCCGGTGGAAGTGGACGTCGCGGGCTTGGCCGTCCAGGATGCCCGCGATCCCCAGGCATTCGCTCACCAGCGCCGCCGCGGCCCGGCCGGAGCTCGATCGATCGCCGATCGCCTCCCACAACAGCGCATAGGCGCGGGTGATCAGCGCCAGCGCGCCGAGCGTGGCCGCGGCCTCGCCGTGCACCAGGTGCGGACACGGCCGGCCGCGGCGCTCCATGGCGTCATCCATGCTCGGCATATCGTCGAAGATCAGCGAAGCCGAGTGGAAGTACTCCGCGGCCACCGCGAGCTTCAGGGCGCGCTCCGCGGAGAGGCCGCGCCGGATGCCCAGGCCATAGGCGAGCTGCGCCCGGGCGAGGCTCCCCGGGTGCGCGAGAACGTCCATCACCACCGCCCGCAGGCGAGGATCGACGCAGCCGTCGAGCGGCATCAGGTCGGAAAAGGCCCGCTGCACCCGGAAGGCCTCACGGGCGCTCAGCAGGCGCGGCTTGCGCAATCCCATCGCTATGGCGTCCCTGCGGCCCCGGCGTCCGCTTCAAGGCTCCCGACCGCGTGCACCTTCACGTCCACCACCTTGCCGACGCGGAGGACGAAGACGCTGGGGTCATGGAGACCCCACGCGACGTACGGGATCTGGAGCTTCGTGTCGGCCTTGACGCGCCCGTTCTGCACGTCGACCTTCGCCGGCAGGCTCATCTTGTGGTCGCTGCCATGGAACGAGAGGGTCCCGTCGAGGGTGAGATCCGACGGACCCGAAGGCGCCAGCGTGCCGCGGACCTTCTCGGCCCGGAACACGGCGACGGGGTACTTCCCGGTCTCCAGGACTTTCTCATGCATGTCCTTGTCGCGGCCGTCGCTGCCGGTCTGTGCGCTCTTCAGATCGAGGATGATCTCGCCGGACGCCGCGCCGGTGACGGGATCGAACGAGACGCGGCCGGACTTCACGGCCACGTTGCCTTCCACCTGGTGGCCTGTCGCCGAGAGAGTGAAGCTCACCTTGGAAGCCGCGGGATCGAGGACGAGCACGCGTTGCTCGGCCCACGCCGGCAGCGCGATGAAGGCGGCGAGGAGGACGAGAAGGGCTCTGCGCGAAACGTTCATATGGTCTCCTTGGACCGCGGCGCCCCGGATAAGCACCCGGTCACGCGCCAGAGGTTAGGGGGCCGGAATGAACGAGCTGTGAACATGCCCCTCTCGTGAGTCGCTCCCGGCGGGGATCTGGTTCAATTCAAACCTCGTTATAGTGAAAGCATGCGGCTTCTCCTCGTCGAAGACGAGCGCCGGCTGGCCGATCGCCTCGCCCGCGGACTCCGTGAAGAGGGATTCGCGGTGGACTGCGCCGCCTCGGGCGCGGAGGCGCGGGAGAACGTGGCGGCCACGGCCTACGACCTCATCCTTCTCGACCTGGGCCTGCCGGATTGCTGCGGCACCGACCTCCTGCGCCAATGGCGCCGCGAAGGCTTCGACGCCCCGGTGCTCATCCTCACCGCCCGCGACCTCGTCGAAGAGAAGGTCGCGGGGCTCGACGCGGGAGCGGACGACTATCTGACCAAGCCATTCGCCTTCGAGGAGGTCTTGGCGCGGGTGCGGGCTCTGCTGCGGCGCCGGACCGCACCGCCGCGGAGCGTCCTCGCGTTCGCCGACCTGACGCTCGACCGTGGCGGCCGGCGCGCCGAAAAGGGAGGCGAGCCGCTCGACCTCACTCCCAAGGAATTCGCACTGCTCGAATACTTCATGCTGCACCCCGAAGTCGTGCTCTCCCGCGGCCGGATCGCCGAGCACGTCTGGGACGAGGCCTACGAGGCGCGCAGCAACACGATCGACGTCATCCTCGCCCGCCTGCGCCGCAAGATCGAGAGCGGAGAGCGCCGGCTGCTCCATGCGGTCCCAGGGGTCGGTTATGTCCTGCGGGAGGAGGGGTGAAACCTCCGGGGACGCTGGTCGCACGGCTCGCCTGGTGGTTCGCCGTGTCGCTGCTGGCCCTGTACGGGATCCCGGCTACGCTGGTGTACGTCTACGCCTCGGCGCAGGCCCGGCAATACGCCGTGCTGACGCTCAAAACCGAGGCCGAGGCGCTCGCCGCCTACATCGCCGAACGAGGCGTCCTCGACGCGCCTGAGCTCCGCGAGCCGGAAGAGGCGCCCATCCCCATGTGGCTGCGCGTTCTCCGGAACGGCACCGTCCTGGCCCAGACTCCCGGCGCCCCGCGGATTCCGCCCGTGACGGCGGCGGAGCGGTCCGTCGTCGAGGTGTCCTTCCTGGAGACCCAGCCGCCGTACGTGGTAGTCCGCCACGAGGTCGGCGGCACAACGCCCGGCCTGCGCGTGGAAGCGATCGGCTCCATGGAGCCGCTGCAGCGCTCGAAGCGCCGGTTGGGGCTCGGCCTTCTCCTCGTCGGCCTCGTGGTCATCCCGCTCGCCGCGCTGGGAGGCCGGGTCCTGGCCCAGCGCGCGCTCCGTCCCATCGGCGACCTGGTCGAAGCCATCCAGGGCCTCGATCCCGACCGCCGGCAGGGGCGGTTGCAGCTCCCGGGCGGCGTGGTCGAAGAGGTCGCCGTCCTCTCCCGCGCCTTCAACGTCCTGCTCGGCCAGCTCGAAGAGAGCGTCCAGCGCATGCGGCGCTTCACCGCGGACGCTTCGCACGAGATCCGCAATCCGCTGAGCGTCCTGCGCACCGGTCTGGAGATCGCGCTGCGCCGCGAAAGGTCCCCCGCCGAATATCAGGAGCTGCTGCGCGAAAACCTGCAGGAGATCGACCGCCTCCACTCCGTGGTCGAAGGCATCCTCCTCCTCGCCCGCGACGTCCCCAGCAGCGAGCTCCGCCTCGCCAGCGCCCCGGTCGACCTCGGAGACGTCGTGCGAGCCACCACCGCCTTCTTCGCGGGATCCGCCGCCGAGAGCGAGATCCGCATCGACGCGCACCTCGAGCCCGATCTCGTCATCTCCGGAGACGCCGGTCTGCTCCGCCTCGTCGTCTTCAACCTGCTCGACAACGCCGTCAAGCACAGCCCCAAAGGGGAGGTCGTCAGGATCGAAGCCCGAAGAGAGGACGGCGCCGCCATCCTCCGCATCGCCGATCACGGGCCGGGAGTCCGGCCCGAGGACCGGGACAAAGTCTTCGAAAGGTTTTTTCGCGGAGGTCCCGCCTCCGGCAGTGGCGTCGGAGGCATCGGCCTGAGCGTCGTCCGCTGGGTCGCCGAAGCCCACGGCGGCTCGGCAAGGCTGCTGGAAACCAAGAAAGGCGCTGCCTTCGAGGTGCGGCTGCCGGGATAGCCTTTGATTTTGATTTCTTTTGCCGTCCTTGCTGTCTTTGAATTTTTTTACGCCCTTTCCTCACCCCCGCAGGCATACATCTTGAAGTAATTCCCCATTGGGCGGTACGCGCCGCCCGAGACGAAACGATCACCGGCGGATCTCAGGTTTTCCGCTCCGCTGGCCAACTGGAATGGAGGCATCTCATGAGAAAGATCGTAACGTCCCTGATCCCTCTGACCTTCGCGCTGATGTTCACCATTGGCGTTGCCACCGAGTCCTCGGCGACTCCACCCGAGTGTGAGCCCCTCTGCGTCACCGGCCCCTGCACACAGAACAGCGACTGCACGGCTGAGCCGGGAGGCAGGTGCGACTTCGTCTGCCCGCAGAAGGGTTGCTGCGTCTACAACTGAGCGCCTAGGAAGACATGAACGACGGGGCCGGCTCCACCCGGGGGCCGGCCCACCAACCCAGTGGAGTGAAGGCCGCCAGGTCTCGCACTTCTGCGAGACCCCTCACGCACCTCCGCGAGCCCGCCGCCTCCGCCGTCCGATTGCGGCACGCACAAACCCTCTGGAATCAGCGTTATTCCGCCACCGCGCGCCCCGGCATGCCGGGTGCTTTGACATCTCGCGTCGCCTCGCATCCCGAACGGAGCCGCCGCCGGAATTCCCCGGCGCAGGACCTGGGATCTCCCGAGAGCAGGAGAAGTCATGCCCGATCTCTATTTGACCTTCCAGAACCTCACGTCGTCCGCCTTCACCTTGCAATCCTCCAGCGGCGCCAACCCCAACGGCGCCCCGTCGTCGATCCCGCCAATGGATCGACGCAGCAGGTGAAGATCTCCGGCAACAATGTGAAGGGATATGTGACCTACACCAACGGCCAGGGGCAGAGCTTCACGTTCAGCTTCTACATGCCCGCCGTTTACGTACCCGGCACGGACAATTCGTTCACCTTCACGGCGACCAGTGACTCCTACGTCGCCGTCATCTCGGGCAATCCCATGAGCGGCTCCCCGGCCTACATCACCGTGCTTGTCGAGACACCGTCCCAGGCCGTGGTGATGCTCGCGGAGGATTACTCGAATACCCACGACTTCGTCCAGAGCATGTTCGCGACGAACGCGCGCACGATCTCCAAAATCTTCGGCGCGCCGATTCCGTCGAACCCCACCTACCCGGTCGATCCTGCGCTGCCGATTCCCTTCACTGTGCCGTTCTGCAACACGACCTCCTTCCAGCGTCTGATGAGCGTCTGGACCAGTCTCTGGCAGGGCGGTGCGGCACCCCAGAGCTGCCTGAATCCGGACCGCGCGATGCTGATGGCTCTCGCCGACTATGTGAAGCAGCACCTCCCCAACCTCTGGGTGCCCAACCTGACGTTCAAGGGGTGGCAGGTCGCGGTGGCGGACTCCGCTCCGATCTACTACGTGAACGGATACACCCGGTACCAGCTCTGGAACGGCAGCTCCTGGAATCAGACCAACCTCAAAGTCTTCCTGAGCTACTTCGCGCTCGGGGCCCACAACGTCCTCATCCTCGATCCGACGGACGTCGACGAAGCGACCATCATTCCTGACTTCTATAATTACTGCTACGACACCAGCTCGATCCAGGCGAACCTGGAGCAGGGGATCTGGGACTCGCATTACAGTGGCGTGGGAGGGCAGAACAGCGGCATGTCCTATCCCTCCACGATCATCACGAATGACATCGTGCCGAATCCCTCGCCGCTCCTCTGTGCGTTGCTGATCGGCCCCACGGTGCAGCCGTTCTTCGGCACCTCGCCCTATGACAACGGGGATAACCGCTGCGACTTTTTCCAGCTCGAAGGGTGGCGCCAGTTTGGCCAGGCCTCTGGAGGTTGGCACAACGCCGACTACACCGCCTATGAGGAAACGCTGTGGAACTTCGCCACCTATGGAGCCTGCGCCTTCAGCGAGAAGCGAGGCACCGCGCTGTTCCTGGCGCCGAACGGCTGGACCCCGCAGATGCAGTGCGACACCGTGATGCCGCACTACCTCGGCAATCTCTCGCTGCAGGATTGGGAACAGTGGAACTTCGTGGCGGTCGGCCTGAGCGATCAGGTCCAGATCACCAGCGTGACGTCGAGCTCGACGCACTACTCCGGCGACGATCACAATTCGAGCCCCAACTTCAAGATCAGCCAATCGCCGACCGGCCCCATCTCGGTCATCATGCCGGAAGGAATCACCGCCGTCCTCTGGCACGTGATCGGCGGCCTGCCCGACGAAAGGGTCTCCACGATCACCGCCGGGACGATCCTCCCGCAAAATGCGATGAGTTACGGCAACTACAACTACTACATCGGAGACCCGAGCGGAGCGTCGGGAGATTTCTCGGTGAGCTTCTACTGCTGCAACCTCTGAAGACCAGATGGGGATCGGGGGCCGGCCCGAAGCCGGCCTCCCTTTCTTCAACACCCTCAGTGTTGTCCAGCGTTCCTCGCCTCCGCCTGCTTCTTCGCCACGGCGAGCGGCGGGCAGTCCCATTTTGCCCTCTCCTCGTCTATGACGGAGGGATCCACTTTATAGAGGACCCACTTGCCGTCCACCTTCTCTAACTGAGTGCCATAGAGTTGCGGCTTGCCCTGGCGCATGAGGAGGCAGTCCTTGGAAGCCGCGGCGAGCCAGGGGGCCACCGGGTGCTCGGCGTCCATCTCAGCAGCCTTCAACGAAAGCTCATGGGCTTTGGCGATCTCCTCGTCGGTCTCGCCGTGCTGGAAGACCATCGCCGCATGGAAGTCGGCCGTCCTGGCGCCGCCTTCGGCGAGAATCTGCGTCACGCGCGCCCGTCGCGCCGCATCTCTCGGCGCGACCACGGCCCAGTCGATCTTCGCCATGTCACCGGAACGGTCCGCCTGATCTTCGTCGTGAAGCCGGGTCAGCTCCGCGTTGTTCTTATTCTCATGCTCGGCGTGCCGCTCCTCAACTCCCTGGAGAAAGGCTTTCCAGCGAGGATCATCATGAAGAACCTGAAGCTGGCGGTTCCTGGTGGCGCGGTCGAGGTCATCGTGTCCTAGGGCCGCCGCCTTGTCGAGAAAGCCCGCCTCTTTCTGGCCGGCGGCCGCTGAACAGGCCGCCGCCAAGAAGGCGCGGGCCGCCTGCCGGTCCTGGCTGGCCGCCTTGCCCGCCGCCCCGAAACGCGATGGCAGAGGCAACGGATACCAGAAAACGCTGTCGCATTTCTATCTCCTCTGGATGCCTGACAAGGATAATACGATCTCGAGACGTTCGGGTTGCAAACGCCTTTTTTTTCCGCCAGGCTTCCACTGCCATCGGTGAAAGATCGCAAGGGCCGCGGAAAGCCCTTTTTCTCGGCCGAAGAGGTCAATTGCGTCCGCAAAAGGTCTTTGGGGAAAGCTCGGGGGGCTTTTGGAAACGGAAGATCGAGAAATGTCAGAAACCGTCTTGACAGCCTTGCCGGGCAGGCCTATCGTTCCGCCTCGTTTCGAGTGACTCAGCCAGTTGCGTCTGGCGAGCGCCGGATGTTCTTTGACAAGCGATTCAAATTTCCTGCCGTTCGTAGAGGGCGGCATGGGGGTGCCGTCCCCTTGTCTTTGAACGGGATAGGGAGATTTTTTTCATTCGACGAGGAGGCTACGAACAGCGTGTTCGAGGACCGCCCCCGCCTGCTCTGGGGTGACGCCCGGGAACCACTTAAGGAACTCTTCCAGCCTCGCGCCGGACTTGAGATTCTCGAACAGCGCCGCGACAGGCACACGCGTGCTACGGAATACCCAGGAGCCGCTCACCCGATCGGGGGAGCGTTCGATGGCGGGGCGTTGAGACCAGTCCAGCATCTTACTTATCCCGAGAAAAAATTTGTCGTACGGAGGTCGACTTCTCCAGGATCCGCCGCCCTCACTGCTCTATCCGAACCCAGGCCGCCGGGTCTTCGTCACCTGAGCCAGCCTCCTCGGGTAACGGGTGAGGCGCAGTAGATTGCGGCACAATCGGAGCACGGAAGCACCTGGTGGAGTCTCCGCGCTGTCCAGAGTCGGGGCGCCGTTCCAGCATGAATGACCTCTGCGTCCTCTTCGCTTCCACCGCAGACACGGCCTACCGCGCTCAGCTCGCCGATGCGGACGGCGGAGGGCCAGCCTAGGCATCGACCACGTGGGGAGTCGGCGGGATTTTGGCGGATCACCACTCGTGGTGTAAGATCATAACTTCAACCTGGCGCCTTAAGGGCGCCGAGCCAGACCACGAGGATATGATGGAAGTGATCATCCAACCTAAGTTCGAAGAGGCATGCAGAATAGCCGGCGAGATCATTGCTCTGACCATACGTGCTAAGCCGAATGCCGTTCTCGGTTTGGCTACAGGAAAAACCATGGAGCCTGTATATGAAGAACTCGTGCGGCGTCATCAGGACAATCAGATCGACTTTCACCAGATCACCACATTTAACCTCGATGAATATGTGGGACTCGATCCCGAGCACCCGAGTTCGTATCACACGTTCATGCGGCAGAAGTTATTTAACCACGTGAACATCCCCGCTTCGCAGACGTTCTTTCCTGATGGGTTGGCTAACGATATTCCGGCGAGTTGTGCTCGATACGAAGAAAAGATTAGGCATGCGAACGGTATCGACTTGCAGCTCATTGGCATCGGCGCTGATGGACATATCGGATTTAACGAGCCGGTTTCCTCTCTTGGCTCGCGCACGCGCATTAAAACACTAACGAGGGATTCGGTTACAGAGAGCCGTCGATGGTGGCGCCCAGAAGAGGATATCGTTCCCCACGTCTTAACAATGGGAATCGGTACTATTCTTGAGGCTCGCCACTGCCTTCTACTGGCTTTCGGCGAAAGGAAGAGCGACGCGATAGCAGCCGCCGTAGAAGGGCCGATTACGGCGATGATACCAGCTTCGGCTCTTCAGTTGCACCAACATACCACGGTACTGATCGACAAGTCGGCAGCAAAAAAACTTAAGTTGGTCGACTACTACCATTTCGCCTACGCAAACAAGCCAAAATGGCAGCTCTATTGATATGTCGGTCCATTGAATAGAATTAAATAAAATAGTGCTCACTCTAGACGATTGCGACGCGAGAGGGCCCGGGCGATGGCAAAACGTGGGCGCAAGATAGAACCCTCGCAGTCTGACGAGATCTATTTAACGCAACTTTGTCAGGGAACTTTGAAGGTGATCAAAAGAATTGTCAACGACGCTCTGGCGAGGGCGCGAGAGGAACCCGACGTGGCGTTTTCCGAGGTGCAGCTCCAAGGAAAGATAAAGAAGCGGGCAATGCGGATCGACTTGGCGGCGGAGGACAATTTCGAACGTGAACTCCATAAGGTGAACAAGTGCCAGTTTTACGACATCAAGGTATCCGGCGAGGAGAGACGGACCTCGCTTGCGACCGCTGGCTCGGTGGTTGCTCTAGTTGATGCCATCGACGGGAGTGACTTGTTCGAGCGAGGCCTGGGTAATTGGTGTTCTGCGGTTCTCTATTTTGATCCTAGAAAAGAACCAGGCAGCCGAATTATAGCTTCCTTTGTGGCAATTCCCGAGCCCTCCTTGCGCATTTACTATGCTCGAAGTGACGGTGATTTTGCATGGGTTAAATCGAGTAATTCGTCCAGGCGGGTTGCCGGCCCTTCGGGTGTCAAAAACCTCAGCGAGGCGTCGCTTTGCTTCTACGGCCAAAAGGCCGGCCGGTTTTGCGCCTTTGCAGACACCCCATTGATTCGAAAGATGGCGGCCTTGGACGAGTCCTTCCGAATATATAATCTAGGTGGAAATCCGATGTTGGTGCGCCTTGTCGACAGCGGTATGGCTGCCGCCCGCGGCATTGACGCTGTGGTGGAACTCGGTGCAGGGCAAAAGGCTCACGATTTTGTCGCGGGAGCCTACATTGCAAAGAAGGGTGGAGCTCGCCTAGTGAATCTTGATGCCTCAGAGCTTACCTACGAGCAGATGGAGAATACCTTGCTTCAACCTGGCAGGAGGTTCACTTATGTGGCTGCATCTAGTCCCGAGTTGGTAGAGCATATTCTTCGGCCTCTTCCTGGCACCTAGGTAAGGGAGTGACGATTCATATGAAGGACTATACTCGGTATGTCGAGCGGTTGGTACGCAACTTCCGTGAAGCGCAAGAAATCCGGGATACAGCCAGTGCGAGGGCGGATCTTCCACCACTTTTAAAAGATGCTGCGCTTGTGCTGATGCTTTCACCTCATCCTGACGACGAGTGCATCGTTGGTGCTCTTCCGCTACGTCTGCGGCGAGAGGCGCGAATGCGCGTAATCAACGTGCCTATTACTTTTGGATCGGAAGTTAGTCGGCAGAAGATGCGTCTTCTTGAGTTACGTGAGGCGGTTGCCTACCTTGGATTTGAGTTACGGTTCGATGAGCGACTGATTGCCGCCTCAGACGAGGCGATAGTCAGTTGGCTAGCACATCTCTTGATTAAGCAGCCGCCGGCAGTGCTTGTGTTCCCGCATGACAAGGATTGGCATCCAACCCATTTACGTACAAACCGGCTCGCTATGGAGGCGCTCAGGCGAACCGGCGGGCACTTCTCCTGCTTGATCGTGGAGACGGAGTACTGGCACGCTATGAGCGAACCGCCACCGAATCTCGTTGTTGAGTCTCTTCCGAAGGATGTCGCTGATCTGGTCACGGCCCTCTCGTTCCATCGGGGCGAGGTAGATAGGAATCCCTATCATCTTCGGCTTCCTGCTTGGATGATGGATAACGCACGGCGCGCTGAGCTCCTCACAGGAAAAGGCAGCACGGTGCCCGATTTCGTTTTCGCGACGCTCTATCGACTGCGCCGCTGGCGGAAGGGGAAGTTCTCAGAGTTTACTGCGGGAGGAAGCCGCGCACTAGGAGCAGATGAGGACGCTGCAACTGTGGTGCAGCCCTAAAAGTCGAGATCAGGACAGCCAACTGCTTAGCCGCCGCCTGCACTGGGAGCGCGAGGCGACAAAGGACCAGCGCCAACGCGAAAACCCACGCTGTAGAGCCGTTTTCTGGCAGTGACCCTGTTTCGGACTGCAGCCCGCAAGTTCTCCGCGGGGTCGCTCCAGCCGCCACCCCGAACGACACGTTCCGAACCCTCGTCACCTTCTACGGTGGGATCGAGGAGTGCTTCGCCCAATGTAGCTCTCTCCCTGTAGACGGATTGATCCCACGCGTCGCAGCACCACTCCCAGACATTGCCGGCCTGATCGAGTGTTCCGAACGCGCCTCGGCCGGCAGGGTAGGAGCCCACTGACGCTGGCTGGCCCTTTTCCCAATCGAGATCGAAGCAAGCCCGTGTAGCATCTGGACGCTCGGACCCCCAAGGATATTCGGTTGTCTCGGGGCCCCGCGCGGCAAACTCCCACTGCGCCTCGCTGGGGAGCATCACTGGCCGGCCCCACATCTCCCCAAGCCAGCGACAGAACGCCCGAGCCTCTCCCCAACTCACACCTACGACCGGCTGGTCCGGCGAGGAGAAGCGTCGGTCCCTCCAGTACTGTGGCTCCGCGGAGTCGGTCTTTTCTAGAAAAACCGCGTACTGGGCGTTGGTCACAGGGGTTTCGCCCAGCCAGAAGGGCGAGACCCTCACTAAATGGACCGGTTGAGCATATGGCGATTCCGTATCTCCCATCTGGAACTGCCCGCCAGGAATCCACAACAAGCGGCCGCTCGACAGCGGCTCGACGATCAACTCTCCAGGGATGACGGGCCGCTCTGCCGGTGTCATTGCACCAGCCAGGGCATGATCCAGCTCTTCGAAAACGGCAGAGGTGAACCCGCCGCGCACGTCGACCCAGGACGTTGTGGGGAGGAACTCGGGGAGAGCCGGCCGGTCGTTGCACCCCGGCAGCTTTAGGAGGACCATCGTGCAACGGCTCCGGGCGAAAAGCCTGAGGAAGCTCTGAAGCTCCCGCTCCTCCCAGGGGGCCGCGCCGTCGGCGACAGGGACGACGACGCCCCGGGTCTCGCGGACGAGTCGCTCGGGGTCAGTTCTCCAGGCAGAGCCCTCCGCGGCTGCGGTTGCGTGCCAGCCCCGGCCGCGCAAGGCTTGAGCGAGAGTGGTGGACACCTCCCTGTCTGCCGGGTGGTGCAAGACGAAGATGGCTCCGGCTTCGCCTGTGATACCGGCTGGCTCCGTGGAAAAGTCATCGACAATCTGGCGAGCCAAGGCCTTTACGTCCAGATGCAGACTGCCAAGGAGGTCGCGCACGGCAGTCTCAATGCGCGGGTCGTTTCGGCCACGAAGAAGGCGAAGTACCGTGGCTTGGCGCTCCGGGCTCTCGCCAGGTGCGAGCACCGCGATGAAAGGACCTAGGTCCGGCTCCGCCGCCTCCTCAAGGCAGGCACGGATCAAGTCGGCCTGGTCCAGAAGGATGGGTGAGCGCAACAGCCGGTCCATGAGCGGAGCGAAGACCGCGTGGCCAGGAAGTTCTGATAAGAGAAGAAAGACCTCCTGCCACCACTCCTCCCCGGCATGCGCACAGAGTTCGTCAAGCAAGGCGAGGCCCTGGCTCGCGATGTGAGAGGCTGTGAGGTATTCCTGGAGACCGAGGTGGAGGAATCCGTAGCGGTGCTCCCCGTAGTCAGCGAGCACTCCTGATTCGCGGTGCAGCCACTCTAAGACATGTCGGGTAAGCACTTGGCGGCCCCGAGGAGCCAGGCAGTCGCCCAGAAGAATGGACAGCTCGGCGACGGAGAGATCGTCCCATGCCTGCCGGCGGTGGAGCTCCCAGGCGATGGAGCGCAGCACTGCGAGGGCCGTCTCGACATCGAGGGGTGGCTCGGAGGCTGCCACTGCTGCTGCGTCCCGCTTGCCATGGCTCCAGGGTCCGAGGAGGACACGTAGGCACTGATCGTAGAACGCGGCCCGGTGTCTGGGCATTTGGCCGCCGCGGTAGGCGATAACGCAGAGGAGAGTGAGGAGGAGCGGTGAGCCTACCAGGACCTTCCAGCGCTGAGAGCCGTAACTGGGGCCGTCCAAGGCAGCGAGAAGTCCGTTTGTCGCCTGAAGTGCCTCCTCGGGCGAGAGGCGGCTCGGGAGTGCCTGCTGCGCCGCGCGGAACCAGTGGCGAACCAGATCGCGGCACTGAGCGGCATCGAGGGGACGGACCTCCAGAGGAAGGAAGTGGTCTCCCAGGCGCACTCGGTCGCCGTAACCGGCGAAGCGGCAGGAGATCACGGCGCGCAGCCGTTCTCGGCCAGCACCGGCCGCCGGCAAGTCCTCCAGAATCTTGCACACCTCGGCACGGAGAGCCTCGTCGGCGATCTCGTCTAGGCCGTCCAAAAGGAGGAGGAGCCTACCGTGCTCCCATAGCCGGGTGCCGAGGTCTCCCGGCGCCTCCCCCTTCATCACGTCGCCTAATTCGCGCTCCAGCTCCCGCTGGAGGAAATCTTTGAAGGGAAGGAAGAGGTCGTCCGTGGTGAAGCGCCGCAGGCGGACGAAGACCGGGAGGGTCTCGGGGTCCAGGCCAAGAAACTCCGGCCCCCGGGGGGCAAGGCAGCGATGGAGGAGCTTGAGGAGGCCGGTGGTCTTGCCGGCACCGGGGCCGCCTAGGAGGAGTGCATGAGGTGCATGAGGATTGGAGGTCCTTGGCGTGGTAAAGAGGCTCTCTATGCCTAGTTCGTCGCTCCCCAGCGCCACCTCCGGCGGGTTGCCCTCGATGCTGTCGGCTTCCAATACCTGCGGACGCCGGACGATGCGCAACGGGACGTAGACCTCGTCGAAGCGCAGCCTCCCGAAGTCGCCGCCCCCGAGGCCAATGAGGCTAAGACCGTTGTAGCGCTCGGCGGCCCAACCACTATAGCGGTCTAGAGGGTCGGGTCGAGGCACCTTTGGGTGTCGTCGACGGATCCCGTCCGCGAGGCGACCGATGGCCTCTGGCGTCATCCCGCCGCGCAAGTCGGACCAAGTGAACTCCCTCAGGAACGGAGGGAGTTCTGGTACCTGAGGAGCTCCGGGGAGGAGGACCGGAATCACAGGGAAGCCTCGCCGGATGAACTGGGAGAGGAGAGTCCGCATCTCCAAGTTCTCCCAAGGGCCGAGGCCGTCCTGCCCCACGAGGACTGCGCCAGCACCCGCCGTCTCAAGAACTTTCTCCAGGGCCTCCTGCCAGGGCTCGCCGGGGAGGAGGCTGTCCTCGTCAAGCCACACTTCCAAGCTCAACGCGCGGAGGACGGCGGCAAGCTCACGAACCGCAGGCCTGTCCTTGCTGTTATGGCTCAGGAAGACGTCAATACTGTTAGACATTGAAGTGATTATAGCGCGTTGAGAGCTCCACTTATGTTCTTACTGATGTCCAATTCTCTGGACTATCTAGCGAGGGCCGCTGCTGACTCTGCTGCTGACCGTCTGCAGACTCAAAGAACAGTCTTGCACGACCCTTGAAAGCCTGCTATATTGGCGTAGAAAATGCAAGGTTCACTGAAGGCGTTGCCGATGCGTAATGGCGCGCATCCCAATAGGCCGAGCTCCCAGGTGCCAAAATGGCGCACCCGCCTGACTAAAGGAAGGACGAAATGGCGCGAGAAACTGGCCAAGCTGCTAACGAGGAAGAGCCTGGCTTCACTGATGATAATCTTCAAAAAATCCGCAAAAGCATGTACGACTTCGGAATCTCTACGCTGAAATTAAGCAAAGAAAAAGCAAGACAGTGGGCGGATCGATCTGTAAGCAGCATACTAAAAGAATCCTGGTAAGACAATAAGGCCGCCAAAGCTAACGGACGCGCGCTCTGTCGGTTACAGTCGGAATAGCCATTGTTGATTGGTATCTCACGCCTTGAATAACCAAATCGAAGGCATCTGCGAGGCGACGCTTCATGTGATCTCAGTCGTAAGGAGAGAGGTGTCTAGTGCTATCAGAGATGACCCCGAGAATGCACTTGAAAGAGTTGTTGTGGGTGATCGTAGTAAGCCTGCCCTAAGGATTGATGTTTATGCAGAGCAGTTCTTCCGTCAAGCTTTTGCGCGGTACAAGAGGAGGCGCTTCGCCAAAGTCCGAATCTGGGGGGAGGAAAGCCTTGAAAATACCGAGTTGGATCTATCTTCTGAGGGAGATGCGATTGTCATTGTAGATGCAGTAGACGGAACCGATCTGCTGGAGCGTGATCTTGGTAATTGGTGCTCAGCTGCAGTGCTATTTGATCCAAGCCGGGTGGCCGGGAATAAGATTCTTGGTGCATTTGTGGCACTTCCTTCAGATGAAGTCTACTTTGCGGTGGCCGACAAGGAAGGTGTATTCGTCAAGCATGGCGCCGCCAAACCAATTTCTGTCCGAGGGCCTTCGGCTATAAGAAATCTAGAGATGGCGAGTATTTATTTTTATGGTCAAAAGGTTGGCAGCTTTTGCTCGGTCCCGCGAAGTAATTTATACAGATTCTTCGAAAGACTAGAAAAACAATCTAAAGAGTCGAAGAGAAAAGATGTAGTTGGTATCCGCATCTACAATCTTGGAGGGAATCCGTTAATGGTGCGGTTGGTGGACCATCGCGTTCCTCTGGCGCGAGGTATAGACGCAGTATTTGACTTGCGGGGGCTCATGACTTTGTCCCTGGTGCATATATAGCTTTGAAGGGCGGAGCCTGCGTTAAACATTTGGACGGGAAAGGCATAGGCTTACGGGATCTCGAAGCTGCTCTTGAGAAGCCTGCCAAGAATGCCTTCAGCTATGTGGCTGCTTCGACAGATTCTCTCGCAGACGAAATCTGTAGTGTTCTGAATGGTGATAGTGGGTCTAAAGACCTCTTGTCAGAGAGAGGCTTGAGAAAAACTGGCCAACTCGGTCTGTTTGATCGTAACGGATAGTTAAAAAATTTTCTACCAATATTAGCCCTGGACGGAGTTCGCGATGAGGTGTCTGACGGGCGATACGTATTCAAGCTCTGGCCGCAAAAAGGTCTGGGCCCAGCGCTGTCATAGCCGAGATCATTCCGACGTTCACTAACGCGCTCTTAGCTCTACTTTGTCAGATTCGCTCTCTCCTTTTGGCGCTGATAAGCGGAGTCGATAGCAGCCTGTCGTTGGCGATGGCGTCGGTGGATCTGGCGGATGACCTCCTCGGGATCCTAGTCACGGCGAGGTAAGACCTGGGCCAGGAGGACCTTGATATCCCCGGCACTCAACAGAGGCAGTTGCTCCTTCTGAAACTGCCGTTCGCGCAGGAGAAACAGCAAGGCCATCATGGCGAGAGCTACATGGTGATGCCAAGCCTGCCAACTCCGGGCCTGGTATTCGTCCAAGCCGGCCTCGTTCTTGGCCTCTTGGAAGGCTCTCTCCACCCAATAGCGTTGCCGCTGCATATAGGCAAGCCTCTGAAGAAGTGCTGGCGGGCACATTGCTCAGGCTGTACTTGACCGTCTCAGGCTTTGCCTTCTCACGAGTCACCACCAACTGCCAATGTCGAGGCTGGACATCCTTGCTCTCAAGCAGCCAAACGGGGCACCGGAGGGCATCCACGCGTAACTCCCCTAGGCTGCTATGGCGAATCCAGACCTCCTCCCAGGCCTCGGCAGGTTGTTGGGAGACCCATTGCTCCACAGTAACCGGAGCGACAGAGGGGGTCTTGTCTTCGGCAGCCTTCTGACCTGGCCGGCTTGGTTCTTCGAGGAAGACTCTCTGGTCGCGATGAACGTCGATGACGAACAGTTCACCTGCATCATCGAGCGCGCGCAGGAGCGCCCGATCTTTCCCATTACCCACCATCAGCGGTGATCCAGGAAAACTGCACTCCATTGCGACGCGCTCGCTGTACGAGCTCAAGTGCCAAGAAGGGCTTGGTCTTCAGGACCTGGCGCTCCTCAGGGACTCCAGCCGCCGTACAGCGCTCCGGGTCCTTGACCCATTCCTGCGGTAGGTACAACTCGGCGTCGATCAAGCTCACGGCCTTGCCCCGCGCCAGGGCTGCAAAGACTGCCACCTGGCAATTGTCGGTTTTCCCTTGTCGCCCCATCCACTGTCGAGCCACTCCTACAGACTTCTTCCCCTTCTTTGGAAAGCACGTCTCATCGAGCAGGAGGCAAGAATCCTGATCTCCTCCCAGCAGAGAGTTGACATCGCGAGCGACTTGATTCATCAGGGCTCGCGCGTCCCATGGCGAATGGGCAAGAAAATGATGGAGAGCTTGGGCGTCGGTGTCAGGAACGATCTCGGCCATACGTTTGACGTTACGCCGTGTTGCCTGAAGCAGCCCGCTCAGGTACCGGCGAGCTTGAGAGCTTGCATCGCGGGTTCGAAGACGGAAGAAAGGCGTATATTCCTGGCTGAAAGCCAGGAACCGCGCATCCAGCCCTTGCAGGGGCGCTGGGGCATGGTGGTTCTCCTTCCGGTTACGGGCCTTGCAGGAACGGCATGGGCGTACGCGCCTCGGTAGCGTTCATTCGCCCTACATTATGCCTGCCAAGTACTCTGCACTCAAGAGGTTCCGGAATCTGACAAAGTAGAGTTAGCCCTGCATGGAGTGCCAGTCGTAGCAGATCGACGGCTTTCGATAGGCTTCATTTCGATCTCTGCTGCGCCAGCGGACTTTGCCGCTTTGCCCTTCCAGGGTAGGAAGGCGGCCCTGGTGGGCCGCCTGATCCACAGTGGGCACCCCTACTACTACTTCTTCTTCCGCTCCTCCGCCGGAACCACCCCCAGTAACACCACAGTCCGCTTCGACCGCGCATCGAAATCCTGCAGCAGCGATTCCTGCGACCTCTCGTCTTTTGGGACGAGGATGTCCACGAGAGGCGGTTGGTTGGGGGCGGCTTCGCGGCCTCCTCCGAAGCGGTCGGTCCACTTGCCGGGGGAGATGGGGAGGATCATCAGCGACTCTTCTTTGTCGGTCGTGCGGCCGAGGACCCGACTCAGATCGAAGGCTTGCAGGACGTTCGCTCCGGAGACGGCGACGACGTAGCTCCAGGTGTCCTTGGCCGGGCCGCCGAGGAAGCTGTCGGGCACGAAGAAGGTCGCTTTGTTGCCTCGCACGCGGATCTGATTGGGGAAGAAGATGCGGCTGTCGACGTCCTCGGGGATCTGGCCCCGCAGCTCCGCGGCGGTGTCGGTGTCGAGCGTGCTCTTCTCGTCCTTCAGCTCCTGGTTGAGCTTTCGCATCAGCATGCGCTTCAGCTCGCCTCGCGCCTCGTTGGGCCTCGGGGTGAGGATCACCGCGCGCTCCCAGCCCGCGGCCCGGTCGACGTTCGCGTAGCGGCCGGGGAGCGTGGCCAGGGCTCCGGAGCCCGGCTGGCGGTCGGTGTCGATGTAGATGTCGACGTTGAACGTGTAGAAGCCGAAACGGGCGATCGATTTGAGCGAGGTCCCCAGGTCGTCCACCACCTCGGCGTCGGGCGAGCGGATCGGCTTCGCGAAGGTGACCTCGAACCAGGTGCCGCCTCGCGCGGGGTTGGCGGAAAACGTGAGCAGATCCAGATCGCCGGGATCGAGCTCTTCGTTCAGCGGATAGATGTAATTGCCGTCCCCGTGGTCGTCCCCCCGCGGATCGTTCAACGTGAACAGGGCCTTGCCGAAAGCGGGCGGCGCGGCGAGGACGGTGAGGAGCAGGGCGGCGGCCAGCGGAGAGAGCCTGGAACGAAGCATGTACGTCTCCAAATCTATGTCCAAAAGCGATGTTGAAAAAAGACCCGGCGGCGGATTGTTCGGGACGCGCCGCCGGGCCTCGTAGGCCGCTTAGAAGCGGACCTTCATGAACGCCTTCAGGCGCTGCTGACGGAAGTCCCGCTCCTCGAGGCTGTTCCAGCCGCCGAAGCGGCCGGCGAAGCCCAGCGAGCCGACCGGGACGCCGAAGTCCTGGGCGATCTGGGAGGTGGCCGCCGTCGGCACGAAGCCGCTGCCGAAGTCGGGGTCGAAGGTGCCCCAGTTGTACTCGTAGTTGAAGCCGAACTCGGCGCCGCCCAGCGTGTAGCGGGCGAACAGGATCGCCTTGTTCTTCTCGTGGTCGCCCGAGGCCATGCTGTGGAGCTGGTAGGCCTGGAACGCGGTGTTGCCGTCCTGCAGGTCGACGTCATAGACCTCGAAGGTCAGCGAGCTGTACAGGTTGTCGCTGAGCTGGTAGCCGGCGCCGAGCTGGATGAGCTGGTAGCTCATGTCGCGGTCGTCGTCGCTCAGGCTGTCGAACGGCTTCCACTGGTAGCCGACGACTCCGTTGGCCCCCGTGATCACCGGCGGGTTGTTGTAGATCGACGACGTGGAATTACCAGCCGAGTAGAAGCGCTGGTTGTTGGCGCAGCCCGCGCCGCCGCCCGGGCAGTCGCCCGCCTGGTAGGGGAGGAAGCTCGCGTCGGTCATGCGGTCGTCGGTCTCGTCGATCCACTTGACCTTGCCGAACACGTCGACGCCCTTGCCCACGTCCAGCAGGTACTTGGCGCGCAGGACGAAGATGTCCGTCTCGCGGTCCTGGAACGGCGCGTAGGCGTTGCGGAAGGAGCGGAAGCCGGCGTCCGAATCCATGTTCGGATAGATCGTGCTGCTGACCGGCAGGCTCGCATCGCCCCAGGCCTGCCAGTTGGTGTTGTAGTCGACCTTGGTGTACTCGCCGGAGAGATCGAGGTTGCCGAGCGTCCAGGTCGGAGCGAGCGTGATGCCCTTCCAGCCGATGACGGTCTCGGCCAGCGGCTCGTCGAAGTCGGTGAACTCGTTGTCCACGTTGATCGTCGCGACCTGCTGCGCCGGACCCTGCCAGCCGCCGAAGCCGATGCGGGTGGCATTGCCCGGGAAGACACCGAAGGCCGAGTTGTCCGGGCCGGGGAAGGCGAACGCGCCGTCGCGTCCCTCGGTCAGCAGGACGTCCGCCTCGCGGCGGGCGGCCAGCATGGAGACGTACTGGGCGCCGATGTTGAAATACTCGACGTTGAACGAGAGGCCAATGCCGAACGGATCGTTGATGTCGACGTTGCCCTTGTAGGACTCGTCGTCGAGCTCACCCGCCGGGACCGGCGAGAAGCCGGAGATGGAGAAGAAGTTGGCCGGCGCGCCCGCGATGGCTTCGGACTTGGCGTCGGAAAAGTACGCCGCGGCGCGGATGTCGAACATGCTGCTCGGGTGGATGCCGAGCTTCAGGCCATAGACGTCGTTCTCGAAGCGGGTGCGCACGTCGCGGCCGTCGTCAAAGTCCTGATCGCGGCTGTCGACCTCGATGTCGCGGACGCGCTCGACGATGCCGACGAGGTCGAACATCTGGGCCGGCGCGAGCTTGAGCTGCAGGCCATAGGCGCCGTCGGCGGCTGTGTAGTCGCCGGTGGTGAAGTTCGGGCCGGCCCACAGGCGCGGCAGCGAGACGCGGATCAGGTCATAGCCGAGCTTGCGGTCGGCCACGGAGCCCTGGAAGAGGACGGCCTTGGCGTTGTCGCGGTCGATGTAGCGGATCTTGCCGATGGTGAACGGATCGAACATGCCGAGGTCGGTCGAGCCGATGGTCACCGAATCGACCCACTTGTAGCCCGGAGTGAAGCGGGCGGTCAGGCCGCGCATCTTGATGTACTCGTTGGAGCGCGGGTCGAACTCGCCGCAATCGCCGCCGGTGCACGAGCTGGGAGGCGGTTCGGTGGTGGCCGGGTTGATGCCGCCGAAGCCGCCGAAGTTGGTCCACTGGTTCTGGCTGAAGCGCGACTGGATGCGCGCCGTCACCTCGATGTACTTGGAAGGACGGGAGGCGACGAGGAAGTTGATCTCCGTGCCCTGCCCGTTGTCGCCGTAGCCTTCGCCCGGCACGGTGGTGAAGTTGTAGAGGCTGCCGTCCGTGCGCTGGGTGCCCCAGAGCCACTTCGTGTAGTCCTCACCGGTGATGATCATGGTCTGGCCGTCCGCGGCGAACGCCGCCATCGGCGTCAGCGCCGCGGCGGCGGCCAGCAGGCCAATCGCGAACCCCCTGAAGAATCTCATTTGAATTCCCTCTCCTTTACGTGGCCGGAGGCCGTGGTTACGACTTCCGGACCATCTTCAGGACGGCGCCGGTCTTGGCGCTGCCGTCCGGGTTGCACTCGTATTTGAGCATGTCGTGCTGCGCCTGCACCTCGCTCGCATCCCCGGTGCCGCTGCCGGCCAGGATGTCGATGGCGTGCGGGTCGCAATCGGTGTCGGTGCCGCCGCCGAAGCGGTGCTGCCCTTCGTATTCGTTGACCTTCCGGGTGAGCAGGTCGTTGTCCGCCGGGAAGCCCTCATTGGACTGGACGACCACCTGATAGCCCCACTGGGACGGATCGCCCTCGAGGTCGACCGTACCCGAGATCGTGCGGCCGGCGCCCTTGGTGCGGCTCGGGATGAGAATGGCGCCCTGGCGGTCGGCCGCAGCCTTCGACGAGACCTCGTCCTTCACGCGGCCGAGCGGCTGCGGTGAGAGGATCACCAGCTTGTCCCAGGCGTTCGCCTCGTCGAACTTGACGTTCAGGCCGGGTACGGTGTCGGTGAAGCCGCCCGCGCCGGTGTCGATGAAGATGAAGATCATCTGCGTGGCGAAGCCGACCTTCATTCCCCAGGGATCGTCCAGGGGGGAGTTGAGCGTGACGTCGAACGTGGTCTTCCCACCCTTGGATTCGACGTCGAATCCGGTCAGGTCGAACGAGCCGCGCTTGTAGACCGCGTCGGTCGGGTAGGTGTAGGTGCCCGGACCGTTGTCGTCGCCGGTCGGGTCCTTGAACGAGACCTTCTGGGCGGTGGCTGCCGAGGCCAGCAGCAGGCCGGCCGCGACCGCCAGAGCTCCGGTCTTCCAGAACGTGGTACGCATGAGCAAACCTCCTTCGGTTGAAAAGCTTCAGCCTTTGACGGCGCCTGCCGTCAGGCCGGAGACCAGGTACTTTTGCAGGAACAGGAACAGAATCATGATCGGGATCGCGGTGACGATCGAGCCGGCCGCGAAATAACCCCACTGTTGCGAGAAGCCGCCGACGAAGAACCGCAGCCCGACCGGCGCGGTGTACATCTCTTCCTTGTTCATGAAGGTGGCGGCCTGGATGAACTCGTTCCAGGCGGTCATGAACGAGAAGAGAGCGGTCACCGCGACCGCGGGCTTGGCGAGCGGCAGGACGATGCGGAAGAAGATCATCGCCTGCGAGGCGCCGTCGATGAGAGCCGACTCTTCGAGCTCCTTGGGAATCGTGTCGAAATATCCCTTCATCATCCAGACGCAGAAGGGGATCGCCGTCACCGTGTACATCAGAACCAGGCCGCTGTAGGTCGAGCCCAGACCGAGCCACTGCACGATGATGATGTAAAGCGCGATCAGCATCAGCGTCCCGGGGAACATCTGCGACACCAGGAACGACATCAGCCCGGCGCGCCGTCCGGGGAAACGGAAGCGCGAGAAGGCATAGGCCGCAGTGCTCGCCAGGAACACGCCGAGGAACGTGGTGGCGGTGGCGATGATCACGCTGTTGCCCAGCCAGCGGGCGAACGGCTGTTGGATGAACAGAGAGCGGAAGTTGGAGGTCGAGACGTCCTCCGGCCAGGGCAGGATGGCGCGCAGGCGGTCGCCGGCGCCGGCGTTCGGCGGCACGTCGGCGATCGACAGGCTCTGGCCGCCCGAAAACGCGATGGTGAGCACCAGGAGGATCGGATAGATAGTCACCACCACCATCAGGATCAGGAAAAGGTGGAGCGGCCAGTGCGGGATCTCTCCGCCGTGTTTGCGGGTCATTCTCCGATTGCCTCCGTGGCGCGCGACGCACGGTTCTGGAACACGCCGTAGGCGAGCAGGATCAGGAAGATCACCATCGAGTAGGCCGCCGCATAGCCGTACCGGTACTGCTGGAAGGCCAGCTTGTAAGCCTGGGTGATCAGGATCTCGGTCGCTCCGGCCGGCTGGCCGGCCGAGACCAGATAGATCACGTTGAACTGGTTGAACGTCCAGATGACCGACAGGATGATCGCCGGCACCAGCGCGGGCTTGAGCGAGGGGAGGGTGATGGCCTTGAACTGCTGCCACCGCGACGCGCCGTCCACTTTCGCCGCTTCATAGAGGTCGGACGGGATCGACTGCAAGGCGCCCAGGGAGACGACCATCATGAACGAGAAGGAGAGCCATCCATTGGTCGTCAGCACCGCGACAAAGGAGGTCGTCGGATGGTCGAACCAGGCGACCGGATCGAGCCCGACGAGCTGGCGCATCTGATTGATCACGCCGAACTGCTGGTGGAACATGCCCTGGAAGATCAGCGACGTGATGTAGTTGGGCACCGCCCACGGCAGGATCAGCAGGACGCGGTAGAGCGGCCGCAGGGCGAGCCCCTTGGTGTTCAGGATCAGGGCGAGGATCAGGCCCAGGGCGACGCCGATCGCCACGTTCGCGATCGTCCAGACGACGTTGAATCCGAACGTCCAGTAGAAATTTTCGTAGTTGACCGCCCAGCCGTCCGGCGTCGAGCGGATCACCGAAAAATCGCTCAGGATGGCGGCGTAGTTGTCGAGCCCTACCCAGAGGTCGGTGACCGGCTTGTTCGCGTTGTAGATGTTCGTGTTGGTGAACGAGAGCGCGACGCTGTAGAAAAACGGGAAGAAGACCAGCACGATCATGCCGGCCATCGCCGGCAGGACGTAGGCATAGGCGATCCGGTGCTCCCGCAGGTTCTGCCCCGCCGAGGCGGCGCCGCCGAAGCCGATGAAGGCGAGGAGCACCAGGGCGAGCAGCGCGAGGACCGCCACCGAGCGGGTGAGCCGTCCGGCGTCGAGGCGGACCTGCTCGCCGAGCTTGCCTTCGTCGAGGGTCCCTTCGGCCGTCACCAGTGCGCGGGGAACGCGGTAGGGGTCCACGTCCCAGCGCGACGGGTCGAGCGGGGCCGCCCCGGTAGGGACGAGCTCGGCGAGGAGCTCGCCCGCCGTCTTCATCTGCGCGTTCGCGTGCGCCGCGAGCTGGCTGGCGGTGTCGCGCCGCTCCGCCTCCAGGACCCCCAGGGCCCAGCGGGAGAAGCCGAAGAGGCCGCCGGCGAGGAGGAGGAGGGCCGCCGCGGCAAGCACCGTCCGCCGCTCGCCGATCCCCAGAGCCAGGAGGGCGAGGAGGGCGACCGGCGCGAGCCAGGCGACGAGAGCCGGGAGCCAGGCGGGCGCGGGAGGGCGCGCGGCGGGGTTCGGCGCCGTGCGGATCAGGACCATGCCGACGACGTCGCCGCGGCGCTCCACCGAGCCGGCGATGGAGAAGCCCCCGTCCGAAAGCTCCTGGGAGGAAATCTCCTCGTTGATCGGCGAGCCGCCACCGGCGATCGTCTCGCGGTTCTCCTCGATGGCCGCGCGCAGACGCTGGCCAAGGTCGTAGACGTCCTTCTCCTCCCGCTCCAGGCGCCGCGGCGCCGCGCGCGCGCCGGTGTCGGCCGGGTCGGTCGAGGCCTCGAGGCGGATGCCTTCGAAGGCGACGACCCGGACAGAGCGCAGGTCCGGATGCGCCTCGGCGAACCTGGTGACGGCGTGGCGGACCGCCGCGCCCGGCTCGGCCGCCGTGGTCTCCGCGCCGCTGTCGAGAGCGGCGAGCTCGTCGCCCAGTCCCATGCCGCCGCCTGCGTTCTCCGAGGGGGCCGGCGGGGCCGCCTCCTCCGCGCCCGTGTCGAGGCCGGCGAGCTCATCGCCGAGCCCACCCTCCGTGGACGCCGGCGGCGCCTCCACCCGCTCGATCAGATCGGTGAGGGCCCGCAGAGTCACCACGGCTTCACGCGACGCGAGCTGGTGCCGCTCGGCCGTCCGCGCCGCGGTGAGCAGCGCGAGCCCCACCCCGACCCCCAGGAAGAGGGCGCAGGCCAGGCCGATGACGAACCGGCGGCGGTGCGAAGGAGGGTGGAGCGGAGCGCGCATGGTCGGTCCTAGCCGCGCAGCTTGGAGATCCGGTCCACCACTTCCACCTGGGCGGCGTCGAGCGCCGCCTTCGGCGTCGCGGACTTCTTGACGATCTTGTTCATCGCCGTGGTCGCCGGCGACCAGACCATGGTCATCTCCGGCAGATTGGGCATCGGGACGGCCGTCTCGACCTGCTGCCGGAACGCCTTGAGGACCGGGTCCTTCGCCACCTGCGCGTCGCTGTAGACGCCTTTGTTGGCCGGACTCTGCCGTCCTTCCAGAGCGAGCACCTTGGCGGCGGGCGTGTCGGTCACGTACTTGACGAATTCGTAGGCCGCGTCCTTGTTCTTGGACGGCGCCGCGATGTAGACGCCCTCCACGGTGATCCAGGGGCGCATCGGTTTGCCGCCCGCCTCGGTGAGCGCCGGCAGGGGGGCCAGGCCGTAGTCGATGCCGTCCTTGATCTCGCCGAGGAACCAGGGGCCGGAGAAGACCATGGCCGCCTTGCCCTCGTTGAACAGCGCGGTGATCAGCGCGACGGACGGCTCGGCGGGCAGGAAGCCCTGGCCCGTCCACTTCATCAGCGTCTCGAAGGACTTCACGTTGGCGGGCGAGTTGAGCGTCGGCTTGCGGCCGTCGAAGACGCCGCCGCCGAAGCCGTTCACCAGCGCGGCGTGGTAGTAGAAGTCGGTGTAGGCGTAGGCGAGGCCGAACTTGCCCGAGGCCGGATTGGACAGCTTCTTCGCCACTGTGATCATCTCCGCCGTGGTCTTGGGCGGCGTCTGCAGGAGCTTCTTGTTGTAGATCATCGTGATGACCTTGAAGTTCAGGGGGAGGCCGTAGACGTTCCCCTGGTAGGTCATCGCCTGCATCGTGGTCGCCAGAAAGCGGTTCTTGATCGGCGCGTCGAGGAAGAAGTCGATCGGCTCGACCGTGTTGCCGGCCGCGATCCAGCCGCCGAGGCGGTCCTGGGCATAGATGAAAATGTCCGGCCCCTTGCCGCGGGGAACCGCTGCGGTGATCTTGTCGGCGAAGGCGTCATACGGGACGGCGAGCGACGAGACCTTGAGGTTCGGGTGCGACTGGTTGAACTGGGCGACGACCTTCTCGAAGGCCGCCTTCTCGTCGCCGCGGTAGGCATGCCAGACCACGATCTCTTTCTGAGCCATGGCGATGGCCGGTGCGAAAACGGAGATCAGGGCGAGAAAGAGGGCGGAGAGGAGCTTGGCTTTCATGAAATCTCCTAGGAAGCGGTGAGCCTCTGCTCGGTCGCGGCGTCGAACAGGTGGATCGCATCGGCCTCGATGACCAGCGGGAAGTCCGTCCCCATCTCGGGGCTGCGGTGTGGATCGGTCTTCGCCACCAGCAGGTCGTCGCCAACCCGCCCATGGATGATCACCTCGTGGCCGAGCGGCTCGACGAACTCGACCCGCGCGGTGACCGGCACCGCCGATCCGCCGCGGGAGGCTTCGCGGATGTTCTCCGGCCGGATGCCGAGGACGACTTTCTTGCCGTCCTGACGGGCCGTGGCGGCGCGCAAGGCTTCGGGTACGGGAAGGCGGAAGCCGGAGGCGACCACGGTGGCGCCGCTATCTGCCAGGGTGGCCGGGACGAAGTTCATCGGCGGCGTGCCGATGAAGCCGGCGACGAACAGGTTGGCCGGCTGCTCATAGACCTCCAGCGGCGTGCCGACCTGCTGCAGCTTGCCGAGGCGCATGATCGCGATGCGATGGCCCATGGTCATCGCCTCGATCTGGTCGTGCGTCACGTAGACGGTCGTCGTCTGGAGCGCCTTCTGGATCTTCGAGATCTCGGCGCGCATCTGCACGCGCAGCTTGGCGTCCAGGTTGGACAGCGGCTCGTCGAACAGGAAGACGGAGGGCTTGCGCACGATGGCGCGCCCCACGGCGACGCGCTGCCGCTGGCCGCCCGAGAGCTGCTTGGGCTTGCGCTCCAGGAACTCGGTGATCCCCAGGATCTCGGCCGCCTCCTGGACCCGACGGGCCATCTCGTCCTTCGGCGTCTTGCGGATCTTCAGACCGAACTCCAGGTTCTCCCGCACCGTCATGTGCGGATAGAGCGCGTAGCTCTGGAACACCATGGCGATGTCGCGGTCTTTGGGGGGAACGTCGTTGACCACCCGGCCGCCGATCGAAATGGTGCCGCCGGTGATTTCCTCCAGGCCCGCGATCATGCGCAGCGCCGTCGACTTGCCGCAGCCGGACGGGCCGACGAGGACCATGAACTCCCGGTCCCGGATCGCGAGGTCCAGGCTCTCGATGACGACGTTGGTGCCGTAGGCTTTGCGGATCTTGTCGAGGATCACCTCGGCCATTTGACTTCCTCCCCCCGCCTTGTACCGGATCGGGGCAGATTTCGCCCCGTCCGTTCAGGTAGTCCTGCGCACCGCGAAAATGCGGGCACCGTGCGGTGCGACCGTGGTCTCGATCTTGCCGCCGCTCCGCGGGATCGCCTCCCCGCTCCACTCGTCCTGGACCAGGGCGTCCTTCCAGTCGGCGGGAGCCTCGAAGCTCGCCGCCGCCGGCTGGGTCCCCCGGTTGACCGCCACCACCACCGCATCGCCACTCGCCTCGTCCCGGCGCAGGAAGACAAGGAGGTCGCCGTCGCTCGACAGGCCCGTGTGGACCCCGCGCGACAGCGCCTTGTGGGCGCGGCGGATGGCGATCAGCTTCTTGTAGTCGGCGCGCAGCGCCTCGTCGCGCGTCTCGCCGGCGCCGGGCTGGATCTTGCGGTCCCCCCAGGGCATGTCGCTCCGGTTGTCCGGCCAGTCGCCGCCCGGCCGGCCCACCTCCTCGCCGTAGTAGATCATCGGCAGCCCTTGCGCGGTGAGCTCGAGGATCGCCGCCAGCCGGAACAGCTCGCGGTCGCCGCCGAGCTGGAACAGGGCGCCCGGCACGTCGTGCGACGAGAGATAGGGGGACAAGAGGAAGCCCGGCCGCACCTTCTCGCGCGACTTCAGATAGCGGTCGAACGCCACGGTCCTGCCGCGCCCCTGGACCCAGGCGAGGACGTTCCCCTGGAAGGAGAAGTCGAAGCCGGCGTCCATCTCGTCCCCGGCGAACCAGGGATCGAGCGACTGCGCGTCGCCGCCCCAGACCTCGCCGATCAGGAAGAAATCCTCGCCGAGCTCCGCGTTGACGCGGCGCCGGTGCTCCTGCCAGAAGTCGTGGGTCACGTGCTTGACCGTATCGAGCCGGAAGCCGTCGAGGCCGGCCCGCTTGGCCCGGTCGATCTGGGCCTTCAGCAGGAAGTCGCGGACCGCCGGAAGCTCGGTCTTGAAATCGGGGAGGCCGGAGACGCAGGAGGTGACGTCGTCCTGGCCGCAGGTGCCCAGCCCCTCGGTGCGCAGCCAGCCTTTGGTGCGCGAGTCCCTGGTGTACTGCGAGTCGTAGCCGGCGTGGTTGTAGACCACGTCGAGGAGCACCTTGATGCCGCGGGCGTGGGCGTCGTCGACCAGCGCCTTGAGCTCCTCCTCGCTGCCGAAGCGCCGGTCCACGGCGTAGAAGTCGTCCGCCCAGTAGCCGTGATACCCCCAGTCGGGAAAGCCGGCGCCGGTGACGAAGCCGGGGATGTTCTCGACGACCGGAGTGATCCAGAGGGCGGTCACCCCCAGGTCGGCGATCTCGTCGAGCTGCTGCCGCAACCCGGCCAGGTCGCCGCCGTGGAACGTCCCCTTGGCGGCGCGGTCCACACCGTTGTTGTTGCCCTTGTCCCCGTCGGCGAAGCGGTCGACGACCACGAAATAGAGGATGGCGTCGTCCCAGCGCTCCTGCGGCTGGATTTTGATGGGAGCCGCCGGAGCCGCCGTGGCCGGTCCGCCTGAAGCGCTCCGGGGAGCCGCCGTGCCAGCGCATCCGGCAAGGAGAAGGAAGCCTGCGAGAGCGAGCGGGAGATGAGCGCAGCGGGGCCTGCCCTGCCTGGGCGAGAGAGACCTCAGAGAAACCTCCTCTCGGGCATCGATGTAAACGTTCCCTTCCAGAGGGACCGATTCTAAGAATGCTGTCACGACCATGTCAATTCGTCACGACCGGAGCGAAATCGTCGTCACGGGAAGATTCCGGGCCTTTGTGCACGTATGGCGCGAGGATCTGGACGGTTGGTCGAGAATTCCGGCCTGTCCGCGAGAAGACACGCCAGAATCTGGCGGCGCGGCAGGAAATCGCGGCCACCACGGCGGCGGGGCGGAGTTGGACAAGGGCGAAGCAGGCCTCGCCGGACCCCCTCACCCCTCGTCAGCGTTTACCTATCCCCGTTGGCGAGCCGCGAGGAACTCGGTAACGGTCAGGTCGGCGCTGCGGATAAGGCTGCGGAGGGTTCCCTGGGCGACCTCCCGGTGGTCTGGGACGGAGAGGGTAGCGAGATGATTCTCCTTGACAAGAACAATATGGCTACCACGCTGGCGGGCCACGACCCAGCCGAGCGCTTCAAAAATCTTCACGACTTCGCGTCCGCTGAGCGATGGTATGCGGGGCACGTCAGGCGATGACCTCGACTTCGCGGGTCTCGATCGTCAGCGGAAGGCCACGTTCCGAGCGAACCTCGAGACAAAGGGCAATGGCCTCACGGACGTTTTCCAGCGCTTCCTCTTTAGTTGTCCCCTGGCTGACGCAACCTGGGATCGAAGGGCACTCGGCCACCCAAACTCCGTCTTCATCTCGGTCGAGAGTCACATGAAAGCGCATAGAACCTCCTTCGGTTGTGCCATGGAAGATGATAGCACGCTGGCCGTTTACGGGCGCGGAGAGAGATAATCCTCCCCCGCTTTGTACTGGAAGGACGAAACGTAGCTCCAGCTTCGGGCATGGTCAAATCCAAACCCGGCCCCCCTCGGCCCGCCAACTTCGGTAGAATCCTCGCTCATTTGAAAGTCTGCATCTGCGGACTCGAAAGGAGCACCATGAAGAAGAGAGTCGGCCTTTTCCTGTTTTCCCTGGCCCTCGCGGCCTTTGCCCTCATCCCTGGACCGGCGCCGGTCGAGGCAGACCGCTGCGTGAAACCAGCCTGCTTCGCGTCTCCGGGCTGTTGCCGCGCTCAGGAATGCGCGGACTGGTGCGTCTCGCAGGGCGGTGGCGCGCCGTTCTGTTCGGGGAACGGCCTGGGCGGCTGCTGCTCGTGCGGGGCTCCCGAGAGCTAACCAGCCTGCGGAGCTTGGCGTCCACCGGCGGCTGCGGTCCTGCCGCCGGTGGACCGCCTCTCCGGGCAAGCGTGAGGGGCTCTGAAATGAAATCACCCGCCGTCTCGGCAGAGCTGCCCATCCTTCTGTTCGAGCACCCGCAGGCTTGGGCCGAATGGCTGGACCAGCATGCCTCGGACTCTCCAGGCGCATGGCTTCGGTTCGGCAAGAAGAAGTCGGAGATCCAATCCCTCTCCTATGCCGAAGCCTTGGACGTGGCATTGTGCTATGGATGGATCGACAGCCAGAAGAAGAGCTACGACGAGGCCTCGTGGCTGCAGAAGTTTTCACCCCGGGGACCCAAGAGCATCTGGTCCAAGATCAACCGCGAGAAGGTGCAGGCCCTGATCGAAGCGAGCCGAATGAAGCCTGCGGGTCTCCTAGCCGTGGAGCGTGCGAAGGGAGACGGCCGCTGGGACGCGGCGTACGATTCGCAGAGCAACGCCACCGTGCCCGAGGACCTTCAGGTCGCGCTGGATCAAAATCCCAAGGCCAGGGCCTTCTTCGCGACTCTGGACAGCGCGAATCGGTACGCGATCCTGTTCCGAATCCATGCGGCGAAAAAACCGGAGACGCGCAGCAAGAAGATCGCCGCTTTCGTCGAGATGTTGGAGAGGAACGAGAAGATTCATTCGTAAGATGGCAAGGTCTCAGGAGTGAAGTAGCGGAGGGCCGCGCGTTCAGCCGGCGCCGAGAGTGGCGAGGTCGACGATGTCCACTTCCGGCGAGAAGCGAGAGAAATCACCCGCATTGGCTGTCACCAACTGTGTCACTCCAGAAGCCAGCGCAGTCGCGACCAGGTTGGCATCATGGATCTGCTTGCCCAGGCAGCGGTAGCTTGCAACCAGGGCGCGCAGTCGATTCCAGGACTGCTCGCCTTCCGGGAGGAGTCTCATGCGCCCACCGAATGCCGCGACATTGGCAAGAGCGTCTTCGGTTCCAAGGCCCAAGCCGTTGACCTCAGCCGGCCGGGTCGCAACTACAAGATATTCACGGATTACTTGGGTACTGACCGCTAGGCTGATCCCCTGGTTCGGCCAATCGTTGAGGACGATCAGCGCTGCGTGGTGGAGGGGACGAAGGGGAACCGTGGCGGAAAGCAGGACGTTGGTATCGACGAGAACAGCCTTATCGTCCATCATCGCCGTAGATCTCTTCGCGACTCCAGGTGGTGGATGAAGGCGCTTGCGAGAGCTTCAATTGCAAAGGAGGAAGCGGTGTCGACGGCGGCTCCTCCCGGGCAATCGCCGCCAGGAGATAGCGGAGCTCGCCTTCCAACGAACGCTCGTGTCGTGACGCCCTCCGCTTGAGCGCTGCAATCACCTCCGCGGGAACGTCTCGAATCTGGATCGCCGGCATGCCTAAATGCTAGCACAAGCATTTTGCTGGCACAAGAGATCTGTGGCCTCTTGCTTCCTGGTCGAGTAGGGGTGCCTGGGAGGATCTCGGTCCAGTAGAGTCCTCTCGGAGTTGCCCTCTCGGAGTGCCAGGCGTTTCGCCGGCACCGTTCTGCCACGCTCTGTGGAAGAAGCTTCGAAGGGCGAGGGCTTCGTCTACGAAGCCAGCTCCTGCAGGATCTCAGGGCACCTTACCCCCCTCAGTGCCTCCCGTGACGGTTCCGGCCGGTTTTCGACGCATTCTCCAACAGGGGTGCAGGACTATCCTGGCTCACCGATTCCAGAAAGAGAGACCTGTCATGAAGAAGGATCGTCAGAAGAAGCTCATGCTCAACCGCGAAACGCTGAAGGCCTTGACTCCCAAGGAGCTCGTCGAGGCGGCCGGTGGGCTTGTGGATAACCCCTTCCCGAGCATGTGCAGCTGTTGCATCACCGAGTGCTGCTGCTGAGCCGCTCTCGCCCGTGATTTCTGCGAGCAGGTGCCCCCAGCTGGAGAGGCACCTGCTCTGTCCAATCTGCTCGCGTGCAACATGATCGTCCTCTTCGTCATCGGCGTCTTCCTCCCCTGGGAGCTCTGCACGGTGGCTCTCTTGAGTGTGGCCTGATCATCGCCACGGACCTGGGAATCAATCTCGCGGTGAACAGCCCTTCGCGGGGGATGGCGGCGCCGCTGTTCTTCCTCGTGGGCTCGTGCGTGTTCACCTGGCTTGCCGCCTTGTCCAGCCGGCGGACCCGGCGACGGGACCTGTCGCTCCGCCTGAGGTTGGAAGAAGCCAACGCACGGATTGAAGAGGCGAGCCTCACCGATGAGCTGACGCAGCTTCGCAACCGCCGGTTCCTCGAACAGGCCCTTGGGAGCGATCGCGCTCTCGCGGTGCGTCGACACGAGGACGGCAAGGCGATGGACGGCGAGGCCGACCTGCTATTCCTGCTTCTTGACCTCGACCATTTCAAAAGCGTCAACGACTCCTACGGCCATACCGTGGGAGATGCGGTCCTGGTCCAGATCGCGTCCCTCCTGCGTTCCAGCGTCCGGACCTCGGACTACGTGGTGCGGTGGGGTGGCGAGGAGATCCTCATCGTGGCCCGCTTCATTGATCGCCGGGACGGGCCCGCTTTGGCGGAAAAGGTCCGCGCGGCCATCGAGACCCAGGAGCTTCGGCTGGACGACGGGACTTTGCTGCACCAGACGTGCTCGCTCGGCTTCGCAGCCTACCCGTTTTCGACGAGGAGGCCCCGGGCGTTCGGCTGGCAGGCGGTCGTCGATGTGGCCGACCTCGGGCTCTACGCTGCCAAACGCAACGGCCGCAACACCTGGGTGGGTTTGGAGGCCGGCGATCTCGATGATCCGGAAGAGGTCATGCAGCGCTTCAAGGAAAATCCGGAGTCGTCTGTGGCAAAAGACGAGATCCGAGTGCACGCGCCGCAAGCCACGAGCCGCAGTCTTCGGTGGGCCTGACGAACCTTCTGCGAGCGGCCACTCATCCCTTTCTGCTATCCTAAAGAATGACAACAAGGAGGACATTCACCATGAGAATCCACCCGACGCGCGTCCACCTGTTTCCCCTCTTCCTTCTCTTCCTGATCTTCGCGGGGAACGCCGCTTTCGCCGCCAACAGTGATCATTACCTGTACCACATCAAGGATAAGTCCGCGTACGCGAGCTTCGGCTTCCCCGATGCGTCAGGCTGCATCTGGACGTCAATCAACCTTTTCGCAGCGGAAAGAGCGGGCCATGCCTCGGACCTTGATCAGTTCTCCGAAGCCTACATCTACGTCTCGCTGAACACTGAGGACCGGTGTGATGGGTGGCGGACTTTGTCGAGCAGCTCCGGCGAGCAGGTCCTGGAGCCCAGAATGCTCGGATTCACGGGGAACCTGGGCGGGGCCGCCGTCGTGGCGGACGTCGTTCTGTATGACCGGGCGAGCGGCACCCCCCATACCGTAGGGCTCGACCTGACCTGGACGGGGATCGGCGAGTCGTGGAGCGGTCGTCAATCCGAGACCTATCGGCAGGCCGCGTACCGATACACCTATCGGTTCGTGGGCAGCAGTCGCGATGCGGAGGCGACCGGGACGGTGCTCCTCGACGGAGCCGCGTTCTCCTCCGGGACGGCAAGCTACGCCAGCCTCTACAACTCGCGGAACGGCTACATGGAAGTCACACTAAACTGAGCATCGTTGTCTGGGGCCCGGTCGACCGCGCTCACGATCCATCCCGCGGCGACTCGTCCTGGACGCCTTCCGGACCGAGAATCACCAGCTTCGTGGCCCGACCGCCCGGTTTCGCGGTCAGGCGGAGCCGGATGTCTCCGAGCCCTTCCGGGGCGAAGGTGTCGTTGCCCAGCGGCACGAGAGCCCAGCTTTGTGGCAGGCCGTCGCGCCGGTAGATCAGGCGGCCATTCTCTAGCGTCACGTGCCGGGGTCCAAAGTCGCCGGTGAAGCGCTGCAGCTCCTCTGGGGAGAGCGACACCGGGGTCTTCCGGGCTTCCAGCCCCTCGTCGATCCAGCGGATCTCGGCCAGGCGCGAGGGGGTTTTCGGATCGAGCTTCAGGGCCCTCTCGAAACTGCTCCGTGCCTTTTGGAGATCGCCCGCGGTCAGGTGCGCGGTACCCAGGAGATCCTGGAGCTTCGCGGACTTGGGTTGATCGGCCGCGGCAGCTTCGAGAATCGTCGCCGCTTCGGTTCCCCGCCTCCAGTCGATCAGGTCCTGCGCCATCTCCAGCGCCAGCTCTTCGCCGACCACGGCCGGCTGGGTGGCCCGGAGCTCGCGCCAGCGCCGGGCGCCGGCTTCCGGGCTGATCCGCAGAGCCTTCCCGAGGTCCTTCCGGGCGAGGTGGCGCGGGGCGTCGTAACTCTCATAGTCCAGCCAATCGAGCCCCTGTTGCGGGGCAGCCACGGCGATCGATGCGAGCGCCTTCGCGATGGAGAGCCCTTCGTGGCTGTTGGCGAAATAGATCAGTCCCGCCGAGCCGTCCTGCCGCACGAAGACGTAGGCGCGCCAGGCTCCGTTGTCCCCCCAGTGCCAGAAGGCGTCGCGGCCACCGGGGCCCTGGAGACCCCAGCCGAGTCCCCAGGCCAGGGTGTGGTGCGGTGGCGAGGCCGGATCGGAGTAGCGGGAGGAGACCTGGATGGCCGGCGTGAGCATGGCGGCCCGGGTCGCGGGTTTCAGGCCGGTTCCTTCCAGGACCGCCACCAGGAAGCGTCCATAGTCCTCGGCCGTGGTGACCAGGCTGGCCGCAGCGTTCGCCTCGCGGCGCTGCGGCTGGGGCTCGACCGCTCCGGAGGGAGCGATTCCCGTGGTCCCGGCGAACCCCTCCTCCCAGACCAGGCTGCTCCGCGTCATGCCGAGCGGCGCGAAGACCTCCCGGCGGGCCAGCTCGGCGAGCGGAGTCCCCGTGAGCTTCTCGATGGCCTTCTGGAGCCAGACGAATCCTTCGCCCGAGTAGCCGAACTGCTCGCCGGGCGGGAAGCGGGTTTCCAGCTTGTCTTCGCCCCAGTTGGGGAGGCCGGTCGTATGGGACAAGACGTGGCGCGCCGTGATCCGCCGTGCGCGCGGATCCGCCTCCAGCCGGGGGTGGGGAAGGATGGACCAGAGCGGCCGGTTGAGGTCGAGCACCCCGCGGTCGGCGAGGCGCAGGGCCACATAGGCGGCCACCGGCTTGGTGAGCGACGCGGCCTGGAAGACCGTATCCGGCCGCACCGGCGCGCCGCTCGCCGGGTCGGCCACGCCGAACGCGCCGCTCCAGGCGACTTTCTTGTCACGGATCACCGCGATCGAGAGACCGGGGACCTCTCCTTCCCGGAGCAGCCGGGGAATCTCGCGCTCCATCACAGCCCTGAGCTCGGGGCCGCCGGCCGGGGCCACGGGTGCAGCGGTACATGGGTGGGCCGCGATGGCGAGAGCCAGGAGGACGAGGACGGCGGAGGTGACGAGAGATGAACGCATGGGCCTCCCTTCAGGCATCGTGCAAAGAGATACGCGAGAGGCGGGGGCGGAGTTGCGCGGGGGCTTGAGGGGCTCGAATGCGAAATCGCTGTTGTTGCTCCGAGGGGCGTCTCGCCAACTCAGGCGATGTGGTCTAAGATTTGGGGTGGAGAGTGCGCCATGGACGTCACGATCAGCCTGCCGGAAGACATCTCTGAATCCCTCGAAGGGCAATGGGGAAACGTGTCCCGCCATGCTCTGGAAGCCATTGCCGTAGAGGGGTACCGGACGGGTGCCTTGACCGAGAGCCAGGTGAGGCGCCTCCTCGGTTTCGACACACGGTTCGAGGTCCATGCGCTGCTGAAGGAGCACAGGGTGCCCCTCCACTACACGGAGGCTGATCTGGAAGAAGATCTCGCCGCTCATCGGGACCTCGGGATCCTGTCCGGCCGATGATCGTTGTCGCAGACAGCGGGCCGCTTCACTACCTCATACTTTTGGACCAAACGGCGAGGCTCGCCGGCGGAGCCTGCGAGTGACCGGCACGTTGGGTATTCTCCGGACAGGGGCCGAAAAGGGACTGATCGACGTCCCTGAAATCTTGGCGCGTTTGAGCGAGACGAACTTCTATGTGACCCAGGACCTGATCAGGTCGATCTTTGGTCGATGGCTGGGTGAGGGCACTGAATAGATAGGCCAAGCAGGGTTCTGAGACGGCGGAGGGGGTATAGGGGCGATTTCTTCAGGCCTCCCGTGACGATTCTGGCCGGCTTTCGACGCATTCTCCAACAGGGGTGCAGGACTATCCTGGCTCGCCGATTCCAGAAAGGGAGACCTATCATGAAGAAGGATCGTCAGAAGAAGCTCATGCTCAACCGCGAAACGCTGAAGTCCTTGACTCCCGAGCATCTCGTCGAGGCGGCCGGTGGGCTTGTGGAGAACCCCTTCCCGAGCATGTGCAGCTGTTGCATCACCGAGTGCTGCTGCTGAGCCGCTCTCGCTCGTGACCTCTGCGAGAGGTGCCCCCAACAGGGGTGGCACCTGCTCTGTCCAATCTGCAGTCGAGAGGCGGAACGCGCTGGAGATGAGTCTCCGCGAGACTCTGCTCGAGGCCGCGCTGAGGGAACGGCTTGTACCTACCCTTCCGCACCTTACCCCCAGTCCTCAGGGCTGTCCTTGTTGATCAGAGGAGGACCGTCGCGTCCTCGCCTGCAACACCCCAGAGTTCCATCGCCACCTTTCCCAGCTCAAACGCAAAAGGAACATCGCGCCCTGCGCCGATTCCCTTGTAGAAACCCGTGGAAAAGGCTATGGCCGCGGAATCCGGAATTTCAGACCGAACCCCAATGACATAAGGAATATGCGCTCTGATCGCAATTGCCTGATCCTCGGAAAAGCAGGAGTTGAGGACTACGCAGGTAACGGTGTTCTTGAACAGCTTGAATAAGCTCCCCAGGGCCTCAGCCGTCACAACCGCCGGATTGCCGTGGGGGTCCTGCAACACGATCCCGGATTCCTCCCCATGACCCGAGAAGTGAACCATACTTGGCGATTCATCAAGAATGGACTGCATCAGGGTATCGATGGTGACCCCCCACTCCTGCCGAAAAACAAGATTCTCGCGCTCTCTCGCCATTTTCAGATTCATCTGAATTTTACTGACTTCCGCCTCCAGCTGAAGCGGAGCAAACGCTCCGTTCGCACCCAGAAAAAGAATTGTCGCCTTCGCCGGTTGCTTTTGACCGTCACTCGCTCCAGGGTATCTTGTCAGTAGCCCGCGGCCCGAGTCGATTGCAGGGAGTCCTTGGTTCTGGGCGCGGCTGATATCAACGAGATTGCGCCCTGTGTACTGACTGAGAATCACTTTATGTAAAATCGCCGCGCGTGCCTCTGTGTCGTCCGGGTTGAAGCGAATGGCTTCCAGGAGCGACCTGGTATCGGCCTCGCGCCATCTTCCAATCGCTATCCTGATTCCTACCCTAAAGAACGTCCCCATGAGAGCGGAGACACCATCTACAGCATTGATGATCGCGGTCTTTGGGCTGGTTAAGGATGTTTCAGACACGCTTCCATCGAGCAGGCCGAATACGTTGGGACTGACGGCCAGGAGGTTCCACAAATCCTGCTCAGAACTCTTCAGCCGTGCAAAAAATTCGGACTCCTGAATGTCCTCGTCAGTGAAGTAGAAAAGAATAACGTGCGTGGAGGTTTTCTCTACCACTTCGAGGCCCAGGTTTACACCGTTTTGAGCCGTGAAGTAATTCGCAAAAGTTCCGGCCAGCTCCAGGATCAGCGGGGCGTGCCCCTCGTTGATCGGTATTGTCTTCACCTCCGTCTGGAATCGGTACTTGATGCAGCCGGGGCCGATTTCGACGTTTCCAGATTTGGCCAGGCTGGTGAGCCTCTTCCGCGATGCAGGGGCTATTTCGTTGAAGTTGACGTTCTCGAAGCGAACGGTCCCTTGTGGATCGTCCCTGAAGCTGAACGTAACGTCATGACTGAACAGCCTCTTGGAGGCACTCGTGCTCTTGAAGGACAGCTCCGCACCCTCCAGGACTTCAATCTGTTTGAACTCAACGGCAGTTCCTCGGTATCTTGCGGCCGATTTGACGATTTGAAACGTCGTGTCGATGAACTCCGTAACGCCACCGAACGACACGTTCTCGAAGCTCACCTGAATATTGAAGGCGGTACCCTTGAAATCGAGAAAGTCTTTGAACTGGACATTCCGAAAGCGAACGACAGCCTGGTCATCTTCCGAATCGAAAGAAGCTTTCGAGAAATCCGTTATGCCATCGAATGAGGCTTCTTCGAAGCTGACCGTTGAGCCGACGAATCTGGCTTCAGCAAACAGCGAATAGCTGTCAAAGGCGGTCTGCCGAAAGGACGCCTTGCCCTTGAAGATTGAGCGGTCAAATTCTGCGCCGCGAAGGCGGACTCGATTAAATGTCAGGTGGCTATGGAAGGTAGACTTTACGAACTTGGCGCCATTTTGGAATGTAACGTCAGTGAGCTCCGCGGCATCGAGGAACGAAGCTCCCATAAGTACTGCGTCTTTCCTGAAGATAAGGTCCGACAGATGCAGGCACTTCTCGCCGCCCTCCTTTACTGGATCTTCTCCGACAAAGACGAACTCCGCGAAATCATAATAGTTGGGACCGCTCTCTTGTAGGTCAAGAACGCTCAGCAGCTGAAGAAAGCGTGCCCGGAAATCGTTCTCTCTCTTCCATTCTGCCATTTTGCTGTGGAACAGGCATGCGCCCGTTGGATCTAGAGGAAGTCGTGGATCGAAGCTCACCGGAGTGCCAAGACTTGGCGGAGTCTCTGCAAACTGGTTGTAGAGCGCTGTATAGGGGCATTTGTGTCCAATCCCGCGAGCCGCTCTGGAGTAGTCCGCGGTGTAGATGTGATTACACATGGCCGACCTCCGTCTGTCTGTTGCTGTACCAATCGCAGACAAGGTAGGCGCATGGCGCTTCCCTCCGCCTACCGCACCAGCCCCCCACCGCCGTCCGCCACCTCCCGCCCCCGCCGTTGTCTCGATCGCCACCCCCACTGCCGTCAAGCTCTTCAACAACTTCTCCGCCTGTTCCTCTTGACGCAGAGCACGTCGCACAACTCGTTGAGGAACGAATCCTTGTTGGCGCGCTCCGCGTCGCCGCTCACAGACCAGCGGGCGATAAATGATTGAGATCCATAGGCACGCAAGTCTATCCCACCGGCCGTCGCTTCACGTGCTGTCGCCCACCAGGATGATCCGCATGCGCCGGCGCTGTTTGACCCGAAGGTTCAGGGTGACCTCCGGAACCCGCCTCGAGCTTCCACTCCTCCTCTGACACTGTCGGAACCCGCCCGGAAGCTTCCGCTGCTCCTCCGACACTGTCAGAGCCCGCCCGGAAGCTTCCGCCGCTCCTCTGACAGTGTCGGAGTCCGCCCGGAAGCTTCCCGCCGCTCCTCCGACATTGTCAGAGCCCGCGCGGAAGTTTCCGGGGCTCCTCTGACACTGTCGGAGCAGGCGCGGAAGCTTCCGCCGCTGTTCTGACACTGTCGGAGCGCGCGCGGAAGCTTCCGGGGCGCTTCCGACACTGTCGGAGTGGCGGTTACCGACGCGGGAACGTGGAGTGCGCTGAGTGGTTTACTTCTCTCCCCAAGCCAAGAAGTACGTAGGCTCCGGTTGTTCACATCGGGAGCTTGACACGCCGCCATAGTTGCGATATCGTGCCAAAATCAAGTTCGTTCGGGACTACATGACGTCACGTGACGGCAGCAGCCCTTGCGAACAAACCGAACGCGAAGGCGTTCACAACAAAAAGGAGAAGAAGATGCCCGGACTGTCGTTTCAGAAGACTGTTTCCTATTGTGAGCTGCTGAGCTCGACACTCAAGCCACAACTCGAGGAGATGCCTCACCTCAAGGACGAGTCCGAGAGTCTCGACGCGCTGATCGCCGAGCTCAAGGGTCTCGACAGCCAGCAGATGGCACTCAAGGGCCGCCTCCAGGAGATCATCCACCAGAGGCAGAACGCGGAGCGGCGGGGGCAGACGCTGCGCAGCCGGATCGGCGCCCAGCTCCAGGGGAAGCTCGGATTCACGAACGAGAACCTGGTCTCGTTTGGGATCAACCCACGCAAAGCGGGGCGTCGCCGTCGTCCGGCTCAGCCGACCGAGGAGAAGAAGGGCACGGCAAAGGGCGCATCGGCCCCGTCCACCACGACCTCTCCCTAATGTCGATCCTTCCGTAGCAGGTCTGCATTCCGAGGGGGCCTCCGGGCTCCCTCGGCCCCTTTCCCTGCCGGAGCCGCCTCTCCGCCGCATGACATGGAACGTGGTAGGGTTGCCTTGGGCTCAGGCGCGGTCCGGGCGACCGCGCGCAATGAAGCTGTAACCGAGCCGGAAGGGAGGTCGTGCTCATGCCCACCCGCATTGGGTTGATGGGTCTTGGACGGATCGGGCGGAACATCTTCCGCATTCTCTATAACAGCGACGACATACGGATCGAGGCGATCAGCGATGTGGCCGACCCGACAGGGCTCGTCTACCTGCTCCGCTTCGATACGATCCTCGGTCGGTTCCCGGACGAGATCAGCGCGCGCGACGGGCATATCTACGTGGCCGGGCGCCAGATCAAGATGCTGCCGGACGAGCCGGAGAAGCAGATCCCCTGGGGAGACCTGGGGGTCGACACGGTGATCGAGGCGACGCGGCGGTTCCGCACCCGCGCCGAGATGGAGCGCCACCTGGAGGCCGGGGCGAAACGGGTGATCCTCTGCTCGCCGCCGAAGGAGGAGCCGGACATCACGGTGGTGGCCGGGGTCAACGACGATCAGCTGCGGCCGGAGCACCGGATCATCTCGAACGCATCCAACACGGCGCACTGCGCGGCGCCGATCCTGAAGATCCTGGACGACGCGTTCGGCATCCACCGGGGATTCCTGACCACCGTCCACGCCTATACGAATCAGCAGCGCCTGGCCGACGTGCCCGCCGAGGACCCGCGGCGCGGTCGGGCGGCGGCGGAGAACATCATTCCGCAGGACACCAACTCCGCGCAGGTCGTCATGGGCCTGCTGCCGCAGCTCCAGGGCAAGCTGACCGGTCTCGCGATCAACGTGCCGGTGGTCAACGGCTCGGTGGTCGACATGGTCTGCTGGCACGACCGGCCAGTGACGGTCGAATCGATCAACGAGGTGGTGCGGACCGCGGCGTTGAGCAGCCGCTGGAAGGGGATCGTGGAGTACGAGGACGACCCGATCGTCTCCTCCGACATCATCCGTAGCGAGGCGTCCAGCACGTTCGACAGCCTCGCCACCATGGTGCTCGGCGAGAAGGTGTCCAAGACCCTGGCCTGGTTCGACAACGGCTGGGGCTATGCCCACCGGGTGGTGGACCTGATCCGCCGGCTGGAGCAGCTCGATGGGCAGGAGAAGCAGAAGGAGGTGTCGTCATGGCGATCCGCGTAGGCATCAACGGCTTCGGCCGCATCGGCCGGAGCGTTTTCCGCATCCTCTCCGATCGCGACGATATGGAGGTCGTGGCGATCAACGACCTGTATGAGAACGACCAGCTCGTCTATCTCCTCAAGTACGACTCGGTGATGGGGAACTTCGACAAGGAAGCCACGGCCGACGACGACTTCATGTACGTCGAGGGGAAGAAGATCATCATGACGGCCGAGAAGGATCCGGCGAAGATCCCTTGGGGCGAGATGGGAGTGGACATCGTGGTGGAGTCGACCGGCGTGCACACGAAGCGCGAGGCGATCGCGCAGCACCTGGTCGGCGGCGCGAAAAAGGTGATCCTGACCGTGCCGCCGAAGGACGAGATCGACGCGATGATCGTGATGGGGGTCAACGACGACAAGCTCCTGCCCGAGCACAAGATCGTCTCGAATGCCTCCTGCACCACGAACTGCCTGGCGCCGATCGCCAAGATCCTCGACGAGCGGTTCGGCATCGAGGAGGGGTTCGTGACCACGGTCCACGCCTATACCAACGACCAGCGCCTGGCCGACGTGCCGCACAAGGACCTGCGGCGCAGCCGGGCGGCGGCGGAGAACATCATCCCGACGACGACGGGCGCGGCCCGCGCGGTCGGCAAGGTGCTGCCGCAGCTCAAGGGGAAGCTGGACGGCATGGCGATGCGCGTGCCGGTGCCCGACGGCTCGATCGTCGACCTGGTCTGCCGGCTGCGCCAGAACGTCTCGGCGGCGGAGATCAACACTGCGGTCCGTGAGGCGGCCGAGGGGCCGCTCAAGGCGATCGTCGAGTACAGCGAGGTGCCGCTGGTCTCGACCGACATCATCGGCAACCCGCACTCGTCGATCTTCGACGCCCTGTCCACCCACGCCGAAGGGGATGGCTACGCCAAGGTGGTGGCCTGGTACGACAACGAGTGGGGCTACTCGAACCGTGTGGTCGACCTGATCGAGCGGATGGTCGCGGTCGGGGGGATGTAGCGTCCTCGGTTGATCTCATGGCAGCGAAACGAGTCGGAATCCTGACCGGCGGCGGTGACGTACCGGGGTTGAACGCGGCGATCAAGCAGTTCGTGGTGCGGATGGTGGACGCGGGGTATGAGGTGCTGGGGCTGCGCCGCGGCTGGGCGGCGCTGCTCCACATCGTGCCGTTCCACGGCGCCGACAACTCGGACTGGATCATCCCGCTGACCACGGTCAGCACGCGCACCATCGACCGGAGCGGCGGCACCGTCCTCCACAGCTCGCGGATCAACCCGGCGCTGACCAAGGCCGAGAGCGTCCCCATCCATCTGCGGAGCCTGGCGCCGCCGCCGGGCCCGGACGGCAAGGTCGACCTCACCGAGGCGGCGCTCCAGGTGCTGCAATTCCTCCGGCTGGACGCCCTGGTGGCCATCGGAGGGGACGGCACGCTGTCGTTCGCGCGCCGCCTGCACCTCGAAGGGGTGCCGATCATCGGCATTCCCAAGACCATGGACAATGACGTCTACGGCACCGACTACTGCATCGGCTTCTCGACCGCGGTGACCCGCTCGGTCAACTTCATCAACGACCTGCGGACCGTGGCGGGCTCGCACGAGCGCTTCCTGGTGGTGGAGCTGTTCGGTCGGTATTCGGGGGAGACCTGCCTCTTGGCCTCGTACCTGTCCGGGACGGACCGGGCGCTGATCGCCGAGGTCCCCTTCGATCTGGACGAGGTCGTCCGCATGATGGCGGACGACAAGCGCTCCAATCCCAGCAACTACGCCGTGGCGGCCATTTCGGAGGGGGCCTACCCGGCGGGGATGCAGCCGTTCGAGTCCGGCGTGGCCGATGCCGTGGGCAACCGTGAGCTCGGGGGCGTCGGCCGCTATCTTCGGGAAGCGCTTCAGAAGAACACCGGAGACCGGGTGATTTATCAGCGTCTCGGCTATCTGATGCGCTCCGGCCCGCCGGACTCCCTCGACCGGCTGGTGGCTGCCAACTTCGCGACCCTGGCGGCGGACCTCGTCCTCGGGGGAGAGACGGGCCGCCTGGTCGCGATCGTGAACGGGAAGTACGAGACGCAGCCGCTCGACATCGTCGGCGAAGGTAAGAAGCGGGTCAACGTGGAGCGGTTCTTCGACCGGGAGCGGTACCGTCCCAAGATCATCGGCGTGATGGGCCTGCCGATGTTCCTCTGCTGAGCGCGCGCAACGGATATGAACATGGATGGCCGCCGTCCCGGTGCGGGAGCGACGCTGGTGGCTGTCCTGGCCGCCGCGCTGTTCCCCACGCTCGCCACCTGGCTCTACTTTGTGGCTCTCCCGGGCAGCCGCTGGATGCTGCCGGTCTATGGCGCGTGCAAGATTTTGCAGTTCGCGTTTCCGTTGGTCTGGTTCAAGCTCCAGGGGAGGCAAGTGAAACTCCTGAGGCCGGCTTCGCCGGGACCCTCACCCCCTAACCCCCTCTCCCACACGCACTCACACCCTCCCGGGAGAGGGGGAACCGGTTTGCTTTTGGGGCTCGTCTCGGGGCTGGGGATCGCGGCTTTCCTGTTCGTGGTCTGGGAGAGGTTGATTGCGGGCGGTCCGCTGGCGGCTCGGGCGGCCGAGGCGGTGAGCACCAAGCTTGCCGGGTTTGGGATTGAGACGGCGGGAGGATATTTCTTGCTCGCCGTCTTCTACGCGGTCCTTCATTCACTGCTGGAGGAGTACTACTGGCGCTGGTTCGTGTTTGGCCAGCTCCGCCACTCGCTGCCGGTCCCCCTGGCGGCGATCCTCTCGTCTCTCGCTTTCATGTCGCACCATGTCGTCGTCGTTGGCGAGCTCGCAGGCGACTACAGCGCGCGGACGCTGCTCCTCGCCTCCACGGTGGGAGTGGCCGGCCTGATCTGGGCTTGGCTGTATCAGCGCAGCCGGTCTCTCTATGGCCCCTGGCTCAGCCATGCGTTGGCCGACGCGGCGCTGTTGTGGATTGGGTACGGGCTTTTCTGAAACCTTCTTCCTGAGCCGCCGTATCTCCCCCTTGACGACCGACTACTCGGGTAGTACTATCCCGGTAGTCGAAGGAAGGAGAGACGCCCAATGGAAGCCTCATACCACCTCGGAGACCTGCAGCTCGCGATCATGCGTGTGCTGTGGGCCTGCGGCGAGTCCACCGTGGCGGACGTGCACGAGACGCTGGAGCCCGAGAGGGGGCTCGCGCTCACCACGATCGCTACGATGCTCGTCAAGATGGAGAAGAAAGGTGTGGTGGATCACCGGACGGAGGGCCGCAAGTTCATCTACCGGCCTCTGGTGAGCGAAGGACAGGTGCGCCGCTCGATGGTGGCGGACCTGACCACGCAGCTGTTCCGCGGCGACGTGGCCGCGCTGGTGAACCATCTTCTGGCCGAGCACGACATCGAGCCGCAGGAGCTGGCGCAGCTCCGTGATCTGATCGAGACGCACGAGCGCGAGGAGGTCCGCTGATGTTCGACACGATGAACCCCCAAGATCTGGCCTCCCAGGCCGTGGCCTGGCTGCTGACCTACACCCTGCACAGCACCCTGTTCCTGGGGCTCGCCTGGCTCGCGTCCCGCCGCCTGGCGCGGCGGATGCCGGCCGTCGAGGAGGCGGTCTGGCGGTTCGCGCTGGTGGCGGGCCTGATCACGGCCTCCCTGCAGCTCGCCGTCGGGCGTGAGCCGCTGACCGGAAGCTGGAGCCTCGCTCCGGCCGCGGTTTCGACAGTCAACGCTCCCGCTCCATCGGCTGTGCCGCTTCCGCATGCCCCGGAGCCGGTCCCGGCCATGCCGCGGAGCGAAGCCCCGGCGCCTTCCAGATCCTTGCGCGTGTCGCCTTCCCTGGCGCTCCTCGGCGTCTGGCTCGCCGGAGCGCTGCTGCTCGCCACGAGCTGGTCCGCCGCGCATCTCCGGCTCCGCCGTCGGCTGCGGCCGCGTCCGCAGGTGCTCGAAGCGACCATGGTCACCCTCCTGGGCGAGCTGCGGGAGCGGGCCGGCCTGGAGAGGCGCGTGCGGCTGAGCTGCTCGTCGCGGCTGCCGGTGCCGGTCGCGCTGGGGCTGCGCCGTCCGGAGATCTGCGTGCCGCCGCGGGCGCTGGTCAGTCTCGCTCCGGAGCAGCAGGAGGGGTTGCTGGCCCACGAGCTGGCGCACCTCGTCCGGCGCGATCCGTTCTGGCTCGCCTTCGGGCGCCTCCTGGCGAGTGCACTGTTTTTCCAGCCGCTCAACTGGGTCGCCGTGCGGCGCCTGCGCGAGCTCTCCGAGCTGCTCTGTGACGAATGGGCGGTGGGCCGCACCGGCCGGCCGGTATCGCTCGCCCGCTGCCTGGCCGAGGTCGCCGGCTGGTCGGTCCATCCTCTGCGCTCGCTGCCGGCTCCCGGCATGGCGGACCGGCCGTCCCATCTCGGAAAGCGCATCCGCCGGCTGCTGGAAGAGGCGCGCTCTCCCCAGCGCCGCGTGCACCCGGCCTGGCTCGCCGCGGGCATGGTGATCCTGGTGGTCGCCGTCGCCGCCGCGGCGCCGGGTGTCCACGCCGCCGTGGCGGGAGAACAGAATGAAGACATGGTCGAGGCGCCAGCTCTCATGGAAGATCCCGAGCCGGCGGATCCCGTCGAGGCCGAAGTAGATGAGGACTTCGCGGACGCCGCCGAGACCGCCGAAGCCATGGCCGAGGACGACGGAGAAGTCGCCGGCGCCATCGCCGGGGAGCTCAGCCGAGACATCCCGGGAGATCTCCCGGGTGACATTACGGGAGACCTCACCGGGCTGACGGAAAGTCTCGGCGAGATCTCTCAGATTGCGACCGAGATCGCCATGGACTTGTCCGGCGACCTGATGGCAGCCACCAGGGAGGGCGACCTCTCCGAGCAGGAGGCCGACGAGCTGGGGAGGCATATCGACGAGCTGTTTGAGGGGATCGGACGCCAGATGGAGGAGCGCCTGGAGCCGCAGATGAACGCTCTCGAGGAGCGCCTCGGTAAAGACCTCGCTCAGCTCGAGAACAGCGGTGAGATGCGGGAGCTCGAACGCCGGGCCCAGGCGATCGCCGAGAGGGCCCGTCCTTCCGAGGAAGAGATGGCGAAGCTGCGGGCCGACATCGATCGGCTGCGCGCCGAGGGCGGGCTGTCCGCGGAGGACAAGCGGAAGATCCGCGAGGAGGCGCGGCGGATCGCGCAGGAGAACCGCCTGACCGACAAGGACCGTGCCGAGATCGACCAGCTCCGGCGCCAGGCCCACGAGATGGCGCGGCGCTCGATGGGAGAGCACCAGGTCGAGATCGACAAGATGCGGCAGGAGATCGAGCAAGAGGCCCGGGCCCTGCGCGAGGAGATCCGGCGCCAGCTCGACAACGACCCGCAGCTCCGCGCGCTCCGCGAGCGCCGGAAGGTGGAGAGGGAGCATTTGCGGGAGGATAGGGAGCGGGATCGAACCCGGGAGCGCGCTCCCCAGCCGCCGCGTCCCGAGCGCCACGTCCAGCTCCACGTCGCTCCGGAGATCCGGGTGCAGGTTGAGCCCGCGGTGGCGTCCGCGGCCGAGACGCGAGTCGCGGTGAGCGTCGCGCCGGAGGTGGCCCCGGTGGCGGAGAGGCCGGGCCACATCGAGCGGCCGGTGGTCGCTCCGCGGCCGCGCGTGGATGTGCACGTCACCCCGGCCGTCGCTCCGGCGGCCCGGCGGCAGGTGGATGTGAAGGTGCGGCCTGAGGTCGCACCGGTCGCGGAGGCTCCGGAAGCTCCGGAGACCCCCACCCCGGCGGAGGCTCCGGAGCCGCCGGCGCGCTGAGATCTCACCCTCTGACCTGATCTGACTCTGGGGTGTCCCGGCGTAGCGGAGCCGGCTTCGCCGGGACCCTCACCCCCTACTCCCCCTAGCCCCCTCTCCCACACGCACTCACACCCTCCCGGGAGAGGGGGAACCGGACAGTTCTTTGGATTTCATGGGGCAGGTGCCCGTTCGGGCGGCCGTGGTCGATCCCGTATCCGTGATTGGCGTAGGGGCAACCCTTGTGGTTGCCCTGGTCTCGCCACGAATGCAGTGGTTCCCCTCTCCCGGGCGGGTGTGAGTGCGTGTGGGAGAGGGGCTAGGGGGTGAGGGTCCCGCGCCAGCGGCTCTTTCGCTACACCGTCTTCTTCGTCTGCACGCTCCGGAGCATCTCCAGGAAGCTCGCGCGCTCGGCGGCGAGCGCATCCTTCGGCCCGGTGGCCTTGAAGAACCAGGGGCCACCGGGGCCTTCGACCACGGCTCCCAGCAGGCGGAAATTCGGCTGCGGGGTCGTCGGGCCGGTCCCCATGCCGCTCGGCATCATCGTGCCTGCCACGTCGACCCAGGTCACCTGGAAGCCGTTCGCCGTCTCGAACGTCTGACGCTCGGGCTGCGTGCCCGGATCGGGCTGCATCTGGCCGACCCAGCGCTGGATGTTCGACTCCACGTCGCCGCCACCGCCCGGTCCGAAATAGAAGACGGCGAGCTGGCCGGCCCCATTCGTATTCGGGATCGAAGCCTGCGCCAGGCGCATGCCCGACGCGGGCTCGGACGTCCAGCCGGCCGGGAGGACGAAATCGAGGGCCGACTCCTCGGCCGGGGGCGCCGCCGGGACCGCCCCGTCGCGCGACGAGATGGGGCCGATGGGGGATGGGGCGGCCGGCGCCTCGGTCGCGGTCGTCGTGGTCTCGCCGGGCGCGCTCTCCTCCCGCCCGCCACCGCAGGCGGCCAGGGTCAGCAGAAGAACAGGAAGGATCGGACGCAGCTTCTCGAACATGAGTGCTCTCTCCGGATCTGAGGCACGGCAATGGGCCGCGCGATCGAGGGCAGAGCGTATCACCCCTCAGTGCCCAGCCTTCTCCCCCCAAAGCTCGGCGAGCCGCCGGTCGCGGCCGCAGCCGTTCCTGTAGTACTTGTAGCGGATCGGATTCTTCTGGTAGTAGTCCTGGTGGTACTCCTCGGCCGCGTAGAACGGACCGGCTGGCACGATCTCCGTCACCACCGGCTTTCCCAGCTCCTTCGCCACGATGGCCTTGGTCGCCTCGGCGAGGCGCTTCTGCTCCGCGTCATGGAAGAAGATCGCCGTCCGGTACTGCTCGCCGGCATCGCAGAACTGCCGGTTCGGGGTGAGCGGGTCCACGTTGTGCCAGTAGACCTCCAGCAGCTTCGCGTAGGAGACCTTGGACGGGTCGTAGACCACCTGCACGGATTCGGCGTGGCCGGTGCCGCCCGACGAGACCTGCTCGTAGGATGGATTCTTCACCTGGCCGCCGGTGTAGCCGGACGTGGTGGAGACCACGCCCGGGAGCTTGTCGAACGGCCCCTCCATGCACCAGAAGCAGCCACCGGCGAACGTGGCCTTCGCGAGGCCGCCTGGCGCCGCGGCGGCGGGAGCTCCGAACACCAGCAACGCCGCGAGGGCGATGATCGACAGGGCAAAGACGACTTTCATTGCGGGACCTCCTCTCGCTGTCCAGAGGCTTCAACAAGAAGGCGGCCCCGGACGTTCCGGCGACCGCCTTCTGTGCCTCGGGAGTGATTACGGCCCCCACACTCCGGTTGGATCTTAAGGCGCCGCCGCCTTCTCGCCCCGCTCCTGCTCCGCGATCCACCGGTCCACGTTCTGCTCCAGGACCGCCAGGGGGATCGAGCCGCTGCCGAGCACCACGTCGTGGAAGGCGCGGACGTCGAAGCGCTCGCCCAGAGCCCCCTCGGCTCTCCGGCGCAGCTCCTTGATCTTGATCTCCCCCATCTTGTAGGAGAGGGCCTGCGCCGGCCAGGAGATGTAGCGGTCCACCTCGGTCTCCACCTCGTGGAGCGACAGCGCCGTGTTGGAGGCCATGTAATCGAGCGCCTGCTGCCGCGTCCAACCCATGGTGTGCACGCCCGTGTCCACCACCAGGCGGCAGGCCCGCCACATCTCGTAGGTCAGGCGGCCGAAGTTGCTGTACGGGTCCTTGTAAAATCCCGCCTCCAGCCCCAGCCATTCCGAATACAGGCCCCACCCCTCGCCGAACGCGGAGAGATAGGCGAAGCGGCGGAAGGGGGGCAGGTTGTCGAGCTCGCGCGCCAGGGCGTTCTGGAGGTGATGGCCGGGCACCGCCTCATGCAGAGTCAGCGACTCCAGGTTGTAGAACGGCCGGGTTTCGAGCCGGTAGGTGTTCACCCAGTAGATCCCCGGCTGCGTGCTTCCGGCCGCAGGGTCGACGTAGCGGCCGGCCGTGTATTTGGCCGCCATGTGCTCGGGCACCGGCTGCACGGTATAGGGGAGGCGCGGCAGGTGGCCGAAGAGGGAGGGGAGCTTGCCGTCGATCGTCTTGGCGATCCACGCCGCGCGCTCCAGGAGCTCCTCCGGCGTCTTCGGATAGAAGCGCGGATCGGTCCGCAGGAACTTGAGGAACGCGGCGAAGTCCCCCTTGAACCCGACCTGGCGGATGACCTCGTCCATCTCCTTGCGGATCCGCGCCACCTCGGCGAGGCCGATCTTGTGGATCTCCTCGGGCGAGAGGTCCAGGGTCGTGTAGCGCCGGACCTCGTGCGCGTAGACGGCGCGGCCGTTCGGCAGCTCCGAGGCGCCGAGAGTCGTCCGCGCCTTCGGGTAGTACTCCTTCTGGAAGAAGTCGCGGAAGGCGCGGTAGCCAGGCACGATCCCGTCCTGGATGGCCTGCTTCCCCTCCTGCCGCAGGCGCTCCCGTTCCTTCTCGGGAACGCTCGCGGGGAACGCGGCGAACGGCGTCCAGAAGACGCTCTTCGCCGGATCGTCGACGACGTGGGAGGCGATCGTGGTCTCGTACCCCTTCAACGTGGCCTGCGGGACCGTCATGCCGCGCTCGATGCCGATCCGCATCTCGGCGATCAGCTCGTCGACATACCTCGGCCAGGCGCGCAGCCGTGCGATGTAGTTCTCGTAGTCCTTTACCGTGGCAGGAGCCATCTCCTCGGGCAGCCGGGCGAAGTTGATGTGGAAGCCCGAGTCGGCGTTGAACGGCATCTGCCAATCACCGAGCTCGTAGTCGGCGACGCTGTCCTCGAGCTGGCGCTGGAGCATCGCGGCGCTGACCTGGTCCTCGGCGGAGAGCTGAGAGGTGTTGATGCCCTTGAGCTCGGCGAGGAACTTCCGGTCCGAGGCCACGCGGCGCTCGCGATCCTCCGGACGCTCGGACGGCAGCAGGGCGTCGTACTCGTGGCGGCCCACGGACGTGGCCTCGAGTGGATTCTCCTTGAGGCGGACCTCCCACTCCCGGGCGAACAGGTCGTGGAGCTGGGCCGCTTCATCCGCCGCAAGGGCGGGCAGGGAAAAGAGGGGCAGAATGAAACAGGCAAGTAGAATTTTCTTCATGATCGAGATCTCCGGCGACTTCGACGATCGCGCCAGCGAGGATACCCGATCAGGGAGGACCAGCGGAGCCCCCGGCGGCCATGGAGAGGCCGCCGGGGAGAGATCCGCTGGTTTTGAGGCGGGTTAGAAGCGCCAGGTGATGCCGGCGTTGATGGCGACGCCGTCGAGGTCGATGTCGACTTCGTCGACCTGGTCACTGGGGTCGGGGAAGTCGTCTTCCGACCGCCGCAGCGTGGACTCGGTGCTCCTGTAGATGGCCTCGGCGAAGAAGTTGACTCCATCGCGATCGCCGAACTGCGAGCCCGCCGAGACGTGCCAGCCGGTCTCGTCATCCACCTCGAACTGGTTGCCGGTGGTGTCGATCAGGAAGTAGGTGCCACCGGCTCCAATCCAGGGGCTGAAGGTGCCATGCGGAGCAAAGTTGTAGTGGATGCCGACATCAAAAGGCACCACCTCCAGGCTCTCCTCCTTGAAGACTCCCTCGTCGTCGTCGAAGAGGTTGTCGATCGGTTCGTTGCTGAGCTCCTGATAGTAGGTGCCGGCGAGGTCCAGGCTCAGCCCGCTCTCGCCGAACGGAATGCCGAAGCCGATTCCACCGCCGAACGTGTCATCGACGTCGCTGGTATTCCAATAGGAGCCGTAGATTTTGAACTGGGCCTCCGCCGGCGTCGCGAAGACGGCGAGGGCTGCGAGAATCGCCAGGGTCCCCAATGTCCTCTTCATGAGTTGTACCTCCTTCTGGGTCCTACAGGCAGGACCACTCCCACCCGTAACTGCGGGACGCACCGCGCGCACCCGGTTTCGAAGGAGGATCGATTGCAAAGGTAATGCCTAAGTAGGAATACTTCGCTATGCGCCGTAGTAGCTCCCGAGGCGGTGGAGCATCTGCTGGACCGACACCCAGACCACCAGCTCGACCTGCGCCTCCGGCGAGAGACTCTCGGCCACCCGGGCAATGAGCGGCGCCGGTACCATGGCAGGGCTCGGGGAGACCGCCTTCGCCAGCACGAGCGCGAGCGCCGCCTTGCCATCCAGCCCCGGAAGCGACGCCAGCCGGGCGACGGCGTCGGAGGTTCCGTTTTCGCCGAGCTCGTCCTTCTCCGCTCCGAAGCGGGCGACCGCTTCCAGAGTCTCCGCGTCCACGGGCGGGCCCGCCTGGGCCGCCATGGCGCGGATCTCGCGGGCGAGCGGCTCGTCCTCGACGACCGAGGCGTAGACGAGACCGGCGAGGTGCTTCACGCGCAGACCGAGATGGCTGCCGGCCTCGGTCAGGTTGTCGCGCAGGACCGTGGCGATGGCGCGCACCGCCCTGCGGCTTCGCACCCGGGCGAGAAGCGGGAAGTCATGGCCGGTCCGTTCCTTCAGATACGTTCCCACGGCCGGCCAGCGCGCCGGAGCTCCCTGGGTCCAGGACTGCTCGAGCCGGATGGCGGCCGGCAGATGGCGCAGGATGCCCAGCTTGGTGGCCAGCGTATCCCGCCCTCCGGGAAGAGGCTGCAGCGATGGATCCGCAGGCTGCTCGTCCGATACGCGATGTTTACCCGGGTCCCAGCCGATGGGATGGAGCACCGCCGCGACCTCGTCCACGCTCGCCAGCTCCAGATCGATCCCCAGGGCGTCCATGAACTTGTTGAGGAAGCCCATCAGGGAAATGCCGAGGACGATCCGCTCGGCATTAGCGGCGGAGAAGTGGCGGAGGAGCTCGTTCCGCTGGTCCGCCGTGAGATCGCAGGGGACGCGCGCCAGCGCTTCGGCAACGGCGACCGCCGCGCGCTCAGACGGCGTCAGGTGCCCCGCGATCTTCTCGGGCGAAGAACCCCGCCGCAGGGTGAAAGCGCAGGTGTGGGCGGTGCAGTACGCGCACTGCGCCGCCCGGCTGGCGGCGCACAGGGAGAGCCCGAGGGTGACCACCGACGGCCCAAAGCCCCACACGGAGAAGGGCAGGTTGAGGAGGTTGGAGACCAGGAGGTTGTAGGAGCGGAACCCGGTCGGCCAGATCGCGAGGACCGAATCGCAGTTCGGCACCACCCCGATCAGCATCCGCACGATCCGGAGCAGCGGCCCGTACTCGTGATCGAGCCGCGAGAAATCGACGGACGCGGGGCGCAGCGATTGAGCCAGGGTCTCATCCCCGGCTGGGGAGTCGAGTCTCATCCGTTGTTCCTGTCTCAGGAGGCGGCCCTATCCTATGCCAGAACCCCGGCATCGCGCGTAACATCACGCGGGCCTGCTTCGCCTGTGGGGGAGGCGGATGGTATCTTTCCGCCTAGAGACCGGTTGCAGCGAGCACTCGCGAAAAACGAAAAGGAGTCCCAGTATGACTGTCGCCTCTCCTCCTCCTCCGCCCGGAGCGCCCGTCCCCGCCCCCAGGAAGGGCATGGGCCCTCTCGGCTGGATCGCCATCGGTTGTGGAGCCATCGCCCTGATGGCCGTTATCGCCCTCATGGTCGGCGGCTGGTTCGTCAAGCGCCAGGTGGACAAGTACAAGGACAATCCGACCATGGCCGCCGCGGAGTTCATCGTGCGGGCAAACCCGGACCTCGAGCTCGTCTCCTCCGATCCGGAGAAGGGCACGATGACCGTCAAGAACAAAGAGACGGGCGAGACCGTGACCATGAACGCCTCGGATATCGAGAACGGCAAGATCACGTTCGAGACCGAGAAGGGGAAGACCGTGGTGGATGCCTCCAGCAGCGGAGACTCCGGCAGCGTCAAGGTGACCGGACCCGAAGGCGCCGAGGTCACCTGGGGCGGCCAGGCTCCCAAGGATCTCCCCGCGTGGGTCCCGGTCTATCCCGGAAGCGACGTCCAGGCTGCCCTGGATGCCACGAACGAGGAGGGCCGGACCGCTTCGTTCACCGTCACGACCACCGACTCGGTCGACAAAGTCATCGAGTTCTATGAGTCGAAGCTGGGTGAGTCCGGTCTCAAGGTCTCGAAGAACACCATGGAGGCGGAAGGAAAGCGCTCCGCCGTGGTGACCGCCAACAGCGAAGACGACAAGCAGACCGTGATGGCGATGATCGGCGAGCAGGACGGGAAGTCGCAGGCCAGCGTCACCTTCACCGTCAAGAAGTGAAGCTTTCCGCGGCCTCCGCCGGGCCGACCTCCAGGGACCACGGACCCTGGCGGGTCGGCAGGCGGAGGGCCCGCTGGAGCACCCCCAGAAACCGGCGGCGCGGCCACTCCTCGGCGCCAAAGCGCTCCAGGTGCTCGGTCCAGCTCTGGCAGTCCACCAGGTGGAAACGCCAGCGCACCAGATTCGCCAGCAGCGTCGCGAACGCCACCTTGGACGCGTCCGGCACCTCAGTGAACATGGACTCGCCGAAGAAGGTCGCACCGAGCGAGATCCCGTAGAGCCCACCGACCAGCGCGCCGTCCTGCCACGCCTCGATGGAATGAGCGAGCCCTGCGGCATGGAGGGCCGTGTACCCCTCGATCATCTCGGCGGTGATCCACGTCCCATCCTGCCCGGGCCGGGGCTTGCGGGCGCAGGCGCGGATCACCTTGGCGAACGCGGTATCGGCGCGCACCTCGAAGTCTCCGCGGCGCATCCGCTTGCGCAGAGACCGCGGGACGTGCGCCTCCTCCGGCACCAGGGCGAAGCGGGGATCGGGAGAGAACCAGAGGAGCGGCAGGCCCTCATGCGGCCAGGGAAAGATGCCATGGCTGTACGCGTCGAGCAGAGTCTCCGCGTCCGGCCGGCCCCCGAGCGCCACGACTCCCTCCGCGGTGGCGAGGTGAGGGGGTGGGAACAGCGATTGGCGGCGGGAAGTCCAGGCGGGCATGAGGAAGGCGCTCCGCCCGGGATTATAGAGGTGGTCAGCCGCACCCCACGGCACGCCGGTGCGAAAAAGGGCGGTAGTGGGGCGGAATCCTGTGCTACGATTCCTCCTGGCCGTCAGCTCACTTGGCCGCACGATCCGGAGGTGACATGCTTGGCGTAATGGTGACGAGCGCCCCTGTGGAACGGCGTCAGCGCAAGAGCCTTGGGGCCTTCTATTCGCCCCAATCCCTGGTGGCGCCGATGGTCTCCTGGGCCATCACCCGAGCCGACCAGGAGGTGCTCGATCCCTCGTGCGGGGACGGGGTCTTTCTGGAAAGCGCCGCCCTCCGGCTGCGCCACCTGGGAGCCGCTCCTCAGCAAGCCGCCTCTCTCCTCCACGCCGTCGATCTCAATCCGGAAGCTGCTCGCGTTACGCGAGACCGCCTTTCCTCCGCGTTGGGTCTGCCGTTCGACAACGTCCGGTTGGAGAGCTTCTTTGCCTTGACTCCTCCGGGCGCACTCTTCGGTCCCCCCAATGGAGTCGACGTGGTGATTGGCAATCCGCCCTACATCCGTTATCAGGAGTTCGCCGGAGGCGCTCGGCTCGAAGCTCTGGAACGGGCCACGCATGCGGGCGTTCAGCTCTCCCGGCTCGCCTCCTCCTGGGCCCACTTTGTCGCGCATGCGATTGCGTTCCTGCGGCCGGGAGGGCGTCTCGCCCTGATTTTGCCGGCCGAGCTGATTCATACGACCTACGCTGCCCCGCTCCGGGAGCACTTGCGCCGATCGTTTGAAGAAGTTCATATCATTTCGTTCCGTCAGTCGGTGTTCCCCGAGGTTCAAGCCGAAGTGGTGCTGCTCCTTGCGGCAGGAAAAGGTAGTGGCGCCGGCCGGCTCGGGCTGGCCGAGGTCGAGGCCGGCGCGGATCTCGCGGATCTCGCGGCCGTTCTGGCCAGCGCGGAGGTCTTTGCGCAGGGATTGGATTCTGAGAAGTGGATCCCCGGCTACACGGCGCACCCCGGGGCTGTCACCCTCGACCATCTCCAGGAACGCGGTCTCCTGGGTCCGCTCGGAGAGGTGGGCAAGGCGAATATTGGGTTCGTCAGCGGAGCCAACGAGTATTTCGTTTTAACTCCCGAGGAGGCGGACCGTTGGAGGCTTCCGGAAGCCTCTCTCCGTCCAGCCTTGGTCCGAGCGCGACAGATCCCTGGCTTACAGGTGACTACCGCCGAAATGGCCCTGGCGAGATCGCAGGGCGAGCGGTGCCTTCTCTGGCTTCCGAGAGAACGGCTGAGCCGGTCGGAGCAGGTCTACGTGCGGAGAGGGGAAGATCTGGGCTACGCCGAGCGCTATAAGTGCCGCGTCCGCTCTCCCTGGTTCCGCGTTCCTGGAGTGACAACGCCGGATGCTTTCCTGACCTACATGAGCGACGTTGTGCCGCGTCTCTGTCTGAACCAGGCGCAGGTCGTTTCTTCGAATACGCTGCACAACATTCGCTTGCCGCGGATTCCCGCCGGCTTGCGGAAAGCCTTTGTAACTGCTTTTTACAATTCCGCCACGCTCCTCTCCTGCGAGCGCGTGGGACGGAGTTACGGTGGAGGCGTCTTGAAGCTGGAGCCGAGCGAAGCCGACCGGATCCTTGTCCCGTCCGTGGACCTGGTCGTCCGGCACAAGAGCTCTCTGGCCAAGCTGGCGCCCAGGATCGACGCGGTCTTGCGGAACGGTCGCGAGGGCTGCCTGGAGGAGACCGTGGCCGCCGTCGACGTCGTGCTTTTTGAGGGAGAGGGGATCGCCTGGAGCGAGATGGCTTCCGCCAGGGCATCCCTCCACGAGAGACGCCAAGCCCGCGCCAGGCCTGCTCGCGAAAAGAAGCCGCGACTTAGCTCACTTTAATATGGCACGCAAGACTCCCCGTGTTTTGTTCGAGAGCGAAGGCTGCGGCCCCTTGCGAGAGATGCTGCAACGGGCTGTAAAGGCACATCCTTCCCGTTGGCCTGACATTGAGAAGCAGTTCCTCCGTGCCATGTGGGAGTTCGATCAAGGATTCGCTGTTGGTTTCGCAAATCAAGGGGACAATCAGAATGGCAAGGGTGACTTCTTTAATGAGCTGATCACCTTACTGTTAAGGAACTGCTCGAAAAAAGATGTTCGCGGCCGAAGTCCTATGCCAGGCCTGATTTTCCGGAAACACAACCTTGATACCTCTTACCCAAAGACCGGCACCGTCGAGATCCTGATTGAGACCAAGGCTGCCGGGGCGCCCAAATCTACCCGCAACCCAAAGCAGAAGAATCCGATGGGGAGGCCTGGGAGTGCTGATCTGGATAAGCGGGTCAAGGAAGCCGTTTTCAAGACCATCGACCTAAAACTCGAGTGGGCCCGGAATGCCGGCCAAGGCGGAGGTGCCACAGGCGAGCTCTTGACTTGGCTGGGCAAGAGCAAGCCCGCATCTTTCCTTTTTCTTGCGATTCGAGTTGTGGATGACCGAGACCTCGGCCGAACGATCACCTTTGCTGATGCCGCCAGCCAAATGATGGATGGTGTCGGGCTGGTGGCATACAAAACCAATTCTCAAGGGGGCGGTTATCAGGTCTGTGTGCTCCCAACCTCTCTGGAGCTCGATCGGGTTCTGAGCCGGGTCTGCACCGCATTGCGCAACCTGCCGTAGCCTCGGGCTTCAGCTGAAGAAGCCCCACATCACGTGCCAGATCAAATAGAAGCTGACCCGCAGAAGCACCGTCGCGAAGAACCCACCGCGACGAAACAGCGCCACCTGGGCGAAATTCAGAGCGTAATCCGAGAGGAGCACGAGAAGCATCACCCAGACCGGTCCCGGATACGACAGGTCCTGAGTCAGAGGCTCGATCGCCGCGGCGGCCGCGGCGACGCTCCAGAAGACCGGCTCGCGGAATCGCCCGCGCAGGATCACGCCTGAGATGAGCCAGACCAGCAGCGGAATCGGGATCAGGTAATAGATCACATTGACGATCACGGCTCCGCCTGGATAGATGAGCAGCGAGGCCGGAAAGTCGATGTGAATGGACGGAATCCCGAGCTTGCGCTCGACCACGTCCGTCCAGCCCGTGAGCAGGTCGACCCCGATGGCCAGCCCGCCGAAGGCCACGCCCAGCAGGACCGGGAGCAGCCACTTCCGGGCGGCGGGGAGGTCGGGATTCCAGAACCCCGGCAGCCCGATCCGCCGCGCCAGCCAGAGTCCGCCGAGCCCAAGGACAATCAGGGCGGCGATCACCGGCCAGGCGAAGACGGCCGCCTGGGCGGTGGAGCGGAAGGCATCCGGGACGAAGGTGATGGCGAGCTTGACGAGGACGAGGTACGCCATCAGCAGGAGGTAGCCTGCCGCGGAGGCCCGAAATGTCCCGTGGTGGTTGATCATCACGGGGCTCCCTACGGAGGGGCGACCCGGCCGGTTTCAGCCCTCCTCCTGCGATAGAATCGGAGCGGAAGATAAAAGAGGGGGCGTGGACCTATCTGATCACGTGAAACCCGGCGATCTATGAAGCAGTTTGAAAGGACCCAAAAGACTTAAAGGACCCAAAGGAAGAATCAGTGTTTTGTCCCTTGTCCTTTGAGTCCTTTTCGTCCTTTAGGTCCTTTTCCTGGCGCGCCTCACCACCCGATCCCGTAATCCTCCCCAAAATCACTCGACCCACCCCACATCGTTCCCGTCGCCGGGTCGAGATGGATGGCGTTGATCGGGCCCGAGGTGCGCTCGTCGACTTCGACTTTGTAGCCCATCCGGCGCAGCTCGTCCTGCACGTAGGCTGGCGTGCTGGCGTGGACGGTCACGCGGCCGGGTTGGGTCTCGTGGCCTCCGAAGGAGCTGCGCATCTGGTAGCTCGTGATGTTCGGGCCTTCGACCGCTTCCTGCACGTTCATTCCGAACTCCACCATGTCGAGGAAGAATTGGAGGAGGTTCTGGTCCTGCGTGTCGCCCCCTTGCACCGCGAAAGCCAGGAAGGGCTTGCCGTGTTTGAGGGCCAGGGTCGGCGTGAGCGTCACCCTCGGATGCTTGCCTGGCTCCAGCACGTTGAACGGGCTCTGCCCCTCGTCGAGCACGAAGCTCTGCATGCGCTGCGAGAGGCCGATGCCGCTCCGGCCGGCGACGAAGGCCGGCACCCAGCCGCCGCTTGGGGTGACCGAGACGACCCAGCCTTCGGCGTCGGCGGAGAGGACGGAGGTGGTGCCGACGCGGAAGCTTTCGTCGAAGCTCATCGACGCGTTGTTCGGCTGCGTGTAGGTCTTCGACTCCTCCGGCGTGCCCCACTTCTTCAGCACGTCGGCGTAGGGGTTCTTTTTCCCTTCGAACGAATAGGGATCGCCCGGCTTCACTGCCGGATCGTTCCGATCCGTTTTCATCTCCTTCCGCCGGGCGTCGGCGTAGGCTTTGGACAGCAGCGCCTGCACGGGTTCTTCCGGCGGGAAGTACGGGTCACCGTAGTAGAAGTCGCGATCGGCGAAGGCCAGGTTCATCGCCTGATAGATCGTGTGGATGTAGCGCGAGCTGTTGAGGCCCATGCCGCGCAGGTCGAGCGGCTCCAGGAGGTTCAGCGCCTGGAGCAGGGCCGGGCCCTGGGTCCAGGTGGTGAGCTTGTAGACCTCGATCCCTTTGTAGTCGGTCTTGACCGGCTTCTCGATGCGCACCTGCCAGCGCGCCAGGTCCTCCTTGGTGATCAGCCCGCCCTGCTCCTGCGTGCCGCGGGCGATCTCCTCGGCGATGTCGCCTTTGTAGAAGCGGTCGTAGGCGGCGTAGATGGCCTCTTTGCGGCTCTTGCCCTGGGCCAGCGCCTGCTTCTCGGCCTCGACCAGCTTGCGCAGTGTGGCCAGCAGATCGGGCTGGCGGAAGATCTCGCCGGGCCGGGGGGGCTCGCCGTTGCGCGAGAGGAAGACGGCGCGGGAGGCGGGCCACTCCTGGATACGCTTCTTCTCCGCCTCGATCCGGCCGATGAGCTGCGCCTCGATCGGGTACCCCTCGGCCATCTGGATCGACGGCGCGAGGACGTCCGCGAGAGACATGGTGCCGTACTCCGCCAGCATCGTCAGGAGCCCCCCGGGGGTCCCCGGCGTCACCGCGGCCAGCGGGCCATACTCCGGCGGGTAGGCCATGCCCTTCCCGCGGTAGAAGTCGGGTGTGGCGCCGGTGGGGGCGACGCCCAGGGCGTTGATGCCGATCACCTGGCGGGTCTTGGGGTTCCAGATCAGGGCCTGGGTCTCGCCGCCCCAACTCAGGGTGTCCCACATGGTGCAGGTCGCGGCGATCATCGCGCAGGCGGCGTCGACCGCGTTCCCGCCCTTCTGGAACATCATGGAGCCGGCGGTGGCCGCCAGAGGCTTGCCGGTGATGGCCAGCCAGTGGCTGGCATGGAGCACGGGCTTGGCCGTGCGGGCCGTCCCGGGCTGGACGGACACGGCCGTGACCAGGAGCACGACCAGGGTGGTGAGTCTCAGAAAGCGCCGGATCCGGTGATCTGCCATGGGATCTCCCTCCTCGAATCAAGGGGGAGTCTACAGGAGGAGGTCCGGATGCGGCGCCGGCTGGAGGTGGAACCGGCTTGCGCCGGGCCGGCGCGTCAGAGGCTCCGCTTCTTGGCGCGCAGACCCCGGCGGCTTCCCTTGGGCCGGGACGTTCCACCCTTCGGGGGCCGGTTGCCACCGCCGCCGCCCGAGTAGCCGCCGCCACCGCCACCGCCACCAAATCCGCCGCCGCCGCCAAAACCGCCACCGCGAGGCCGCTCGGTGGCTTCGTTCACCCGCAGCTCACGTCCCCCGAACTCCTGTCCATTGAACTTCTCGATAGCCGCTTCCGCCTCGGACGAGGTGGAGAACTCGACGAACGCCATGCCGCGGGAACGGCCGGTGGCGCGGTCTTGCAGGACGAAAACGTCCATGACCTGGCCTGCCTCGGAGAACAGGGACTCGATCTCCTGGCGGGTTGCATTGAAACTCAAATTCCCTACAAATACTTTGGAATTGATGACGTCCTCCCCCGGCCTTTAGGGCCGACATGGGTTTTTGATGACTCCCCCTGCAAGACCGGCTCGTCAGGGATTTCCTTGGAGTGTCTCGCTCCGCGGGCATCTTGTCAAACGCGCCAGCTCTCCTCTCTATGCCCGGCGCATAGAATCTCCCGCGTGGACATCGAGTTGCGGACAGCCGGCGCAGACGACCGCGACCTTCTCCTCGCCTTCATCCGCGAGCTCTACGCCTGCGAGCACATCCCGTTCGACGAGGCCCGGGCGGTCCGGAGCCTCGGGGACCTCCTCGCGGACCCGTCGCGGGGCCAGATCTGGGTCATCGAACGCGCGGGCCGGCCGGTGGGCTACGCCGTGATGACGCTGGGATACAGTCTGGAATTCGGCGGCCGCTTCGGCCTCCTCGATGAGCTGTTCATCCTGGAGGAGCACCGCGGCAGCGGCGTGGGGCGGCAGGCGCTGGCGAGGATCGCGCAGAGCTGCCGCGAGTTGGGCTTCGAGGCGCTGCGCCTCGAAGTGGACCGCACGAACCGGGTGGCGCGGGAGCTGTACCGCAAGGTGGGGTTCGCGGCGCACGACCGGGACCTGATGACTCTGTGGCTCGGCGGCTGAGCCGACGGGTGGAGGTTGCGCATGCAGGATCTCATCGTCACCGATTTCCGCGTCGAGGGGGAGGAGACCACGGCGGAGCAGCCGGTCGCCCAGGAGCGTCCGGTCCAGGCGCCGCCCCGCGCGCCGGCCCCGGCGCCTGTCTTCTCCTCCCTCTGGGTGGTCCTGATCGCCATCGCCGTGGCGGCGCTCCTCTTCGTGCGCTTTCGCCGCGGACGCCCGCGCGGGCTGGTCATCCAGGACCCGACGATCGGATTCCTGAACCTCCTCGGGCAGGAGGGGGAGCAGCTCCTCGCCGAGGACCGCCCGGTGCTGGCGCCGCTGTTCGCCACCGCGCGGGAGAGCCGCGATCTGCCGCCGCCCGTCTGCGACGTGCTGGTCCTCTATTGCGATCTCGGACGGGATGGCTCCATCTTCGCGACGGAGGTGGGATTGCGCCAGGTCCTCCGGCGGTCGCGCGCCCGGATTCTCCTCCTGGCTTCCGAAAACAAGAGCGAGTACTGCATCACGGCCGCCCAGGAAGCCGGCCAATCCGGCGCCAATCTCGTCCTGACCATGGCGCGGAACGGGGCCGAGCTCCCGGAGCTCTTCGCCCAGCTCTTCGCCGACATGAAAGCCGGAACCCCTATGCCGGCCGCCTACAGCAAGCTCGCTCCGCGCGGAAAGATCTTCCTGGCCGACGCAGGGGATCTGGTCTTTAAGCCCTCACCCCCGGCCCCTCTCCCGCAAGCGGGAGAGGGGTGAACAGCCCACGGTGAGGGTCTACTGCAGCTTCTGGTACGCCTGGAGCGCCCAGTCCGGCGGGTCGGGCTCGTCGCGCTGCCTCGACGGCTTGCCGAGCCCAACGCGCCAGCGGTGGAGCCAGGAGGGGCCGTTCCGTCCCACGTACTCGTCCGGCGTGCGGTAGGCCGGATCGCGCAGCGCCTCGTCCAGGCTGACGAAGGCATAGCCCCGCGCTTCGAGCCGGTCGAGCATCTCGTCGAGGCAGTCGGCGTTGATCTCGTTGGCGTGGATGAGCAGGATTTGCGGGATCTCCCGGCCGAACGTGTCGCGCGACAGCCCCTCGAAGAAGGCGAAGGCCCGGTCCAGGTGCTCCAGATAGGCCTGGCGGATGCGCTGCGCGGTCTCCGCGTCCCCCCGCCTCCGGGCGTCGAGCCAGAGCACGTTGTAGGCGTAGTCGGCGTGCTCGACGGTGAACGGCGCGTTGGCGTACCCCCGCGAGAGCAGGAAGGCCTCGAAGGACTCCTTGACCTCTTTCGTCGGCCCGGTGTTGGTGAACGGGTAGCGGAAGTAGAGGGTGGAAATCCCGCGGCGGGCGAGCAGTCGGCGGAGGATGACCTCGCCGTGGATCACGTCGTCCTCGTAGGCCTGGAGCGGCGCGTCGCGCAGGTTCGAGTGCGAGTAGGTGTGGTTGCCGAGGAGGGCTCCGGCGTCGAGCCAGCGCTCCAGCAGGGCGATCCGCTCGTCCACCTCGCCGGGGACGTGGACCTTGTCCTCGTTGACGAAGCCGATGGAGGAGGCCCGGTGCTCGGTGAGGACCCGGAGCAGGGCGTCGGTGACGCGCCGTGCCGTCGCCAGATCCTCCGCTGAAGGGGCGAGCGGCAGGTCATCGAACGTGAGAGCTACGGTCCGCCGCGGAGTCTCCGCGGAGACGGCGGCGCCTGGGAACGCCGCGACCACCCCAAGCAGCGCGGCGAAAACGAAGAGTCGCTGCATCCGTCCAAAATATCATGGGCCATGGCCCGATCTGACCGCCACGCGTCCTGAACCGGGCCTGGCAGCGGCCTTCGGACAGATCTACCATGAGTCCTGTCGATGGATGGATCGAAACCAGAAAGGAACCGACCGATGCCGACCCAACCTCCTGTCCCGATCGAGCAGTCCGCGCTGCTGGTCGTCGACGTGCAGGACTCGTTCAAGCTGGGCTCCCGCTGGGAGCAGCGGAGCAATCTGAGCTTCGAGAGCAACGTGAGCCGTCTGATCCAGGCCTACCGCGAGGCCGGCCTGCCGGTCATCTTCATCCTCCACAACGATTCCGACCCGGGGTTCCGGCCGGGCGATCCGGAGGTCCGGCTCATGGACTTCCTGCGGCGCGGCGAGGGGGATCCGCTGGTCCTCAAGAACACCCGCAACGCGTTCACCAGCACCAACCTGGGGGAGATCCTGGAGGCCAGCGGGGTGCGCCGGGTCGTGGTCACCGGCATCTCGACGGAGCAGTGCTGCGAGACGACAACCCGCGTCGCCGCCGATCTGGGCTATGACGTGGACTTCGTGACCGAGGCGACGGCCACCTTCCCGATCACCGACCCGGAGAGCGGAGAGGTGCTCTCGACCGACGAGATCATCCGCCGGACGGAATTCGTGCTGCGCGGCCGCTTCGCCCGGATCGCCGGGGTGGCGGCTCTCGAAGCGGAGCTCCAGAGGGTGAAGGTCGGAGTCTAGAGAGATGGGATCGACCCTGCGGGTGATCTTCCTGCTCCTGCCGGATCTGGAGATCCTCGATCTCGCCGGGCCGCTCCAGGCCTTCGACGAGGCGCAACGGGCCGGAGCGGACCTGCGGGTCCACCTCGGCTCTCCGCAACCCCGTTTGCGCACCGATCAGGGGCTCTGGCTCGCCGAGCTGGAGCCCCTGCCCGAGCCGGCGGCCGGCGACCTGATCGTCGTCCCGGGCCTGCGCTTCGCCGCGGTGGAGGCGGTGCCGGCTTCGGTGCTCGCCTGGCTCCGCGAGGCTCATGAGCGCGAAGCGCAGCTCGCCTCGATCTGTACGGGAGCGTTCGTCCTCGGCCGGGCCGGGCTGCTCAAAGGCCGGCAGTGCACCACCCACTGGAGCCGCATCGAAGACCTGCAGCGCCGCTTTCCCACCGCGCGGGTGCTGGAGAACCGCCTGTTCGTCCACGATGGGCCGGTGACCACCAGCGCGGGCATCGCCTCGGGGATCGACATGGCCTTGGCGCTGCTCGACCGCCGGTTCGGGCCGCTGCTGGTGGCTGCCGTGGCGCGCGAGATGGTCGTCTATCTGCGGCGCGACGGCTCGCACCGCCAGCAGAGCGTCTACCTCGACTACCGCACCCATCTCCATCCCGGCGTGCACCGGGTACAGGACTGGCTCGTCGCCAACCCGGCGGAGCGCGCCAACCTCGCCGATCTGGCGCGTCTGGCCGCCCTGAGCCCGCGCCACCTGACGCGGATGTTCCGCCAGGCCACCGGCGTCTCGGTCCAGGAGTTCACCACGCGGCTGCGCCTGGAGCTCGCCCGCGGCCTGCTGCACGATCCGCGGCTGACCGTGGACGGCGTGGCCGCGCGCTGCGGCTTCGGGAGCGCCCGCCAGCTCCGGCGGCTGTGGAGAGAGGTGTATGGGACATCGCCAGGGACGGAGCGGACGCATCGAATAGCCGTAATGTGAGCTGTAATGGAGTCGAGATAGCCTCCACCCAGACCTAATCAATTTGAGACCGGAGCCGCCGCGGGAGGAGGGCGTGGGAAGAGACGGTAAGCTGGTTGAAGCCTGAATGGAGGGCGCTTTGAAGCGGCATAGAATCCTCCTCGTCGATGATGACGTGTCGATTCGCTTCGGCGTTTCGGAGCTCCTTCGCGGGCGCGGCTACGTGGTCGATGAAGCAGCCTCGGCGGTGGAAGCGCGCGAGGCCGTCCGGGCGTTGCGCCCCGACGCGATCCTCCTCGATCACAATCTTCCGGACGGCGACGCTCTCGACCTCATTCCCCTGTTCCTGGAGATCGATCCGCAGGTCCCGATCTTCGTGATGACCGGGCACGCTTCGATCGAGCTCGCGGTCTCCGCGATCAAGGCGGGAGCGGAGCACTTCCTGACCAAGCCGCTGGATCTCGAAGCCTTGCTGATCGTCGTGGAGCGGGAGATCGGCCACCGCGACCGGCGGCGGCGCCAGGTGGCCAGCGAGCGGCGCGATCCCATGCGGGCGCCGCAGCCGTTCCTTGGTGTGAGCAACGTCGTGCGGTCCCTCGAAAAATCAGCCCGCAAGCTGGCCGAGTCGGACAGCCCGGTCCTCATCCTCGGCGAGCAGGGCACCGGCAAGAAGGTCCTCGCCCGCTGGCTCCACGAAAACGGTCCGCGGTCCGGCGGTGCCTTCGTCGACGTCCCCTGCGCCGGCCTGTTCGGTGAGACCCTGGAACGAGAGCTGTTCGGCCAGGAAAAGGCCGGCACTCCGGCGGGAGGGCTCCCCGGGACCGGCCTCCTCGATCTGGCCAACCGCGGGACCCTTTTCCTCGACGAGATCGCCGACCTCGATCCGCGCATCCAGCCCCGGCTTCTGGAAATCCTGGAGACGAAGCGCTACCGGCGCGTCCAGGGGGAGGGCGACCTCTCCGTGGACATCCGCCTGATCGCGGCCACGCACAACAACCTCGCCGCGATGGTCCGGGAAGGCCGTTTTCACGGTGACCTGTATTTCCGGATGCAGACCGTGCCGCTCCACGTGCCGGCGCTGCGCGAAAGGCCGCAGGACATCCCCCTCCTGTCGCACGCGATGATGGAAGCGCTGACGGGGGATCTCGGCCGCGGCGCGATCGAGCTGACGCCCTGTGCCCTGCAAGCCCTCCAGAGCTACCGCTGGCCGGGCAACCTCCGCGAGCTGCGCAACGTCCTCGAAGGAGCGCTCCTCCGCACCAAGGGCTCCCGCATCGACGCCTCCGCCTTCCGCTTCGACAGCGGATCGGGAGGCCACGGTCCCGAGCAGCCGTTCCGAGGCCCCGCCTGGCAAGGCGGCGGCCCGGCCGCGGATTTCTCGCGGCGGCGGCAGATTCCGCACGTGTAGGGGGGACTTACCCTTGGCCCGGGGGTGAGGGCGCCGTCGCCCGCTCCAGAAAGCTCAGATACACCAGAGCCTCCTCCCGCGAGCTCCCGCACATCTCCTCGTTCGGCCGCAGGCGCACGCAGATCTCCGGACGCTCCGGCAGCCCGAACACCGCGCACAGGCCATCCTCCGTGAGCTGAACGCAGCGCACGCCCGCCGGCTTGCCGTTGGGCATTCCGGGGATCGGGGACGAAATCGAAGGGGCGATACAGCAGGCACCGCAACCGGCCCGGCACTCCATGCGGGTCAGGCTAGGGGGATTACCGGCCGGAGTCAATCGATCGGAGCTCATTGGGCGGAGTCAGCGCTTTCCGGATACCATGTTCAGTCATGGCCCGGAAATCCGCTCCAGCGTCCCCTCTGGATGACGAGATACGGCGGCTGGTCACGCTGCCGCTCGGAGAGTTCACCGCCGCGCGCAACGCCCTGGCGAAACGTCTCCAGAAGGAGGGAGATCGCGAGGCTGCGGACGAGGTGAAGGCGCTGGCGAAGCCCTCCGTCTCCGCCTGGGCGGTCAACCAGCTCTTCGCGCAGGAGGAGGAGCGGATGCGGGAGCTGCTCGCCGCCGGGGAGCGCGCGCGGTCAGCCCTCCAGCACACCCTGACCGTCGGCGACGCCGAGGTCCTGCGCGAGGCGCTCCAGGAAGAGCGGGAGCTGCGCGACGACCTGCGACACCGCGCGGCCGAGATCCTCAGCCAGGACCTGCGGGCGCCCGGCCAGGCCATCCTCGACCGGATCACCGTCAACCTCGACGCCCTGGCCCTGAGCCCGGGAGCGGCGACGGAAGCCGAGCGCGGCTGGCTCAGCGCCGACCTCGAGCCCCCCGGCTTCGAAGTCCTCTCGGGCCTGCAATTCACCGCCCGCCGCCCCGACCGCCGAGGCCTCCGTCTCGTCCCCCCGCCTGCCGAAAAGAGGCCCGCCGAGAAGAAACCGGCCGAAGCGAAGCCCGCCGCGAAGAAACCCGCGGCGAAACCCGCCCCGGCACCGCGCCGCGACCGGGAGGCCGAGAAAGCCGCCGCCGAGGCCGAGAAGCATCGCAAGGCCGAAGAGGCAGCGCGCGAAAGAGAAGAAGAGCGCCGGCGCACCCGCATCGAGCGAGCCCAGGAGAAAGTCGACCGCCTGACCGCCGAAGCCGACTCCTTGCGCCGCGACGCCGAAAGAGCCGAGCGGGAAGCCGCCGAAGCCGAGAAGACCGCCCACGACGCCGCCCGCCGGGCCACCCTCGCCCAGGAAAACGCCGAGAGGCTCCGCCGCCGGGCGGAGCGTGCGGCAGGGGATGTCGAGCGGGCGGAGAAGGATCTGGAGTCAGCCAGCCGCTGAGCTGCGCCGCCGCCCCCGGATCAACACCGCAATCTCATCCGGCCGCGGATTCACGAAGTCGAGCCGAATCCGCCCGTCGGGGGTCTCCGAGACCATCGCGGGAATCGAGCTGGCCGTCAGAATCCAGCCGGCCGGCAGGACGACGGCGTTTCGCGGGCGGCCGAGCGTACGGTCGAAGACGAGCTCGTTCCCCTCCAGGCGATAGCTCTTCGGATCGGTATAGGTCTCCGCGATGCGGATGCGCACCGAGCCGCCTGACGGCACCGGATCGAAGTGGGCCACCACCACCTCGGCGTCGGGAGCGATCTCTTCGTCCTCGCCGGCGCTCTTCGGCACCTCCGTGCCGCGGAGCCTCTCCACCCGGAGCGCCTCCCCGGTATCGAGATTGCGCGCCGACGGCGCGGAGGCGGTGCTCCCCGGGCGCACGACGTTGAGATACCGGCTCACGCCGGGGCGCGACTCCGTGTAGTCGTGGTAGAGATCGAACGCGTGCGTCTCCGGCGGCTGCAGGAAGTAGACGATCTCGCGGTCCTGGTGCGCCCGCTCGGACAGACGCTCCTCGTCGTGTGCAGAAGGCGCCCCGGCTGGAGCGCTCCGCCGTGCCTCGATCACCAGTGGAAACGCCGCCGGCCCCGTGTGCACGAAGCTCACCGCGAACCGACCATCCGGCTCGGTCAGCACCTGCGCCGGAGCGTTGCAGGCGGTCAGCTCATACCCCGCCGGCAGAATGATCGCATTCCGGCGAATCCCCAGCGTCCGCGAGAACACGATCCCATCCGCGCCTTTCCGCGTATAGCTCTGCGGATCCTTGTACGTCTTCTCGATCAGCAGACGAATCCCACCCTCTTGAGGAACCGGACGCGGCAGATGAATCCGGATGTAGTCCGTCGTCAAATCCGCCTCCGGAAGCCCGCTGGCGCGAGCCTCCGCCCCGCTCACCACCTCGAACGGCAGAGGCCGGGACGTCCCCCGGTCGAGCACCGACTCCCCGCTCGCCACGCTCCCCTTGCGGATCGGATTGAAATAAAACGTCGCTCCCGGCTCAATCGCGGTGACCTCGAAAAGAATATGGAACTGAGCCGACTCCGGATCGAGAAGCTCATAGCGAGAGTACTCATCCTCCTCCCGCTCCGGACCCTCGGCCCGGGCCTGAGCGGCAGGCGTTGGAGACGGAGCCGCGGGAGCCGTCACCGCACGTGGAGGCTGCGCACAGGCGGCCAGCAGAGGCAGGGCGATACAAAGAAGAGAAAGGCGCATGGCGGGAGCATACCGCCGATCGAATCCTGGTGGCCGAGCCGCTGCCGTCAAAGATCCGTGGCGTCGGCGGCGGTCAGCTTGTCGTTGAGCAGGTAGTCGTCGCTCAGGTATTTGAGGATCACGCGGGCAATCTGGGGATCGAACCGTTCCGCGACCGGCCGGACCACAACCCCTTCGCGAATGTGCTGGTCGGGCAGGGTCGTCTGGCCGCGGCTCAGCTCGGCGATCCGTTCGAGCGAGAACGGTCCACGCTCGAGAATCGGCACAGTGGGGACACCATGGCGCTCGCAGAGTGCCACGAAGTCGTCGTAGTCCAGGAAGTGCTCGCCCACCAGGACATCGAAGGCGGCGAAGCCGAGCCCGTCGCGCCGGCCGTAATGCAGGCTCTGGACGCGGCTGCCGTAGATCTCTCCGTAGAGGATCGCCACCGGATGGCCCTGCTGCCGGAGCTCGTCAAGCAGGCTCCGCACTGGTTCCAGGGTGGCGGGAAACCAGTAGGTGTTGGTGGCCATCTCCTCGGGCTCCGGACGCTTGCGCTGCAACCCGTGCGAGCCGGCAAGAAGCGTTCCCTCCACCCAGCCGATGCGGGCGTTGGTGCCGTGGATCTTCTCGCTCACCACGACCTCTTCGCCAGGCGCGAAGACATCGGGGAAGTTGCGCAGGTTTTCGATGTCGGTGTACCTCTGGAAGAGCGGATGGCTGGGCTCGGCGTCGCCGGCCGAGAACCTCACCGGCGGCCGGAACTTGCCGATCCCATAGTGCTCGCGCACGTCGGTCCCCACCGGCCAGCTCGGATCGTCGGGCCGCACCACCAGCCCGAAGGAGGGCTCGCCGCGCAGGCGCACTCGGCGGACGACGAGCTCGCGCTCGCCCTCGACGTTGGCGCGCTCGCTCAGGTAGCTCACCACGCCGATGCGCTCGGCCATCTCCCGCGGCAGAGTGCTGTCGGGCGGAATGAAGACCACCCGCTCGCCAGGCGCGAACTCGGGTGAGCCGTCCTCGCGCTTGCGGATCACCGCCTGCCAGCCCTTGATGCGGGCGAGGAAGAGGCGGTCGGCGTTGGGGTGAGGGTGGACGGCTTCGATTTCGACGACATTGGCGAACACAGATGACATGGGAATGACCTCGATGATCTCATACTATCGTATCTACCGCCCGGCGATCGCGCCACTCGCGTCTTCGCCGCGCGCCACCATTCCGTGGGCTTGTGGGTTGGGCAAAGTCGGCACCACAGGCATCCTATGAGTTGCACCGGGACCGTTGTAGTATTTCTCCAGACGATCCATGGACACGAAGGCACTCCTTGAAACGCTCCGCACTCTTGAAGTGGCTTTGCACCAACCACAGGTGCGAAGTGACCGTGGACAGCTGGAGCGATTGCTTCATCCGCGCTTCCGCGAGTTTGGCAGGTCCGGACGCATTTATACGAAAGCCGACATACTCGCCGAGCTCTCCGGTCAGCCGCAAACGTATGAAGTGTGGTCGCAAGAGTTCGAGGTGGAGCCGCTGTCCCATAACTTGGCCTTGGTCACGTACAGATCCGCACACATCAATCGTGACGGAGAGCTTGAGCGTCACACCAATCGCTCGTCTCTATGGCAGATGACTGAGCACGGTTGGCAAATGCTCTTTCACCAAGGCACTCCTACCAAGGCGCCCGCGAGCAGCCCGAGCCAAGATCATGAGTGACACCCGAGACTCCGTCCGCACAAGTTACGACTCAGTGGCCGCGGCCTACGTCGAGCACCTTTTCTCGGAGCTCGACCAGAAGCCCCTCGATCGACATCTCCTGAACCGCTTCGCGGAGGAAGTGCGCGAGCGTGGCACTGTCGGCGATCTCGGTTGTGGGCCGGGGCATGTCGCGCGATATCTCCACGATCAAGGCGTTCGGACCCTCGGCATCGACCTTTCGCCCGAAATGATCCGCCGCGCGACGCAGCTGAGCCCGGGCCTTGAGTTCAGAGTCGGGGACATGCTTGGCCTCGATCTTCCGGATGCGTCCTTGGCCGGGATCGTTGCACTTTATTCGGTGATCCATTTCGATCCACCAGAGCTCACGCTCGCGCTTCGTGAGCTTCGGCGGGTCCTGGTGCCCAACGGTGTTCTTTTGTTGGCGTTCCACGTCGGCGACGACACGCTTCACCTTGACGAGCTCTGGGGAGAAGCCGTGTGTCTGGAGTTTCGCTTTCTCCAATCCCGCACCGTCATCGAGGCCTTGCAGTCCGCGAGCTTCATCATCACGGAGTCCGCGGAACGCGAACCCTATGAGGGTGCCGAGTATCCCAGTCGCCGTTGCTACCTATTTGCGCGGGCTGCCTAAGTCCACATGGTCGGTTGTGCACGAACACATCCGCCGCTGAGCGATCCCCAGGAGACCGGCTCAAACACAATGCGTGGGTGATCCGTATGCGGTGGTTTGGGAGGGACAGAGAACGTATGAATAGGTCGAAGAAGTCCATGGCTTCGGAGGGATCGCTCGTTCTGATGGCGGCGCTGCTCCTGTCGACGCTGGGCTGCGCTCTTGGGCCGCGCGGTCCGCGTCCGGTCGCCGCGCCGGCCGCAGTCGCTTCGAAATCCACCGCTCCGGCTGTTTCGTCGCGCCCCAATCTCGTAGTCGTGCTCTCGGACGATCACCGTTGGGACGCCCTGGGCGCGGCGGGCAACCCCGCCGTCCACACGCCGGTCATGGACGGCATGGTGCGGGACGGCGTCTATTTCCGGCAGGCCACGGTCTCGGTTTCCCAGTGCCATCCGATTCGCGCCAGCCTGCTCACCGGGCTGCCGGCGTTCCGCCACGGCGTCTATTCGACCAAGCTCGTGGCGCCCGGGGTCGCCGAGACCTTGTGCAAGCGTCCGACGGTGGCGGGTCTGTTGAAGCAGGCCGGGTACCATACCGTGGTGGTCGGCAAGTGGCATGTCCCTCCGCCCCCCTGGGAGTGCGGCTTCGACGAGGTGCGGACCTGGCTGCCGGAAGGCGGCTCGACCTTTCGCGATCCCGAGCTGGTCCATGGGGTCTCGCACGAGCACGAGACCGTCCCCGGCTTCACGCAGGAGATCTTCGCTGACGACGCCTTGGCGTTCCTGCATGGCGAGGCTGCTCAGGCCGGCCCTTTCCTGCTGTGGCTCGGCTTCACCGCTCCCCATCTTCCCTATGAGCCCAACCCGGAGCGGATCGAGGCCCTCTATGCCGGACGCAGCGACGAGGAGCTGCTCCCGCCGGGCTTCCCGCGCGACGTGCAGGCCAACGACTGGCGCCACTACGATGAGGCGGTGAGCCATCTCGACGAGCAGCTCGGACGCGTGCTCGCGGCGCTCCGGGAGACCGGGCTCGCCGAGCGGACGGTCGTGGTCCTGCTCGGCGACAATGGGTACATGATGGGCGAGCGGGGCATCGGCGGACCCGACTCGGGCGCCAACGGCAAGCAGGTCCCGTACGAGAGCTCGTTGCGGGTGCCTTTCGTGGTGACGGGGCCGGGGCTGCCGAAGGGGCTCGTGTCGGACCTTCCCGTCTCGAGCATGGATTTGCCGCCGACCCTCCTTGCGCTCGCTGGCATCCCGGTGCCGGACTCCTGGACTGGACGGGACCTGGTGGCGGCGCTCGCTGGCAAGCTCGAGGTGCGCGAGGCCTTCGTCGAGTGGTCCGACGAAGAGAGCCAAAGCTTCGGTCGCCTCGCCTTCCGCGCCGTGCGGACCCCGGCGCACAAACTGATCGTCTGGAAGGACCCGGCCCGCAGCGACGAGCTCTACGACCTTGCGGCCGACCCGGCGGAGGCGGCGAATCTCATCGCTGATCCGCCGGCACAGGAGGTGCTGCGCGACCTGCGCTCTCGTCTCGCCGTCTGGATGCAGCGCACCGCGGATCCCGCTCTCTCCTGGCCCGGCAAATTCTGGGCGTGTCTGGGAATCGGCCGTGAGGGGTTTGCTCCCCGCCCTTCGTTCCAGAGCTTGGCCGGCAAGCTCAGCCGGCTGCGATCGCTCCAATTGTGTCCACGCGTGAAGCCTCGGGGGGGCAACTCTCCGGGGCTTTTTTACGTTTCCCGCTTGCGGAGGGACGTGCCCAGCTTGGCCGCTCCGAAGAGGAGGGTCAGGACCGTTCCCGCACAGCCGGCGCAGGAGAGGAGCGGCAGGAGCAGCGCGAGACAGCCCACCGGCTGTGCCCAGGTCCGGTTCTGGCCCCACCAGGCGGCCAGGGAGCTCGGCCGGTTGGGCTCGGTCACGTGCCTCCCCTTTCCGCTTCGAGCAGATTGATCCGGTCATCCCTTCCTCGGACCTCGACCTCCAGCGTGTCGTACTCCCACCGGCCGGCGCTCTTGGTGGCGACGGCGTAGAGAGTGCCTTTGCCCTTGGGGCCGTGGAGCGGGATGGAGATGTCCGCGGAGCCGGAGGAGCCGGAAGTGTTGATGTTGCCGCTCATCAACCAACCATCCTCGACCGGTTCGCCGAGCGCTTCGATCACGGCAGGATTGGATTTGGCGAGCGTGAGCGCCTGCTGGCAGACGTCCGTCGATTTGATGCTCCCGAAGACGATGGCGAGGATGCCACCGATGAAACCCGCGAGGGCGAGGAGGGGAACGATCAGGACGAGGCAGCCAACGGGGACCACCCATTTCCAGTTGCGGCTCCACCACGATCTCTGCGGCTGCGCGGGCGGCATCGGTTCCATACGGTGTTCTCCTGGGCCGGTCGGCCTCTCGGAAGCGGTCATGGGACGGCTGGAGAGATTCTACTCTCGCGCGCCGAAGAGGGTAGGCCGGCGTGATAATGGGGGGAGAAACCCTGGAGGTGCTCATGACGCGACGGCTGTGCCTGGTATTGGTTCCTCTCGCTCTCCTCTCCTGCCGGCCGTCCGGCCCCGCACCTCTGTCGGTGCGGCAGCCTCTCCACCTGGAGGAGCACCTGGACGTTGCGCGGATCGAAGGGTCGGAGGTTCCGAAAGACCTCCCGAAGGACGTGGCCTGGCGGTTCGACGAGCCGCAGGCCGCGTGGAAGCCGGTGGTGCCGCTCATCGCAGCGGTGGCTCCGGCGGCGGTCAGCCCGGGGAGCGGCGCTCTGCGCATCGCGCTCGCCGAGGCGAACCGGAACCGGCGGGGGCTCAGCGGCGGCGTCTACGTCGATCTGCCGGGCTGGAACCGGCAGGACTGGGCCTGGCTCGTGGTCCGCGCCCGCGCTACCGGCCCGGCCGGCAGCCTGACCGCCTGGTACAACCTGCGGAAGGAGCACGGCGAGACGTTCGACACCTACACGCCCTTCCTGTCGCGCGGCGAGGCGGCGGCCCTGGTGACGGACGGCTCGGTCCAGAGCTATCTGCTGCGCGCGGACTGGACGAACTGGTGGGAAGGCGATCCAGCCTGGCGCCAGCTCGGCCTGATGGTCGACGCGACCGGTCCGGCCACGGTCGAGATCCTGTCGGTGAGCCTGATCCCCAAGGAGGCCAACTATGCGAAGGCCGCGGCGGGCGTGATCACCGAGCCGCGCGATCGCCTCTACCGGCGCGCCCTCTTTACCCATGCGCCGGGGACGCTCTCCTGGCGCGTCCACGTGCCGGAAGGCGGGCGCCTCGACGTCGGCCTCGGCGTGCTGCGGGGCGATGCGCCGGTGACGTTCCGGGTCACCGCCGATGCCTCCCCGGTCTTCGAGGAGACCTGGGCGGACCGCGAGCGCTGGGGACAGAGAGCGATCGATCTCTCCCGTTTCGCCGGCAAGACGGTCACTCTCGCGCTGGAGACCCGGCCGGGCGGGAAGAGTGGGGCCGGGCGATCCGGCTCGGTGGCGCTCTGGGCCGCGCCCACGGTGAGCGGACGGAGCGGCGTCGGAGAGAGCCGTCCGCCGAACGTCATTCTCTATGTGATCGACGCCGGGGGCGCCGAGTACACGAGCGCCTATGGCTACAACCGGCGGACGACGCCGAACCTGGAGCGCCTCGCCGCGGCCGGTGCGCTGTTCGAGAACGCCTACAGCAACAGCACCTGGTCGAAGCCGTCCACGACCTCGTTCATGACCGGGCTGCATCACACCGTGCTCGGCGGCTACCGCAACGCCTCCGATCCGCTGCCGGACGGCGCTCCGACCATGGCCGAGCTCCTCCACGGCGCCGGCTGGCAGACCGCGGTGTTCACCTCGAATGCCTGGTGCGGGACGATGAGCGGCCTGGAGCGCGGGGTGGACGTCCTCCGCGAGTCGATCGAGGGGCCGAATTCGGCGTCGTCCACGGAGCTCCAGGCGGACTTCTGGCGTTGGCGCGATACCTATCCGGGCCGACCGTACTGGGTCCACTTCCAGAACACGGACGTGCACTGGCCCTGGGAGCCGGTGCCGCCGGTGGCCGGAACGTATCTGTCGCACGAGCGGCGTCTCGCCTTCTATGAGATGGAACGCAAGATCGGCGAGGTCTCCGGCTCGCTCGGCCGCTCCTGGGCGCTGCGCGCTCCGCCCCAGGTGTTCGAGAAGGCGGGGATCGACCGCAATGCGTATTTCGACGGGGTGCGGGACGCCTACGACGAGGCGATGGCTCATGCCGATCTGGAGCTCGGGCATCTGGTGGAGCAGCTCCAGGCGCGCGGGGAGTGGGAGAACACGCTGCTCATCATCACCGCCGACCACGGCGACTGGCCGGGCCTCGGCCTTTTCGACTCCGACCCCTTGGCGCGCGTGCCGTACCTCAATCCATATCTGACGCGCGTGCCGCTGGTCGTCGTCTGGCCGGCGAAGATCGCCGCGGGGCAGCGCTTCCGCGATCCGGTGTCGCTCGTCGATCTCCTGCCGACGGTGCTGGACATGGCGGAGCAGCCGCGGCCGGAGCATCTCCAGGGGCAGTCGCTCGCGCCTCTCCTGCGCGGCCGGCCTGGCTGGACGCCCCGGCCGGTGATCCTCGACGAGACCAACGTCGATCCGAAGACCGGCGCGATTTCCGGAGCCGTCGAGATCATCGACGGCCGCTGGGGTGCCTCGCTGGCGATCGAGCAGGGCGGATCGACCGGCGACGACGGTCCGCGGCTGCTGCTCTACGATCTGTGGAACGACCCCTACTGCCTGCGCAGCCTCCACCGGGAGCGGCTGGATCTGGTGAAGAAATACACGGGCCTGCTGGAGCGGCGCTTCCGCGAGCACCGCGCACTGGCGAAGAAGTTCAAGCCGCGCGCGGCGGGGGCGCTGGATCCGCGGCAGCTGGAGACGCTGAAGTCGTTGGGGTATATTGGGTAAACTCTCCCCCATGCCCCCCAGCGAAGACCGCGAGCCCTGGCTCGACACGGAAACCCGTGCGAGCGGCGAGGCATGGCGACCGACCGGCCCGATCGTGATCCCCGGGCTCACCATCCTGTATCACCCGGACCTGAAACGGATCGGCGAGCGCGTCCCGCTGGCCAATCTCGTGTCTGGGCGCGAAGAGCTCCTTTCCCGACGTGACCCCGATTTCGCCGCGCCGGGGCCTCCGGCGCGGCGTCCGCTCGGCGAGCCGCACCTCAGCCGGACGCCGCTCCACCTGCGCCCGGGTCCGCAGCCCGGCTCCATCCACCTCGTGCGCGGCGACTGCGCGATGGCGGTCGCCGCCGACGGCGAGCCGGTGGGGGCGGAGCGACTCTTCTCCGCCGCGGAGCTCGAACGGGGCGTCGTCCTTCTCCTGGCCCAGCACGTGGTCCTGCTCCTCTCTCCGATCGACCCGACCTTGCCCACAAACCTGCCGCGCTACGGGCTGGTGGGGGAGAGCTCGGGGATCGTGCAGCTCCGTCGGGAGATCCGGCGCCTCGCAGGGCTCATCGTGCCGGTCCTCCTCCTCGGCGAGACCGGGACCGGCAAGGAGCTCGTGGCCCGCGCCCTCCACGATGCGGGACCGCGCGCCGCGCGTCCCTACCTGGCGGTCAATCTCGGCGCGGTTCCGGCGACGCTCGCCGCCTCCGAGCTCTTCGGAGCCGTCCGCGGCGCCTACACCGGCGCCGACCGCCCGCGCGATGGTTGGTTCACCCGGGCCCATACCGGCACCCTGTTCCTCGACGAGATCGGTGAGGCGCCGCCCGAGGTCCAGGTCCTTCTGCTGCGCGCGCTGGAGACCGGCGAGATCCAGCCGGTCGGCGGAGGCGAGCCGCGGCGGGTCGACGTCCGCCTGATCGCGGCCACCGATGCCGATCTGGAGACCTCCGTCTCGGAGGGCCGTTTCCGCGCTCCGTTGCTGCACCGGCTGGGCTCCTTTCAGCTCCGCCTGCCGCCGCTGCGCGAACGCCGGGAGGATTTCGGCCGGCTCTTCCTCCATTTCCTGACCCAGGAGCTGTCGGCGGTGGGGGAGCTTCAGCGCCTAGAGCAGAACCTGACCGAGAGCCGCCCCTGGATTCCGGCGCCGCTGGTCGCCCGGCTGGCGGCCCTCGACTGGCCGGGCAACGTCCGGCAGCTCCGCAACGTCGTGCGCCAGCTTGTCGTGGCTGGACGGGATGGCGGAGAGGATGCCTTGTGGATTCAGGCGGAGGCCGCTCTCCAGGAGACTGCTCCGCGCCCTGCCGACCCGCGGCGTACCGTGCCGCTCCCCGGCGTGCCGATCGCGCCGCCGCCTCCGGCACGCCGGTACCGGCGCGCGGAAGACGTCACCGACGACGAGCTGATCGCCGCCCTGCGCGCCAACCGCTGGCGCATCCAATCGGCCGCGGCACAGCTCGGGATCTCCCGGGGGTCCTTGTACGATCGAATCGAGAAAAGCTCGAAAATCCGCAAGGCGGCGGACCTCAGCCGCGAGGAAATCGAAAGATGTCTCCAGCGCTGCGGCGGCGATCTCGACGCCATGGTCGAGAAGCTCGAAGTCTCGAAGCGAGGACTGCAGCGGCGCATGACACAGCTCGGGTTGGGCCCTCTCCCTGGGGTATAGTCCGCCCCCGGGAGCGCACCGCATGACCTCGGATCGCAAACCGTCCGCCTACGCCGAAGCCGGCGTCGACATCGACGCCCAGGAGAAGGGCCTCGCCCGCGTCAAGAAGCTGGCGAAGTCCACCTTCACTCCCGGGGTTCTCTCCGAGATCGGCAGCTTCGGCGGCCTGTTCCGGCCGGACCTCGCCGGGATGACCGAGCCCGTCCTCGTCTCCTCCGCCGACGGCGTCGGCACCAAGCTTGCCGTCGCCCGGATGATGGACGACTACTCGACAGTCGGCATCGACCTGGTCAACCACTGCGTCAACGACATCCTGGTGCAGGGGGCCGAGCCCCTCTTCTTCCTCGACTACGTCGGCGCGGGGAAGCTCGAGCCGAAGAAGATGGTCGAGCTCGTCGAAGGGGTCGCCCAGGGGTGCCGCGACAACGGCTGCGCCCTCCTCGGCGGCGAGACCGCCGAGATGCCCGGCTTCTACCAGCCCGGCGACTACGAGCTGGTGGGCTTCATCGTCGGGATGGTCGACCGGCCGAACGTCCTGGACGGCTCCAGGGTTGCCGCAGGCGACGTCCTCGTGGGGCTCCCCTCCTCGGGACTCCACACCAACGGCTACTCGCTCGCCCGGCGCATCCTCTTCGACAAGGCCGGGCTCAAGGCCGGCGACCGTGCCCCCTGGGAGAAGAAAAAGAGGACGGTCGGCGAGGTCCTCCTGGAGACCCACGTCTCCTATTTGAAGGCGCTCCGCCCCCTGCTCGGGCACCGGGCGCTCCACGGTATGGCCCACATCACCGGTGGCGGCATCACCGACAACCTGCCGCGCATCCTGCCGCAGGACGCGCACGCCCTGATCCGGGTGGGGAGCTGGCCCATCCCCGAGCTCTTCCACTTCCTCCAGGAGATGGGGGAGGTCGAGGCCGAAGAGATGTTCCGCGTTTTCAACATGGGGATCGGCATGATCCTGGCGGTCGAGCCCGCCGGCCTCGGCGAGGTCCTGGGCCTCCTGCGCTCCGTCGGCCAGAAGTCCTGGATCATCGGCACCCTCCAGAAGGGCGGCTCCGGCGTGGTCTATGACCTGGGGCTCGCGGCGGAGGAAGGTGGCGAGGCGCCGGAGTGACCCGCCTCGGCATCCTCCTCTCCGGGCGCGGCAGCAACTTCCTGGCGCTCCGCGCCGCCATCGAGCGCGGCGAGGTGCCGGCGGAGATCGCGGTGGTGGTCAGCAACATCGCCGAAGCGCCGGGCCTGGACAGGGCGCGTGAGCTCGGGCTGAGGGCCGAGGCGATCCCGCACCGGGAGGAGCCCGGACGCCGGGCGCACGAGGAGAAGGTGGTCGCCGCGCTGCGCGGGGCGGGCGTCGAGTGGGTCTGCCTCGCCGGGTACATGCGCCTCCTCTCGCCGAGCTTCGTGGCGGCCTGGCCGCGGCGGATCCTCAACATCCATCCCAGCCTGCTGCCGGCCTTCCCGGGACTCGACGCGCAGGAGCAGGCCCTGGCATACGGGGTCAGGGTCAGCGGCTGCACCGTCCACCTGGTCGACGAAGGTCTCGACAGCGGACCGATCGTCGTCCAGAAGACCGTGCCCGTCCTCGACGGCGACACCCCGGTGGACCTGGCGGCGCGCATCCTCGAGCAGGAGCACCAGGCCTATCCGGAAGCCCTGCGCCGGCTGCTCACCGAGCCCTGGGACGTGGTGGGGCGGAGGCTCGTCTTCAGCCCGCTGTCAACTTCGTCCGCCGGGCTGGAATAACGGCTGGGAGAGGGTGGTTGAAGGCCCTTGCGCGGGAGCGAGGGGTGGTGGGGTGGTGGCAGGGGGTTGACAGCGCCGGGGTGGATGGGGTGGAATAGCTGAACGGCGCGGTCGGTTGTACCGGACAGCGCAATGCGAAGAGGGGTGGCGGGAGCGGGGCCTTGACAAAAAGAGTAGGCAGGGAACCCTCGGGTGCAGAGGCGAGCAGAAGCTCGCCACGGTGCCGCAAAAGGGGGTTGACACCCGAAACCAAACTGCCCTATAGTTCGCCTCCCCCCGGATGAGGGGGGCGCGACGACGGACGGCGGTCGCCAAGCACTGCGAGACGACCGCCGGGATTTGTCGTCGTTGGATTGTCGGTTCTTTGAAAACTAGATAGAGGAAAGTGAGAGTCAGCGACTGACTTCTCGAACGTCGGCTGTTTGGCGGGGCGCAAGCTCTGTTGAAGGCGGATGATTCCGAAGCTAACAAAAGCAAAAAGAAGCCGTCCGGGGCGTTAGCCGTCCTGGATGGATAAGGATCTAAACTGGAGAGTTTGATCCTGGCTCAGAATGAACGCTGGCGGCGTGC
>Ga0190274_10000028_pt1 | contig 165502 bp, 140 predicted proteins | sample Popmic531T_FD_133002 | JGI IMG/M metagenome (GOLD analysis project Ga0190274, IMG submission 133002) | Populus adjacent soil microbial communities from riparian zone of Yellowstone River, Montana, USA - 531 T | ecosystem: Environmental > Terrestrial > Soil > Riparian zone | place: USA...
GCAGGGAATACCACGCCGGCGTCGGTGACGGTCACGGTGAGCAACAGCGGGCCAGCGTGGCAGACGTTATTGACGACGCAAGTGCCGGGGACGTTGAGCTACGACGGCGGAGTGGCCTGGGAGTTGGGAACGCGGTTTGTGAGCGACGTGGCGGGCCAGGTGACGGCGGTGCGGTATTGGAAGTCGCCGAGCGACAACGGGTCGACGCACGTCGGGCGCGTGTGGACGAGTGGCGGGCAGTTGCTGGCGTCGGTGACGTTTACGAATGAGACGGCGTCCGGCTGGCAGCAGCAAGCCTTGAGCACGCCGGTCGCAATCGTCGCGGGCGCGCCGTATGTGGTGAGCGTGAACACGGGGCCAAACGGACGGTGGGCGGGGACGTTTGGGTTTTTCCTGACGCCGCTGGTCAATGGCCACCTGACGGGGCCGACCGGCAACAACGGGATCTACAGTCAGCCGAATGCGATCGGGACGTTTCCGACGCAGACGGACCAGGGCGTCAACTTCTTCCGCGACATCGTATTCCTGCCGACCAGCCCCCCGCCGGACACGACACCACCGACCGTCTCGATCACGCAGCCGGCGCCGGCCGCCCAGGTGAGCGGCGCGGTGACGATCACCGCGAATGCGGGGGACGACGTGGGCGTGACCAACGTCCAGTTTCAAATCGACGGCACCAATTACGGCGGGCCCGTCACGACGGCGCCCTACAGCATCGTGTGGGACACCACGACCGCGACCAACACGACCCATGTGCTGACAGCGATCGCCCACGACGCGGCGGCGCACGCGACGACATCGGTGGCCGTGACGGTCACGGTCAACAACGTCGGGCAGGTATCGCAGACGTTGTTGACGACGCAGGTGCCGGGGGTGTCGAGCTACGACGGGGGCGCAGCGTGGGAGCTCGGGATGCGCTTCGTGAGTGACGTCGCGGGGCAGGTGACGGCGCTGCGGTATTGGAAGTCGCCGAGCGACAACGGGACGTCGCACGTCGGGCGGCTCTGGACGAACAGCGGACAGTTGTTGGCGACTGCGACGTTTACCAGTGAGACCGCGTCGGGCTGGCAGCAGCAGGCGCTGGGCTCGCCGGTCACGATCGGCGCGAACACACCGTACGTCGTGAGCGTCAACACGGGCCCGAACGGGCGGTGGGCGGGGACGTTTGGATTCTTCCTGTCGCCCTTCACCAATGGCCACCTGACCGGACCGGCCGGGGCCGGGCTCTACAGCCAGTCGAACGCGATCGGCACGTTTCCGACACAGACCGACCAGGGCGTCAATTTCTTCCGCGACATCGTGTTCGTGCCCGGTGGCGGTGGCGGCGCTCCACTTGCTCCGGCAGCCGTGCAGGCGTCGAGCTTGACGCTGCGCCTGGACTTCGTGGGGCAAGCTCCCACGCACCACAATCTGACGTCGGCCGTTCCCGTCGGTTCTCAACTGCTGCTCGTCGACCAGGGCGGTTACATCTATCGATGGGACGGCTCCTCCCACGATTTGTTGACGCCTGCCAACTTCCCGTCGGGCATCTTTCCGCCGGGCGGCGAGTCGGTGCTGAACGTCGCGGCGAACGCGGCAGGGTCGTCGGTATTCGTGATGTTTTCAACCTTCACGGCTCCGACCGGCATCCCTGTGAGCGTCTCACCACGCCCGACTGATACCTGGCAGGTGTTGTATCAGTACGATTTCAACGGCGTCGCCCTTTCGAATCCCAGAGCCATTCGAGCGTTTCAGGTCCGGAGTAGCGGACACACCGGCGGTGGTCTCGTGGTCCTCAGCGACGGAACCGTGGTGTGTGCCATTGGCGACAACGGCGACTCCGGCGAGGACGGGCTCAGCTACGCCCAGGACGCGACCAATCATCTCGCCAAGATCCTGCGCATCAATCCGGTGGACGGCTCCGTGACCGTCGTGGCCAAGGGCGTCCGGAACGTCCAGAGACTCGACCTCGATCCCAACGGGGGCGACCCGCGCCTGAACTTCGTTGATCTAGGTGGATCGATTGCGGAAGAGATCAACAGCGTCCGGGTGGCGGATCTGCTTGGCGCGACCTCACCCTTGAATTTTGGGTGGGGCCGGAATGCGGTTGACGGGAACGCCCGGGAAGGGACGTTTTACATCAGCCCGACCGGCGTGGCGATCGGCGCCGCGCCCAATCCTGAATCCGGATTCGTGCAACCGATTGCCCAGTTCGGCCGCGAAGGTGCGGCCCTGATCGGGGTATCCGGTCCGGTCACGAGTTCGCCGTCTTTCACGACGATTAGAGCCCTGTTTGGAGATCTCCCGGGCGGGTCGGTCTATGCGCTGACGGGATCGTTCTCACAGAGCCATCAAACCGTATTTGCGGTGAGCCTCGTCGATAGCGGCCTGGCATCGGTCACACTGGCTGGGCTCGCCGGCGGCCGGCCTGACCCACGGTTCTTTCTGTTTCCTGATGGCACAGCCGGTGTGCTGCTCGAACGCACAGGAGCGTTTTATCGCTTGACGCAAATCCCACCAGGCAGCGAGCATATGTCGCCGTCTCCCTCTCGCTAATCCTTGTTATTGTCACGATAGGACAAGCCGATGGCCACTGTTTCACAATTCGACGAAGAGACCGGCCCGATAGCCCGGAAGCATATTAACGACTTCATCATCAGTACCGCGGCGGAGCTTGCCTCGCACACCGGCAGGCTGCTGGAGGTCGGTCCCCAGGAACGGTCCCTGGTCAGGCAGCACTTTCGCAACTACACCATAGACACCTTCGACATCGTGGACACCTACAAGCCCACGCATGTCGGCGACCTCACGAAGCGGAACGATTTCCTCGCGGACGAAACTTACGACTGCGTCGTCTGCCTCGAAATTTTGGAGCACACGCTGGAGCCATTCGCCGCCGTGCGTGAGATGCGCCGCATCTTGAAGGACGGCGGCTACCTGCTCGTATCCGCGCCGCTGAACTGGCGCATCCACGGCCCGATTCCCGACTGCTGGCGATTCACCGAGCACGGATTCAAGGTGCTTCTACGCGACTTTGACATCGTCAGAATTGACATCCTCGAAACTCCAGGCCGCGAGCTGTTTCCGCTGCATTACAACGTGCTCGCCCGGAACAACCGGGCCAAGCAGACCAAGGACAGCGACCTGAAATTCCGTTTCATCTGACGGGCCTAAGAAGCGGACTGCTTCTCGGCCTCAAACTGATCGATCTTCTGCTGCATTTCCCGCAGTCTGCTCGATCGGCACCGGACGAAGATGTCGTTGCGCGGAATCTTGCTCGAGAACAGCTCGGTCTGCCATTGGCCGCGGAGCAGCGCCACACCGCTCGGATCACTCGCCGGCTGGTAGATGATGTCCGCGAGCACGCGGTCCGGTCCTCCCGTGTGCGGCCCGGACATGTGCCACGTGGAAGAATTCATCAGGGCCACGTCGCCGGGTTTCAGGCTGGGGCAGATCGACGGCCAGTCGGCGTCGATCACCGACGGATTGATTTCTCCCACATCGCCCAGGTACCCGAACTGATGCGTGCCGACGTAGAAATTCATGCCGCCGTTCTGCGGCGTCACGTCGCTGATCGCCACGAAGGCGGACGCCTTGGTCGGCCATCCCAGGTGATACGGAAAGTCCTGGTGCAGGAATACCCTGTCGCGGCTGTTATGGTCCTTGATCACGAACCGCTGGTTGTACAAGGCGATGTCCGGGCCGAAGGCCTTCTCGATGATGTCCAGCAGCGCTGGATCTTTGTGGATGTCCGCCAGAATCGGGGGCGGGGTTTCGTCGACGGCCACCGGATTGAACTTGTTGACGGCGCGGCCCTTCTCCAGGGTTGACCGGTAGAACTTCTCCCATTCGTCCTGCCACACGCGCATCGTCTTCTCAGGCACGGCCTGGCGAATGACGAAGACGCCGGTCTGGTCGAACACCTTGGGGGAGAAGACCTTCGAATCCAACTGTGGCAGAAGCTCACGGAGCTTGGCCGGTCCTACGTACCTCATAACTCACCTCATGGCGTGACGCGCGCGATAGGTCTATCGGTCGGTAGGCAGATCTTAAGCACAGGTGTCCGCCTTCTGTCACGCAAGGCCAATTTGCACTGCAGGATTACCGAACATCTTGACCCCGGGCTTGACGTTCTTCAACACCACGCTTCCCGCGCCAATGTATGCACGGTCCCCGACACGCACCGTTGGCAGGATCGTGGCGTGACTGCCGAGAAACACGCCCTGGCCGAGTTCCGCATTGCCGTTGATCTCGCACGACCCCGACACCTGCGTGTAATCGCCAATGCGCGTGTCATGCGCCGTGTTGCTGTTGGTGCCGAAACACACCTGTTTTCCCAGGGTGATGTCGCAGGACAGCTGCGTGAGCGGGCCGATGACCGACCCCTCGCCGATGTGCACATCGTGCCCGACCACTGCGGTCGGATGAATGAGGGTCGCGAAGCGAGCACCCTTGCTTTCGAGCATCTGACAATATCGTTTCTTTGCGTCGGGCTCGCCGATCGCAATGAGAAACAGTTCGTCGGAGGCAGGCTCGTGGTCCTCGGCGCTGCCGAGGATCGGGACGTCATAGGTGAAGCCCCGCAGGATGTCCGGTCGATCATCGAGAAAGCCTTTCACGAACCAGGGGGCGCCAGCCTGAATGGCCTGCTGGGCCCACGTGTAGATTTCACGGCCAAACTTGCTGGCGTTGATGATGATCAGGCCTTGGGGCGACATTGAGGATCCTTGCCAAAAACCGTGTCGACGTTGACCGTACCCAATGGGAATGAATTGCCGTGTCCCGGGTAGACGAGTGTGTCCGGCGGAAACGTCCGCATGAGATCGGCGACGCTCTGTCTCAGTGACGGCGCGCTGCTCTCCGGCAGGTTCGTCGGCGTGCGGACATTGTCCAACAGCGTGTCACCGGAGAACAGGCAATTCTCGATCGTCAGACAGATGCCACCCGGCGTGTGTCCGGGAGTGCTCAGCATACCGATTGTCAGGCCGAGCCAGTCGAGCGTCCAGCCCAGTGCTTCACAGGTGATGTCCGGCGGACCTGCGATCATGTCACCACCGCCCCAGTAGCGGGACATGTTCCCTTGCGGCGTCTGGGCCCGGGCGGCGCACGCCGCCGAACAGATCAACCGGCTTGCGAACCTGTCGCGCAACCGATTGGCTCCGGCCACATGATCGAAGTGCTCATGCGTCAGGATCACGTAGGGGACTGAGACTCCTAGCTGAGTCGCGAGACCCTCAACGGGACCCGTGTCCGCGTCGCCCGGATCGATCACGATCGCTTCGGCGGCCGTCGGATGCCGTACGAGATACGTGTTGGACAGGAAGCGCGGCAGGATCAGGCGGTGGACATCCAACATCGGGGACTCGCTGCCCGTTACACGAGACCAGCCGGCTTACGCGGTGATGTTCGCCGTGCGGCCGCCGTCCACGACGAGTTGCTGACCGGTGATCCATCGCGCGGCGTCCGACAGGAGAAACTCGACGGCTGACGCGATGTCGGACGGCTGGCCCAGGCCCAGCGGGTAGTCCGCCTTGAATTTGGCGGAGATCACCGGATCGTTCAGCATGTCGTTCGTCATTTCGCTCCATACCGCACCAGGCAGCACGGAGTTGGCTCTCACGCCCGGCGCGAGTTCGACCGCCAAGGCGCGCATGAACGCGTCAAGCGCGCCCTTGCTGGCGCAGTACAGGTTGAAGCCCCGCGCGCCGAAGTTGCTGGCCGTGCTGGACACGAACACGATCCCCTTCAGGTTCGTGGCATTGACCTTCTTGCGAATCAGCAGCCGGACGATTTCCACAGCGGATGTGAAATTGACGTCCATGATTTCGCGGGCCATCGCGCGTTCGAGGCTGCGTAGCGGCAGGACTTTGAGCGTGCCGGCGCAGTGGACGAACCCCTCCACGGCGTGAGGGCCCTGTTCGAGAAACGCACGGAGCGAACCTTCTACCAGGTCGACCTCTTTCAGGTCGACTGCCCACGTCACATGGCGATCCGGATCGGCGCACTGCAGGCGAGTCTCTTCCAGCCGTTCGGCATGCCGGCCGTGCAGAATCAGCTTCCGCGATTTCGACAGTTGAATGGCTGTCTGGCGGCCAATTCCGGACGAGGAGCCGGTGATCAGCGTGTAGGAGGTGGATTCCATAGCTCAGTGCGCCGTGTAGCCGCCGTCGACGGCGAGGACCGCGCCGGTGATCCATCGGCCGCTGTCGGCGAGCAGAAACGCGATCGCGTTCGCGACATCCGCCGGTTCGCCCAGGCCGAGCGGATGCTCCGCCTCGACGCCTGCCCGCTGGCCGGCATCCCACATCGCAGACACCTTGTCGAACATGGGCGTCTTCACGAAACCTGGACTGACACAGTTGACACGGATGCGGCGCGGTGCCAGTTCCACCGCCAGTGACTTGACGAGACCCTCGAGCGCAGCCTTTGTCATCCCGTAGACGGCCGCGCCCGGTGAGCCAACCGAGGCCATGACGGATGAGAGAAAGACCATCGATCCGCCAGAGGCGTCGGCGACTTTCTTGTTCTGGAATCCTCGCGCCAGGGCCAGGGCGGCCTCGGTATTGACCAGCAGGACGTCCCGATAGCGTTCAGGGGTCAGCAGCCGAAGAGGCTGGATACAGGAAAGCCCGGCGGCATGGACCACGCCGAAGAGAGGACCGCCCGCGGCTGCCACTTCAAGCAGCCAGGACGGGATCCGTTCGACTTCGCGAAGATCCAGGCAGCGCGACTCATGATCGTGACCCGTCAGGCTGGGTACGACGGTGGCCAGGCCTTCAGCGTTCGCGTCCATCGCGACGACTCGACCACCCAACTGGCTGACGAGCCGGCAGGTCGCCAACCCGATGCCGGACGCCGCTCCGGTGACCAGAATCCTTCGGCCACGCAGATCGAGGGGATGCGTGAAATCGTTCATTTACGTTTCAAGCTCTCGACCCTGGCCACGAGGTCTCCAACGGTCACCATCTGGCGCAGATCCTCGGTGGACAGGTTCACGCCATAATTCGCATCGAGCGTCGCCAGCACGGACAGAGACGTCAACGAGTCCCAGTTCTCGAAGCCCTGGAGGATATCGGCAGGTTTTACCTCGTCCACCTCCAGAATTTCGGCCAGCTTCGTCAGAAAATCGTCCATACGTCATGTCCTCGCAGGTTCCGGATAGTCCAGCATTTCGCAAAAACTCAGGTCGCCCAGCCGCATCAGCATCGCTCCCCACGTCAAGCCCACGCCGAAACCCGCGAGGCAGACGTTCAAGACCTCCGACTTCAGGCGGTTGCTCAGGTTAAAGGCGATAGCCGTCGGAATTGTCACGCCGCTGCTGTTGCCGAAGTTCTCGACGACGTTCATCGGCATCTTGGCGTAGGGCACCTTCATCTTGTCCGCCAGTTTCGTGAGCATGAATCGATTCGGCTGGTGACAGATGAAATAGTCCACCGCGTCCATCGACGTGCCCGCGGACTCGACGAGCGTTTCGATCAGGGGCGGCACCTCGACCTGCACGAAGTTAAAGACCGCGCCGCCGTCCATGCGGAGATGGTCCTTGGCGCGAAGGTTGTTGTCCCCGACATCTTCGAGGGCAGCCGTTTCCGTCGTGGAGGGCATCCGAAAGCCGCCAGCGGGAATCATCAGCGCTTCGTTGCGCGTGCCGTCCATCTTGAGACTGGCGTGAATGACGTCGTCGTCGGGACCACGCTCGACCACGGCTATCGACGCGCCGTCGCCGATCAGCGGATAGCTGTTGCGGTCCTTCGGTGACGTCTTCCGGCTCATCACGTCGGCATTAATCAGGACGACTTTACGAATGCTGTCCTGGTCGAGCAGCAGGAATGCCTGCATGAGCCCAATCACGAAGCCCGCACAGCCCTGATTGATGTCGAGGCAGAACATGTCCTGCTTCAAGCCCAGCCGGCCCTGAATGATGTTGCTGGTCGGCGGCATGAAATGGTCAGGGGATTGCGTGATCAGGATGAGGGCGTCGATGTCGTCCCGGTTGAGCAGGCCACGATCGAAGAGAGACTGGAGACCGAAGACGGCCAGGTCGGAGACGCACACGCCCGGCTCGACGAGGCGGTGCTTGTCGTAGCCCATGACTTCTTTGAGCTTCAGCGAGCGGGACTCGGGAAAATTGAAGTTCCGCATGTCGTCCATGAACGACTGCTCGTGCGCGGGAACAATGGCCAGCAGGCCGCTGATCCGCTTGCCGCGGAACAACAGGTTCACGCCTCGACTCCGTACCGTCGCAACAACGTTTGGATGGCGGGAATACTGTTGAAATTCTCGGGCACGATCTCCACGCCGCGGATCGAGATGCCGAACGTCTTGTCGAGCGTGGCCACGAGCGTGACCATGTCGAGCGAGTCGAGCATGCCGTCCGCGATGAAGTCGTTGGACGTCGTGAAATCGAATTCGGGACGAATCCCGTTCAAGATTGCCGCCAGTTGTGTCATCGGGGGATCATTCTGTTGACCATCACATGGTCAACCAGGCCATCTGGAGCATATCCGAAGTGCCGGTATCGCTTGATGGCGTTTTCGTTGTCGGCGATGACCCACAAGATGAAACGCCGCACAACGCGGTGGAGCGCAAAGTAGTGATGCATCAGCGCGGCGCCGACACGCTGCGACCGGAACCGGTCGGCCACGAGCCAGTACCGAACGGTCGAGGTGTACCCCTGCGTTTCAAAAAACAACACGCCCGCGAGCTCGCCGTCGCACTTGGCGACCAGCCATTGCCGGGCATCGACCGCCGCCTGAATCTCGTAGGACTGCGGAATCTGCTCCGCAAAGCGATCGAACGAGTGCAGAAGAAGATCGAGAATGGCCGTGCTGTCGCTGGCGTGGGCGAAACCAATGCGTGGATCCGCAGCGGGCGCCTGCTCGGGTCCCGCCGGCGCGATGCGCGACATGCGAAAGAGCCGGTTGTACACCCCGAATCCCGCAGACTCGAACACGCCGCTCAAGTCGTCGACGGCGGCTTGGTGGCCGACGAGGTCCGCAGCGACCGGACTGGCCGTGAGTTCCGGAAACGCCGACAACGCCTGATGCAGACCGGCGGCGTTCGACGCGCAGAAATAGAAGTGCCAGAAATCACGGTCCTGCCTCAAGAAGCAGGCCGATTCCTCGGTCGCGCCGCCCAGCAATTCAGCGCGATCGATCCATGCCTGTAGCTTCTGCTGCACCGGAAACAGGTTTGTGCAGAAAGCCGTCGCGCCGTCTTTCACGGTCTGTATCGCAGTCATGACGTCAGCGACGTTGCGCACCGGGGTCATCAATCGTCAATTCAGACTGGAGACGAGTTGTTGCCTGTCGATCTTGCCGTTGGGATTGCGCGGCAGGGCGTCCATGCGGGTGAACACCGTCGGCAGCATGTACTTCGGCACGAAAGCCAGGAGCCGCTCACGGATCACGGCGGGCGTCATCTCTTCCTCGGATTCGAAGAAGAGCGTGATCTCCTTCTTGCCCGCGTTGTACGCCACGCAGCAGTTTCGAATGCCGGTGATCTGGAGGACGGCGTGCTCGATCTCGCCGAGCTCGATCCGGTAGCCCAGGTGCTTAATCTGGAAATCCTTCCGGCCGGTGAACATGATCTCGCCGCGGCCGTTGCGATAGACCAGGTCGCCGGTCCGGTAGATCAGCTCCGGATAATGAGGATTGAGCGGGTTCTGGACGAATGCCTGTGCGGTCCGCTCCGGGTTGTTCCAGTACCCCAGCGACAGCGAGCTGCCGCGCACGCACAATTCGCCGGGCTCGTCCACGGCCGCGGACTGGTTCTGGTCGTTCAGGATGAGCACATCCGTGTTGCGGCACGGAAAGCCAATCGGCAGCTTCTCGTCGTCGGCCATCTCGCGATCGACGATGAAGTAGGTGCAATCGACGTTGATTTCGATGGGGCCGTACAGGTTGACGAACGTCGCCTGCGGCAGATGGCGCCGCCAGTAGTTCAGGTGTTTGGTCGGAAACACTTCGCCGGCGAAAAATACCTTTGTCAGACTCTTCAGCGGTTGCTGTACCAGCAGGTCCTGATTGGCGATGTTCACCATGATGGTGGGCACCCAGAACACGAAGCTGACGGCATGCTCGGCCATGAACTGCAGGAGCTTTGCCGGAAAAGTCGCCGTATGGTCGGGGATGATGACGAGCGTCGCACCTTTCGCAAGACAGAGATAGAGCTCGAGCGTATAAATGTCGAAGTAGAACGGTGACAGGCTGCCGATCACCTCCCGCCCGTCGAGTGACAGGCGCTCAAAAACCCAGTCCATGAAGTCGATCGTGCCGCGGTGGCTCAGGGCCACGCCCTTGGGCCGGCCGGTCGATCCGGACGTGTGAATGATGCAGAGCGGGTCTGTGTCGATGACGCGGTCGGTGCGCAACCGCAGGGCCGCCTCGTCGTAGGCGCTGTGGGACGTGAGCGCGTCGTCCACGAACAGGAACTGGTCGTCCGAAATGCCGATGGCCCGCAAGGGCGAGGCTGACGCCGCATTCGTGATGATGAGCGAGGCGCCAAGGTTGCCGAGGATGCTCTTCAGCCGTTCCGGTGGCGACTTGATGTCGAGGTTCGCGTAGCAGTTGCCGCTGTACACGATGCCGAGATCGGCCACGATCGTCTGAACGCTCTTGGGGAGGAAGACCGCGACGGGCTGATTGACGGCCTCTGTCCGCCTGGCAATCAATGCGGCGCAGTTCTTCGCGAAGCGCTCGAGTTCCTCAAAGGTGTATTTCGTGCCCTGGTCGATGACGGCCACTTTGTGCCGACACGCCGCCAGGGACCCCCGTTCGAAGTATTCGAGAACCGAAACCTGCATAGGGCCTCGGGTGGCTACGGGCGCGCCCGTTGCGCCAGCGCTCGCTGAACTTCGGGAGCCTGGTCCAGGGCGGAGCGAATGATGTCGCAGACGGCCTCGACGGTTTCGACCGCCATGGCCTGCCCCGTCGGCAGCACCATGATCCTGGACGCGATCCGTTCCGTTTCAGGCAGCAGGAGCGACGCATTGGGCTGCAGCGACTTGTACGGCTCCATGCGATGGCACCCGGGCCAGAAATACTTTCGCGCGAGCACGTGCTCGGCGTGGAGTGCGGCGATTAGTTCGTCCCGGTTCAGTGGGGAGGAGCCAGGCGCCACTTCAGCGACGACGTATTGGTAGTTGCGGCGTTCGGCGCTGTCGTGGGTGATGACGGTGATACCCGGCAGCCCGCTCAACGCGCGGCGGTACGCTTCGTAGTTTCGTTTGTTGATCGCAATGATGTCGTCCATCGCCTCGAGGGACGTCAGGCCCATGGCCGCGCAGATTTCCGTCATCTTGCCGTTGGTGCCCACGTAAATCACGCGGTCATAGTCGACGAACCCGAAGTTCCGCATCAGGCGCATGCGATCCGCCAAGTCGTCGTCGTTCGTCACGACGGCCCCGCCCTCGAAGCTATTCAGGAATTTGGTCGCATGGAAGCTCAGCACTTCGCAGGCGCCGAAGCTGCCGATCATCCGGCCGGCGTGCGTCCCGCCAAAGGCGTGAGCGGCGTCGTACATGAGCTTCAGGCCGTGCCGGGTCGCGATGCCCTCGAGAGCGGCGGTGTCGCACGGCCGGCCCCATACGTGCACGCCGATGATGCCCGTCGTCCTGGGGGTGATGAGCCGCTCGATGGACGCGGGGTCGATGTTGTGTGTCCGCGGATCGAGGTCGGCGAAGATCGGGGTTATTTCCTGCCATTGCAGGGCATGGGCCGTCGCCACAAACGTGTACGACGGCATAATGACTTCTCCCTCCAACCCCAGCGCACGCGTCGCGATTTCCAACGCAATCGTCGCATTGCACATGGCCACGCAGTGCTTCACGCCAATGACGTCGGCGACCCGCTGCTCGAACTCCTTGACGAACGGGCCGTTGTTGCTGAGCCAGCGCCCATCGAGCATCTCGTTGACGCGCGCCAGAAAACGCTCGCGATCGCCGATGTTCGGGCGACCGACGTGCAACGGTTCCGGAAACATCGGTCCGCCGCCGAGAATCGCGAGCCGTCTGGCCGCTGCAGTCGATGGCGTGTGTGTTGTGTGCATGGCTTTCTCTCCGCCGTCCAAACTGAGAAACGTGTCGTCACGCTCAGGAGATGAGCGCGACCTGAGAACCTTCCAAGCTCGCTTCGACCCAGGGCAATGGGATCTGGACGGCCCCAGGCTCGCGGCCCATATATGCCGCCTGGCGCTCGGCCGTGTCGACCACCGAAAACGACGCAATTGCGTCGTGCGTAAGCATGAGGTGGCTCTCATTCTGCACGAGCAGAAACTTCAGGCTGTAACCGCCGCTGTTCAGCAGATTTCCGGGCAGCGTGAACGACGCGCGATACAGGCCGGGCTGCCGGCGTGCCGGTTGGCAGCCGGTGGTAAGGACGACGACGCCCTCGTCGCTCAAGAGGTGATAGGTGAGGTGCAGCTGCATGCCGGGCTTGAGCACCCAGAAGTCCGTATCGATCCGAATCGGGCTGTCCATGCCGATCAGGCCCTCGGCCGCTGGTTTAAGGGCGCTGACGCGGATTTCCTTGACGCGAAGGGCGTCGTTGCCCGGCGCGTCCTCCGGCCTCGTCCAGGCCGCCGTCTCCTCGCGCCGGTAGGCGTCCCGCAGATACGCGCTCACGACCGGTCCGGTCGGTCCTTCGGTGGCCAGCCGGCCGTCCTGCAACAGGAGAGCGCGATGGCAGAGGGTCTGCACGGCCACCATGTTGTGACTGACGAAGAGCACCGTACGTCCGCCGCGCGACACTTCGCTCATCTTGCCGAGGCACTTTTTCTGGAACTGCGCGTCGCCGACAGCCAGCACCTCGTCGACGATCAGAATCTCGGGCTCCAGGTGGCCGGCGACCGCAAAGGCGAGCCGGACGTACATACCCGACGAATAGCGTTTGACGGGCGTGTCGATGAACTCGCCGCACTCGGAAAATTCGACGATCTCGTCGAACTTCCGGCGGATTTCCGCCTTCGTCATCCCCATGATCGCGCCGTTGAGGAACACGTTTTCCCGCCCCGTCAAATCAGGGTGAAATCCTGTCCCGACTTCGAGCAGGCTCGCGACGCGTCCCTTGATGCGGATGCGTCCGCTCGTCGGGCCGGTGACCTGGGCGAGGATCTTCAGGAGCGTGCTCTTGCCGGCGCCATTGCGGCCGATCACCCCGAGCACCTCGCCGTCCTTGACGCCGAAGCTCACGTCGCTCAAGGCCGCAAAGTGCTGGCCGATGCGGCGCGCTTTGTGTTGCTCGTCAACCTTGAGCATCGGGTCCGGCTGGCCACGCATGCGCGCCCAGAGGCGGGCAAGATCTTCGTTGAGCGACGCGCCGCCTATCATGCCCAGGCGATAGCTCTTGCTGACGTGCTCGACGGAAATGACGGTGGACATCGCGTTAGACCGTGTCCATGAACGTGCGTTCGACGCGCGTGAAGAGCATGAGGCCGGCCGCAAGCACAAGCAGCATGAATCCGAAGCTCTCCGCGATCTGGACGGGCGTCACCGAGCCGACGCCGAGAAAGCCCATGCGGAAGCCTTCGATCACCGGCGTCAGCGGATTGAGCTGCGCGATCCACCGGTAGCCCTCCGGTACGGCAGAAATCGGGTAGATCACCGGCGTCACGTACATGAGCAGCTGGATGCCGAACGTCAGCACATGCCGAAGATCCCGATACTTCGTCGTCATCGCGCACACGATGATGCCGCCGCCGAGTCCATAGCCGGCCAGCATCAACAGGAGCACCGGCGTCAGCAGCAGCCAGGGCGTCAGGTGGACCGTGGATCCCGAAATCATGTAGCCGATCAGGAACGCGAGAAAAATGCCGAGCTGGATTCCGAAGGTGATCAGGCCCGAAATGACGATCGACACCGGAATGGCGAGCCGATGGAAATAGACCTTCCCGAGCAATGGCGCGTTGGCGACGAAGGTCTTGGCGGTGTTGTCGAGGCTGCTCGCGAAATACGTCCAGGCAATGGTGCCGGACATGTAGAAGAGAAACGGCGGCGCGCCATCGGTGGACAGACGCGCGAACCGGCTGAACACGATCGTAAAGATGAGGGTCGTGAACAGCGGCTGGAAGATGTGCCAGGCTGGGCCGAGGATCGTCTGTTTGTGGACCGAGACGAAGTCCCGGCGCACGAACAAGCTGACCAGGTCCCGATAACGCCACAGCTGCCTGAGACGCCAATCGAACCAACCTCGCTGAGGTTCGATGATGGAGTCGAATGACGAGTCGGGCATTTCCATGGGTGTCAAAATATTGGCGCCAAGCAGGCTAGCCTTAAGTTTAAAGCAAGATACCCGCCAACACCCGTCGCTGACTCGTCGTCACAAATTGGTACACTGCCGACGGGAACGGGGCCAAAACTCTGTGAAAGCGCGCCAAAGTGTCTGACTGGTACGAGGAATGCCTTCGGCGTTTTCCGGCCGAAGTGGAGGAGTTCGGCCTCGACAAGCCGGTCAATCGCATGCAGCCGCTGGTTTCGGTCTGGATTCTGGCCTATCAGCATGGGGGCTTCATTCGGCAGTGTCTGGACGGAGTCCTGATGCAGGTGACGAGCTTTCCGGTCGAGATCATCGTCGGGGAGGATGGATCGACGGACGGTACGCGGGAAATTTGCGTCGACTACGCGAAGAAGCACCCCGACCGCATCCGGTTATTCCTGCGATCGCGAGCGCGTTCGACATGGGCCGAGGGCGGAACGGCCCGATTCTTCAATGGTGTCTGGACCTGGCTTTCGGCTCGCGGCAAGTACGTAGCGCTTTGTGAGGGCGACGACTGCTGGACCGATCCGGCGAAATTACAGAAGCAGGTTGACCTCCTCGAGGCGCGGCCTGACATGTCGCTGTGCTGTCACCGCGTCATCGTGGGATCTGAACCGAAGCCCGACGGCGTTGTGTATCCGGGGCATTCGAGACCTTTGGTCAACACGCTGGAGGACGTGCTGGTGGAGAACTGGATCGCCACGTGTTCGATCGTGCTGCGGCGCGAGATCTTGCAAGACTATCCGGGTTGGGCCCGGGACCTGACTTTTTCGGACTGGCCTATTCAAGTGATGGCCGCCAAGCGTGGGAACATCGGTTTTCTCGACGCCGTGATGGGGTTTTACCGCGTGCATCCTGGTGGCCAATGGTCTGGACTCGGCGGCGTGAAGAGGCTGCAGGACACGTTGAAGTTCTATTTTGCTCTGCGGGATCAGGTGCCGAAGCAAATCTGGCACAGGGCTGCCCGCCCGCGTGTTGCGGAACTGAAAATGCGACTGGCGGCGGAGTACGTGGCTCTCGGCGACGCCAAGGCCGCTCGGACGGAGGCGTTGCACGCGCTTCGCATGCACCCAAAGGTGGCGTTGTCGCGGCCCTTGCGATTCATTCGGAGTTTCCGAAAACGCGCAATGTGAGGACCCCGTCCGGGCGGCGACGGCCTGCGCGGACTTTGGATTCTGGAGGAACTCTTGTGAGCGACGTGATGAGCCAAGTCAATGACCTGTTCAAGGACATGTTCGACGATGACGAACTGGTGCTCACGCGAGAGACCACAGCCAAAGACGTCATGGGATGGGACTCGTTGATGCACGTGCGCCTGATTCTCCAGATCGAAAAGACCTTCAATGTCCGTTTCCTGAGCTCAGAGGTTGCGGCGCTCAAGAACGTTGGCGAATTCGTGGATCTGATCAACACGAAGGTCGCGGCAAAGTAAGCAGGAGGGGCGCGGTCGTGGACGTCAAGGATCTCTTCAAGCGGGTCTCGTCGCTCGCACGGGCCGGCCAGGCCGATGAGGCACTGGCACTCATGGGCGACGCACTGCGCAAGAACACGCTCGATGGCCCTGGTATTGAAAAGGCCGGAGGCTGGTGTCAACGGCTCTTTCCTCAGGCAAAGCAGGTGAAGCCGGTCCGCGTGCTTCTGCTCGGTCAATGCACCACCAGTTGGCTGGCGTCCACACTGACGGCGACGGCGTGGGGCCAGGGCACGGCACTGCTCGTGACTGAAGGCGGCTTCGACAACATCATGCAAGACCTGATGCAAATCGAGCCGGCCGCCGGCGCGTACGACGTCATCACCCTCCTTCCCTGGAACAAGCGGCTTCTGGATCCGACCGCGACGCGCGCAGGGGCTGATCGGTTGGCCGATGAACAAGCCTTTTGGCAGCACGTGTGGCGCCTCGTCACGAATCGGTTTGGCGCGCGCCTTCAGCAGGTGGGTTTCGATTGGGTGGGGCCGGGCCCGCACGGTCACGCGTTGAGCGGAGCGACCGACGGCGAGGTCTGGCTGGTCCGTCAGGCGAACCAGCGTATGCGGGACTCCTTGCCGCCAGGCGCGTCCTTTGTCGACCTCGAACAGATTGCCGGGATGGTTGGGCGCGAACGCTTCTATGACGCGCGCCGATATCTCTGGACCAAGCAGCCGTTCAGCGAGGCCGGCGCCGGCCGGCTCTGCGAGCACCTCTGGGCGGGAATTCGAGCGTTGCTCTACGGACCGAAGAAGGTGCTCGTCCTCGATCTCGACAATACGCTTTGGGGCGGCGTGGTCGGCGAGACTGGCGCGCTGGGTGTCGAGCTCGGCGAGGGACCAGACGGTGAAGCCTACCGCGCATTCCAGCGGCATGCGAAGCGCCTGGGACAGCGTGGCATCGTGCTCACCGTCGCCTCAAAAAACAACGAGCCCGACGCCAGGGGACCGTTCCTCGAGAACCCGGGCATGGTGCTGGCCCTCGACGACTTCGCGCATTTTGAGGCCCACTGGGAGCCCAAGGCCGTGAGCCTGAAGCGGACCGCCGAGACACTGCAGCTCGGCCTCGACAGCTTTGTGTTCTTCGACGACAACCCTGCCGAGCGCGAACATATCCGGCAGGCGCTGCCCCAGGTGTCGGTCGTGGACGTGCCGCCCGATCCGGCCGACTACATCCGTGCGCTTGATGCCGGCTTGTGGTTCGAAGCGGTCAGCATCACGGCGGAGGACCGCCAGCGCGCCGATCAATACCGGCTGGAGAAAGACCGGCGCGAAGCGGCGACGCAATTCGAGTCGCTCGACGGCTATCTCGAATCCCTAGAGATGACCGCTGTCGTTCGGCCGATCGATGCCCAGGATCTGGACCGCGTCGTGCAGTTGATTGGCAAGACCAACCAGTTCAACCTCACGACGCGCCGCCACAGCGCCGCCGCGGTGCGGGAATTGCTCGACCGGCCCGGCAGCCTCGGTGTCTCGATTCGGGTGGCCGACAAGTTCGGCGACCACGGGCTGATCTCACTGGCGATTGCCGTTCCGGGCTCGAGTGCGGGCGACCTTGAGATCGACACATGGCTCATGAGCTGCCGCGTCATCGGGCGCACCGTCGAGGAGCTGCAATTCAACCTGCTCCTCGAACACGCCCAGACGCAAGGCTTCGCGCGCATGGTCGGCCTCTACATTCCCACACCCAAGAATCCGCTTGTTGCCGGTCTCTACGATCGTCTTGGTTTCACCCGGGGGGACGAGGGGGCGGACAAGTCGGTGCGCTATGAACTGACTGTCGCCGGTGCACAGCCAGTAAGGACCTTTGTGCGCATGGCGCCACCCGTTCAGTCATCGTGATCGAGCTCAACGGAACGTTCTGGATCATCACCGCGGCCTCCGTCGTGGCGTTGGCGATGGTGACCTCGCAGGGGATACGGCGGCCGCTCTTGGCGGCGACCAACTTGCTCTTCATCGCGACCTTGCTGCAGCGGCGGGCCCTGTTCGTCATGCTCGGCATCCTCACCGTGTATTTCCTGTTGCAGGCCGCCGGCCGGGCGCGGCGGACGCAAGCAATGATGGCGGTGGGGGCGACGCTTGCCGGCCTGCTGGCGTTGTTTCTCGTCCACAAACTGCCGTTGGCGGCCGAGTCTTCGCGGTTGGCCTCACTCACCCCGGTTCTTGCTGCGATTGGTTATTCATATGTGGCCCTCCGTTCCGTTGATGTCTTGAAGGCCGTATACGACCGTCGGGTGCCGGCTCCTGATCCCGTGTCCCTGGTGAACTATCTCCTGCCGTTTCACATGCTCGCGGCCGGACCGATCCAGGCCTATGAGGAATACTGGGCCCATCGCGCTGATGTCGCGCTCCTGTCGCCCGAGCGCGTGTTGATCGCTGTCGAGCGGATCGCCCGTGGGCTTTCCAAGAAATTCATTCTGGCGTTCGTGCTGCAGAAACTCTTTCTGACCGACTTCGAGGCCGGCGGCCTGTATCGCCTGTGGGAGACGCAGGTGTTCTTCGTGTGGCTGTATCTCGATTTCAGCGCCTATAGCGATATCGCGGTCGGCATCGGCACGTTGCTCGGCGTCGTGACGCCGGAGAATTTTGACCGGCCCCTGCTCAGCCGCAACATGATTCAGTTCTGGGAGCGCTGGCACATATCGCTGTCGCTGTTCGTCCGGCGCCAGGTCTTCATCCCGATTCAGATGGCGCTGATGCGACGGACCGATGCGGCGTTTCCGCTCGCGTGTGCCATCGCGGCCACCGCCGTCTCGTTCCTCGTCACTGGTCTCTGGCACGGGCTCACGATGGGATTCCTGTTGTGGGGTCTGTTGCAAGGAGTCGGCGTGATTGCCACGCGCCTGTACTCGCAGGTACTGCAGAAGCGCCTGGGCGGCAAGGGCGTCCGCGCGTACCTGGCCAATCCATGGATTCACGCGGCGGCCGTCGCGATCACGTTCGAATATCAGGCAGCGGTCTTGATTACCTTGTTCATTCGGTGATGGCGGTATGAAATTCTTCAACACCTGGATCCGACCGGTTTCGGACGCACCTGTGGCCACGTTCTGGCTGCGCTGCTTCTGGGTAGTCCTGCAACTCGTGGCGGTGTACTGCCTGACGAACCAGGCCAGCCCGTTCTTCTATCAGCGATTCTGAGATGTTGACGGCTTCCGGTTCGGTGGTTCGTGCCCGGCTGACCAGCCTCGCCGTGATCGCATTCTGGCTCGGGGTTGGTGTTCTTCTACTCAACGTACTGCTCCACGGCCTCGAAGCGACGCCGGCATTGTCCTGGCTGCCGAAGGCCGTGTCGGGTACGGGTTTCCTCGAGGACAACAAGCTTCGTGTTCATGATGCCTCTGAGGAAGTGTCCGTTTCTAATCAGCCGGTGATGGCGATGGTCGGCATCTCCAACGTTCGTGAAGGCATCGACCTCGGTGTGCTGAGCGAGGCGGCCAATGCGCCCACGTGGCAATTCCTGGGAATCGGCGGCGCCGGGCTCGGAATGCGGGATCTGGCCGAGCATGCGCAAATCGTTCTCGATAGCGATCTGCGGCCCCGTGTTGTGGTTCTCGGGTTGAGTCTGCACCAACTCCTCGACCCGAAGCCGGCCGGATCCGGAGGTCCGGGCGATGCGGCCGCCGCGGCGCGACGAGGAATCGTCGATTACCTGAAGCATGGCGACCTGAGGAACGTCGCCAGCAGTCTGCGGGCGTGGCTCTGGTTTTTCACGAGACGGCAGGACGTTGCCATCGCCACAGACAAGGGCTTGCTGACCGCTCGCGAATGGACGTTCAAACATGCCGGCGTCAAGTTGCCTCGTCCCAAAGACGCGGCGAACAATCCATTCCGAGAAATGATCAAGGCTGGGTGGCCTGATCACTTCTCAGCGGCGACACTGAAGGAAGAGGAAGCCTTCTTCGAGAGACTCGGCGCGTTCGATCCGGCGGCCTACAGCGAGGCGACGGGTTCGACTGGCAAACTGGCCTCACTGGTTAACGCATTTGAGCAGCGCGGAACCCGAGTCGCCCTGCTGCTGATGCCGGATCATCCGGTGCTGCAGCGCCGCATTCCTGAAGACGCGCGAGCGGCTCTTGATCGCGTCGTGGCGCAGGCCGGCACGGCCCCGACTATCCTCGACTATCGGAAATTCGTCGCCGACCCCGACGGATTCGTGGATCTCGCGCACCTGAATACGAAGGGCCGCACGATTTTGAGTGCGGCGGTTGGACAGGCGCTGCGCGAGTTGCTGCGCTAGACCGCGGGCCGTGAGTGGGCTGTGATCGACATAATTGTAAAGTCGAAACGTCGGTCTGCATTCCGTCCTGATTGGGGTCGATAATACCGATGTGAACTGCGGTGGGTCCCCTGGCATGGCTTCTGCTTTGTCTAGGGACGAGCACCATCGCCGGGATACGGGACAAGGGAAGAAGGAACTATGAGCACGAAATCAGGGTTTAGTCGCCGCCGGTTCTTGACATCAGTCGCGGCCGGTGCCGGCATGGCGCCGTTCGCCTACATGACGCGAGGCACCCGTACTAACGCGGCCAGCGCCGCAGCGGCGAACTTGTGCTCGACCAATCGCGCAGGGGTATTGACGAAGAACGACCTTAGGTATCTCGGATCGTTCAAGATGCCGAGCGACGGCGTAGGTGACGGGAAGCACCCGCCCTACAACATGAATTACTCGGACGGAGCTCTGACCGGCCGCACCGTCAACGGCGTGACCACACTCCTGCTCCAGGGCCCGCCGCAGCGGATTAGCGCGCCGGGGTGCCCGGAGGTCATGGAGATGACGATCCCCACGCCTTCCATCTCCAATCCACCGCGTGCCGGGTTCGTACGTCAATGGCTGGACGTTCGAAATGGAAAATCCCTGACGCGTGACGCCCTCGGCTCTTTGATCAATGGCATTTGCATCGATCCCGATAACCCTAATCACCTCTGGGTCGGCTACAAGCAGTACTACTGCAATAACCCGGACCCGTGCACGTTTTTGGCGATCCTGAACAACGACGGCACATGTACGAGTTACGGGCCGTGGCGACACACGGGCGGCGCGTACGGCGACGGAAATGCTTCGAGTGGCGCAGTGTTCGCGTCTTTCACGACCATTCCAGAATCCTGGCGAGCGCACGTTGGCGGAAAGCGCATGGCCTCGATGGGGTACAACCAATCGCACCTCAATGGGTTGCCGGGAGGATGCAACCTCCATGCTTGGGCACCGTTGGCGCCCGGCACGCCGCCGGACCATTTGACCAATACGGGCGACTGTGCGATTACCGACACGCCCATCCTGTACTACGACCGCCTGACGCATCGGCAGCCACGGACGCCGAATTACAAGAATTGCGGCTGGAACGTCAATTCGCCTGAATACGACGCGACCAAAGGAGCGTGGATCCACCAACCGGACAGCTATTGGTGGGGTGCTCCGGAGGTGGGCAAGGACATCGCGACTTCAGGGGTGTTCGTAGACACGGGTACAAAGCACGGCGTGCTGTTTTTCGGACAACTGGTCGGGACCATCCCCGGGCATGTCTATGAGAACGGAAGCCCGCAGGAATGCCACACCTGGTACGGTGTCGGGGCTGTCGACAAGAACGGCAAGAGGCCTGGTGACCCCGGTTATTTCGGCGGAGCGGCATGCGCGCACGGGCAACTTGATCCCACCTGGCGGGCGACAGGTCCGGGCGCTGGAACTATCGCCGGGTACTGTTGGATCTACGACCCCAGCGACTTGATTGCCGTGGCGAATCGGTCGGCTGCTCCGTGGTCGCCGGTGTTCACAGAGGAGTTCATGATTTCCTCAATTCCTGACTGCACAATCCCGAGTCAGACAATGAACATCCGGACCTACGGCGGCGCCTGGTATGACGCGCTGACGAAGCGGATTTACGTCTCGGCCACCGAAGCGGACATGGAAGGTTGCTGTGCGCCCGTGCCGAGGATTCACGTTTTCCAGGTTAACGCCTAGACGCCGTCGAGGCCCCTTCGATCAAGCCTCGGACCGGCTCGAGTCGTCTCTTCCACGAAAGCGATCCCAGGTCTATTGCCCGTGGGCCTGCTCGGCGTGCAGCGTCAGGCCGTTCGAGCAGGTCAATAACCGCCCGCGCGAACTCGCCAGGGTCGGTCGCGACCGTGCACGCCATTCTGATGCCTTCGGGCAAACCGGCCATGACGATCGGGGTCGTCACGACTGGCAGATCCGCAGCAATCGCCTCGAGAACCTTGTTCTGAACACCGCGCGCCGTTAACAGCGGCGCCACTGATACCGCGGCGCTCCACAGATATGGCCGAACGTCCGGCACCCCGCCGGTCACTTCGATGCCCATTTCCTGACTTGCCAGCCGCTGGATGGCAGTTGTTGGACTCAAGCCCACGATCTGAAACCGGGCGTCGCGTCGCTCGCTCCTGACAATCGGCCACACATGCCGCGCAAACCAGGTGGTGCCCTCCACGTTTGGGGCGTAGTTCATCACGCCACAGAACACCACGGCTGGCGCAATCTCATCCGTCGTCGCATGGGCCGGCCGCCGCCATGAAGCGATGTCCACGCCATTTCCCACGACGAAGGTCCTGGCGTCCGGGGCGATGGCGGTCAGTGTCTCGCGTTCGCCCTCGGTAACGATGAACGTCGCTCGCGCTCGAAGAGATGCGAGCCGCTCGAAGCGTCGGAGCACTCGGGCTTCGCGGGCGTAGATCCATGACAGAGGCGGCCTGTGGGTCGTCGCCAGCGCCGCCCACTTGGCCGAGTCAACGTCCACCATGTCGAGCACAAAAGGAATCTCAGCCAACCCAGGCAGAAAGGCCAATGGCGCCACGCCGGTGCCTGATGCGAGTACAACATCCGGGCGCCGTTCGGCCACCAGGCGATCGATGGTCGCTCGCAATCCCGGTGCCCGCAACAGCGAATGCGTGATCGGTTTGTCGGTGGGTAGCGCAAGAATCGCTCGAGCGATATTGCTGGTTCGTGAGACCTGCGCGATGGTGACACTGGTGGTCACGCCTCGCAGTTCGTCGACGTGGGACGCTTCCTCCGCGTCGTGGACCAATGAGACCAAATCGACGCTCGCCCACTGGGCGATTTCGTGGAGCATGTGATACGCCCGCGTCCGATCGCCGCGATTGGGCGCATAGGGCAGCCGATGCGTGAGGTACAGGATCCTCACGAACGGGCCCGAATGACCGTGGCCGGAACGCCGGCGGCAATCACCGAGTCCGGAATCGGTTTGGTGACAACCGCGCCGGCGCCGACGATGGAGTTGGCGCCGACATCGGCCATGACGACCGCGGCGCTGCCGATCCACGATCCGGCGCCAATTCTGACGAGCGTCGGCTGGCCCTCCTGCTCGCGGATCGGCCTTCCGACGTCGGCGGTCCCATGCGTCTGGCTCCCGCTGGTGATCTGCACGCCGGAACCGATCAGGACGTCTCGTTCGATGTGGACCAGGCCCAACACGCACCCCGGCCCTACGTACGTGCGGTCATCCAGACGCGCGCCGGTCTTCGAGAAGATCGTGCCGAAGCTGACGACGGCGGTCGGCGCACAATGCGCCAGCACGCGCGCGAGAAACGCCTGCCGCAGGTACTGTCCAATGATCCCCGGCACGAGCGCGAGCATCTGCGTGGAGCCTTCGAGCGCACGGTTCCAGCCCAGGATGCCGCCCCTGATGGCATAGGACAGCAACGCCGGTGAAACGGCGACCAGAGCCACGCCACGTGCGATCGACTTCAGGGCATCACGCATGAATCGCTTCTGAATCCGGTACGATACTACGGTGCGCATACCGGTTTGGTTGAAACTTGGTTCGCGAGGTCCGGCAGGCGGGAGCCGCGCTGAACCCGTGACCTTCGGCGTTCCGCTCCCGCGTGGCGGTGTGACTCCAGCTGAGGAGTGGCGGCTCCGATTCGCCGACGGTTCGCAGGCGCCCGTTCAAACGCGCGTGCTCGACCGCTGGCACGATGGTTCGGTTCGCTGGTTGCTCGTGGACGGCCAGCTGCCCTCCGGCAGCGCCGAGACTAACTGTTTTCTCGAGAGTGGGAAGTCGGAAGTCGCGGCGCAGGCGGCCGTCTCGGTCGTGTCCGACACCCAGTCGGTCACCATCAGCACCGGGCCATCGGTGTTCGTGATCAGGGTTGGCGGCACTTTTCCGTTCGCTTCAGTCGAGACGGAGGGCCGTCAAGTCCTCGATGCCCAGGGAACGGGACTCGTCATCACCGATTCGACCGGACAAGCCCGCCCGGCCGAGATCCAGACCGTCGAGGTCGAAGAACGCGGGCCGTTTCGAACCGTCGTCCTCGTCAAGGGCCTGGCGCCGGCGGGCAAGCCGGGACAGGAACTGCGGCTGACCGCGCGGCTGCATTTCTTTGCAGGCCTCTCAACGATTCAGGCGTTCATCACGCTCACCAACCCGAATGCCGCTGTGCACCCTGGTGGTTTCTGGGATCTGGGCAGCGCCGGTTCGGTCTTGATCAAGGACGCGTGCCTGTCGCTGGCGTCCGCCAGTGCACCTGCGGCCGTCGCTCGTGTGTCGCCCGAGCGAGGTGCACCGGCCATCGACACGGCGCTGCCGTTCGAGCTGTACCAGGACTCGAGCGGCGGCGAGTATTGGCAGTCCACGAACCACATCAATCGCGAACGCCGGATTCCGACGTCGTTTCGGGGTTACCGCCAGCGTGCGGGTACCGAGGAGCACCGCGGTGCCCGGGCGACGCCGATCGTCGCCCTCGGTGCTCCCGGTTCGGCCATCGCGGTGGACGTGCCGCACTTCTGGCAGAACTTTCCGCAGGCCATCGAAGCCACTGACCGCGTCGTGCGCTGGCGATTATTTCCCGGACAGTTCTCCGACCTTCACGAGATTCAGGGCGGCGAGCAGAAGACGCATGAGTGTTTTCTGAGCTTCGGTTCCGCTGACGTTGACACGCTCGAGTGGAGTCGGTCGCGCTCGGTCGCGTGCGTCGATCCCGCGTGGGTCTGCTCGTCAGGCGCCATACCGTTCCTGGCGCCGCTCGAGCCGCATCATGCCGCGCTCGTCGGCACGGCCGTCGAGGGCCCTGACACCTTCGAGGCGAAGCGCGAAGTCATCGACCAGTACGGCTGGCGGCATTTTGGTGAGATCTACGGCGATCATGAATCGATCCGCCAGAAGACGCCGCCCATTGCGTCGCACTACAACAATCAATACGACCCGATTGCCGGCTTCTGGCTCCAGTTCCTGCGGACCGCCGACCCGCGCTGGCGCGAGATGGCGACGGAGTTGGCGACCCACGTCGTCGATATCGACATCTATCACACCACTCGGGACAGCGCGGCGTACAACGGCGGGCTCTTCTGGCATACCTATCACTACGGCGACGCGGACACAGCGACGCACCGGACGTTTCCCGCTGCCGGTCGCGGTGAGACGCATGGCGGTGGCCCGTCGGCCGATCACAACTACACCTCGGGCCTGATGCTGACGTACTTCCTGACGGGGTCCGAAGCTGCCAGGCAGGAGGTGATCAACCTGGGCCAGTACGTCATCAATCTGGATGACGGCCGCACGACGCCGTTCGCCTGGCTGGACCGGGGCGATACCGGGCGCACGATCGTCTCCGCCCCGGGTTACTACGGCCCAGGTCGAGGGCCGGCCAATTCCGTGAATGCGCTGATTGATGCGTTCCGCCTGAGCCACGAGCCGAGGTTTCTGGCCAAGGCGGAACAATTGATCCGTCGTGTCGTGCATCCGGCGGAAGACATCCGCCGCCACGAGCTGGACGATCCGGAGCGCCGGTGGTTCTACCTGATGTTTCTCCAGTCGCTCGGCAAATACCTGAATCTGAAAGCCGAACTGGGCCAACTCGACGCGGCGTACGCATACGGCCGCGATGCCCTCCTGCACTATGCGCGGTGGATGGCCGCACACGAATATCCGTACCTCGACAAGCCGGAGAAGCTGGAGTTTCCGACAGAAACGTGGGCCGCGCAGGACATCCGGAAAAGCGACGTGTTCTATTACGCCGCCCTGCATGCGACCGGAGCCGAGCGATCGACGTTTGACGAGCGCGGTGCGTTCTTTCACCGAAACTCCATCGAGTCTCTCGCGCAGATGCCGACGCGCGCGCTGGCCAGGCCCGTTGTCGTGTTGCTGACGTCCGGGTTTCTGCATGCGTGGCGACAGGGCCATCGCGAAGCCTCGGAACCCAGCGCCGCCGTACAGGTGAACCACGGGCCGCCAGGCGTGTTCGTCAGCCAGCGTGCCCGGGCCGTCAAGAGGGCGAAGCTGCTGATGGTCGCGGGCGTCGGGGTCGTTGCGTTAGCGACGATCTGGCTGCTTCTGTAAGCGGCCAGCCGGACATCGGGCGTTTTGAGTTGAAGGCGGACATCAGCCGCACTAACATCCACGGGGCTTCATGACATTGTCAACGACCCACGGCGCCGCGCTAGCCCGATTCGAAGCGTTACTCAGAATCGTCTGCTGTCCCTACACGAAAAAGCCGCTGACGCTTGTTGACGCAGACCAGTTGTCTGCGCGGCTGCCGCCTGATCAACGCGTCCGCGTCCAGGCGGACACCATCGGAGCATTTGTCTCCGAGGCCGCCGGCCTGGCATTCCCCATCGTCGGCCGGATCGCTGATTTTCTGGAGCAGGATGCTCTGCGACTTGCCGATGGCCCAGCGCCGCCAGCCCCGCACCGCGCCGACGACGCCGTCAAGCAGCACGTGAAGGCGTGGTACGACGAGTTCGGCTGGAAGCGGAATGAACAGGGACTCTACAACGATAGCGTGGTGTTTGCGGAATCAGGCCTGAAGGGCAATGGCCTGTACACGTTCCTGTCGCACCTCGTCTTGCTCGAGCGCCTGACCGGGGGAGAGTTCCTGCTGGATGCGGCGAGCGGCGCGATTGCGCATCCGGAATACCTGGCGTATTCGTGGTTCTACAAGCACCGGGTCTGTGTGGACATGTCGATGACGGCACTTCAGGAGGCCGACCGAAAACTCCGCGCGAATGATTTTTGTTGTCTGGCTGACATCTGCCATCTCCCGTTTCGGGAGGAGTCGTTCGATGCCGCGGTGTCGGGCTACACGATTCAGCACATTCCTGCCGAGCAGCAGGGGGATGCCGCTCGCGAACTGCATCGTGTCTTGCGTCGTGGGTCCAGTATGTTCGTGATTACCGGCCATCCTCGTGGAGCGGTCCACCGGGCTCTCATGCTCGGGATGCGTGCGCGTGGGAAGATGCGAAAGCTGTTGGGCAAGGTGCCGGTCCGCGCGGCGGAAGCCCCATCAAGTGCCACCAGTTCGCCAGGGGCCTTGTATTTTTTTGTGCCGCCTCTAAGTTGGTGGCACGAATTGGCGCGCGAGCTTGGCGCCACGTGCAGCATTCAGGGTCTGCGGTTGTTTGAGAAGTTCGAGTTCGACTGGCTATTCGGCGAGTCCAACGAGTCGGCCCGCGCCGTGCGGGCCTGGGAGCGCAAGCATCCGAAACTCACCGCCAGGCTTGGGCCCGCGGTTGTGGTCGAACTCAGGCGGGACGCACCCTCGAAGACCTGAGGGGCGACTCGCTCTCATACAGCGCTTCGCACACGCGGTCGATGGTGTCCATCCGTCGCGCGAACGACAGGTCAGTTTCGACGCGTGTGCGGGCGGCCGCCGCCCGTGCTTTGGCCGCGCCGGGATCTGCCAGCGACCGGGCGATGGCGTCAGCCAGCACAGCGGCGTCGCCAGGCTGAATCAATACGCCGTGAACCCCGTCGGTGAAGAGTTCTCCGGTGCCTCCCACGTCCGTCGCCACGAATGGCGTCTCGAGCGCCATGGCTTCCAGAACCACGTTCGGAGTCCCTTCATAATCGGAGGACTGGACGAACAGATCCAGGGCGTGATGAAACTCCGTGACATCGGATTGGCCCACCAGACGGCATCGCTCGCCGAGGCCGCGACGATCGATCAGGCTCTGAAGCTCGGCGCGCTTGCTGCCTTCGCCCGCGATGAGCAGCCGCAACGTCGCGGACGACGTGGCAAGCGAGGCAAACGCGTCGATCAGCAGGTCGAAGCGTTTCTGCGGCTCCAGCCGGCCGACCGAGCCAATCACGACGTCGCCGTCGGTCAATTGATATCGCGCGCGCGCGGCCGCTCGCATCGTCGGATCCCGGCGAAACCGCTGGGGGTCGATCCCGTTGAGAATCACCTGAATTCGATCGGGATCGGCGCCGGCCTTCACCAGTGTGCGCTTGAGTTCGCCCGACACGGTCACGACCTTCGGGAAACGCGCGAGCAGCCTCTTGTCGGCCGGGTAATAGATCCGCCGCTCTTTCCATCCGTGACCCGTATATCCGTGCGCGGTAGATAGGGGAATTACCGGCTCGACACGCGCCAGCCAGTAGGCCATGAGGTTCGTCTTGTAGTCGTGGCTGTGCACGATGTCGATGTGCTTCGCACGAACAATCTGTCGCAGCGCCTGCCACGCCCGCCGATCAATAGTCCGCCGTTCCCGGACTTCCACGTAGTCGATGCCCAGCTGCTTCGCCTGCTCGCCAATCGGGAAGACGTCGTCTCCCTCGTTGCAGATGTAGCACACCGTCATCAGAATGTTCGGGTTGACGCGTTGAGCGCCGGCCAGAATCGTTTTCTCCGGGCCACCGCCCGTGCCGGCGACGCTGCGCAATTCCAGAATGCGAATGGGCATGGCTATCCCGACGCGCGTTCGAGTGCCGGCGCCGTATCGCGCTGGCGATGATGCCGGGCTCGGCTAATGAGCGCGAGTGCCCGTGCCAGGTCGTACGTCAGAGCCACGGCGAACGCCCGCACCAGAAAGCCGGGGCCGAACCTTCGCGAACGAACGGCGATCCGCGCGGTTCGAAGGGCCGGCAGGCCGATCGCGACAATCGTCGCTGCCGCGACGACGGGCCATGAGGTGATCTCGAGCAGCACCCCGGCCAGGCTGGCGGCGATCGCCACCAGGGCCGCCAGTTCCAGGATCGGGGTGACGATGCTGGGCAGGTCTCGCAGTGACAGAGGGCCCCGCAGGGACACACGTATGTTGTCGCGGCCACGCCAGCGCTCACCGCGAAACAGGGCCCGAAGGGTGGGAGGATCGCCCAGGTGCACGTTGACGAGATGCTCGTCGCCGACGATGCGCCAACCGGCGCCGAGAAGGCGACGGCAGAGGTCAACGTCTTCACAGGCTTCCAGGGTGGCGTCAAATCCCCCGACCTGTTCAAAGGCCGTCCGACGGACCACCATGTTGCCGGCGCCGAGCCACCCCACGTCCGACCGGCCCAGCGTCCGGCCCCGCAGGTGGCCGTACATCTGTTGAACCCAGGTGCCGTCACTCGGCGGCAGGCACGCCGCGCCTGCCGCTCCGACACCGGGATCCTCCATGTCGGCCGCGGCCGCGGTGAGCCAGCCAGGGCCGAGTTCGTGATCCGCATCGACAAACGCCAGGAGCGCACCGGACGCCTTGGCGGCGCCCATGTTGCGCAGCTCCGAGACGCGCTTATCGGGCACATCCAGAACCACGGCGCCGAAGCGACGCGCCACATCGGGTGAGTCGTCGGTCGACCCGTTGTCCACCACCACTGTCTCGACCGGACCCGTCGCCGATCCTCGAGGCAGGGAGTGGAGGCACCGAGCCAGCCGCCGGGCGTCGTTCTTGACCGGAATGACGAAGCTCGTTTCCATCAGGCGGCTTTCAACTTGACGACTCCGGGCTCCAATTCCTTCAGGCGATCCATCGTCACCAGCCTCAGCGCGCCCGTCAGGGCGAACATGTGCCAGGCCATCTCGTTGTACTGGTGTGACAGGAACGAACCCGTGACGGCATACACCACCAACGTGCTGATTAATGCGTTCGCGTAAATCCACAGGTCGTGAAGGTCCTGCCGCTTCCTTGTCAGGCGATGTACACGCCAGCATGACCAGAACGCCGCGCCAATATTCAGCGCAAACAGGACAAGACCGGGGTAGCCCAGATCGCCCAACACGCCGAACCAGATGCTGTGCGCCGCACGTTCCTGGCCCTCGTAGGCTGTGTCCTTGTTGTAGGTCGCGAATGTCTGGTTGAACGCAGAGAACCCGACGCCGGTCAAAGGTTTGGCGTTGGCCATGTCGATCGCCACGCCCCAGAAATGGAGGCGGCCCTCTGACGACTCATCGCGTTGCTGACCCTCCTCAACGGTAATCGTATCCATACGCGCCCAGAACTCCGCCGGCATCAACGCCCAGATACCAGCCGCAAGAACGGCTGCGACGATGCCGAAGCGCACGCGCCTTTCCGAGCGCAGAATGCCAACCACCAGAAGCGAGCCGGCGCCGAGGAAACCGCCACGGGAATACGTCGAAATGCCGCGTAACAACACACCCACAGCCACAAAACGGTGCATGTTGCGCTCCCAAATGCGTCCCGACGTCCGCGCCAACGCGCCGATGAGAGGCAAGAGCATCATCATGCCGAGGGCGACGCCGTTGTTGTCGCCCAGGAAGGCATTGGGATTGGCATTCGGTTGCCCGGGCGCTCGAAACAGGTTGGCCCAGCCCTGCTTGGCTGTCTCGAATCCCAACGACAGGACGATGACCAGCAGCAAGAACCTGAATTTATGGCGGTTGTCCGTCAGGACGACAATCAGGTACGAAATGAGGAGCACTTTCCAGAAGCCATCGAACTGGGACCAGGAACGACCCGGGACCTCCGAGGTAAAGCAGCCGATGAGGGCCTGGATGAAGAACAGGAAAATCAGGCTCGTCTGCCAGTTGAGCCTGAGCTTGGGCATTGAGAACACGGTGCGGAGAACGACGTAGGCGCCGATGATCAAGGAAAGCCGGAGAGACGCGATGAAGGGGTAGTACACCCACATCTCCGGCCTGAAGTACGCGTTCCACAGATAGAACAGCAGCCCGAAGAACGCGCTCTGCGCGGAAAATAAAATGCCCGCGATGATGATCAGGATGACGAAAATCATGCGCAGCATGGCAGGTCCTCAGGCCGCCTTGGCCGCGCCGGCAAGGTCTCGATACAACGCGTGGTAGGTCTCTACTGTCCGGTCGAGACTGAACGTGTCGAGGACGCGCGCGCGGCCCGATGAGCCGAGCGTCCGGGCGAACGCGCCATCGTTCAGGATGCGCAGAAGCGCCTCTGCCCCAGCGCGGCTGTCGCCTCGCGGAAAAAGCAGGCCGTCGGCACCATCCCGCACCAATTCCGGGTTCCCGCCTACAGCGGTAACCAGCACCGGCAATCCGGCGCCCATCGCCTCGAGCAGGGTAATCGACGCCGCCTCGCTGACGGACGTCAGGGCAAAGACATCGGAGGCGCGCAGGAGATCCGCGACATCGCGACGCACGCCCAATAGCCGGACACGCGCGCCAATGCCGAGTTCATGTACCTGCGCCTCGATCGCGCTCCGCAATTCGCCATCGCCGGCGAGCACGAGATCCACGTCAGGCACCTGTCCGGCCACCTGCGCGAACGCGGCAATCAGCGTGCGGTGATCCTTCACCGGGTGAAACCGCGCGACACAAATCACGTACCGACGCCCGGGATCCAGGCCGAGCCGGGTTTTGAGGGCGCCACGATCCGCCACCGGCTCGTACTTCGGTGCATCGATCCCGTTCGGAATGACGTGAATCCGGTCCGCGCGAAAGCCGTCTTTCTCCGTCAGGGCGCGCGCGCTGAACTCACACACGGCATTCACGTCGTCGGCCATCCGGTCCAGCACCAGATGGTTGATCCAGCGCCGCTTTGCGGAGACCACATCCGGGTAGTGCCGGCCGTGTTCGGTGAAGATCACGCGCGGCTGTACGCCGGAGAGCCTGGCCGCGATGGCGCTGTAGAAGAACGGCGTGTACTGGTGCGCATGCACGATCTGGATCCGGCGAGCGCGAAAGTCCGCGCCCATCCGCCGGGAGACCGAGATATCGAGTCCAGGCTTGCGGCCGTAGGCAATGACCGGCACACCATCGGCCAGGAGGCGCTCGCCTAGCGGCCCGACTTTTTCGGTGCAGAACACCACCGGCGAGATTCGTGAGCCCAGCCGGCGGATGGTCTCGTCCACCAGCACCTCGGCGCCCGCGACCTGCATGACGTGCAGGACGAAGCCCACCCGAATGGGGTCCATCATTTCGCGACCCGCGCCTCGTGGCCGCTCAGGGCTGCGATCGCCGTTTCAGCCGCGGCGCGCCAGGAGTGCTCGCGCATGACCCACTCGCGCATCGCGCGCGATCGGGCTGGACGGCCGTCAGCGTCGTTCCAGGCCTTGATCAACGCCTGGGCGAATTCGCCGGCATCCGTCGCTGAGACGACCGGCGGCGTGCCGCGTAGTCCCAATGTGGCCAGCGGCGTACACACGACGGGCAAGCCCATGGCGGCCGCTTCCAGCAGCTTGTTCTTGATGCCCGCGCCAGACACAAGCGGTAGTACCGCTAGAGAGTGGCGTCGCGCTGACGCGCGCAGGTCGCGCAGGTTGGCCTCGAGCGAGATGCCTGGGGCGGCCGCCAACGCCTTCACGGCGTCCGTGGGCTGGAAACCAATAATCGTGAATCGCGCGTCAGGCGCGGCCTCGCGCACTTTTGGCCACACCCGTCGGCAAAACCATTCCAGCGCCTGAATGTTCGGGCCGAAATCCAGCCGCCCCCAGAAGACGGCCGTCTTTGGTTCGACGGCTTCTGGACCCGGCTTGAAGAAATCCGCGTCCACGCCGTTCGGCAGGACGTCCACATCGCGGACGCCGGCGATACGCTGCATGGCCCGCCGATCGCGCTCGGTCACGACCCAGACACGATCCATGACGTGGTGATGAGCCCGTTCGTACAGGCCCTTCATCGCAGCGCCCTTCAAGTTGTCCACGAAGTGCCCGCTCCGGAATTGCAGCATCGACAGGTGGTGGAGCACCCACTCGTCGGCGGCGTACCAGACGCGGATCGTGTTCTCGAGAGCCGGGAAAAATGGCAGGGCGTCGAGGCCGCCGACGATGACGGCGTCGGGCTTGATTCGGCGGGCGGCGGCGCGAAGCGACCGCACCCAGTCGTCCTCCACGCCCCAGAACGATCGAAACTTATGCTGAAGACGGGTACCCGGCAAGGGGTCGGCATCTGCAGTCGTATCGATGGGCGCGGTGAGGCGCACGTACTCGCGAATCGCCGCACCGGCCACGGCCGGGGGTTCCGGCGGCACGACGGTTGCCAGCGAGATGTCATGTCCCAGCTCGCCGCACGCCTTCATCATGTGAAAGGTGTGAACGTCGTGGCCGCTCGAACGTGGCCAGGCGAGCGAGTGCTTCACAAAAAGAAGACGCATCAGGATTCCTGTCGCGCTGGTTTCGGCGACGATCCCTGCGCCCTATGGAGCAGATTGAACCCCGCACGGAAAAGTCCGGCCAACGATCGACGTCGGTTCTGGTAGGGCCCGCTCACGCCGGCAAGCCCGTCGCAGATTCCGTCGATCACCGCCGTGGCGCTCGCATGATTCCCGGCCTCAGACTCGGCTGCGTACCAGTAGTACATGTAGCGGAAGTAGGCCAGCTTGCCGGCGAACCGACCCCGGCCGTGGATCGTGGCGCCCCGGTGCTTCTTGAGCAGGTACCACAGGTTTCGCGCGTCAAAGTACCGGATCGACTTCTTGCCGGTGGTCTTCGACGTCGCCGATCCCTTGTGCCAGATCAACGCGTGGTCGATCACGCCCAACTTTCCGCCGGCGCCAAGGACGCGAAGGCAGAGGTCGGCTTCGTCGTGGTACATGAAGATCCGCTCGTCGAACATGCCGATCGTCCTGAGCATGTCCGCCCGAATCATCAGACAGCACCCGTTGACGATGTCGACGTCGGTTGCGCGCGGGGGTTCGCTGTTGGCGAGCGGAACGGCCTTGCGCGTGAAAAAGCCGCGCGAATCGGGCGAATTGAACACGCACCCGTCCGTCATCACCACGTCGGGATCATCCATGAACCGGATCACCGGCCCCAGGACGGCGAACCCGGGGTTCGCGGCGGCCGCGGCCTGCATGCGATCGAACAGCCGCGGATCGACAGTCGTGTCGTTGTTCAACAGCATGACCCACGTGTCGCCGGTTTTCAGGGCGGCCTCGATGCCGGCGTTGTTGCCGCCAACCGGCCCGTTGTTCACCGGCACGCGCAGAACCTCGCACCAGGGAAACTCGCGCGCGACGGCTTCAGCGGTGCCGTCGGTGGATCCGTTGTCGACCAGCACAGGCCGCACGCCCGGACGGAGGGCCGCGGGCAGGCTCGCCAGGCACCTGCGGGTGTCCGCAAGGCCGTTGTAGCTCAGCACGACAACGAAAATGGTCTCGTCAGTCATCACGGTGTGGTTCAGGTGCGCGTGCCCACGGCATCCAGCGATCGCTGCGCCGCCTGCTCGCCGCTGATGAAGGATTCATCGGTCCAGAGGTAGCCCCACTCGCCATAACGGCCGCAGCACTGAATGCCGAGTTCGTCGAGGTAATCCTTGACCGTCGCCAGCGCGGCTGCACGATCGAGATCGAAGATCACATTTGCGTACCGAACCATGATCGCCGACGAGGTCACGATCTGGTCGTCCGGCTTGATGAGCCCACAGCGCCTCAGGTCGGCGACGACCTTCGGGATCCAGTCGTCAGCCGATCCGGCCAGCGGTTTGTATTTGTCGGAAAAGTAGACTTCCGCCTGAATGCTCCCCATGCCTGCGGGCGCGTTGTTCGGCGCGAACATGTGCGGAAAGCTCAGCCGGCTGAAGCAAAAGTCGTCGTCGTAAAAATACGTCCAATGCCAGTCGGAGATGTCGGGCCGGGCCAGGCCGACGTTGACCACGACGCATTGCGAGCAGGCGAGCGTTGCGGCCGCTTGTCGAACGCGTTCCGGTGCATCGTCGATCGTCGGCACCAACTCGGGCAGGGGCACTGACGAGATGAGCCGGCCAAATGGAACCACGGCGCCATTCCCGAAGTGCAGCTGGCGGGCCTTGGGATCGAGCCGCACGAGCTTGTGGCCGAGCCGGAGATCCATTTCGGCCAGCATGGGCTTCAGGTACGAGAAGAATCCCCCGTGGCGCGGGTAACGAAACTCTGAGATGTAGTGCACGTCAGGCGTGGCCGCGGTCAGGGCGCCCGTCAGGACCTCGGTCATCGAGGGCTGATACAGCCGGGGACCCAGCCAGTCCAGGCTCATGTTGCGAGCCTCGACGGTGTGGTATTTCCGTCCGTATTGCATCGGGAAGTTTTCCGCAAACGTGCGGCCGTAGCTCGCCACGAGCCACTCTTCATAGTTCGCGGGTTTGACGCCCTGCGCCCGCGACGCGAACATGTCTTCGATGACCTTCACAACCAGGTCGGTGGGCAAGCCAAACAAGTTGCACTGCGCCGGGTGCTTCACCCAATGGCCGTGCCAGTAGTTGTTCACCTGGGCCGTGAAGCTGACGTAATCGCCTTTGACGTTCTCCGCCAGCAGCGCCTTGATTCGCTCGTCCTTGGTGAACGAGATGTGAGGCCCTTCATCGAACACGAAGCCGTGTTCGTCCGCATGGGACGAGGTGTGGCCGCCGGGCTCCCGGTTCATGTCATACGCGACATGGGGAGCGTTCTGCTGGCGAAGCCGGTACGAGGCGCCCAGGGCCGCCATGCCCGAGCCCAGCACTACAGTGTCCGTCACGGTCTGCCCTCCAGGGCCGGAGCCGGCTGGTTCCGCCACCACGTGATCGTATCGGTCAGTCCACGATCGAGGTCATACGAGGGCGCCCAGCCGAGGGTTGTCCTCAGGCGCGTCGTATCCGCGACGACGAGCGGCGTGTCGGTGGCCGCGGCCGGGATCGCACCAAGCTGAATCAGGTCCGGCCGGCCCATTAGTTCTCCGATGCGCATCACGATGTCCTTGAGCGCGACGGCCTGCCCGGACGCAATGTTGATCGGCCCCGTCACGTTGCTCTCGAGCAATCGCACGAATGCGTCCGCCACGTCCCGCGCGTGCAGGTAATCCCGAACCTGACGGCCGTGCGACGTGCGCGCCGGCTGGCCGGCCAGAATCGATCGGATGACGGACGAAACCAGGCGATCGGGGTGTTCGTGCGGCCCGTAGAGAAAAAAGATGCGGCCCCAGGCACTGTCGGCCATCATGGCCGATGTCAGCAGCTGCAGGGCGTGTTTGCAGGTGCCGTAGGCCGTGTGCGGCGTGCAGGGCGTGGTCGCCTCGGCACACACGCCGGCGCTCCAGTCATACTCGAGGCACGATCCCGCCGTGATGACGCGCGCGCCGCCGGCGTCCCGGAAGGCGGTGACCAGCTCCAGGCTTGCACGCACCCAGTCGAAGTTCTCCGGCGCCGACGCCCACTTGCCAGGGGCGATGTACCAGGCCAGGTGCAGCAGATGGCTCGCGCGGCTCTCGTCGACCGTTCGCCGGACGGCCGCCGGATCGAGCAGGTTGACCTGACGCCAGTGGACGCCCGGAATGTCGACGGGCGCGCTCCGCGAGTGGAGCGCCCGCACGTCCCAGCCGCGCCGGACGAGCTCCGGCAGAACCATGCGGCCCACACAGCCAGTTGCCCCGGTGACCAGCACGCGTTTCACAGGAGCGCCCATTCCTGGTCTTTGCCGGACACGACGCCCGGCATCAGCGGCCACTCGATGCCGATGGCCGGGTCGTTCCAGCGCAGGCCCCGTTCGGACTCCGGGTGATACGCCATCGTGACCGGGTAGATCACCTCGCTGCCATCCTCCAGCGTCAGATAGCCGTGCGCGCACTCTTCGGGCACGTAGAACATGCGCCGGCTTTCGGGCGTCAGTTCGGCGCCGAACCACCGGCGGAAGGTGGGAGAGGCGGGTCGCATGTCGACGATGACGTCGAACACGCGTCCGCGAACGCAACTGACCAGCTTGATTTCGCCGTGCGGCGCGGTCTGGTAGTGGAGGCCGCGCAAGGTGCCTTTCCGTACATTAAAGGATGCATTGCTCTGGACGAAATCCGCGCGCAGCCCGTGCGCGGCGAACGTGTCGCGGCACCACAGGCGCGCAAACGAGCCGCGTTCGTCCGAACGCGCCTCCGGTTCCACCAGCCACGCGCCGGTGATGGGTGTCGGGACGAATCGCATGACTTAGGCCCCGGCGGTCCGTCCGCCGCCGGACTCTCCGGATTCGAGAAAGTGCCGATACCAGGGAATCGTCTGCGCCAGGCCCTGATCGAGCGAGTGGCGCGCCGTCCAGCCCAGCCGCTGCTTTGCCCGGGTTGAGTCGAGATACTGATCGAGAATCTCCGAACGAACCTGGTCGAGAATCACCGGCTCCAGGTCCTCGCGCCCCATCGCGCGTTGAATGGCGCGCGTAATTTCGATCACCGACACCCGCGACTCGGGACTGAAGTTGAACGCCTCGCCCTTGACGCCGGCATCCGTGCCGCGTTCCGCGAGCGCGAGATACGCGTCCACGACGTCTTCCACGAAGATGTAGTCGCGCGTAAACAGGCCATTGCTCCGGATGACCGGGCGCTCTCCGCGCCACAGGCTGCGAACGGTGCCGGGCACGATGCGGCTCCAGTTGAGGTCGCCGCCACCGTAGATGTTGCCGCACCGTGCCACGGTGACCGGCAGATCGTAGGTATGCGCGTAAGACAGGGCGATGAGGTCCGTGCAGCTCTTGCTCACGTCGTACGGGTGCCGCCCGTTCGCGGGCATGTCTTCCGTGTACGGGAGCGACGGACCGTCACCGTAGGCCTTGTCGCTGCTCGCGACCACCACGCGCGTGACGAGCGAGCGGTGCACGCGGCAGGCTTCGAGCAGGTTATAGGAGCCGCGGACGTTCGCTTCGAACGTCGGCAGGGGATTTCTCAACGCCGTTGAGACGATGGGCTGCGCGCCCAGATGAAAAACGGTGTCGATCTCGTGTTCGTTGATGGCACGTTCGAGGCCGTCATAGTCCTCGAGGCGCCCGTTGACCACGTTCGTGCGGAGGATGTCACCGCTGCGGACGAGTTCGGTTTGCGGGTCCCAGTCGCGGACGAGGACGACCACATGGGCGCCGCGGTCGAGCAGGCGCTTGACGAGCCACGAGCCGACAATGCCGGTGGCGCCGGTGACGAACACTTTTCGGGCGGTCCAATTCATCGTTATTTCCAACACTTCCAGGGGGCGTTACCCGCCGCCCACAGATCTTCCAGCAACTTCCGCTCGCGCAGCGTGTCCATGGGCTGCCAGAAGCCCGTATGGCGGTACGCCATCAATTGTCCGTCCGAAGCCAGGCGTTCCATCGGCTCGCGTTCCCAGAGCGTGGGGTCGCCGTCGATGTAGGGCAGCACCTTCCGATCGAGCACGAAGAAGCCGCCGTTGATCCAGCCCTCGCCGGTCTGGGGCTTCTCGGTGAACTCGGCGACGCGGTCGCCGTCGAAGACGATGCCGCCGAAACGCGCGGGCGGCCGGACGGTGGTGACCGTTGCGAGTTTGCCGTGATTCTGGTGGAACTTCAGCAGTCCGCGAATGTCCACGTCGGCCACGCCGTCGCCGTACGTCAGCATGAACGTCTCGTCTTCGCCCAGCCATTTTTCGAGGCGCTTCACGCGCCCGCCTGTCTGCGTGTTGACGCCCGTGTCGACGAGGTGGACTTTCCAGCGCGGCTGGCGGCCCTCGTGGATCGTGCTGCCACCAGTCGCGAGATCGACGGTCAGGTGATTGTTCAGCGCGTAGAAATTGAGGAAGTACTCCTTGATGACCTCTCCACGATAGCCCAGCGCGATGATGAACTCATCGACGCCGTAGCACGAGAAGATGTTCATGATGTGCCAGAGGATCGGCTTGCCGCCGATCTCGACCATCGGCTTGGGGCGGAGCGTTGTCTCTTCAGACAGTCGCGAGCCCAAACCGCCCGCGAGAATTATGGCCTTCATCGTCCCACCTCGGAATCGGCGACCTTGGGCGTCTTGGGTAATTCGGGCCGGCTGAACCCTTGTTTGGCGGCCTGCAGCGCGAAGCGCGAGAATCGCAGGAGCTGGAGTTCATGAAAGAACCGCTTCCCCGGGTCGCGTGTGAAGAGTGAACGTCCGTAACCCATTACGTGCCCCACGGCCGATGAAAACATGAATCTGGGGACGCCGAGAAGCCACGGCACCTCAGGAAACATTCCGCCCATGTGTGCATAGAAGTTGGCGCTGACCTTCCAGATGTGCCGCCGCTGGTAAGTCTTGGTGGCGCGGGCGGACGGAATCACGTGGCGCACTCGGGCGGCCGGCGTGTAGACGATTTTCATGCCCGCTCTCAGGGCCCGTTCGAACAGGTCGACGTCTTCGCCGACCCCGCCGGCCGTCCCGATCAACCCGTACTCGGTGTTGAAGCTGCCCAGTTCGATATGCGCCGTGCGTGTGCCCGCAAAGTTCAAACCGAAGAACGGCTTGTCCTTGTTTTCGACCACGAACGGTGCGTTTCCATAATCAAGCACCGCGAAGTTGCCCATCAACCTGGGCGAATACCAGGCTGGCGGCGCGGCAGGCCATTCGGGCTCTGAGGGACCGAACACCCACGAGGCGCCGTAGTCCCGGTAGGCTGCCCACAGACCGGCCAGCCAGTTTGGGTCGACCAGCACGTCGTCGTCTGTCCACACCAGAAGTTCGCCGTGGGCGTCCGCAATCGCGCGGTTGCGTGCGAATGAAAGCCCGGCGCGAGTCTCATGCAGCACTCTGATTGGCAGCCGACTCTGAAATGCCGCGCAGACATCATCGGTGGCGTCGGTACAGTTGTTGTTGACGAGGAGCAGTTCCCAGGTCACGCCGTCGGGCACCCGAAGGCGGCTCATGTACTCGAGCGTTTGCCTGAGCGACTCGCAGCGATTCCAGGTGCAGATGGCGACGGTGATGTTCACGGCAGCCGGATTCATGCCCGTGCCTCCGCAGCCAGCGTCTGTCCTTGAGCAGCTGTGGCTTCGACGAGGTTGGTGACGCCCGAGACCCAGGCCTCGTGAGAATACCGCCGCGACCGGATGCGCGCGGCCCGGGACATCTGGTTGAGCAGCGCCGGGTCCGACGTCAGACGACGGGTGAAATCACCGAGTTCGTCCAGGGTTCGCCAGACGAATCCGCTGACGCCATGCTCGACAATTTCCGGCTGGCCGCCACCGTCGAACACCAGGGGCACGCACCCTGCGCTCATGGCCTCGACCGTCGTCATGCCGAAGTGCTCGTAGTGGTCAGGCACTCGTTCAGTGTTGCAGAACCCCGCGCCATGCCAATAGATCGACGCGCGGCCGTAGAGTTCCGAGATCTCGTCGCGGGAAAGATTCGTCAGAACACCTGAGCTGCCGGTGCACGCCGCTTGAACGGCCTTCAGGTATGCGGCTTCTTCCGGGTCGTCTCCCACGCTGCCCGCGAAGGTCAGCGACCAGTCATTCACGCCCATCGTTCCGAACGCTCCGGCCATGTCGAGTTGGCTCTTCGTGTGGCCTTTGGTCGAGAAACGGCCGACGCTCAGGATCAAGGGCTCCTTCGGGATATTGACCGCCGTCATCGTGCACGGTGGGTATACGACTCCGGCTTTGACGCCCCACCGCGCTTCAATCCAGCGGCTGGTGAACGTCGAATTGCCGACGACCGAGGAATAGGTCGCCATCCGTTTGCGCCACTCCAGACGCGAATACCACGACGCCGCCCAGGCGCGAGGGCTGAACCCGGTGCGGCCCGCGCGGTGAATGGGAATCACGGTGGGAAACATGCAGATCAGGACGCCCCTTTTCGCATGGCAAAACGGAGGCACGCCGTGCCCGACCATGATGAACGCGTCGTAGGGGGAACTGAGCTCTTCCTGCCGGCGCCGCGCGTCGGCCAGTCTTTTCCACGGCATGCGAGATTCATGCGGCGCGGGACCGGGGGGCGCCACGAACCTCAGCTTCACTCCACCCAGGTTGGTGCCAGAGAACTTCGCGAGTTCAGCGACGGTCAGCGTCTTCCTGTGATGAACGATCTCCACGTCGTGCCTGCGCGACAGGGCATCCGCCAGGACTGCCACGGAAACTTCCGTGCCTCCCAATGTGCCGGTCGGTTCGCTACAGATTCCGATGCGCATCAGCTGCGCGCTCCGACGAGGTTGGTGTTCTTCGGGCCCGAGGATGCATCGGTGGATGCCGGAGGCTGCCTGCGGTCGGCGCGATGGAGGCCATCGCCGGCGGTCAGTTGCACTTCGAGATCGGCGACTCCACCGTATGTGCGCTGTTCCAGAACCGAGAAGAGCGCTGCAGGCTCGATGGTCCCGAGCACTTGCTGCGTCGGGTTGTGCACGACGTGACAGAGGACATGGTACTGCCCGCGCGTCAGATGGGCGCGGAACGAGTAGGTCAACTCGCGTGACTGACCGGCGCCGAGCCCCGCGATGCCCAGATCCGCGGCGGAAAAATTCGAGTCGTACACGAGAAGGCGGTCGGTCGATCGGAAGACCAGAAACCCGAATGTCAGGTCGGTGACATCGACGTCCGGCATCACCGTGACCGAGAGCGTCAAGTGATCGCCAGGGCGGCAACGCGTCACCGTTTCTCCGGACTCGTCAGTCAGCCGCGGGCTCGCCAGGCGCACCGTGTACGCCGCATCATGTTGATCGGCAAGACCCTGCACGTACCGGCCAAAGACCTCGGCGGGCGGACCCATCGCGACCGCCTCCTGTTTGAGGAACAGGACGCGGTCGCAGAGGGCGCCCACGGCCTGCAGATTGTGCGACACGAAGACGATGGCCGCACCCTGCTGCTTGAAGTGGTGCATGCGCTTGACGCACTTCTCCTGAAACGACATGTCACCGACGCTGAGCACCTCGTCGATGATGAGGGCCTCGAGGTCGAGGTGCGCGGCGATCGAGAACCCCAGCCGCGCGTTCATCCCGGATGAATAGCGTTTGACGGGCGTGTCGATGAAGTCGCTGACGCCGGCAAAGTCGATGATCTCGTCGAGCTTTCTGGCGATCTCCACGCGCTTCATGCCCATGATGGCGCCCTGGAGAAAAATGTTCTCGCGGCCCGTGAGGTCCGGGTGAAATCCCGCGGCGACTTCGATCAGCGCGCCCACACGTCCGCGGACCAGGCAGTGCCCGCGCGTCGGACGAAGAATCTTCGTCAGCAGTTTCAACGTCGTGGATTTGCCCGCGCCGTTCGGCCCGATGATGCCCAGAGCCTCGCCGGGCTTGACCTCGAACGACACGTCCTTGACGGCCCAGAACTCCTGCGCGCCCTCGAGTTCGTCGGCGTGCGATTTTCGAAACAGGCTCTTCGCCATCGCCGGCAGCAGATCGCGCAGGCTATCGTGCCGCTCGCCGCGGCGAAACTTCTTCCAGACGCTGTCGAAAACCACCGCCGGCTGCACTAGATGTTCTCCGCGAACTGGAACTCAGCCCGGTGAAAGATCAGCCAGCCGGCGCCGAGTACCGTCAGCGACAACGCGGTGATGATGGCGAAGGGTTCGGCCGCCGGCAGTTCCCCTCGCAGAAGGACGGCGCGGTAGGCATCGACAATCGGCGTCATCGGATTGAGCCGCAGCAGCGCGCCGGCCCAGCCCCCGACATCGCTCAGCGGATAGAGGACCGACGTCGCGAACATCCACCCGGTGATCACGACCTCGAACAGGTATTTCACGTCGCGATAAAAGAGATTGCCCATCGCGAGCAACAGCGCGACGCCGGCGGTGAACGCGACCTGCACCAGAACGACGACGGGCAGAAAGAGGATGGCCGGTGTGACGTGGACACCGTAGTAGATCATGAACACGCCGAGCAGGATGGCCCCCACAGCCGAATCCACGGCCGCGACGATGACCGACGAGAACGGGAAGATCTCACGCGGGAAATACACCTTCGTGACCAGGTTGGTGTTGGCGGTGAGAGAAATCGTGGAAAAGCGCAGGGCGCTGGCGAACAGGTTCCAGGCCAGCAGGCCGCTGAAGGCAAAGAGCGGATAGGGCATGCCGACGTCGATCGGCGCCACCCGCATGAAAACCACCGAAAAAATGATCGTGTTGACCAGGGGCATGAACACCGCCCAGCCAAACCCCATCACCGACTGCTTGTAGCGGAGGAGTAGGTCCCGCCGGACCATCTGGATCAGGAGTTCCCGATACTGGCCCTGTTCCTTGAGCATCTCGCGCACGTCGGCCGTCAGTCGTCTCAACACCACACAACCCCGCCAGCCCAAGTGCAAAGGGCTTGCCGAGTTACAGAATGGAACCCGTTGAAAACACAGGGTATTTCTTGTGAAATCCTCTGCAAATCGACCTATTGTCCGCCATAACCCCGACTTTTCACCAATCCGGCCCAGACACCCAGTGACGCCCCCGCAAGGCTTAGTAACACATCTGTAATGTCCGGATACCGGCCGACGACCCAACCCTGGGCGTATTCAACGGGACCCGAGATGGCCAGCGCTAGGGCGATCCCCCAGACCCACCTTCGCCAGACGCTCGCTTCGCTCGCGGCTACGGTGGGCGAGCCCGTCCAATAGCCCAGCGGGAAGTAGAGCAAGCCGATTTCGACGACGTGGCTGAGCGTTTCGAAGGTCGTGTGGGTGTAGTAGCCAAAGAACGGGAACCAGCCCATGGTCTGGAAGTGGTCCGACATCTGGAAAGGGCTGAGCATCTGGAGCGCGGCCGACACAATTGTCATTGCCACGAACACGCCGAGCCAGAGCCGCGGCCAGATGATGGTTGAGGCCGCAGCCCAGAACGCAGCCCCCAGCGCGACACCGGCGGCCGCAACGACCGCATCCCAGAGCCCTGGCGTCCGAGAGCCGATGAGCACCTGCGAGGCCTCGAGCCCGACCACCAGCACCACGCCGATCGCGGCGGCCTTCAGGCCCGCGCGCGCTTCGCCCAGGACGGACAGATAGCTGGCGAGCGTCATCGACAGGAAGGCGGACAGCATGACCGACGTGCCCTCGTCACGCAGGCCGTTGAACTGCCAGAGGTCCACTTGCAGGGCGCGGACTTTGGCGGCCACCGTGCTGACGTCCAGCGTGACGTCGAACGGCTGCCAGAACGCGATTGCCACGACCAGCAGCGCCATGGCGAATGGGCGCAGCTCCGGTACTCCGGCGAGCCCTTCGGCCTGAAGCCGCCGGAGGCCCGCAGCGAAGAGATTGCGGGATTGCCAGGCCAGCACAGCTCCGACGAACGCGCCCGTGGTGTTGGAGACGAGATCGCTCACCGAGGCCACCCGGTCGCTGGTGAAGAGTTGCAACGACTCAACGAGCAACGACAGCCCGAGGCCCAGCGCCGTCACCCCCATCGTCCGGGCAATGGCGCCGCGCCGGCCGGCCGCGGCCAGGACGCCGAGCGCGCCAAACGGCAGGAAGAGGAGCACATTCTGGACGACGTCCGGCACGGAGACCCGACGGCCGGTTTCCGGCGAGATCAGCGGATCGAGCGGCAGCGCATGCAGGCGTGCCAGTGCGACGTCATGCGTCGCGGAGAAGTTGAACGGAATCGTGCCCGCATACAACACGAACAGCGCGAAGAGCAGCCACAGGGCGCGGCTGACCGTGCCCGCCTTATCCACAGCCGCTTCAACAGTGTTCACGCGTCTTGCAGCCTTGTTCGCCGGAGCCGCGCCGTAGCCCCGCCGTAGCCTCGTCGAAGGCGGGCGCCCTAGCCCTTCACCGAGTCCAGAATCTTCCGCGCGTCGTCAGCGCCGGGGAACGTCGGCTGGAGTTGCAGCGCCTTCTGAAGCGACTGCCGTGCGTTGATCTTGTCCTTGTTCAGGGCGTACGCCGCGCCGAGGTGATAGTGATAGACCGGATTCATGGGATCGGCGGCCACGGCCTGTTTCAAGAACGAGACGGCCGATGGTCCGACACCCTTCTTGTAGTAGATCCAACCGAGGGTGTCGCTTACCTCGTGCGAATTCGGCAGGCCTGCCTTGGCGGTCTGCGCGAGTTGGAGAGCAGCGTCCAGATTCTCGTTCCGATCGACGTAGATCTGCGCCAGATTATTGGCAGCCGCGGCGTATTTGGGGTCGAGCGTCAGAACCCTCTCGTACTCTGTCTTGGCTTCGTCGAGTTTGCCCTGCATGTAAAGCAGCATGCCGACCATGGTGGGGTACGTCACGGACTTTGGTTGCAGCTTCGACAACGCCTGAAATTCGGCGACGGCTTCGGGGAGCTTGTTCTGCTGGACGTACAACGTCGCCAACAACTCATAGGCTTCCAGGTTATTCGCGTTCGCCGATAGGGCCTGTTTCAGGACTCGTTCGGCCGACGCCCGGTCCTCGAGCCCCAGATAGGTGCGCCCGGCGAGTACCTGCAGGCCATGATCGTTCGGATGCGCGGCGACGGCCGCCTCGATCCGCTTTCGGGCTGCCGGCGCATTCTTTTGCTGCAGATCGATGATGATCAGGCCCTGGATGGCGCTGACCTCCGCCGAGTTCTTCGCCAGTGCCCGTTCAAATGAAACGCGAGCCGACGCGAGGTCGCCCTTTATCAACTGCAGTCGTCCGAGCTCGGACTGCACGGCAGGGTCGTCTGGAAACGACTTCCGAAGGGTCTGAATCGGGGCTTCGGCGGCGTCGGGATGGCCACTGTTCAGGTGCGCCCTGGCCAGCAAGAAGTAGGACTCGGGCTGACTGGGATTGATCCGGATGGCCTCTTGCGCGAAACCGACGGCGTCGGCGTGCCGTCCGGTCATGATTGATAGGCGAGCCAATTCGACATTGGCTGACGCTAATCGGCCATTCGCCTTGAGCGCCTCCTTCTGTTCGGCTATTGCATCCTCATACTGAAGATCTCCCACGAGCAATTTCCCCAGAATATGGTGGGCTTGAGCCGACGAGGGGTTTGATGAGACGGCGAGCCGAATCGCAGCCATCGCCTCGTCGTGCTTGCCGTCGGCCTGGAGCACCTGGGCTTTCGCGATCAAAGCCTCAGTCTGACGAGGATCACGCTTCAGGATTTCCTCAACAAGGCGATACGTTGTCGCGCGGTCGCCCGTCATAAAGCCCAGGGCCGCGAGCCTCAGTTTGGCCGCCGTCGCCAACTCGACTTTCGGGCTCTGCGTAATTTCGTCCAGCAGGGTCTTTGCGTCAGCCGTGCGGTTCGTGAGCACGTAGTAGTCGACCAGGATGAAGCGGTCGTTGCTGTCGGGGTTCCTGGCGACGACTGCCTTGAGGGGCTGCTCGGCGTCAGCCGTCCGGCCGAGGCCGATGTACAGCAGCGCCAGCGTCTTGTTCGCCGTGTCGTTCGTCGGATCGATCGCGACCGCTTCCTTTATCACTCGTTCGGCCTCGACCATCCGTCCGGCCCCCCAATAGAACTGACCCAGGGCCAGCCGAAAGATTGCGGAATCTGGCTCAACGGCGATGGCCTTCTTGAAGGCCGCTTCCGCCGCGGGGAGGTCGCGCTTGGCGTACTGGAGCACCGCCACCTTGGCAGAGGCCATGCCATTTGACGGATCAGCACGCAGCGCCGCTTCCATGTCTTTCAGCGAATCGTCCAGCTTCTGAAGTCCGGCGTTGCCATTGCCTTTGAGAATCAACGCCTCGGCGTTCCTGGGATTCTTCTCGAGGACCTTGTCGGCCCTGCCAATCGCGTCGTCAAATCGGCCCGCGAGCAGGAGCATTTGGCCAGCTGTGATCTGGACCTGCGCATCATCAGGAAACAGGTCTGCGGCATAGACGTACTCCGGCAAGGCCTTAGCCGGCTGGTTGGTTTGGATGTAGGCGTCAGCGAGCTTCTTGCGGGCCATGCCGGATTGAGGGTCGGCCTGTCTTGCGGCCTGATACTCGACGATGGCCTCTTGCACCTTGCCCTGGGCGACGAATGAATCGCCTTGTTTCAAATGTTTGTCGCGCGATGCCTCCTTGCTCGCGCAACCGCTACCTACAAGCAGTGGAAGGGCAAGCAGGGATATGGCGACGATGCTAGGCCGAGACACGCTCAATACCCTCCGATCGCTTTAACCGCACGAGCTCCACCTGAAGTGTACGCCTCGGGCACCCTGCCGGTGGGCCTGAATATTATCGGGAAGTCGCCACCTCTTCGGCAGGCAGGCTGGCCAGAAACACAAAGGGCGCCAGGATGTAACTCCTGGCGCCCAAAGGCCTTACAGTACTCGAACGAACTACTTCTTGGCGTAACGACGACGGAGCATCGTCGCCATGCCGACGAGACCCGTGCCGAGCAGCACCATCGAGCCCGGTTCCGGAACCGCCGTGATGTCGGCCTGACCCGTCGAGGAGAACAGCGACGCGTTGTTGATGCCGATGTTGAACGTCGTCTTCGAGATCAACGCGTAGAGCGCCGAACCCGCGCCGACCGCGTTGATAACGGTCCCGCCGCCGCAGCTGGTCGTCAGGATGGTTACGCTCGCCGACGGAGTGCAGGCTCCCGAGCCGCCGAGGACGCCCGTCGGGAAGCCCACCGAGTTGTTCGACGAGTACCACACGCTGTAGCTCACCGAGTCACTCGACGTGCCCGTCTTGGTCGCCGTGCCAGAAGAGCTCATGACGAACTGCGGACCCGTTGGCAGCGTGTAGTCCGTAACGGTGTACCACACGTCCAGTGCCGTCGCGATTCCGGTACCCGGCGTGGTGCGGTAGATCTGGATGTTCGTGTTCGACGTCTCCGAGAACGCGGACGTATTGAAGAACGCGCCGCTTCCCGCCACCGTGTAGTCACCGACGGTCGTCGGGCCAAAGTTATTGCCCAAGACGTTAATGCATGAGCCGCCCTGGCAAATGTGGAACGAACCCACCGGTGCCGCATTCGCGCTCGCCGCACCAACCACGGCCATCGCCGCAGCCATCAAACTAACTCCTAGAAACTTCTTCATACTCATCCTCCGAGGCCCAAGGCCCCAACTAACTGGTTCCGTCCACCGCAGCCTGGACCTCATGTTCCTGCGGTACTCGCGACCCTCTACTTAGCAAAAACCTTGCCCTGTTTGCCTCGCGTCAATTTCGACTCGTAACCAGTTGAATCAGCAGCACTTAGTCGCTAATTACTATTTCGAATCTCTACTGAAGTCTGCTCCCAGTCAACCTTTAAGCTCGTTCTTTGCGTTCCCAGTGGATTGCCCAACTTGAAGGTCGAGAAATCTGCTGGGAGCGCGCAGTTCTTTTAGCAAGAAGGGTGCCTGGGGAGAATGCTTGAATTATCTGGCGTTTTGTGGCCGACCCAGCGATAAGTCGGCCCGTCGGTTGACTTAAGGCGCGGATGTTCCGGCAATGACTTACCGAGCCTAGGGAGCCGTTTGCCCAGTTCCCCTGCTCCCCAGTTCTACTTGATCTCCGCCAATGTCTTCCTGGCCTCGTCGACCCCTTCGAACGCCTGGTTCATCGACAGCGCCTTCTTGAGCGATGCCTTGGCCTTGTCGAAGTCCGCGAGCTGCCAATAGGCCATCCCCAGGTGGTAATGCACGGCGGGGTCGGACTGGTCGCGGCTGACGCTCAGTTCGAGGTGCCGCAGCGCCTGGCTGTACTGGCCCTTGCGGTAGTAGGCCCAGCCCATCGTGTCGTTCACGTGCGGCTCCTCAGGCAGGGTCTTCAGGGCTGTCTGGCCGAGCTGAATGGCCATATCCAGGTTCCGGTTCGACGCCACGTAGATCCAGGCCAGGTTATTGGCGGCCACCGCGGCATTGGCGTCCACGCCAAGCGTCTTCTCGTACTGCTTCTCGGCGGCTGCCGCGTCGCCCTTGGCCTCGAGCAGCATGCCCAACATCGTGTTCGTGGCCACCGACTGCGGATTGCGCTTCAGCAGTTCCGTGAACTGATCCTTGGCGTCGTCCAGGCGCTTCTGCTGGATGTAGAGCTGGCCCAGCGCGCCATAGGCCGCCAGCCGCGTCGGTTCTTTGTCAATGGCCTGGCGGAGCAGGGCCTCGGTCCGATCGAGGTTGCCCGCGGCGGCATGAGTACGCGCAGCAATCATGAGCAGGTCGGCCGACGCGGGCAGCCGCTTGAGCGCCGCCTCCACCCGATCGGCGGCGTCCTTCGGCCTCTTCTTGCTGAGATCAACCATGATCAGGCCCTGGAGCGCCTCGAGGTCCGAGGGCGCCGCCGTCGCGGCCCGTTCGTACAGAACGCGCGCGGCGTCCGGGCGGCCGGCAGCGAGCTCGTTCGCCGCCTTGAGATTGAGCACCGGCACGGTGTTCGGGAAATCCTTCTCGAGGATCGCCATCTCGGCCCTGGCCTTGTCCGGCTGATTCCGCAGCAGACTGGCGCGGACGATGATGGAACGCGCGACCGGGTTCTTGGGCTGGGCGGCCAGCACCTGCCGGGCATACGTTTCCGCCCGGTCGGGGTTGCCCGTTCGCAGATGAACCGACGCCAGGGCCATCGCGGCCGGCACCGATTGCGGCTGAATCCGCAGCACTTCCTCGTAAGACTTGACGGCGTCGTCCGGACGATCGCGTCCCATTTCGATTTCGCCCACGAGCAGTCCTGCTTCGCCGGCGGCGGCCCCGTTTGGCTCGGCGGCGATCAGGGCTTTCGCTTCGGTCATGGCCTGGTCCATTTTGCCGTCAGCCATCAGCAGTCGGATGTTGAAGATGCGCGCCGGCGCGTAGGTCGGCGTCTTTTCGAGGACCTTGGTCACAATCGTCGCGGCGAGACCGCGGTTGTTCTCGAAGGCGGCGAGGGCGGCCAGGCGCAGCGGCACCGGCCCTGTGAAGTCGGCTTTCTTGTTCAGCGGCTCCAGAATCGCCTTGGCGTCGGCCAGGCGATTCATCACGATGTAGTAATCGGCCAGCGCAAGCTGCGCTTCGTCCGTCTTGATGCCCTCGGTCACCTTCTTGAAGTACGGCTCGGCGTCCGCGCCGCGGCCGGTCGCCATGTAGAACGCTCCGAGCGCGCGATTGGTCCCGAGGTTCTGGTCATCGAGGGCGAGGGCGCCCTTGAGTTCGGTCTCGGCCTCGGCAAAGCGCTTGCCGGCCCAGAGGAAACTCGCGAGAGCCAGACGCGCGCTGATTGCCTTCGGCGCGGCTTCGACCGCTTGCCGGAACGTGGCTTCCGCTTCTTTCACCTGTCCGCGCGAAAACTGGATCGCGCCGATGTTGGCGTAGGCCTGCGCGCCGGCGGGGTTCAGCGCCAGCGCTTCCTGATACTGATTGAGGGCGCCGTCCAGATCCCGCAGGCCGGCCATGGCATTGCCCTGCAGGATGAGCGCATCGGTGTTCTTCGGATCGATCGCCAGCGCTTTGGCCGCTCGGCCCTTGGCGTCCTCAAACGCGCCCGCCATCAGCAGCAGGCCGCCCGCGTTCATCTGGGCATTGATGTCGTTCGGGAGCAGGTCTGCCGCGACCACGGATTGCCGCAGCGCGTTGGCGCGGTCGTTCTGGCGCACGTACGCTTCAGCCAGTTTGAGGCGGATGTCACCACGCTTGGGATCGGCCTGCGAGGCCAGGCGGTACTGGACGATCGCCTCCGGCACCATGTTCTTTTCGATGTAGTCATTGCCTTTCGCGAACAGCTGGTCGGCGCTGGGCTTTGAGCAGCCCATGGCGAGCACAGTCGCGATCAGTGCGGTGATGATGAGTGACTTCGTGTGCACGGCGATCTCCAATGACGGGGTGAGTCTGGTGATCCTGCCGACTGTGGCGGCGTCAGTCAGGCAGGAAGCTGTTGAGCGCCGGCAGGAGGCCCGCGACGAAAGCCAGGGCGGCCTTCTCGCCATCTTCTTCGGCGGCCTTTGACGTGCCGTTCACGGGCACGACAATACGCACGATGGCCGCGTCCGTGCGGTTCTTCCAGGCGGCGTCCCACATCAAATAGAGCTTGCTCATGTACTCGCTGCCGATGACACGGCCGCGACCTTGGTACCAGTACAGGACCAACTGCCGCTCGATGCCCTTCTGGATCAGGATTCGATTGAGCGACAGTGGCGGCCCGTTCGGGTTCCGCGGGTCCGGCATCGTGAGCAGCGATTGCGACACGGGTTCCCACCCGGCGCCCGGCAGGCAGTTCTGCGGCGAATGCATCGTGTCGCCCTGCCGCTGGCTCTTCCAGTAGCCCACGTACAAATCCGCGTAGTCCTTTTCGCCGCGCCGGTAGAGCCGCACCATGTAGTCGTCAAGGCCCAGGACCGCGAGAACCTTTTCCGTCAGCGGCGGGCGCACTGCGCCACGCCATTCGCCGATCTGCATCGGGAAGCCGGTGAACGAGGCCCGCAGCGGCGTCTCTTCCTGGCGCTCCGCGCGTGCAACGGCGATGGCGGCCGCGGCCAGGACGATCGAGACGATGGCGATTCGCAGACGCATGGCTCAGGCTCCGGCGTTGGCCGGCACGGCCGGCGGGGTCTGTTTCGGCGCGAACTTGACGATCAGTTTCTGAATGGTCAGGAGCATCGCAAACGCGAGGATGAACACGATCCATCCGGAGAACTCGTGGAAGAATCCCTGCGCCGCTTCGGGTCCCACCCACTCCGCGGCCATGCCCGTCGCGGCAACGCGCGCGCCATTCGCGACAATCGCCACGGGAATCGTGGACGCGACAATCAGCAGCCGTACCCACACGCGCGGATCCATGAAGTACCCGTACGCAATGCCCAGGGTGATGAGCGACACGAGCGATCGGATGCCGCTGCACGCTTCGGCGACTTCCAGCGAGGTGCTCGGCAGCACGAGCACGTTCCCTTCGCGCAGCACGGGGATGCCGGCCAGGCTGATGGCCCATTCACCGAGCTTCGAGGCCAGCAACTGCAGCGGGAACGCGATCTGATTGAAGATGATCGCCGGAATGGGAATCATCAGCACCAGAAACGCCAGCGGGAAAAATAGAATTTTCAGGTGCTGCCAGCCGTAGAGGAACAGCACGATGCCCGCCACGACCGGCAGGAGCGCCGCCCGGCTGAGGAAGAGCTCCGAGCCCCAGAGGCCGGCCATCAAGGTCAGGAGCCCGCCGGCCAGAAAGACCAACCCCAGCCATGACGGACGAATCGGGGCGGCCGCCAGGCGTTCCCGCCGCTCCCAGACGAAGTAGAGGGCGATGGGGATGATCAGGAAGCCGTGCGAGTAGTTCCCGTCAACAATCCAGGCATCGACGAGCCGCCCGAAGACCCGCCAAAAGACGAGGGCCAAACCGAGCAGGATTACAAAAATGCCTGTCAGTTGTTTGGCGGTCACGGTCCCCAGGAGCTTTTGCACTAGTAACCCTTATCGGACTTTAGCGGATCCGCGCCGCGAGGGCCTTGACGTCCGGCCGGTCGGCTGCCTTGGGATCGATCTTCAGGGCACTGTCCAACAGGGCTCTGGCTTTGGGGAGGTTATTGGCCGCGGCGTGAATCGTGGCGGCATGCACCAGGACGTCGATCTCGCGCGGCGCATATTGCACCGCGCGGTCGGTCAGCGGCAGGGCCGCCGCGGTGTCTCCGAGCTTGAAATGCACCCAGGCCAGCGTGTCCGCCACGACCGGGGCCGACCCTGAAAGACGATAGGCACGCTCAGCCATCGGCAAGGCCTCTTTCGCCGCGCCCATGCGATCCGCCAGCAGATAGGCCAGGTTATTGAGCGCCACCGCGTTGTCCGGCTCGGCCGCCACTACCGGCCGATAGTGCAGAACGGCGGCGTCCAGGTCCCCGCTCCCTTCGGCAGATTGCGCGAGCATCAAGTGCACCAGCGTGAACCTGGGCTCAATCGTCGTGGCGCGCGCAAGCAGCGCGTAGACTTCGCTGTCCGGCTTTTCGTCGAGCCGGGCCACGACCGATCGGAGATACAGCTTGAGCGCCTCGACCTTCAGATTTGACCGTGACAGCACCGCGAGCCGCCGCGCGGAGTACAAGGTCGGCATGTCGGTGCTTTCGTCGATGCCCTTGTCGGTGGCAGCCTGCGAGAGCGGCCGACCGAACGGGGCGCAGAGCGGGTCGCCGATCACAACCTCCTGCCAGCTCAAATACGGCATCGCCAGGTAGAACGACTCGGCGAGATTGAAACCTGACAGATAGGCCGGAAAGAGAATCTGAGGCCGGACGATGGCGTCGAGGAAGGGCTCGGCGACATTGGCGGAGACACCGGTGATGCCCTCGCGGACGAGATCGGCGGCCAGCGATTGACCGCCTGTGGCGCTGCCTGCAATTGCCGGCTGCCACCCGGCGGGAGGCTCCCGGAACGTCCGGCCGTCGGTGCTGACAAACAGGCCGCCGATCGCCCCATTCGCGAAGGCGAGGCCCATCTGCCGCCGTTGATTGGCCGGATCGTTGGAACCCCAGGAAAAATAGCCCAATACCGGACCGTTGCCGGATGCCAGGGCGCGCGTCGATTCGAGCTGCACGGCGGCGGTCGGGGCCTGCATCGCGATCCGCGACGCCGCTTCGCCCAACCAGGCATCGCCACCCCGATCGACACCGGTGGCCTTCTGATCGAGCACGATTTCGCCCGCCTGGGCCGGCGCGGCTCCTCGATCGATCAACTTGATGACGTCGTCTACGGTGAAGCCGTCCAGTCGAGTGACCAGATAGAGGTCCGATGTCTGGCGCGAGAACCGTTGGGCGTCTTTTGTATTTTTCTCGCCCAGAAAATACGGATTGTCGATTCGGCCGATGAGCGGAACGACCTCGCCAACCACCGGCCGCTGCAACAACGACAACTGGGCGTCGTCTCGCGTCAGGGCGGTGACGAAGTAGCGGTCGGCCTGGCGGGCGAACCGGGTTCCATCGAGCGCCTCCGAGTCGGACCTGTTCGGGCTCTCGAGCCGGCTGACAATCGAAACCGGCGCCTGCACCAATTGGCGATAGAGCAGCGTCAGTTCCGAATCGACGCTTGCGCCGGTGCCTGACAAGCCAGACGTCCCGTCAATGCGGAGCGGGATGCCCTTGGTCAAGACAATGTAGAGCACCTGATCCTGCAGGCGATTGCGGATCAGCCAGTTGCCGATGGGCTCTTCGATCGTCCGGACGTAGCCGAGGCGGGTGATGTTGTCGGTGTCGACGGTTTTCAGGCGGACGACATTGCGATCGGGCACATGCCGGACGTCGACGTAGTGTTGGGCGATTTGCGTGGAGGCGGGGCTGTCGCTATTGACGACGAGGAGGATGTTGTCGGCGGTTTGGGCTGCCGCCGCGAGTGGCAGAAAAGCAAAAACCGCGGCCAACCAGGCGACTCGAGCCGCCATCCGTGTTCCTAGGATTCGAGACGCGGCTGGGGCGCGTCGGGCGTCATCGTGGGAACCGATTCAAAACCGGGGAGATGGGGACTCACATGCTGGAGCACGTGCTCGTCCGTTGTCTCGACCCTGACCATATAGGCGATAGGCAGCATGTCCAGAAACCCGGACAGGGCCTTGAGAACGCCAGCGGCCAGTCGATTTTCGTCTTCCTGGGTCAAAGTCGAGGCGATCTCGATACGCACGCCCACCACCTAAGCAATCTCCGTTCCGATTGCCGTATCACGAACGTCACATCGGTTCGGTCGTATGTCTCCGCCTACGTTGACTATGGTCAACCCTACGGCCTACTAACTTGCCTAGAAGAACTAGTCTGAGTCGCGAATCCGCCAATCAATTAAGGATTGGCCAAAATGCCCCTAACTGCGAGTGGACAATAGTACGGAACCGGACGAAGTTCCAGTCATTTCTGGTTGGTGACCTGGGACCGGCCCTCGCCCGGCTCGAATGACATTTGTCCTTCCGCAGGGAGACATCTGGGCGCGAGCGTCCCTGGACCATCCGGAGCGGCTCGAAGGTTCGGCCCCCAGCGAGACCTCTGGCATGGGCGACGAGATGGCTGGCGGAGTCACCGAGCCAGCGGACCATCCGGCGCGGTGGGCGGCGAATCTGTCCGGCTACGCCTTTCACATTAGATCAATGTCGGCATGTCGGCGTCGGCGCTGTGGACATGTTCGTGATCAGCTGCCGATCGGTTTCGTAATCGTTCTGATCTCTCACCTCAACTTCATCTGCTGACCGCGGTCGCGCGCGCGTCGCGATTCATTGCGCGCGATCACAATTCCGTCCCCGCGTGGATGTTGGCGAAAAAAAATTCGGGAAGTTCGCGAATCCCGGTAATTCATCAAACGGATACGACCCCATTTTCATTGAGGAAATCGCAATCCAGACCCGGCACAGCAGTTGCTCTGTAAGAGGCTGCAACGCACCGATTGCAGAGTTGTTGGTGCGCAACTGGGGAGACTGAGTGATGAAACGTTTTGTGTTCTTGACGACGATGCTGCTCGCGCTTGTGGCGCGCCCGGCGTTCGCAACGTCGATTGTTCTTGTGACGGGTAATACTTCTTTTACGGTGAACTGGCTCAATACGTCGACGAATCCGGATCTGTCCGCGACGGCGACGTTCACGATCACGAATTTCACCGCGACTGGATTCGACCTTAAGGTCGATCAGATCAAGAACACCATGCCGCTCTCGCCGGACATCAATGCGCGCATGGTCAGCTTCGGGTTCGGGCTCGGGCCGGACTTCACGAGCTACAGCAATAAGGTCGACGGCGCGACGTTCAGCTGGGGCTTTTCGAACTTCCCATCGTTTGGTGCGGTTGATGCCTGCGGTTATTCCGGCAGCAATTGCGCCGGCGGCGGCGGCACCGGCCTGGAAGCTGGCGAGACCATGCCCGGCAGCATGACGATCCACTTCGACGGTCCGTTCTCGGAGGGTGTGACGTTCTCGACGATTCCGGTCAAGTTCCAGACCCCGGGCGGCTCGCTCGAATTCGACGGCTGCATCGCCGGCACCGCCGGCTGCGACGCGGAAATCAACACCACGATCTCGGCGGTTCCGGAACCGGCGTCGATGGTGTTGCTCGGAACCGGTCTGGTCCTCGGTGCGGCGCGACTCCGTCGCGCTCGCCGCAAGGCCTAAGACCCTCGACCGTCGACCCTCGTCGACCCAGGGCAACGGGCCGCAATTCCAGCGAATGTCTGGATGCGCGGTCCGTTGTTTTTGTTTGTACGGGGTCCGGTCGTGGGTCAGTTTGGAGGATCGCTGTCCGGCCTCCGGCGGGCGCGTCGTGGGTCAGTTCGGAGGATCACTGTCCGGCCTCCGGCGGACGTGACGCGAGAAAACTGCGTCTGCGCCCTGTGATCGGATTTTCAGAGCGACGTGGGGACCCCCATCCCCACGTTTGGCACCGCGGGCTCCGACGCAGTTTTCGAGACTTCGCTCTCGCGTCAGTCCGAGTCGGCCGGCCAGCGATCCTCCAAACTGACCCACTCCTTCTTGGGGGTTCCGGGTTCAGGTTCAAGGTTCGGAGGTTCTCGGGTTCTGTTCCAGGTGCGGTCGTGGGTCAGTTGGAGGACCGCCGTCGGGCCTCCGGCGGACGCGTCGTGGGCCAGTTTGGAGGATCGCTGTCCGGCCTCCGGCGGACGTGACGCGAGAAAACTGCGTCGGCGCCCAGTGATCAGATTTTCAGTGCGACGTGGGGACCCCCATCCCCACGTTTGGCACCGCGGGCTCCGACGCAGTTTTCAACGCTTCGCTCTCGCGTCAGTCCGAGTCGGCCGGCCAGCGATCCTCCAAACTGACCCACTCCTTCAGGGTTCGGGGTTCTGTTCCGGGGTGCGGTCGTGGTGGGCCGGTTTCGAGGATCACTGTCGGCCTCGCGCGGACGCGTCGTGGGTCAGTTTGGAGGATCGCCGTCCGGCCTCCGGCGGACGTGACGCGAGAAAACTGCGTCTGCGCCTGTGATCGGATTTTCAGTGCGACGTGGGGACCCCCATCCCCACGTTTGACACCGCGCGCTCCGACGAAGTTTTCAACGCTTCGCTCTCGCGTCAGTCCGAGTCGGCCGGACGCGTCGTGGGTCAGTTTGGAGGATCGCCGTCCGGCCTCCGGCGGACGTGACGCGAGAAAACTGCGTCGGCGCCCAGTGATCAGATTTTCAGTGCGACGTGGGGACCCCCATCCCCACGTTTGGCACCGCGGGCGCCGACGCAGTTTTCGAGACTTCGCTATGCGTCAGTCCGAGTCGGCCGGACAGCGATCCTCCAAACTGACCCACTCCTTCAGGGTTCCGGGTTCTGTTCCGGGGTGCGGTCGTGGTGGCAGTTTGGAGAATCGCTGTCGGTCTCGCGCGGACGTGACGAGAAAACTGCGTCTGCGCCTGCGATCGGATTCTTAGTGCGACGTGCGGCGGGGAGGAAGTTCCCCGCGTGATTAGCGAGCGAGCCGCGGCGAGCGAGCCACGCGAGCGCAGCCACGATTTGCCGGCGTGCTTTTCAGAGGAGGCGAATCGTGCGAGCGAGCGTGTAGGGGGGTGCGGCGGGGACGCAGTCCCCCCGCCTAAGTACGATCGGAGCACGATTTGCCGGCGTGCTTTTCAGAGGAGGCGAATCGTGCGAGCGAGCGTGTAGGGGGGTGCGGCGGGGACGAAGTCCCCCCGCGTGATCAGCGAGCGAGCCGCGGCGAGCGAGCCACGCGAGCGCAGCCACGATTTGCCGGCGTGCTTTTCAGAGGAGGCGAATCGTGCGAGCGAGCGTGTAGGGGGGTGCGGCGGGGACGAAGTCCCCCCGCCTAAGTAAACGACACCAGCGCGCAATCGCCGCAGTTGGTCGTGCTCAACCGGAGCGTGACGAGTTTTTGGTGCTGCTCGCCGTCGAGCGCCAGCTGCACCCAGCGGTGCTCGCCGTCGGAATAGACGCCGAATACTTCGACCTGGCAGGAGTCTCCCTCGAAGCTGAATTCGTGACCGTCAAGGGCACGAAAGAGGGCGTCCGAGGGCTCACCTTGCACGGGCGATTCTGTTCGCAAGAGTCGGGCCATCTGTGTGCTACAGAGGCGTGGCCCATTCCGGCCACCACCAAGCCACGGACTGCCGTATTTTGGCGCTCACAATGGACTTTGCGAGGCTTGTCGGTGACAACGTGCATTCGCGCGAACAAATCCGGCCGGCGCACCGTTCGCAGCATGATGTCCGCCTCGGGGCAGACAATGGCGCTCGGCTCGGCATTCCGGCCCAATTGGCCTGAGGGCCGCGCGGCATGGGCCTTGCTCTGGATCAGGGCATGAGATGCGAGAGCATTTTCTGGACCTGAAAGCACTTCAGGCATGGTGCCAAGGTGCAAGGGTGCCAGGGTGCCAAGGTGCTTGAGAGCCAGCACGCTGGCACCTTGGCACCCTTGCACCCTTGCACCCAGTCTTCCTCAGTTACACTCCCCTCATGCTCTCTGTCATCGATTTCATTCACACGAATCGCGATCGGTACATTTCCGAACTGAAGCAGTACCTGGCGATTCCGTCCATCAGTGCGCTGCCTGAACGGGCTGGCGATGTTCGTCGGTGTGCGGAATGGACGAGTGAAGAACTGCGGCGGATTGGGATGGAGAACGTGAGGCTGATCGAAACAGCCGGCAATCCGATCGTCTATGGCGACTGGCTTCATGCGCCGGGGGCGCCGACGATTCTGTTTTATGGGCACTACGACGTTCAGCCGGTCGATCCGCTCGAGCTGTGGGACTCCCCACCGTTTGAAGCCACCGTCAGGGACGGCGAGATCTACGCCCGCGGCGCGGCTGATGACAAGGGCCAGGTTTTCATGCACTGCAAGGCGATCGAGGCCTACCTGAAAACCGAGGGCCGCCTGCCCGTCAACATCAAAGTCGTCATCGAAGGTGAAGAAGAAGTCGGCTCCAAGAATCTCGACGCTTTCGTCCATGCGAACAAGGCGTCGCTCGCGTCCGACGTCGTCGTCATCTCCGATTCGGCGATGTTCGACCACGGCGTGCCGTCGATCTGCTACTCGCTTCGCGGGCTGGCGTATTTTCAGATTGACCTGCGCGGCACCAAAAGCGATCTGCATTCCGGCGTGTTTGGCGGAGCCGTCGCGAACCCGGCCATGGTGCTCGCGCAGATGCTCGCGCAGATGAAAGACAAAGGCGGGCGCATCAAGATTCCGGGATTCTATGACGACGTCCGGCCGGTTTCGGAAGAGGAACGGGCGGCGTGGCGGCTCTTGCCGTTCAATGAAAAGAAATACCGCAAGGACCTGGGCGCGCCGAAGCTGGCCGGCGAGAAAGAGTACTCAGTGCTCGAGCGCGTGTGGGCGAGGCCGACATTCGAGGTCAACGGGATTCTGTCCGGATTCACCGGCGATGGCGCCAAGACAGTCATTCCCGCAGTCGCGATGGCGAAGGTCAGCATGCGCCTGGTGCCGGATCAGCATCCGGACAAGATTGCAGAACTGTTCGAGGCCTACGCAAAAAAGGTTGCGCCGAAAACCGTCGAGCTGAAGCTCACGCGCATGCATGGCGGCCGGCCGTGGATCACGGAATACCGGAACCCGTTTGTGCAGGCAGCCGGCCGGGCCATCGAGCAGGGGTTTGGCAAGGCGCCCGTGTATTGCCGCGAGGGCGGCTCGATCCCTGTCGTCTCGACGTTCCAGGAAGAGCTGGGTGTGCCCGCCGTGCTGTTCGGCGTCGGATTGCCGGATGAGAACGCGCACGCTCCGAACGAACGGCTGGACCTTTCGAACTTTCATAACGGAATTGTCGCGTCGGCCGCGTTTTACAATGAGATCGCGCGCCTTCGCGCCTGACGGCCGTTCCTGTGCGGCCCGCTTCAGTTCGGTAAGCGAGCCTGGGGCCGCGCGGCGGGGGTTGTCACACACGTTTCTGTCAGGATTCCTATCTTCTTCTAGTCCAGTCACTTAGCGTCGGCGATCGGCCCGGCACGGGCTGGTATGTGCCTTGCCCTTTGGGTGGGCATGAAGTTCTCGATCGGCACCGTGCGAAACATCGCCGGTTTGTTCTGCGGCTTCGGGTTCGGACTGGTCCTGTTGTCCCCGACCGTCTCTGCCCTGGCCATGGGGCCCGTTCTGTCGCTTGTCACGCCGGTGAGTGGTGCGAGCGTATCGGGCAGCGCGACGTTTTATGCTGCCGCCGACTCCGACGGCTTGGTTTCCATCCAGTTCAAAGTCGACGGCAATGACCTTGGCTCGGCGATCACGAGCGGGCTCTGCCGCATGACATTTGATTCGGCCACGGTCGCCGATGGCTCCCACACGGTACAGGTCGTCGGCCAGGATCAGTCCGGGGTGATGGCGGTTTCATCCCCCGTCACGATCCATGTGAGCAACTCGTCGCCTGCGGTTGGCGGCATCAGCGTTTATGGCGTGACGACGTCGTCGGCGACCGTGAGCTGGGTGACGGCGATGGCGTCAGACAGCCAGATCGAATACGGCACATCGCCCTCGTACGGCAGCTTCACGTCGCGCGACTGGACGCCTGTGCAGAACCATGCACAGACGATTGGCGGTCTCGATCCGAACACGACGTATCACTTCCGTGTGTCCTCGATGGGGCAGAACGGCATCGTCGGCCAGTCGGGTGACTTCATTTTCACGACGACGGCCGCGACCGGCAATCCGACTCCGACGCCGCCCGTGCCCACTCCGACGCCGCCGGTGCCGACGCCGACACCAACGCCCGGCGTGACGCCCACGCCACCCGTGCCGACACCGACGCCTGGCGTGACGCCCACGCCAACCGTACCGACACCCACGCCGCTGCCACGTCCGACGCCGACCGTGCCGCTCGGCCCGACGCCGACGCCCACGCCGGTCCCGACCGTTGGATCGCCGCGCCATGGTTCGACGTCGCTGCCTGATGTGCGTCGGCCGGTCCCACAGATCGCTCTGACACCGGACCCTGGCGCCACCGGTTCGACCGGCGACCGTCGTCAGCAGCCGCGCGTGATCGACTCAGGTTCCGCGACCACTGCAGTCGCTCGGGGTGGTTCGGCATCGTCGAAGGCCTCGACCACGCCCGTCACCGCGCCGGCCGTCACGCCGAAGCCCGCCGCGCCGATCGTCTATTACCCGACTGCGACGATTCGCAAGACGGATGTGCCGTGCAGTGAACCAGACCCGTTCAAAGCCAAGGGCGGTGTCGGTATGTGCGTGGACGGCAAGTGGATCGCGCTTTGGCAACCGGCTGGTGGAGGAAAAGGCAAGTAGCCGGACGCCGACTCGATTTTTAAGGCAGAGGCAACCCCCGAGAAGGGCAGGGACTATGGTCCCTGCCCTTTCTGCTTTCGCATACATTTTCGAAAGTCGTTACGCGGACGTTTCTCGATTCTCCTTAGTGTTTGACGAACCGGTCCGGGCCTGCCGTGGCACGGAACCTGCACCACCTGAGATGGATTTATGCGGTCCTTGTTCGGTCGCGTGAGAATGCAGCTCGGTCGCGACCAGATTCTCCTTGTCAGCCTCGCCCTCGCGTATGTGGTGGCCGGCAGAATCGGGTTGTTGTTCGGCTACGTTCACCCAGCGTCGAGTTCACTCTTTCCGCCGGCCGGCATTGCCCTCGCGGCGTTCCTGGTGCTTGGGTACCGGGTGTGGCCGATCATTCTTCTGGCCGCGACGCTGATGTACTGCTCCGTGCTCGGCGTCGTGCCTGCGTCGTTGATCCTGGCGGGGGGCAACACGGCTGAAGGACTTTTCCTTTCGTATCTCATCAACCGATTCGCCGGCGGCCGGCACACGCTGCAGACACCGAAGCACGCGTTGCGTTTCTCCGGACTCACGGCCCTCACGTCGGTCACCTGCGGTGCGTCGATTGGCACCCTGACGCTCCTCGTGTCCGGGCTCGCGTCTCCGACGATCGCCGATGCGCTCTGGATGGATTGGAGCCTCGGGTCGTTTGCCGGCACGCTAATCGCGGCGCCGCTGGCGCTGCTCTTTGCCCAGGGACGCACCGATCGGTGGAAGAAGGCGCAGCTCATCGAAGCCGCGGCCGTGCTGGTGTGCGTGGTCGGTGTCGGGCTGGTGATTTTCTGTGGCGTCCCGACCGAGGTGCGCGGGTACCCGCTCGAGATGCTCTGCTTCGTGGTGCTGTTGTGGCCCGCGTTCCGTCTGGGACGTCGCGCGGCGAGCCTGAGCCTGATCGTGCTGCTGAGCCTGGCGATCTACGGCACGCTCCACGGCTACGGTCCGCTGCCCAGGAACACGCCGGCCGGTTCGATGGCGATGGTGGTCGGGTTCATGAGCCTGCTGTCCGTGCTCATTCAGTCGCTGGCGGCGCTCGCGGCGGAGTACTCAGTCGCCGAGTCCCAGCTGCGTGAACTCGTGGTGACCGACCCGATGACGGGTCTGCCGAATTACCGCCGGCTCGTCGAGGTGCTCGCCGTGGAGATCACGCGCGCGAACCGGACGGACGGGACGTTTGCCGTCGTGTTCTTCGACATGGACGGGCTGAAACAGATCAACGACGAGCTCGGGCATTTGATCGGCAGCCGCGCGGTCTGCCGGTTCGCCGACACGCTGAAGGCCTCGTGCCGCGATTCAGACACGGCCGCGCGATATGGCGGCGACGAGTTCGTCGTGGTGCTGCCGGCGGCCGATGAACCCGGCGCGCAACTCGTGATCAGCCGCGTCACCGAGCGCCTGGCCGAGGACAAAGTGAAGCCCGAGTTGGCCACCAGCGCGGGCATCGCCGTGTATCCCAAGGACGGCAGCACGCCGACCACGCTCCTCAGCGCGGCCGACCGCGCGCTGTATGCCGTCAAAGCGCACAAAGCCAGCGTTCGTCGCCGGGGCGTCGTGCCGATCAGTGAGTGGACGAGTGTCGGAGCCCGCTGATGGACATCGCCGCCCGGTTCATTGCTGCAACTGAGGCCTCCAAACTTCCCCGATTTCCGATCGTCCTGGCGAGCATTTTCGTTGGCTACGTGGTCCTGGCGCAGGCCGGCTTTGCGCTGATCGGCCACGGGTCGCTGTCAGCGCCGTTCCTGCCGGCCAGCGGCATGTCCCTCGCGGCGCTGATCGTCTTCGGGATCGAGACCTGGCCTGCGATCCTCACGGCCTCTTTGATCGTGTCGCTCGGCGTGACCCGGGATCCGCTGGTTTCGATTGTCGCGGCTGGTGGCCACACGGCCGGCGCGATTGCCGGCGCCGTCCTCGTCAATCGGTTCGCACGCGGGCGCGACGTGTTCCGGTCAGTGCAGACGACGCTTCGCGCCGTCTTTTACATCGTGGTGTCCGGCTGCATTCCAGCCGCCGCCTATGCGTTGATCGGATCCGCGCGCACGGGCATGGGCAGCGGATGGCCCGGCGTGATGAGCGCTTGGCTGGGTCACGTGATCGGCGCGCTCGTCGTCGCGCCATGGGTATTGATGGTCTGTACGCGCGCGCCGGAGCCGCAGGCGCCACGAAGCTGGCGCATGACCGGCGAGAGCGTCGCGCTTCTCGCGTGCCTCTCCCTCGTCGCGCTCGGCGTGTTCGCCGGATTCTTCCCGTCAGACGTCAAGACATATCCGCTCGAGTTTCTCTGCCTGCCGTTCCTGCTCTGGGCCGCGTTCCGTTTCGACCCGCGCCAGGTCGCGCTCGCGGTCGGTGTGTTGTCAGGCATTGCGGTCTGGGGCACCGTGCGCGGGTACGGTCCGTTCGCGGACCACGCGTCGGGCGAGGCGATCTGGCTTCTGCAGGCGTACCTCACGGTGATGTCCATCACCGGCATCGCGTTTGCGACGGCCGTTGACGAGCGCCGCCGCGCCGAAGCCCGATTGCAGGAACTGGCCACGACCGATTCGTTGACCGGACTGGTGAACTACCGGCGCCTGCTCGAAGTGATCCGCCTGGAGATGGCGCGCTCCCGCAGGAGCGGCCGCACGTTTGCGCTGTTGCTCGTGGACATGGACGGCCTCAAGCAGATCAATGATCGGCTCGGCCACATGGCTGGAAGCCGCGCGATCTGCCGTGTTGCGGATGCGCTGCGCGGGTGCACGCGCGAAACCGACGTCGTGTCCCGATTCGGGGGCGACGAATTCGCGGTCGTGTTGCCCGAGAGCGCGGATGACGGGGGAGTCGCCGTGCTGGACCGGGTGTCGAATCGCCTGCGGATCGACGGGGTCGTCCCGGCTCTTTCCGTCAGCGGCGGCCACGCGGTGTTTCCGCGCGACGGCGATTCGCCGACCTTGCTGCTGCGCGCCGCGGACCAGAAGCTCTATGCCGCCAAGCACGGCACCGCCACGCCATCGGCTTCCGTCGCCGAGATCACCGCCATCAGCGCGTAAGGTCCGGCGTCGCCCCAAAGTCGCGCCGGCCGCGCGTCTACAATAAGCGGCATGTCTGACCCGCTTGTCGTCGCCCGGAGCCTGTCCGGCGCCGATCTGTCGCTGCTCCCGTCAGTCGCCAATCGCCATGGATTGATTACCGGCGCGACCGGTACGGGCAAGACCGTCACGCTGCAGGTTCTGGCCGAGCAGTTTTCTCGCATCGGCGTGCCGACGTTCATGGCCGACGTGAAAGGCGATTTGGCCGGGCTCGCAGCGCCCGGCTCGCTCACACCGAAGATGTCCAGCCGCCTCACGCAACTGGGCCTCGCGGCGCCGGAATGGCGTGCCTGTCCGGTCGAGTTCTGGGACACGTACGGCGTGCTGGGACACCCGGTGCGCGCGACGGTGTCCGACATGGGCCCGCTGCTGCTTGGCCGGCTGCTCGGGTTGAACGAGACACAGCGTGGCGTCCTGACGCTGGTCTTCAAGGTGGCCGACGACGCGGGCCTGTTGCTGCTCGACATCAAAGACCTGCGCGCGATGCTCGCGTTCGTCGGCGAGAACGCCGGCAAGTTCACGACCGACTACGGCCACGTCTCGGCCGCGTCGATCGGCGCGATTCAGCGCGGGCTGCTCGCGATGGGCGAGCAGGGCGGCGAGGCGTTTTTCGGCGAGCCGATGCTGAACATCGACGATTTGACCCAGACAGGCGCCGACGGCCGTGGCGTGGTCAATATTCTGACGGCCGATCGTCTGCTGAATTCGCCGCAACTGTATGCGACGTTTCTGTTGTGGATGCTGTCGGAATTGTTCGAGCGGCTGCCGGAAGTCGGGGACCCGCCGAAACCCAAGCTCGTGTTCTTTTTCGACGAGGCGCACCTGTTGTTCGACGACGCCCCGGCCGCGCTCGTCGACAAGATCGAGCAGGTGGTCCGCCTGATCCGGTCGAAAGGTGTCGGCGTCTATTTCGTGACGCAAAATCCCCTCGATATTCCTGAAACGGTGCTCGGCCAGCTGGGCAATCGGGTGCAGCACGCCCTGCGAGCGTTCACGCCCAAGGATCAGAAGGCCGTCCGCGCCGCCGCCGAAACGCTGCGGCCGAACCCGGCGCTCAAAACCGAGGACGTGATTACGCAACTGGCCGTTGGTGAGGCGCTGGTCTCGCTGCTCGATGAAAAGGGCGCGCCGTCGATGGTCGAGCGGGCCTGGATTCTTCCGCCCGCGTCGCGCATCGGCCCGCTCACCCCCGAGGAACGCGCCGCCACGATCAACCGGTCCGTGCTCCGCGGGCACTACGAACAGGCTGTTGATCGCGAGTCGGCGTACGAAAAACTGCACGCGCGCGCCAGTGCCGCATCGCCGGCAAGCGCACCAACGACGCTGCCCGGGGGCGGAACACCGCCCGGCGGTCCGGCCAAGCGCCCGATGAGCCAGGACCTCTCCGACCTGCTGCTCGGATCGACCGGGCCGCGGGGCGGTCATCGCGAGGGCATGCTCGAGTCGGCGGCCAGGAGTGCCGCGCGATCGGTGGGCTCCGGTCTCGGCCGGCAGATTCTGCGCGGCATGCTGGGTTCGATGTTCGGCGGGCGGCGGTAAACCTGGCGACATCGCGCCGGTGAGACGGAGGAGTCGTGACCACGACAGAGCGACATGAGCAACTGGCGACCGAGCTCGCCGACGTTGCCCGGCGGTTCTACCAGCGAGGCTGGGCCCTGGGCACCAGCGGAAACTTCAGCGCGGCCGTCGCGACCCGGCCGCTGGAGTTGTGCATCACGCCGACCGGCGCGCGGAAAGGCGCCCTTACCGCGTCAGATTTCCTCCTCGTCGACGCCCGCGGACGCGTCCGGTTCCCGCCCAAGGGCAAACCGTCGGCCGAGACAGGGCTGCACATCGAGATCATCAATTCCCGCGGCGCCGGCTCGGTCTTGCACACGCATTCCGTTTGGAGCACGATCCTGTCAGAGCGTCATCGCAGCGAGAACGGTCTCGCGATCAGCGGCTATGAAATGCTCAAGGGGCTCGACGGCGTCAAGACGCACGAGCACCGGGAGTGGATTCCCATCGTGGACAACGACCAGGACATCCCCAGACTGGCGGCGCGCGTTCAGGAAGTCTTGCGCGCGCAACCCGCGGCGCACGCGTTTCTGATCAGCGGTCACGGCCTCTACACCTGGGGCCGCACGATCGCCGAGGCCGAGCGGCACGTGGAGATCCTGGAATTTCTGCTGGAAACGCAGGGCAGGAGGTAAGGCCGATGGCCGTCGTCAAAATCCCGAAGGAACAACGCGTGATTGAAGGCATCGAGCCGGTGCGCGCGTTCCTGGAATCGCAGGGCATCGAGTACGAACGCGCGGAGCCCGGGCGTCCCGTCCCGGCGAACGCGCCGGCCGCCGAACTGCTCGACGCGTACAAGGACAAAATCGACGAGCTCAAGGCGCGCGGCGGGTACGTCACCGCGGATGTCATTGACGTGTTCCCGGACACGCCGAATCTCGACGCGATGCTCAACAAGTTCAACGCCGAGCACTGGCACGACGAAGACGAAGTCCGGTTCATCGTCGAGGGCCGCGGCTTGTTCCACATTCATCGGGATGGAGCGCCGGTGTTCGCCATCGAAGTCGAGGCCGGCGATCTGATTCGCGTGCCGCGCGGGACGCATCACTGGTTCGATCTCTGCGCCGACCGGCGCATCCGCGCCATTCGGCTGTTCCAGGACGTGTCCGGCTGGACGCCGCACTACACGGGCAGCGGCACCGACAAGCAGTTTCAGCCTGTGTGCTTCGGCCCGATGTACATGCCGTTTGCGCGGCCCGGCCGGCCGGTGTGACCCTGTCGCCCGAGCGCGTTCGCGTCATCCTGCTCGATATCGAAGGCACGACGACGCCCATCGCGTTCGTGCATGTGCGTCTCTTCTCATACGCGCGCGAGCACCTCAGCCGGTTCCTGGACGTCCATTTCGCGAACGCCACGGTGCAGGACGCCCTGCGGCGCCTTGCGGCGGAACGCGATGCCGAGGCTGACGCCGGCGCGCCGGCGTGGGGCGGCGCGTCACCGACTGAGGTCCGCGCGTCCGCTTTGTCCTACGCGCACTGGTTGATGGATCGCGACCGCAAGTCGCCCGGCCTGAAACTGCTGCAGGGGCTTGTCTGGGAGGAAGGCTACCAGGCCGGCGAACTGCACGGCGAAGTGTTCGACGACGTGCCCCGCTCGATCGCGCGGTGGCGCGATCGGGGTCTGGACGTGGCCATCTATTCGTCCGGCAGTGAGCTGGCCCAGCGGGGATTGTTCGCGTCGACGCCGGACGGTGATCTCACGCCGCTCATCGCCAGGTTCTTCGATACGGCCGTCGGCCCGAAAGGGCAGCCCGACAGCTATCGTCATATCGCCGCAGCGCTTGGTGTGCCGGCCGCTGCGGTGCTCTTCGTGTCCGACGTCACCGCCGAGTTAGCGGCAGCTCGCGGCGCCGGATGTGACACGCGTCTGTGCGTCCGTCCTGGTAATCCACCTCAGCCCGACGCCGCGGACTTCGCGCAGATTGAGAGTTTCGACGAGTTGACGTGAGCGCCTTGTGCAAGGGTGCAAGAGTGCCAAGGTGCAGCACCTGGCACCTTGGCACCCCTGCACCCTTGCACCGAGTTCGCAGTGATAATAAGCCGCCCATGTTCCGCGCGCTGATCGTCGCGACGTCACTCGTGCTTGCGGCGACGCCGGCCGGACTGGCGCAGCGTTCGTCGATCACGGCCCAGCCTGCGCCCGAGCGCTTCACGGTGACATCCGAAGGCCATCCGATAGCCGTGTGGGCTCGCCGGCCCGCGACGCCTAAGGGCGTGATTCTTCTGGTCCATGGCCGGACCTGGAGCAGCCGTCCCGATTTCGATCTGCAGGTGCCCGGCCTGCAGCGATCGGTGATGGCGTCGTTCGTGTCGCAGGGGTTTGCCGCCTACGCGGTCGATCTTCGCGGGTACGGCGAGACGCCGCGCGACAAGACGGGCTGGCTGACGCCCAGACAGAGCGTCGCAGACATCATTAATGTGCTGGGCTGGGTGGCGGCCCGGCATCCGGGCTTGCCGAAACCCACGCTGGTTGGCTGGTCACGCGGCGCGGTCATGGCCGCGATGGCGGCGCAGGCGGCGCCCGGCCGCGTCTCGAACGTCGTGATGTTCGGCTTCGCGTTCGATCCCGAACTCGAATTTGTCGAACCGGCGGTACCCGACGCGCCCGCCAAGGCACGGAACAGCGCCCTGGCCGCCGAAAGCGATTTCATTTCGCCGGAGATCACGCCGCGCAGCGTCATCGCGGCGTTCGTCGAGCAGGCGCTCAAGGCGGATCCGATCCTCGTGGACGTCAAGGACGACACGGATTTCAACGCATTCGCTCCGTCGGAACTGACGACGCCGACATTGGTGCTGTTCGGCTCGGAAGATCCGGGGCTGGCGCCCGAAGAGGCGGGTAAGATGTTCGCGGCGCTGGCGTCGCGCGACAAGCAGATGGTCGTGCTGCCGGGCGCGGACCATGCGGCGCAGCTCGAAGACACGCACGATGCGTGGATTGCCGCGATCGTGAATTTCGTCAATCGGCCGCCGGTGCGGCGGTAGCGGCCGACAGCCGTGCGGCGAGACCCACGGATGCTGGAAGGAGTGTCTATGCGTTTGCGAGCGTTGCCGATGGTGATCGCCCTGGCTGCGCTGGGCCTGGGAATGCGTCCCGCCGCCCAGGAACCGCGTGTCGCCAACGGTCCGACCGATCCGCCGGGGACGTTCTCGATCCTGGGCTTCGACCCCGAAACAAACGAGATCGGCGCGGCGGTCCAGTCCCGGGTCTTCTCCGTCGGCAATGGCGTGCTGTGGGCTGAGGCCGGCGTGGGCGCCGTGGCCACGCAGGCGATCGTCGACGTGGGTTACGGTCCGCAGGGCCTGACGTTGCTGCGGCAGAACATGGCGCCCAAGGACATCATCAAAAAGATCCTCGACGACGACAAAGATCCGGGCTATCGCGGACAGGCGTGGCCCAAAGCCGGCCGCCAGTTCGCGGTGATGAACGCGAAAGGCGAGTTTGCCGCGCACACCGGGCCGCAGGCCACCGATTGGGCCGGCGACAAACAGGGTAAGTACTGCACGGCTCAGGGCAACATCCTGGCGGGTCCCGATGTCGTCGCCAACATGGTGAAGGCGTTCGAAGACTCCGAAGTCGGCCCCAACGGCCGTCGCACGCATATTTCGCTGCGTCTCGTGGCCGCGCTCGAAGCCGGACAGGCGGCGGGTGGTGACAAACGTGGCCAACAATCAGCGGCGCTGATCGTCGTCAAGAAAGACGCCGGCGTCTGGCTGCACAACGACGTGGTGCTGCGCCTCCAGGTGGATGACCACGAGGCGCCGATCAAGGAACTGCGGCGCCTGGTCGAGATGTCGCCGGCCGGCCGCAGTGGCCGCGGCCGGGGAGGAAACTGATGCGTCGTCACGTCATCGCGCTCGCGTGCGCTCCCATTCTGATCTCGATGCTGGCGGCCGCGGCTGGAATCGCGCAGCGGCCCACGATTGGAAACGCGGTCCGAACCTTCGTCAAAACAGACGCGCCGGTCGTGGCCTTGACGCACGTGCGCGTGATCGACGGCACCGGCGCGCCGGCGCGCGAGAACCAGACGCTGGTGATCCGTGACGGCCTGATCGCGGCCGTCGGCCCCGACGTTCCGGTTCCCGCCGATGCTCAAGTCATCGACGCGACTGGAAAGAGCGTGTTTCCCGGTCTCGTGATGCTCCACGAACATCTGTACTACCCGACCGGGCCGAACGTGTATGGCCAGCTCGGCATCAGCTTCTCGAGGCTGTACCTCGCCGGCGGCGTCACGACGATGCGCACCGGCGGCAACGTGAATGGCTTCATGGACCTGGCGCTGGCCGAGCGCGCGTCGAAATTCGAGATCGCTTCGCCCGCCATCGACGCGACCGCGCCCTACCTGAACGGTCCCAACACCCAGCTTCAAATGCACGCCCTCAAGGATGCCGACGATGCGCGGCAGCAGGTGGCGTACTGGGCAGCGATGGGCGCGACGTCGTTCAAGGCGTACATGCAGATCACGAAGGCGGAGTTGGGCGCCGCCATTGAGGAGGCGCATAAGCGCGGCCTCAAGGTCACGGGGCACCTTTGTTCGGTGACCTACGCCGAAGCGGCCGCCCTGGGCATCGACAATCTCGAGCATGGGTTTGCCGCAGCCACCGACTTTGTCGCGACCAAGCAGCCGGATATCTGCCCCGGACAGGGCCAGGGGCAGCAGACAATCACGGCCCTCGACGCCTCCGGTCAGCCGTTCCAGCAGCTGGTCAAGACGCTCGTGGACCGCAAAGTGGCCCTGACCTCGACCTTGACCGTGTTCGAGACATTTACTCCCGGCCGTCCGATGCCGCCCGGCGTCGATGTATTGATGCCTTCGCTCAAGGACCAGTACGTCCAGACGCACCAGCGGACGTCGCAGAACCAGAACAGCAGCTACGCGACGCTGTTCCCGAAGATGATGAAGCTCGAATATGCCTTCGCGAAGGCCGGTGGGCTGCTGGTGGCGGGGACCGACCCGACGGGATCGGGCGGCGTCATTCCCGGGTACGCCAATCAGCGACAGCTCGAACTGCTCGTGGAAGAAGGATTCACCCCACTCGAGGCGATTACGATCGGCACCCTGAATGGGGCGAAATACCTCGGGCGCGACCGGCAAATCGGGTCGATCGCGGTCGGCAAGCAGGCGGATCTCGTGCTGGTGGCCGGCGACCCGTCACGCCTCATCACGGACGTCCGTAACGTCGATACAGTGTTCAGGCAAGGCGTCGGCTTCGACCCGGCGAAGTTGATTCAGTCGGTGACCGGCCGGGTCGGTATCTGGTAGGCCGTCGGCTCGCGATGGTGAGTGGCGTTTGGAGGTTAGTTTGAGGAGAAGGTTCTGCGGTCTTGGGCTCGTCGTGGCCCTCATGTTCGTCGGGGCCACCGAAGCGCGAGCGCAGGTGCCAACCCCGCCGCCGACGGCGCCGCCGCCGGGCCCGGGCGACCTGTCGCCCGTGGATCCCCCCACGAACATCATGTTCGGCTATCAGTTCTTCCACGATTTCGACTGGAACGAGAACATGGTCTTCGGCTGGTCGGCGACGCTGAGTCGCCGGCTTCGCGGGAACCTCAGCATCGTCGGCGAGGCCAGCGGAAGCCACGGCGAGTATCGCAACACCGGATTTACGATTCAGCGATATGCCTTTCTCGGCGGCCTGAAAGTCTCTGGCGGCGAAGGCAACATCAAGCCGTTCTTCCAGGTGCTCGCCGGGATGTCGCGGCAGGGCGGCGACGTGGGCGTCCTGAATGCCCCGGCCATTCAGGGCGGCGGCGGCGCGGATTTCCTGGTGAAAGAGCGCTGGACGCTGCGCGGACAGGGTGACTTCCGGTTCATCTACGAAGAGGGCGAGCTCCGAACGGCGTATCGCGTCACCGGAGGCATCGTGATCTATCTGGGTAAGAGGAAGTAATGCACGCCCGGCGCCTGCTGATCGCGCTTCCGCTGGCGACACTCGTCGCTTGCGCGCCGGCTCCGGCGCCGTCGGCGGCCACGACGGGACGCGACATCCCGCTCCCAATCGAGGCGCAGACGATCGACGCCACGGTGCCGCCCGATGCGACGCTCGAGTCGCTCTTCCGTCGCCACAATTTTTCGGCCGAGACGACGGGATTGCTGCTGCAGGCGGTATCGACCGTCTTCAATCCGAAGCAACTGCGCGCGAACCAGGCTTATCGCATCACGCGCACGCTTGACGGCCTGTTTCGCGAGTTCAGTTATCAGATTGACGCCGATCGGCTGCTGAACGTCCGGCCCGCGTCCGGGACGTCCGCCTTTGCCGCCGAAGTCATCACGCAGCCCAAAGAGCTCGAGGTCGAGGCGATCGAGGTTCAGATAGGGAAGGGCCAGTCGCTGGTCGGCGTGCTCGAAGCACAGGGCGAGAACGTGCAGCTCGCGTTGGAGCTTGCGAATATCTACGGCGGTGAAGTCGACTTCAACAGCGACTTGCAACCCGGCGATCGGCTCGAGTGCCTGTTCGAGCGCGCGACGCGGCACGGCGAGTTCGTGGGGTACGGCCGGGTGATTGCGGCCGTGCTCGTCAATGACGGGCGGAGGCTGCCGGCCGTTCTGTTCGCTGATGCTGATGGCGTGGATGCCTACTACGATCAGGAGGGCCGGTCCCTGAAGCGGCAGTTCCTGAAGTCCCCGCTGCCGTTCGATCCGCGGATCACTTCGCGATTCTCGTTCCGTCGTCTGCATCCAGTGCACGGCAATGTGCGCCCGCACCTGGGCGTCGATCTCGGCGCGCCGTACGGCACGTCCGTGAAGGCTGTCGCGTCCGGTGTCGTCGATTTCGTCGGGATGAACGGCGAGGCCGGGCGCATGGTGCGTATTCGACATGCCGGCGGTTATCAGACGGCCTACCTGCATTTGTCGGCGTTTGCGCCGGGTCTGCACCCGGGATCGCGCGTCACGCAGGGCGATTTCATCGGGCGCGTCGGCAGCAGCGGCACCGCGACAGGGCCGCATCTCGACTACCGGATCATCCGGAACGGGACGTACGTGGATCCGATCGCCGAACTGAAGAAGATGCCGAAGGGCGAGGCCATCGCGGCCGGCAGACTGACCGGTTTTGCAGCGACGCGAGACGAGGCCATGAAGTCGCTGACGTCAGCCCTGGCCGCCGCCCACCCGCCGGCAGCCGGTTCCGTCAGATAATCCACGCATGTCGTTTATCGCACCGTTCCGGGCGCTTCGCCCCGCCGCGGACATGGCCGCGCGCGTGGCCTCGGTCCCCTACGACGTCGTCAACGCCGACGAAGCGCGCGCCCTGGCGTCCGGCGAGCCGCTGAGTTTCCTGCACGTCACGAGGTCGGAGATCGATCTGCCGGCCGGGACACCGCCGTACGCCGACGAGGTCTACGCGCGGGCCGCGGGCAACCTGCATCATCTGCAGCAGACGGCCGCGCTCGTGCAGGACGCCGAGCCCTCGCTGTACATCTATCGCCTGCGAATGGGCACGCACGAGCAGACCGGCGTGGCCGGCGTGTTTGCGGTCGATGAATACGAGCAGGGATCGATCAAGAAACACGAGAAGACGCGGAAGGACAAAGAGGACGACCGCACGCGCCACATTGTCGAAACCGGTGCGCAGACCGGCGTCGTCTTTCTGACGTTCAGACAGTCGGCGGCGGTCGAGAGCGGCATCGCCAGGGCCGTGGCGCGGCCGGCGATTTATGACTTCACGGCGCCCGACGGCGTGACGCATCAGCTTTGGCAGGTCAGCGGGGGCGACGCGGTGGCGTTGGTGCGCGCGTTCCGCGACATTCCGGCGCTGTACATCGCCGATGGCCATCACCGAGCAGCCAGCGCGGCACGCGCGCGACGCGACCTTGCGCTCGCGGGACGGCCGTCGCCCGATGCGGACCGATTCATCGCGGTGGCGTTTTCGGATGCGGCCGTGCAGATTCTTCCGTACAACCGCGCCGTCAAGGACCTCGCCGGCCAGACCGCCCAGTCATTCCTGTCCGCGCTCGATCGGCACGGCATGCCGGCCACGCCTGGTCGTGCCACGCCGGAACGCCCCGGTCGGGTCTCGATGTTTCTCGACGGACGCTGGTTCGAGTTCCCGCTGCCCGCTCCGGAAGCCGGCGCGCCGCGAGATGCGACATTGGATGTTGAGGTGCTGCAGCGCGTGGTCCTCGGGCCGCTGCTGCAGGTCGGCGATCCGCGCACGGACAAGCGCGTCGAATTCGTGGGCGGCATTCGCGGCGCCGCCGAACTCGAACGCCTCGTCCAGAGCGGACACGCCGCCGTCGCGTTCTCGCTCCACCCGGTCGGCATCGACGACCTGCTCGCCATCGCCGACGCGGGCGGCATCATGCCCCCGAAGTCGACCTGGTTCGAGCCGAAGTTGAGGGATGGACTGCTGGTACATCTGGTATAGAAACCATGGTCGGTACGACGGGTACGACAGGTACGGCAGGTACGACAGGTCCGAGGAACGACCTGACGCTGGCCGTCTTGTTTGTTGAGAAAAGACAGCCGACCAAGCACAGCGCCGCTTCTAGGGCCGCTCCCTATCTGCCGTACCCGTCGTACCCGTCGTACCTGTCGTACCTGTCGTACCTGTCGTACCTGCACTAGAATTCGCTGATGTCTTCGACCACCGTCCATCGCATTTACAACTTTTCCGCCGGTCCTGCCGTGTTGCCGCTGCCGGTGCTGGAAGAGGCGCAGCGCGACCTCGTGGCTTTGCCGGGCGTCGGCATGTCAGTACTCGAGATCAGCCATCGGTCGAAGCCGTTTGACGAGATCATTCAGGCTGCCGAGGCCGACATGCGCGCGCTGGCGGGGATTCCGCCCAACTACAAGATCCTGTTCCTGCAGGGCGGCGCGAGCTTGCAGTTCTCGATGGTGCCGATGAACCTGCTCACGCCAGGTGCCACGGCTGACTACATCGTGACCGGCGATTGGGGCAAAAAAGCGTTGAAAGAAGCGAAGCGCGTGGGCGCGACGCACGTCGCCGCGACGACCGAGGCGGGCAATTTCAAGGACATCCCCGCGCAGTCGTCCCTGCAACTGACCGCCGGCGCCGCCTACGTCCACATGACGTCGAACAACACGATACACGGCACCGAATGGCCCTACGTGCCCGATGTCGGTGACGCGCCCCTCGTCTGCGACATGTCGTCGGACATGTACTCGCGGCCGATCGACATCGGCCGCTACGGCCTGATTTACGCCGGCGCCCAGAAGAACCTCGGGCCGTCCGGCCTGACCGTGGTGGTGATTCGCGAGGATCTGCTGGCGCGCTCGGCGGATTCGCTGCCGACGATGCTCAACTACCGGACGCATGCGGAGAACGGATCGCTGTACAACACGCCGCCGGTGTTCGGCATCTACATCCTCCGGCTGGTGCTGAAGTGGCTGGTGGCGCAGGGCGGTCTCGAAGCCATTCAGGAGATCAACCAGCGCAAGGCCGGATTGCTCTACGCTGAGCTGGATCGCACGGACTTCTGGCGTCCGCATGCGGCACGCGAGGGACGGTCGCAGATGAACATCACGTTCCGCCTGCCGAGCGAGGACCTGGAGAAGCTGTTCGTCAGGGAATCGACGGCCGCCGGCTTCGACGGACTCAAAGGTCACCGATCGATCGGCGGCCTTCGCGCCTCCATCTACAACGCGTTCCCGGAACAGGGCATCGTCGATCTCGTCGCCTTCATGCAAGAGTTCGAGCGCCGGCACGGCTAGGTCAACGGTTCAGGACCAGGACGGTCGACCATGATGCCGATGCTCGTGCTGACGTTGTTGCTGCGGACCGGACTGGCCGGTACGATCGAGTCGGTCGATCACAAGCCCATTCCTGCCGCTGTCGTCATCGCGGTACAGAACGGCCGCGTGTCGACCGCGACGGCCGCTGCAGACGGCAGTTTTTCCCTGCCGGACGTCAGCCTGCCGGTGACGATCGAGGTCAAGGCCGACGGATTCACGACCGTCCGTCACGTCGCGCAGGCCTCGCCAGTCACCATCACGCTGACGCCGTCGGGGATCCACGAATCGATTGTGGTGACCGGCTCGAACAAAGAAGAAGACTGGCGACGGCCGACCACCGGCACGACGGTACTGTCCGCGGAGACCCTGGCGCAGCAACCGGCGGTCACGACCGACGAGGCCTTGCGCGTCATCGGCGGGTTTTCACTGTTTCGACGCTCCTCGTCGCGCACGTCGAATCCGACGACGCACGGCGTCACGATGCGCGGGCTGTCGGCGTCGGGCTCGAGCCGGGGTCTGGTGCTGTTCGACGGTGTGCCGCTCAATGACGGCTTCGGCGGGTGGGTGACCTGGACGCGCATTCCCGTACTGGCGACTTCGTCGATCGCCATCGATCGGGGCGGGCAGGGATCGACGTTCGGGTCTGATGCGCTCGGCGGTGCGATCGACATCTCGACGCGTTCCGGCGACCGCAACAGTGCCCAGATCGCCGCGGTCGGCGGTTCGCTCGGCGTGGCGCAGATCGACGGATCCGCCGGTGGCCGTTCCGGTCAGTTCGCGTGGTTCGGCGCGGCCAGCTGGTTCCGCACCGATGGCGTGATTCCAGTCGCGCCGGAGTCGCGCGGCGCGGTCGACACGCCGGCTGACGCCGAGTGGTGGAGCGCGTTCTTCAAGAGTTCGATCGGTGACGTCCGCCATCGGCTGACGTTCAGCGCCCTGGCCGGATCGGACGATCGCGGCAACGGCACGGTGCTGCAACGCAATCGCATGGAGGGCGGCACCGCCCAGGTGTCGTACGACGGCCACTATCGCGCTGCCGGCCTGGCCGCGCGCGTGTCGGTCAGTCCGAATGCCTTTCAACAGTCGTTCTCGACGGTGGCGGCGGGTCGCGCGACTGAAGTGCTGACTTCGACGCAGTTCACCGACTCGCTCACGACGCGCGCGATCGTCGAGGCCGGCCGCCCGATTCCGAAGGGCTACGTAACCGCTCGAGGGACGCTGTCACGGGCATCGGCGACGTTCGAGGAAGTGAAGCCGGCGTCTACGACGAGCCGCGACCTGGTGGACGACGGCGAGAGTGTATCGGCGCATGCGGCCTGGAATCCGGCGGCGTCGGTGAGCCTGGGCGCCGGCATTCGCCGTGAGTGGCGGGCGGCGCCTGATCAGCAGGCCGCGCGCGAGGCCGCGACGGTCGGAAGCGTGACGGCGGCGTGGCAACTGGCGCCCGCGTTCGCGATCCGCGGCTCGGCCGGGACCAGCCATCGATGGCCGACGCTGAACGAACTGGTGCGGAACTTCCAGGCCGGCAGCACGCTGACGCTGGCGAATCCGGATCTGGAGGCGGAGCACGCCCGGACGGCGGACACGGCGGTGGCGTACACGGCGGCGCGGTGGTCCGCGTCGGTCGGCGGTTTCTGGACGGAGGTCGAAGGCGCGATCGCGAACGTGACGATTCAGTCGACGCCGACGATCATTCGCGAGCGCCGCAACACCGGCACGGCCGTGGCGCGCGGCATCGAATTTGACGCGGACGCGCGGCCGTGGACGTCCACGCGGCTTCGCGTGTCCGCGCTGTTCGTGGATTCGCGTTTCCGGGATTCGCTCGAGCCCGCGCTCGAGGGCAAGTACCTGCCGCAGGTCCCGCGGACATCGGTATCGGCGAGCGGCGACGTGCGCATCTGCTCCTGGCTGCAGGTCGCGGCGATCTACCGGTGGATTTCGGAGCAGTTCGACGACGACCGCAATACCTTCGAGCTCGCGCCGGCCTCGCAGTTCGACTTCCGGCTGTTCGGAGACGTGCACGCGTTCACCTGGCACCTCACGGTCGAGAATGCGGGCGACTCGCGGATCGAGGTCGGCAAGACGCCGCTCGTGACGCTCGCGCCGGGACGGACGATCAGAGCGGGATTGACCTGGCGGCGATAGGAGATCAGTTCACACGGAGACGCTGAGAGACGGAGACACTGAGCGAGATGAGCGGCGTCGGGCGGCTTGCCGCCCGACGGCCGGTGGCCGTAGCGGGGTTGGTTCGAAACCGGATCTGAACAGCCGGTGGAGCAATCCCATAACCTGAGTCGGCTGTTCAGATCCGGTTTCGAACCAACCCCGCTACGCCGCTCATCACCTGATCCCGACCCTCGCTAGTCACGCCAGTACGCTTCGCAGGCCATCCTTCAGCACTGGCGCGTTGAAGTTGATGAGAAGTCCCTTCCGCAGCTTCGCGAGTCTCAGGTACGTCAGCAATTGGGTGTGGTGAACGGGTAGAAGACGCTCAACGCTCTTCAGTTCGACGATCAACTCGTCCTCAACAATGAAGTCGACCCGAAAGGCTCGACTGAACACGAGGCCCGCGTAGGTGACCGGCATGACTACCTGTTGGCCAAACTTGAGGCCGGCCGCCGACATCTCATGTGCCAGGCAAGGTTCGTACACGGATTCGAAGATCCCGGGACCCAGCGCTCTGTGGACTTTGATCGCGCAGCCAATCACGATCGACGCTGATTCGGTGGTAACTAATGACACGCCATGTTGGCTAAGCAAGGCACGAGCCAACCTAGCCCAGCTGGTTTTTCCCGTGTCTCCGTCTCTCTTCGCCTCCGCGTGAACTGAGAGGGGAACTTCCGGGCTCAGCTCGCCGCGCCAGACGAGCCGCCGCGGCCACCGCGTCTGCGTCGCCGCCTTCGGCGGCGTTTCTGCCCGTCCCCTGGCGGCGTGCCCGTGGGATGTGGCGCGTGGGCGCTGGACTCCGCCGCGACGCCGTGCGGGCGCGGGCCGTGGCGATGGCCGTGATCGCGGCCCTGAGATTGTCGCGGTGGGTTCGCAGTCCGCACCTGCTTCCAGTGCGCCGCCTGGTCAGGATCGTTGCCAAAGATTTCCAGCCATGTCACCGCATCACTGAAGCTCGGACGGTTCGGCAGCCCGCGCGCCACGCGCGGCGGGAGCGCGGGATCGACCAGCCGCGGGATCGTCAGCAGCAGGTGTCGCAGGCGATCGAGATCCTTGCGGGCCACCGGCAGTGCGCCGAAGCTCACGCGGTCCGGCATCATGTCGTCGGCGGCCCCGCGGTCTGGCGCGCGGCGGTTCAGCGCGCCAATCGGATGCAGCAGCGCGCCGATCAGAATCGCGGTCGTCAATTCGGCCGGCGCGGTCTGGTGCTGGTGGCGGTACCGATCCAGCCTGGCCAGCGAGTCCCAGACGACCTCAGGCGGGGAGGCCAGCTCGGGCGTCATCAATTCGAGCAGCCGCACACGATCGAGCGCGCGGAAACTGACTTCGGCTGAGCCCGATCGCAGAATCTTGAAATACTCCTCGAGCAGCCGGGCCGGCGAGGCCTTCGTGATCAGGCCGCGCAGTTCGGCGATCGCGTCGACTACGAGGCCATCGAGCTCGAATCCCAGCCGCGCGCCCAAGACCGCCGCGCGCAACATGCGGACCGGATCTTCGACGAACCGCACGCGCGGGTCGCCGATGGATCGAATGATCCGGCGCTCTAGATCGTCCAGGCCGCCGACGTAATCGATGATCGATTTGGTCGCGACGTCGTAGAAGAGCGCATTGACGGTGAAATCGCGCCGGAACGCGTCTTCCTCGGTCGTGCCGAATGTATTGTCGCGGTGAACGATCCCCGCCTCCGCGTCCCTCGCTTCCGCCTTCGCGCTGCGCGCTATGGCGGACGAGTCGGCGCGACTGCTGCCCGCCGTCTGATTCGCGCCCGCTTGTAATGGCAGTCCGGCGCGACTCCGGCCCGCTCCGGCACGCGGCGCCCGCTTGCCGCCGCCGCCGAAGTACTCCAGCACCGCGCGCTGCGCCGGCGTCAGCTCGATTTCCTCGGTGTCGTACGCGGCCCCGGCCTCGTCGGCGTCATCGTCGGTGAGAGGGCCGGTCACAGGCAGTCCGGGCGCGGCGCTCGCGACGACGATCGGTTCGGCCGGTTCGTCGGGCGTGGCTTCGGCCGGCAGATCGGTCACGTTCTTGCGGAACGTCGCGACCTCGATCGTCTTCTGGCCGAACTTGATGTGCGCGAGCCGGAACCGCCGGCCGATGATCCAGCAGTTCCGGAAGAGACGCTTGATTTCGTACGGATGCGCATCCGTCCCGATGTCGAAATCCTTCGGCCGCCGGCCGAGAATCAGGTCACGGACGCTGCCGCCGACGAGGTACGCGACATGGTCGTTCTGTTGCAGCCGGTAGAGCACCCGCAGCGCATCCGGATCGATGTCCCGGCGAGAAATCGGATGGTGCTCGCGGGGAACAACGACGGGTTCTGGCACGGGAACTGATTATAGGCCCCCCGCAATCTTGAGGTCCTGCGTCTTGTTCTCGCCCACGCCAAGCTTGATGGCGAACGACGCGCCGACGATCTGCTCGAGGAATGCCGGGTCGTTGATGTCAGTCGGTGCGACGTCCACGACGGCCGCCATGCGGTAATCGCCGGGCGGCAGGTTCGAGACGGTGAACTTGCCGTCAGTGCCCGGCCTGACCGTGCGCACGCGGCGTGATCCCTGCGTCCAGTACGCCTTCTCCGCGGCAAAGATGACGATCGAATAATCCGGCGCCGGCCGGCCTGAGCCGTCCTGCAGGCTCCCGCCGATGCTTTGCGTCGCGTCCGTGAACGTGACGACCGCGTTCGTCAGATCGTCGCCAGGCGTCACATCGAGCGGGAAATCCAGCACGTCGCGCCCTTTGACGATCGCCGAACCCATGCGCCACGGCGCTCCCGGGCCCGATCCGGGCGCGACCGGCGCATTGCCGATCAGGCGGTAGCGTCCCGGAACCACGCCTGTGATCGTGAACTTGCCGGTTTCGTCGATCTGGACCGTCGGGACACTCGTGGCGATCCGCAAGCCATTCCCGTTACCCGTCGGCGACAGATTGAGTTGCACGCGCTTGAAGTCGGCGCCTCGCGTGTTCGCGCTCTTGAACTCGACGCGGCCGGTGATCGTCAGGCCCGGCTGCAGCGCCAGCGACACGCCCGCCACCGGCGCGCCGTCGATCGCGACGTCGGCCTGCGCCCAGTACGGCGTCCCGGCTTGATCGCCGAAGGGGGTAAACATCATCGTGTCCATCACCGGCGGCGGCATCTCGCCGCCGCCTCCGGTGCCCATGACGATGCGCGTGAACGTCGCGGCCTGCCCGGCCACTGCGCCCGGCTGGGGCGGCGGTGGTGGAGGCGGCGGCGGCCCGGCGCCCCCGGAGGGCCTGTTGGCCTGCGCGGAAATCGTGTACTGACCGGGCGCGACGCCGGTGTACTTGAACCGGCCATCGGCACCGACGACCGCCCGCTGCATCGAGACCATGTCGAGGGTGACGTTCCCGCCGTTTGTGCCCGTCGTATTCGGGACCATCAGCAACTGCACGCTTTGCGGCGCGATACCCTGCGGAACGCTGACCGTGCCTTCAATCGTGCCGGTGCGCACGAGGCGGAGCGCGAAATCGACGCCGTTGCGTTCCTCGCCCGGCCCGAGCGTGACGGAAGCCGCCGAGGCGGCGACCGTTGTGCCCGGATAGAAGACGGGCGTGAACGCGACCGTGACCTTGTCGACATCGGATGGCGCCGGTTGCGGGGTTGGCGCCGCGTTCTGGCCGGGGATCGACGTCGGCTGCGCGGCCTGCGCGGCGGCCTGCTGCTGTTGCTGCACCGCCTGCATGACCTCGCGGATTTCCTGTTCGGTCATCGCGCGAATCTCGCCCGCAGGCGTTCGCGGCGAAGCCGAGACGACGTACTCGCCGGGCGGCAGGCCGAACAGACGGAACGCGCCGCGATCGTCGGTCGTGTCGGTGCTGGTGCCGACGGTCGAGACGGGCACGTACGCGCGCTCGCCGAACTGTGTGCGGACCTGCAGCAGGCGGATGGAGACGCCGAATGCCGGTTCGCCATTCTCGTCCGTGATGCGGCCGCTCAACACGCCGCCGCGCTGCAGCCGCAGCGCCACGTCCGCCATGCGGGCAGCGTCCTTCAGGATGATGGGCGTCCCCGGCAAGTCGTAACGCCGGGCGCCGTAGTTGGTGCGGAGGAACGGCGCCTTGGTCGCGCTGAGCGAGTAGCGGCCCTCGGGCAGCGTGCTCAGCGTGAACCGGCCGGCGCCATCGGTGAATGTCGTGCGCGCCACCGATCCGTCGGTGTTGACGACAGATACGGCCGCGCGCCGCACGGGCTGCGGCGTCTGTTCGTCGGTCATGACGGTGCCGGCGATGACGCCGGTGCCGACGCGCGCCGGCGAACCAGGGGCGCCGATGTCACGGACTTGCTGCGCGCCGAGGCCGGCCGCGATGCCGAGCGCGAGGACGAGAGCCAGTGTGATTTTCGTTTTCATCGCGCCACCCGCAGATTGGCAGACGCCTTCTCGGTGTCGCGCACGCGGACGTGCGTGGCGGCCGTGACGAGCGTCTCCAGGAATTTCGGATTCTGCCAGTCGTTGGCCATCTTGTCCGGCAGCGCGATCGCGAGATATTCGCCGGCCGGCAGGTTCGCCACTTTATAGTTGCCCTGCTTGTCCACCCGCGCGGTCGCGAACCGCCGAGAGCTGTTGCCATAGCCAACCCACGCTGAGGACTCTGACGGAAACACCAGGACGGTCATCGATTCGAGCGCCCCGTCGCCGGCCACCTGGCCTGACAGCTCGGTCGCGCGATCGGTGAAGACGATGTTGACGCCGCTCACATCCGCGGAGTCGAAGTCGATCGGCACGACGCTCGCGTCGCGGCCGCCGGCGAGCGCCGCCTGGAAGGACCAGTTCTGAAAACCGCCGCTGACGCGCAGGAAGTATTTGCCCGGCGGAACGCCGACCGTCGTAAACGATCCATTGCTGTCCACGCGGCCCCGGGCCGGCGACACGCCGGGACGCGACTCCGCCGGCTCGAGCGTGACGTTGATCGACCCGAGTTGATCGGGAGTCGGCCGCTCGGCACCACCGTCAAACCGCACGACGCCCGCCATCTTGACGCCAGGCCGCAGGCTGACCGGAAGATCGCTGAGGTCCTTGGATCCGACCGAGACAGTGATCTCAGCCCACAACGTGGGATCGTTCGGCAACGCCGGCGCATTCCCGACAGGCGACACGCGGAAGGTCATCGTCTGTCCGCCCTGGGTGATAGTCGTCGCCTGACCAGGGCCCATTCCGATGCGCGGCGTGCGCACCGCGCGCAACACGTACTGTCCTGGCGGCACGCCTTCGATCGTGAACCGCCCCTGGTCGTCGCTGAACCCGTTCATGACCTCGACCGTGGAAGCGCCCTCATCGGCTTCCGCGGGGACCAGCGTGAGCTGCAGGTTCGGCACGGGCCCGTCGGGCCCTGATGCGATGCCCGACACCTTGGATACCGGCACGGGCTTCAGCTGGAAGTCGATCGAGGGACGCTCCTCGCCGGAGCCCAGTGAGATCAGGGTCGCGCGGGAAGCGGTGGTCATGTTGGGATAAAAGACCGTCGCGAACGCGAGCGGCCGGCCGTCTTCGCCAAGCCCGGCCGACGCGCCGGACCCCGTCATCACGCCGTTCATCATGAGCGGCATGGCGCCGCCGCCATCAGCGGACATCGCGATGGCTCGCACCGCCACCATTTCCCGGATCGCACCCTCGGGCGCGATGAACGGCATCTCAGAAGAACTGTTGGCCTGAATCGGGACGACGACGACGTAGTCGCCGGGCTCGAGCGAACCGATGCGATAGTTGCCGCGATCGTCGCTCATGTCCTGGTTGACCATGTTGAAGCGCGTCTTGCCGCCGACCGTGGAGCGCTTCAGCACGCGGACGGGAACGTTCACGAGCGCGTCGCCGGATTCGTCGACCACGCGGCCGGCGATGGAGGCGAAGCGCCAGAGCGCCACGCTCACGTTCGACACCCGCTCGCCGTCGACAAGGGTCATGGGCAATTGCGGGCCGGCCGGTCTGGTGCGCCCGTAGGCGCCGTCCACCCAGCCGGGCCGCGTCGCCGTGATGTTGTAGCGGCCCTTCGGGAGATCGCGGAAGCCGAAGCGCCCTTGTCCGTCGGCCATGACGCGCAACGGCTGCGCGCCGGGGAGCGTGATCGTGACGATGGCGCCGGGTACGGCGCGGTTGGAATCGGCTTCGACGATCTTGCCGAAGATCACGCTGGTGCCCACGCCCATAGGTGTGCCGCCGGCGAGCCCGACGCCGCCCCGGCCGCCAGCGCCCGCCACCTGGACGTCGCCCGTCACGATGTGCACTTCCTGCGACACCTGCACTTGCGCGGCAGCGATCGCGGCGGTACTCGTCATCACGAGGAGAAGAAGAAGCTTGGGTCTCATGTAGTGTCCTGTCATTTGCGGAACGGACCGGCGAATGCCGAGCCGCCGCCTGCACTGTTCAGTCTGAACCGGTTAGACGCGATTCGGGCCAATTTGATTGTTAAACCTTTGTAATTGGCCGAAAAGCGTGAATCCCGACTATTCCTTGGCGGCCGTCCAGTTCGGACCGATCCCGACGTCCACGGTGAGCGGCACGTCGAGCGGAACGGCGCGTTCCATGACGGCGCGCACCATCTCGGCCGTCTGGTCGGCGTCCTTTTCGGGCACTTCGAAGACCAGTTCGTCGTGGACGGTCAGGATCATGCGCGCCTCCTGTGACCGTCCGGCGTTGTGCCGGAGCAGCGCGCCTTGCACGTCGACCATCGCCTGCTTGAGGACGTCGGCCGCCGTGCCCTGGATCGGCATGTTGACGGCTTCGCGTTCTGCCGCCATCCGGATCATGCCGTTCTTCGACGAGAGTTCCGGGACGAGCCGGCGGCGGCCGGTCATCGTGCGCACGACCCCAGTCTGCCGCGCGTCGGCGAGCGTGCGATCGATGTAGCCGCGCACGCCGGGGAAACCGGCGAAGTACGCATCGATGAATTCCTGCGCGGCCTGCTGCGACACGCCGATGTCCTTGGCCAGCGTGAACGCCGTCTTGCCGTACAGGAGCGCGTAGTTGATGATTTTCGCGCGCCGCCGCAGCTCGTGCGGATCGAGCCCGCTCGTCGATCCGAACACGCGATCGGCCGTCCGATCGTGAATGTCGACGCCCAGGCGAAACGCCTCGACGAGCGCGGCGTCACCAGACAAGTGCGCGAGGACGCGCAGTTCGATCTGTGAGTAGTCGGCGGAGATCAGCAGATGGCCGGGCTCGGCGATGAACGCCGCGCGGATTTCGCGGCCGAGCGGCGTGCGGACGGGAATGTTCTGCAGGTTTGGATCGCTGCTGCTGAGCCGGCCCGTGGCCGCCACCGCCTGGTTGAACGTCGTGTGCACGCGACCGGTGGCCGCATTCACGAGCTGGGGCAGCGCATCGACGTAGGTGCCTTTCAGCTTCTGGATGCTGCGCCACCGCAGAACGAGCGCCGGCAGCTCGTGCCCGAGCGCGAGCTCTTCGAGCACGTCCTGCGCCGTCGAGATCGCGCGGGTCTTGCCGGTCTTCTTCGCGCCCTGCAGGTTGAGTTTCGTAAAGAGCACGTCGCCGAGCTGTTTGGGCGAGTTGATGTTGAACTCACCGCCGGCGTGGGCAAAGATCCCCGCGCAGAGCGTGTCGAGTTCGGTCTGCATGCGGCGCGAGATGCCGGCCAGCGCCGCCACATCCACCTTGACGCCGGTGCGTTCCATGCCGGCCAGCACGGGAATCAGCGGCTGTTCCAGGTCGCGGTACACCGCGGCGAGGTGCTCGCGCGACAGATCTTCTTCGAGCCCCGGGGCCAACGAGAGCGGCAGGTCCGCGCGTTCGCCTGCGAACGTGGCCAGCGCCTCTGCGGGAATCGCGTCAAACGTTGTCGACTTGACGCCCTTGCCCGTCACGTCCTCTTCCGTGACGGCGCGATAGTTGGCGCGCTCGATGGCCAGGCCTTCGATCGAATGGCTGGACCTGGTCGCATCGACGAGATAGCTGGCCACGCTGGTGTCGAACAGGGCGCCTCTCAGCGCGACACCGGCCCTGGCCAGCACGATGGTCGTGAATTTCAGATCATGTCCGGCCTTGGCGATCGTCTCGTCTGCGAGGATCGGGCCGAGCCGGCCGAGGACGTCCGGCAGAGGCAGATTGGGCGTATTCGTCAGCCCCGAGTGGGCGAGCGGCACGTACACGCCGGTGCCCGGCTCCGCGCTGAACGACCACCCCGCCACGGACGCGCGCACCCCTGACGTTTCCGAGGTGATCGGCGCGATCCCGATGCGCGATGCGCCGCGTAACGCCGCGGCCAGCCGGTCGACGTCCTCGATCGATTCGGCGGTGGTGTACGCGCGCGCCACGCTTTTCGCCGTGGGCGCGAATTCGGCCGTGAGCGCGCGGAACCCCAGCGCCGAAAACAGCGCGAAGCACCGTTCGGGCGAGGGGCCCTTGAACTTGAACCCCACGGCGTCGAAGGTCACCGGGACGTCGGTCCGAATGCGCGCCAGCTCGCGTGACAGCTTCGCGTCATCGGCGTGCGCGAGCAAGCCCTCGCGATAGCGTTTCTGCTGAATGGTCGGCGCCGCCGCGAGCAGGGCGTCGAGCGTGCCGTGGGTCGAGATCAATTCGCGCGCGCCCTTGTCGCCGATGCCCGGCACGCCCTTGATGTTGTCGACGCTGTCACCCATCAGGGCCAGAACGTCGACGACCTGATCGGGCCGGACGCCGAACTTCTGCACCACGCCCGCCGCGTCGTACCACGTGCCCTCGTCGCGCGGATTGAAGACACGAATTCCATCGCTGACGAGCTGGAAGAAATCCTTGTCGCCGGTCACGATCGCGACGTCGTAGCCGGCCTGGCACGCCTGCATCGCCAGGGTGCCAATCACATCGTCCGCCTCGAATCGATCGGACGTCAGGACCGGCACGCCGAGCGCTTCGCAGGCTTCGCGCACGAGCGGTACCTGTTCGGCCAGGTCCGACGGCATCGGCGCGCGGTTGGCTTTGTAGTCGGCGTGCAGATCGTCGCGAAAAGTGCGGCCGGGCAGATCGAACGAGGCCGCGATGTACTCCGGCGACCAGTCGGCGATGAGCTTGCGCAGCATCGTCGAGAATCCGTAGACGGCGTTGGTCGATCGGCCGTCGGGTCCGGTCAGGCCGCGTATCGCGTGATACGCGCGGTACATCTGTGAACTGCCGTCGATCAGGAACAGGCGGGGCATTTCCGCAGGCCGGCCAGTATATCATTCGCCGATGTTCGCCAGAGTCGCGACGCGCGTGCTGATCGCGATGGCGATCGCCGCGACGAGCGCGTGCGGCGCGTGGAATCCATTCGCCGCGCACTACGAATACGAAGAACAGGTCTATCTGACGGTCGATGGCCGCGCGACCATCGTCATCGACGCGTCGGTGCCCGCGCTGGTCGCGTTGCGGGGTCTTGCGATCGATCCGTCGCCGTCGGCGTCGATCGATCGCAACGACGTCCGGCGCGTGATCGAAGCGGCGGGTTGCCGCGTCGACAGCGTCAGCCGTCCGTGGACCCGATCGGGCCGGAATTTCGTGCAGGTGCAAATCACCCTGGACGATGTGCGCCAGCCGCAGACGTGCGGTCTGTTGGCGTGGTCATCGTATGCACTGACGACGTCGGCGCCTGATGAGATCGAGTACCAGCAGGTGGTCGGCGCCCCGCCGGCCGCTGCGGCGGCGCCGGCGATCTGGGATGGCACGGAGCTGGTCGCCTTCAAGCTGCACGCGCCCAGCCGCATCCGGTATCAGAACGTCAAGCGTCTCGACGGCACAAACGGGACGTGGGAACGCGGCAACATCCTGACGTGGGAGCAGCGGCTGAGCGATCGGCTGGCCGGGAAACCCGTCGCGATGGATGTGAGGATGGACTCGACGTCGATCCTGCGCACGACCCTCTGGCTATTCGCCGGCGCGTTCGCCGCCGCGGTACTGCTGCTGATCGTCGTGATTTGGATGGTGGTGCGGCGGGGGCGAAAACTGGTCGCCGGGTCTAAAGACCCGGCCTCCTAGAGTTCACCGTCCCGTAACTCTCATGTTCTGCGTCTTCTTCTCGCCCTTGCCGACCGTGACTTTGAGCGAGGCCGCCACCAGCTGATCTTTGAACGCGGGATCGCTCCAGTCATTGGGATCGAGATCGGTCAGCACGACAAGGTAGTACTCGCCCGGTAACGTCGCCCCAAATCGATACGCGCCGTCAGGGCTCGACCGCGTCGTGCGATTCACGCGCGTGGAGTTCGCGATCCATTTCGTGCGATCAGTCGGAAAGAGGGCGAGCGTCATTCCGGCCACCGGGCGATCGGCGCCGTCGATGAGCTTTCCTGCCACTTCCGCCGGTTTGTCGGTGAGCGTGACCGCGACGGTGCCTGCCGATCGGTCGGCGCGAATCTCGAACGGCGTCACCAGCGCATCGTGGCCATCGACCTGCGCCGAGAGCGCCGCCCACGTCGTTCCGGGCGTGGTTGATGAGGCGCTCGCATTCAGCCGGTACTTGCCCGGAACGACGCCGATCATCGTGAAGACGCCGCTCTGATCGGGCGATGCCGTGGACGTCGAGCGGTTCCCCGTCGGCCATCCCGCCGGCTCGAGTTGCACGCGCACCGCGCGCATCTCGGGCGGCGCCGCGCCGTCAATCACCACGCGTCCCGTGAACGTGAGCGACGGCGCCAGGCTCAGCGCGAGATTCAACTGGTCCTCGCCGTTGACGTCGATCTCCAGTTGCGCCCAGAGCGGGCCGGACGTCGGGGTTACCGGCACCGGCGGTTGCCCGGGCACGCCAGGCGGCTGAGGCGGACGGGCCGCCTCCATCGACGCGATCAGCGTGTACCTCCCGGCCGGCACGCCGACCATCTGGAACATGCCGTCCTGCTGCCGGACTGAGCTCTGGTTCGTGGACGTGCCGGTGGTTCGTTGAAGGAATATCTGAACGTTGGTGGCTGGCTGGCCACTCGGCGCATAGACGCGGCCCTCGAGTCGTGACGTCGGGACGAGCGTGAGTTGCAGGTTGATGCCGTCGAGCTGCTGACCGGCCGCAAGCGTGAACTCCACCGCCTCCTGCTCTCGCGGCGTGCCCGGGTAGTACACGGGGGTATAGCCCACCGCCCGGCCTCCCACTTGCGCGACCGGCACGTCGCCTGGCGGCGCCGGCGCAATCGTCCGTGGCCCGCTCGGCAGTGGCGCCGTACGGCTCGCGTCCGCGATCGCCGCGCGGATTTCGCTCTCGGAGAGCTGACGCACTTCAACGTTCGTGGTGATCGCCGGCGGCGTGGCGCTGATGACGTAGGAGCCGGGTCTGATGCCGTACAGGCGGTACATGCCGTGATCGTCGGTGGTCGACGATCCGCTCGCAGGCGCGCTCGTCAGGACCCGTTCGCCTTCACGCCGCGTGAATGTCTGCAGTTGCACTCGGACGCCGGCGGCCGGCGTGCCCATCGGGTCGAGCACGATGCCGCTCACGACCGCGCCGCGCGGCATCGTGATGTCGATGCCGGTGACAGGTTTGCCGGCATCGACGTGGACCAGCGTACCAGTGCCGCCCGCTCGCTTCGCACCATAAAGCATCGGGAGGAACGCCGGCTTCATCGCCATCACCTGATAGTCGCCGGCGGGCAGCCAGGCGAACGTGAACCGGCCCGCATCGTCCGTCAGCGCGAGCCGCTCGCTGTTCATTCCGGCACCGCTGATGCTGACGCGCGCGAGCCGCGCGGGCTGAGGCGATCCGTCTGTGCCACTAGTCAGGACGAGACCCGAAATCGATCCGGTGCCGGCCGCTTCGGCCGGACGCGTGTCACGAATCTGCGATGGAGGGAGTGTTTGATGGAGCGCCGGGTCTTTAGACCCGGCGTTTTCGTCGACAAACGGGCCGTGGGGGCGTCGAGCCCCGGGGTCTGAAGACCCCGGGCTCCATTGGGGCTCTTTATGGAGCGCCGGGTCTTCAGACCCGGCGTCCGCATTCGCGTCCACGCGCCCGATCGTCGGTGGCTTCGCATCGGTCAACGTGAGATCAAGCGTGCGCTTTTCGCCCGGACTCAGCGTGAAGCGCTGCGCCGAACGCGCGAGCACTTCCAGAAAGCCCGGGTTCATCCAGTCCGCGCTGTATTCGTCGCGAATGGCAATGGCGTAGTAGTCGCCCGCGACAATGGATCCGAAACCGAACGTGCCGGTCTGCACGCCGGCGCGCGTCATGCGCATCCGTGCCGGATTACCGCCGAAATCCTTCCAGGCGGTCGTGTCGGCCGGGAAGAGCACAATCGCGGGCGCGTCAGCGTCCGTGGGAATGCCACGCACGGTGCCGGCGATCGATGGAACCAGGTCGGTGAACGTCACGACGACGTTCGACACGCTCGAGGTGAGCTCGATCGGCACTTCCGTCGCGTCCACGCCGTTGACCATCACCGACTGCACGATGAACCCGCTGGGCGCGCCGCCAACGCGCACGAAGTACTTGCCGGGCACTTTCGGCGCGCAGACAAAGCGGCCGTCCGGCTGCACACGCGAGAGTGTTCCGTTCTGCGGCGTCGTTTCGCGGCCGCCGACCGGCTCGATGACGATCGGCACCTGCGTCAGACGCTGCGGATCCGGCCGCGGTTTCGACCCCGAGAACTCCAGCCGGCCGCTGATGGTCAAACCTTCGCGCAACGTCAGCGCAATGCCGGCGATGTCCACGTCGCCGACGGTGACCGGCGCCATGGACCAGAGCAGGGGCTCGGGCGGCGTCGGCGGTACTGGCTCAGCGCCACGGCCGGTAAAGTTCACGGCCACCGGGGTGCCGGTGCCGGGCGCGTTGAAATAGAACGCCCCGTTATCGCGCGGCACCTTGATGGTCTGAATCACGTAGCGTCCGGCCGGCACCGCGAGAAACGTGAAGGCGCCCGATCCATCGGTCATCGTCGTGGCAATTTCCGGATCGGCGGACCACTCGCCCGTGTCGGATGGCACCAAACGGAGCGCGTATTGCGCTGCGGGCCCGGTCGGCCCCACGACGATGCCCGACACCGCGCTCGTCGGCATGTAGCGCATCACCAGATCGATGCCCGTGCGATCTTCTCCCGACCCGATCGCGATCGGATCGGCCGTCGATGCCGTCAACGTGCCGGGGTAGTACGTCGTCGAATACGTCCGCCAGCGCCCGGCGCCATCTGCGATCGCCGCGCTGGGGATGCCGAACATCTGCAGAAGGAAACGGCTGTCCGCCGTCGCCTGGATGCCGCCGGTGCCGGGGCCATTGAACGTGCTCAGCATCATTGACGAGCCCGTCAGGTTCTGCCGGGCTTCCGGTGTGTTGACGATCGCCGCCGGCGAGGAGCCCGAGCTGATCGGCACCGAGACGACAAACTCTCCGGGCGAGAGATTGAACAGGCGATAGACGCCGCGGTCATCCGTTTGCGCCGACGAGGTCTGCGTGAGAATGCGGCGGCCGGCCTGCCACACACGCCGATCGGCGCGCACCGGCGCGCCCACGATCGGTTCCCCCGCTTCGTCGGTGACGATGCCGGAGATCGATCCGTACTTGAAGAGCCGGATCGCCACGTCACCCATCCGCTCGTTGTCGTCGAGCTGCAGGCTGCGTGGCGGGCCATCCGGCCGCGTGCGACCGTAAGCGCCGGAGGCATAGCCCGTTTTTGAGACGGTAATCGAATAGTTGCCGCGGGTGAGGTTTCGGAAGGCGAAGCGGCCTTCACTATCCGTGAGGATGCGCGGCGGCGGGAGTGGCGGAAGCGGCTGGGGCGATCCTGGCGTTGGAGAAACAGCCGGTGCCGTCCGCGTCGGTCCACCCGTCAGCGACACCATCGCGCCAGAAACAGGCCGGCCGCCGGCCGCGTCGATCACGCGGCCGACGATGAGTCCGGTGGTGACGAGGGGAGGGGGAGCCGGCTGATTCGCCCGGCCGCGGCTCTGTGCCGGCGGCGTCACGACACCAGGCGGCGGCGGTGGTGGCGGCGCCTGGCTTGCCCCGAGAGGCGCCGTGGCGAGTGTGCCGCCGACCCCCAACGCGACAAGGGCAACGAGCGCGGTGAATTTCATTGGACGTCTGCGACTATAGATCAGACGCAAACGGGAGCCGGGGAGCCGGGGAACGGCGGAGCCGGGGAGCCGGGGAACTGGGGAACAGGGGAACCGGGGAATCTCCGTCCAGTCCCCAGTTCCCCCGTTCCCCGGCTCCCCGGTTTCTTCTAGTGTCCGCCGCCCGCCACCTTAATATCCTGCGTCAGCTTCGCGCCTTCTCTGAGCGTCACCGGAATCGACGAGCCCATGAGTTGGCCGAGGAATTCGGGATCGAACCATTCGCCGGGCTCGACGTCGGTGACAGCGGTCAGGCGATAGTCGCCGGCCGGCAAACCCCGGAACGTGAACTTGCCGTCGGTGCCGGGCCGGCTCGACGCGATGCGCCGCGCCTGCGGTACCCAGTAGTTCTTGTCCGCGGCGAACACGATGATCGTGAAGTCGGCCGTCGGTTCGCCCACTGTGTTCTGAATCGTGCCGTTCAGTTCCTGCGTCTTGTCGCCAAACGTAATGAGTGCCGACAGATCCTGATTCGGCTCGACGTTGACGCCGAAGTCGAGCGCGTCCTTGCCGCCGACGAGTGCGGACTTGAGCGCCCAGGAGGTGCTCGTCGTCGCCGCGCCGCCGGCCGCGCCGCCACCGCCGCGTCCGCCACCGCCCGCAGCACCAGCCGCCGCGCCGCCGCCTCGTCCACCGCCGCCGGCTGCGCCGGCCGCGCCACCGCCAGCCGCCGCACCGCCACCGCCGCCAAACGGGCCGCCGCCGCCGATGCCGGCCGACAGTGTGTATTTGCCGGGGAGCACACCCTTGATGGTGAAGTGTCCGCTGGCGTCGATCGTCGGTTGCGGCGTCGGTCCGAAGTCCATGGCCTGCTGCGCGGCGCCGCGCGGCATCAGATTGATCCGGACAGTCGTGAGGTCCGTCGGGGGCACGCCGCTGCCGTCAAACCGGATACTGCCGCTGAGTGTCATGCCTTCCGCCAGCGTGATCGCCACGCCGTTGATGTCCTGGCCGTTGACGTTCACGTCCGCCGAGCCCCACAAGACTTGAAGGATTCCAGCGCCGCGGCCGCCCGGCCCGCCGGGGCCGCCCTGCCCGCCCGGTCCGCCGCCGCGCCCGCCACGACCCTGCGCGTTCTGCACATTCGGATCGCGAACCGCGCCGCGCGCCATCACGCGATACTGACCGGGCGGCACATCGCGGAACGTGAACGTGCCGTCTGCACCGACGCGCGTCGAGTCCGTGTCGACGCCCGGCACGGACGGCGTGTTGCCCTGATCGATCGGCATCAGCGTGAGTTGTGTGCCTTGTGGAATGCCTTCGGCGCTGCCCACGGTGCCCTGCACTTTGGCTGTGGGCACGAGCAAGAGGCGGAAATCGACGCCGTTGCGTTCCTCGCCGATCGCCAGCGTCACGGCCGATGCCGTGGACGGCGTCGCGGTGCCGGGATAGTAAACCGGCGCGTAGACCACATTCTGCGTTTGATCGGCTTGCGAGAGCTGTTCTTGCAACTGCTGCAGGCGGCCCTGCTGCTGCGGATTGCCGCCGCGGCCCATCAACTGCTGGATATCGATGCCCGCGATGCCGCCGCCACCACCGCGTCCGCCGCGGCCTCCGCCGCCACCGCCACCGGCGGCGCCAAGACCGCCGCCGCCCTGCATCTGCTGGACGAGCGATTCCACTTCCGCCATCACGGTCTGTCGAATGGCATCAATGTTGTTGTTCTGCGGCACCGCGCTGACAAGATAGTCGCCGGGCTGCAATCCGTAGATGCGATACATGCCGCGGTCATCCGTCTGATCGCTCCCGGTCTGCTGCAGCGTTTTTTCTCCGGTGCGCATGACGTACTTCATGACGCGCACTTGCGTGCGCGGCGCCGGTTCGCCGCTGTCGTCCACGACGACGCCGGTGACGACGCCGCCGCGCGGCAGCGTGATGTTGGCGTGTTCCACTTTGCCGCCCGCCGCGATTTGTACGGGCGTGCCCGGCCGTCCCGGTTTTTTCGCGCCGAATGGCGTGTCGATGTAGCTGGGCTTGGAGGCCGTGATGGTGTACCGGCCCGCCGGCAATGCCGAGAACGTGAACTGACCCTGATCGCCCGTCATCGTCGTGCGGCCGCCGCGCAGTTCAGGTGCCGAGATGTTCACGCGCGCGCGTCGCAGCGGACCGCCGCCTTCAACGGTGACGACACCGCTGATGACCGCCGTGCTCGTCGCCTGCGCCTGCTGGCCCGGCTGCGTTTGGGCCTGCGTGTCGCGGACCGGCGTTTGTGCCTGGCCGCCCCGGCCGGTCTGCGTTCCGGCCGCGCCACCGGCGCGACCCTGTCCCGTGGTTTGACCCGTGGCCTGGGCCATCGCGGTGATGCCGAGTCCGCTGGCCATGGCGAGCACCGCCAGCGACGTGGCGAGGCGTCCGTTCGACTTGGCTTTCGACTGGGGCTGCATAGTCATCTCGTCATTCCTCATGGACCTGTCCAAGTATGACGTGGTTACGCGGCCGTCCGACCGCGCGTTTCGCGTGAAACTAGTGTGACAGGCGGCCTTACTTCAGCCGCAAATCGACAGTGGCGGTTTGGCCTGCTGTGAGCGTGACTTGCGGGGATTTCGCGAGCGTCCTGAGAAAGGCTGGATCCCAGAGTTGGCCCGGCGCGAGCGCGGTCACGGCGGAGACCGTGTATTGGCCGGGCGGAAGGCTGGCGATAGCGTAACCGCCGGCGGTGTCAGGACGGCCGAGCCGGATGCGGCGCGTCGCCTCAGTCCAGTCGCGCGGCGCAGTCGACGCGACGATGACGGCGCCGCGGGACGTCGGCTTGCCGGTCGCGTCGAGCATGGTGCCGGAGACGCGCGCGGGAGACGTGATGGTGATCCGGACATTGTCGAGCGTTGCGTCCGGCGCGATCTCCAGGGGCACGTCCGTCACATCGCGGTCGTTGATGAACGCCGACAACACATCGGGCGAGTTCTGAATCGGCATCCAGCGATAACGGCCGGGCGCCACGTTGGGGATGACGAATGGCCCCGCGCCTCCGGGCGCCGTGCGCGCGGTGATGGCTTCCGGGTGATCGGTGCCGAGAGGCGCGATCTCCACCGTGACGCGGGCCGGGCCTGGTGCGATCGTGCCGGAAATACGCGCCCCGGGGTGAATAGCGAGTGTGGGGGACGCCGAGTTGTCCGCGCCGACGATCACGTCGGCTCGAGCCCACCCGTGCAGCGGAGCGGGAATCGCACCTGGACGTACCACGAGGATGTACCGCCCAGTCGGCACGTCGCTCATCGAAAACTGACCGCCAGGCTCCACGCGTGCACTTGTCACGGGCCAGAAACCGACGGCGCCGGTTTCCTGCAACAGCAGCGCCGACAGGCCCGGCGCACCCGTCCCGGGCCCGGTCAGCGATCCGGTGATCGTTCCTGAGGGAGACGGCTTCGTCTGAATATTCACGCCCGTCTGCGTCGCATCGACGCCGACGAGGATTGCACGCGGCGTCCCCGGCGTCCGCGCGCTGGTCGCAAACGCCACGCTCAGGCCGTCGGTCGCGTTCACGAAATACTGTCCGGCCTCGAGGCCGATGATGCGATAGGCCCCGCGATCGTCGGTCTTCGCCGTTTCGGTGGCCATGAAGCGGCGATCGCCCACCGAACGCCGGATGATCGCGCGCACCTGGGCGCCGATGACGGGTTCCTTCAGATCGTTCGTGACGACGCCGGCGATCGTGCTGCCGCGATGCAAGGCGATGGTCAAAGTCATCGGCGGCTGATTCGCCGAGATCGACATGACCGTTCCGCCGAGGTTCGGTTCTTCGCCAAGCGACGTTGATCGATAGCCGCTCGCCCGCGCGTACAGATCGTGGCGCCCGGGCGTGAGGTACTCCTTGAGGACGGCGACGCCCTGTGCATCAGTCGTCTCATCCCGGAAGCTGTCGGGTGAACGCTCGCTGTTGAATGCGACATGAGCATTCGGAATGGGCCGTCCGGTCTCGGCCGACACGACCCGTACCGTCACGGTCACGGCGCCGCGGCCTTGCGCAAGCATCGCCGTGCCCAACCCGAGCAGTCCGATGGCCAGGAAGGATCCGTGTCTCATCGCCGTATCACGCTCAGTCGCAGATTCAACTGCTTGCTCTCGCCATCGCCGAGCGTGAAACGGACCGCCAGTGTCCGGAGCCTCGCCATCACGTGTTCGTCCTGCCAGCCCTCGGCCACGGCATCATCGATCGCCACCGCGAGATACTCGCCCGGCGGCAAACCCTTCACGGTGAACACGCCGGCCGTCGAGCTCCGCGTTTCCCGGAGGCGGTTGGGTGTCCAGACGCTCTGCCCTGAGTGCGCAATGGGCATGATGATGACCGTGGCGCCGGGAGCCGGTATCGACCGGGTATCGCGAACGGTACCGAGGATTTCGCTGGCCCGGGTCGTCACCGTCACATCCAGGAGCGCGCCGCTTCCGCCGATCTCGACCGCATCGTCCATGGCGTCATAGCCCGCCGCCACGATCGACTTCAGGAACCAGCCGGCCGGCATCGCTCCGACGCGCAGGTAGTACATGCCTGGAATCAGGCGCACGCTGAATTCCGTACCCGCCATGAAGTGGGTGAGATTCGAGAGCCCTGGGGCCGCTGGAACGATCGTGATGGGAATTTTGAACGTTCTGAGATCGGCCGGCACGCCGTCGGCATTCGGCTCGGCGATGACGAGACCCGACAGGCTGACATCCGGTTGCATCGTGACATCCGGCACCGTGACGTCAGCGTCCTGCACGATCACATCGGTCCGCCCCCAGAACGCGGTCTCGGCTCCAAGTGACGCGCCGGCGACGACGCTGGAAATCGGGCGCCAGGTGCCGACTTCAAGCCGATAGTCCCCGGCCGGCACGCGGGGGAATGAAAAACTCCCGTCGTCGTGCGAGACGGTGGCCGCGGCATCATCGCCACCCTCGGAATCGATGCCGATCGGGACGAGCCGCACGAGTTGGTTGGCGGTGGCGCCCGGCTCGCCGATCAGGTGGCCGGAGACGCGATGGACGGGAACCGCGGCGAGCTGGAAATCGACGGCATAGCGGACCTCTCCGGCGGCCAGCGTCATCGGCATCGCAAGAATCCGGCGATCCGTGTAGGGATAGAACTGCGTGACATACGCGGAGTCCCGCCCTTTGTCATCGGGCGGCGCGAAGGCATTGCTCCAGATCACATCGCGGCCATCCGGCGTCACGCGCGTCATGCGTTCAGCCGCGACGGACTTGGCGTAACCCGTGTCGCCAGGCAGCGAGTCCAGCAGCATCGCCATCCCGCCGCCGACCGTTCCGGTCGATCCCAGCGCGTCGACGATCATCGTCGGCGCCGAGTATGACGTGGTGGGCACGGTGACGACGTACTCGCCCGGCACGAGATCGAAGATGCGGTAGAAGCCCTGATCGTCGGTCAGTTCCGCACCTGCCGGCTCGAAGAGCCACCGACCGTTGTCGAACACGCGGCGCATGGCCACCACGCGTGCGCCGACGAGCGGATCGCCGCCGTCGTCCACGACCGATCCGGTGATCACGGTGGATCGAAACATTTCGATCCGCATGTCCGAGATGCCTTCGCCGGCATGCAGGCTGATCGGCAACGGCACGCCACTCGGACGGCGCTTGCCGTAGGCGCCGTTGTAGAACCCGAGCTTCTCGGCGGTGACGATCGCCTCGCCCGGCGGGATGCGCGTGAACAGGAAGCGCCCTTTGTCGTCGGTGCGCACCGCATCGGTTCCGTTCTCGCCCAGCAGGCGAACGAGCGCGTTGGGTACGGGCCGGCCACTGCCGTCCACGACCAGGCCGACGACTGCCGCGCCCTCGGGCGCAATCGGCGTGCCCTCGGGTCTGGCGATGACCGTGCGGCCGGACCCGACGGTACTCGTCGTCGGCGGTGTGGCGGTCGGGGGAATGGCCGGCGGCGGGGGCGTGGCTTGCTGGGCTGAGGCGATGGCCACGGCCGACGCGCCGATCACGCTGATGACTGATACCCGCAGCGACATGAGCATTAAGACGGTACAACGGCCTGGAAGGACGACTCCGGGAATGGATTCCGGGAATGCATTCCCGGAATCGTTCTTAGAGCAGGGCAATCGTGGCGACACCGAGCCCGATGAGGATGAGCTGGCGGACCGCATTTCGATCCATTGTCCCGCGATGGAGGGTGGGAATGAGATCCGCCATCGCGACGTAGAGGAAATTGCCCGCGGCGAACGCGAGGATGTAGGGGAGCGCGTTCGGCACCTGCTGGCCGAACAGCAGCATGGCGCCGGCCCCGAGCACACCGCCGATCGCCGACGTGAGATTGAGGATGAGGGCGCGCGATCGCGAGTGGCCGGCGGCGAGCAGAATGGCAAAGTCGCCGGCCTCCTGCGGAATCTCGTGTGCGGCGACGGCGAGTGCGGTGGTCAGGCCCAGCGGCAACGAGACGAGCACCGCGGCGGCGATGAGGACACCATCCACGAAGGTGTGCACAGCGTCGCCGATGATGACGAGCGTGACCGTGGATCGATGGACGTCGCATTCATGGCCGTCATGCGAGTGCCGCCAGAGGACGAGTTTTTCGAGCACGAAGAACGTCATGATGCCGGCGAGCAGTGAGCCAAACACCGGTGGCGGCGGCAGGGAGGCGAGGGCCTGGGGCGTCAGGGCCAGCAGTGCGGCGCCGAGCAGCGTGCCGACGGCGTACGAGACCAGCCAGGGCACGACGCGGTCGCGCAACGGCTGGCTCACGAACATCAGGATCGACGCAGTCAAAAGACCGCCGACGCTGCCCACGACGGCCAGCGCCAGCGCGGCAATCCAACTCGGCACGGCGTCAAGTATAGGGGCTTGCGCGCCGTAGCCACGCGCGCCAGTGTTCGGCGAAGGCGTGAGCCTATACTCTCCGCATGGAACGCACCGCGATTGTCACGGGAGCTTCATCGGGCATCGGGCGCGCCGTCACGGCGCGGCTCTCGCGCGACGGCTTTGCCGTGCTCGCGGTGGGCCGTGATCTGTCGGCCCTCGAGCGGTTGTGCCGCGAGATCGTGCTGGCCGGTGGCCGCGCCGAGCCCTGCGCCGCGGACGTTACATCCGCCGACGGTCCGCGGACCATTGTCGCCGCGGCCGTCGATCGTCTGGGCGGCGTCGACGCCCTGGTGAATGCCGCCGGCGTGATCGCGTCGGGTGCTGTGGCGGACACGACGGATGAAGCGTGGGACGCGATGATGGACGTCAACGTCCGCGCACCATTCCGCCTCATTCGTGAGGCGGCCGCGCCCCTCGTCGAGCGGCACGGATCGGTGGTCAACGTCTCGAGCGTCGCCGGACTGCGCGCGTTCCCCGGCATCGCCTCCTATGCGGTGAGCAAGGCCGCCGTCGATCAACTGACACGCGTGGCTGCTCTCGATTTCGCGCCGAAAGGCGTGCGCGTCAACGCGGTCAATCCCGGCGTCGTCGTCACCAACCTGCACCGACGCGGCGGTATGGATCCGTCGAAATACACCGAGTTCCTCGAGCGCTCAAAGACCACCCACCCCCTGGGACGCCCGGGCCAGCCAGAGGAGATCGCGGATTTGATCGCGTTTCTGATTTCGCCGGCGGCGGGATGGATTACGGGAGAGACGATTGCGATTGATGGGGGGAGGCATTTGACGTGCTTGCGGTGACGGGGGGGTTCAAGGTGCAAAGGTGCAAGGGTGCAAAGGTGCCAGGGTGCTGGGTGCAGGAGAGTGCTGGGTGCACCAGAGTGCTGGGTGCCTAGGGTGCTTGCGGGGGTGGCAATTTTTTCCAATGCGTCGTGCGGTGAGATCGCAGTTTTTGCAACGTCCCATCGGAGTTTTGCAACCCGGTTAGAGGATTGCGAGTTGGCCGCGCGGCATATGACTTGCCATGTCACCCGGCATGGGAGTCAAGCGGCTCGAGGATCTCCACGCGTATCAGTTGGCAGTGGCTTTCAAGTTGAGCGTCTACCGTCTTGTTGAAACGCATCCTCGCGCAGCGCAGGACCTGCGTTTCGTCAGCCAGCTCTTCGAGGCTGCGAGCGGTGGCGAATCGAATGTTGCTGAAGGCTGGGTCCGGTTCGTGCCCGGTGAGATGGCGCAGTTTCTACGCTACGCGCGGAGTTCCGTTGGAGAGGCCAAGCGGCGCGTCGTCGATGGTATCCACCGCCGCTACTTCACTGAAGAGGAATGCAAGGAAGCGCTCACGCTCGGCGGACGTTGCGGCGCCGCGATCACGGGACTTTGGAAGTCGACGCAGAACTCACCATATCGTCCCAAGAAACGCCTCCCCACTGGAGGCCGACGCAGCCAGCCCAAAGACCGGATGCCACCGAAGGATGACGCAATGTGAGCACCTTGGTACCCTGGCACCCTGGCACCCTGGCACCTTGGCACCCTTGCACCCTTGCACCCTATCCGTCCCTCGACTTCCTGGCCTCGAAATAGGCTACCCCTTCCGATTCGGCGAGCCGCCTGGAAGCGACAAGCCCCGCGCGCGTGAGCAACATGATGACGCCGTCAGTGACTGGTGGCGGCGGGCTGTTGATTGCCCCGAACGGACCGCGCGCCGGTTCGCCGAACGTCAGGACGATTCGGCCGCCTGGCTGCAACACGCGCACGGCCTCGGCGATGGTCGGTGTCGCATCCGCCGACCCCACGGCCAGATTCTGGATGACGACGATGTGGAAGGTGCTGGCCGCGAAGGGCAGCGCCGTTGCCGGGGCGTCGACAAACTCCAGGATGGCCCCGGCTTTTACGGCGGCCGCCTCGACGCGCGCTTTCTCGGCGCTGCCTCGGCCGGCGACGACCGTTCGGCCGTTCAGGCGCGTGATGGTGCCGTTTTCAGCGGCTACCGCGGGGTCGCGTGCGCCCCAAAAGAGCACATCGTCGCTCGCGCGACTGCCGATCATCGCCAATGCCGTGTCCGGCCGCGCGGGTCCGCGCCTGAGCCACCCGAACATCCTCGAATGATATAGTTTTGCGCCGTGACGCAAGGTACAACTATTCGATCGGCCGAGGGCAAACTCGGCGTGCTGCTGGTCGGGCTCGGGGCGGTCAGTACGACGACGATCGCGGGCATCATGGCGATTCGCAAGGGGCTCGCCAAGCCCATTGGATCGCTGACGGAAATGGGCACGGTTCGCCTCGGCAAGCGGACGGATGGGCGGTCGCCCGCGATCCGCGACTTCGTGCCGCTCGCGCGGTACGACCAGCTCGTCTTCGGCGGCTGGGACATCTTCGAGGACAACTGCTACGAGTCGGCCAAGCACGCCGGCGTGCTCGAGGACAAGGATCTCGATCCGGTCAAGGACGAGCTCGCGGCGATCAAGCCGATGTCGGCCGTATTCGACCGCCACTACGTGAAGCGCCTGGACGGCCCGAACGTCAAGAAAGGCAAGAACAAGAGGGACCTGGCCGAACAGCTGATCGCCGACATGCGCAAGTTCAAGGCGGACAACGGCTGCGATCGCCTCGTGTTGCTCTGGGTAGGCAGCACCGAGATCTTCATGACCGAGGCGCCGTGCCACCAGTCGCTGGCGGCGTTCGAGAAGGGCCTCGAGGCGAACGATCCGATGATCTCGTCGAGCCTGATCTACGCCTACGCCGCGATCAAGGAAGGCATTCCGTACGCGAACGCGGCGCCCAACCTGAGCGCGGAGATTCCGGCGCTGCTGGAGTTGGCCCAGAAGACCGGGTCACCGCTCTGCGGCAGCGATATGAAGACCGGGCAGACGTTGATCAAGACGATCATCGCGCCAGGCCTCAAGGCCAGGCTGATCGGCGTCGCCGGCTGGTACTCCACCAACATCCTGGGCAACCGCGATGGCGAGGTGCTCGACGATCCCGAGTCGTTCAAGTCGAAAGAGGAAAGCAAGAAGGGCGCGCTCGACTACATCTTTCAGCCGCACTTGTATCCCGATCTCTACAAGGACATTTCCCACGTCGTCCGCATCAATTACTACCCGCCGCGCAAGGACAACAAGGAAGGCTGGGACAACATCGACATCTTCGGCTGGCTCGGCTATCCGATGCAGCTGAAGATCAATTTTCTGTGCCGCGACAGCATTCTGGCCGCGCCCATCGTCGCCGACGTCGCGTTATTCCTCGATCTGGCCCAGCGCACGGGCATGTCGGGCATCCAGGAATGGCTGTCGTTCTACTTCAAGAGCCCGATGCACGCGCCCGGCCTGTACCCTGAGCACGATTTGTTCATTCAGTTGATGAAGTTGAAGAACACGCTGCGCTACATGCGCGGCGAGGAACTGATCACGCACCTGGGGCGGGAATACTACGATTAACGGGGCAGCGGGATAACTGGATAACGGGATAACTGGATATCTCACATGGGAAAACATCAGCCTGCGTTGCTCGGCGGTTTGTTCATCGGCGTGCTCTCGTCGCTGCCGATCGTGAATGTCGCCAATTGCTGCTGCCTATGGGTAATCGGCGGCGGTGTCCTCGTCACGTATCTCCAGCAGCAGGCCAAGCCGACGCCGGTTGAGACGGGCGATGCGGTGATCGGCGGGCTGATCGCGGGCCTGATCGGCGCGGTGATCTTCTGTCTGGCGCTGATGGCCATGCAGGGGCTCAGCGGCGCCGTGATGCAGGAGAAGCTGCGCGCGGCGCTCGACCAGAACAGCCAGGTGCCGCCGGAGATGCGCGAAAACCTCATGAGGTGGTTCAGCGGGCCGAACATCGGCATCATCATCGCCGCCGTGACCGTGCCGATCTACGCGGTGGTGGCCATGCTCGGGGCGTTGCTGGGCCTGGCGTTCTTCCGCAAGAAGCTGCCGCCCGCTGCGCCGCCGATGGTGCAGGGATAGGGTGGACCAGAGGCCTGAAATCCACGCGCTGCTCAACGAGCAGCGCGTCTTCCCGCCGTCCACGGCGTGGACGGCCAACGCCCGCATCAACGATCCGTCCGTCTACGAGCGAGCCGCGGCTGACCCAGAGGCTTTCTGGGCCACGTTTGCCTCCGAACTCGAGTGGATGCAGCCCTGGACGCAGACGCTCGACTGGCAACCGCCGCACTGCCGCTGGTTCGTCGGCGGACGCCTCAACGTCAGCGTCAACTGTCTCGATCGCCACGTCCGCACGGCGCGGCGCAACAAGGCCGCCCTCATCTGGGAAGGCGAGCCAGGCGACCGCCGCACGCTGACGTATTTCGATCTCCACCGCCAGGTCAGCCAGTTCGGCAGCGCGCTCCGATCGCTCGGCGTCCAGAAAGGCGATCGCGTCGCGCTCTACATGCCGCTGATTCCCGAGCTGGCGATCGCCATGCTCGCCTGTGCCCGCATCGGCGCGGTTCACAGTGTCGTGTTCGGCGGCTTCAGCGCCGAAGCGCTGCGCGATCGCATCAACGACGCGCAGGCGTCCATCCTCGTCACGGCCGATGGCGGCTACCGCCGCGGCCAAATCATCCCGCTCAAGCAGATGGCCGACGAGGCGCTCACGGACACGCCTTCGATCCGCCACGTCGTCATCGTCAAGCGGCAAGAAGGTGAGTCGATCCCGGTCCACGTGAAAGAGGGCCGCGACCACTGGTACCACCGCCTGATGCAGGACGCCGATCCGGCGTGCGAGCCCGAATCGATGGACTCGGAGGACATGCTCTACATCCTCTACACGTCCGGAACGACGGGCAAGCCGAAGGGCATCGTGCATACGACCGGCGGCTACCTGACGGGTGTGTATGCCACGACGCGGTGGGTGTTCGACCTGCGCGACGAGGATGTGTACTGGTGCACGGCCGACATCGGCTGGGTGACCGGACACAGCTATGTGGTCTACGGGCCGCTGGCCAACGGCGCGACCGTGCTGATGTACGAAGGCGCGCCGGACTGGCCGCAGAAAGATCGCTTCTGGAGCCTGATCGAACGGTACGGCGTCACCGTGTTCTACACGGCGCCGACCGCGATTCGCGCCTTCATGAAGTGGGGCACGGACTGGCCGGCCAAACGAGACTTGAGCAGCCTGCGCCTGCTCGGCTCGGTTGGCGAGCCGATCAATCCGGAAGCGTGGATGTGGTACCACGAGCACATCGGCCACAAGAACTGCCCGGTCATCGACACGTGGTGGCAGACGGAGACGGGACACATCCTGATTTCGCCGCTCCCGGGCCTGACGACGCTGAAACCGGGATCGGCCACCAAACCGTTTCCGGGCATCATCGCGGAGGTTCGCACCGCGCAGGGCGAGCGCGTCAAGGAAGGCGGCGGACTGCTCGCGTTGACGAAGCCATGGCCCGGGATGCTCCGGGGTATTTACGGCGATCCCGAACGGTACGTGACGCAATACTTCAGCCGGTGGAAAGACGGTGTCTACTTCACCGGCGACGGCGCGCGCGTCGACAAGGACGGTGACTACTGGCTGCTGGGCCGGGTGGACGACGTCCTGAACGTGGCCGGCCACCGGATCGGCACGATGGAGGTCGAAAGCGCCCTGGTCGATCATCCCAAGGTGGCCGAGGCGGCCGTCGTGGGCAAGACGCACGAGATCAAAGGCCAGGCGGTGGCCGCGTTCGTCACAGTGAAGGAAGGCGTGACGGCCAATGACGCGCTGGTGGACGAACTGAAGGAGCACGTGGTCCGGAAGATTGGCGCCCTGGCGCGCCCGGATCAGATCCTGTTCGCCGCCGACCTGCCGAAGACCAGATCGGGCAAGATCATGCGCCGGCTCCTCCGGGACATTGCCGACGGCAAGGCCCTCGGCGACACGACGACCCTGGCCGACCCGAACGTCGTCGCCAGGCTGAAGGACGAGTACGAGGCGTTAGAGTAGGCGCCGGCTGTTTGTGAACGGTTTCCCGGTCCGGCGCGTATTGGAGTCAGGCTATGCCCCTCATTGAAACTCGCGAGTTGTGGAAGACCTACCAGATGGGCACCGAGTCGGTGCACGCGCTGAGCGGCGTGTCCATCTCGATCGAGCGCGGCGAGTACGTGGCGATCATGGGTCCGTCCGGGTCGGGCAAGTCGACCCTGATGAACTTGATCGGCTGCCTCGACACGCCCACCAAGGGGACCTATCTCCTGAATGGCAAGCAGGCGAGTCAGATGAACGACGACGAGCTGGCCAGGATTCGCAACGAGGAGATCGGCTTCGTCTTTCAGACGTTCAACCTGCTGCCGCGCGCGTCGGCCTTGCACAACGTCGAGTTGCCGCTCATCTATGCCGGCGTGGCGTCCAAGGTGCGTCACGAACGCGCGAACAAGGCGCTCGACAAGGTCGAGTTGGCCGATCGCAAGAACCATCGGCCCAACGAGCTGTCAGGCGGCCAGCGCCAGCGCGTCGCGATCGCGCGTGCGCTCGTGAACAACCCGTCCATCCTGCTCGCCGACGAGCCGACCGGCAACCTGGACTCGAAGACCGGTGTCGAAATCATGGGCCTCTTCGCGCGCCTGCACGAAGCTGGCAACACGATCATCCTGGTCACGCACGAGCCCGACGTCGCCGCCCACGCCCATCGCGTGATTCATATTCGCGACGGCAAGGTCGAGAAGGACGTCACGCACGAGCAGCCCGTTGCGACCGTCTGAGTTGCGCGCGAGTCTGCTGGCCGCCGCCGTCGTCGTCTTTGGTGCGCTTCCGGCGCACGCGCAGGACCTCGCACCGGGCGCCTACACGCCGGGACCGATTCGCCTCAACATCCTGACGTTTCTCGCCAGCTTCAATAAGGGCGACGTCACATTCGATCCCGCGCTGCCCATCGAGAACGCGCATGCGACGATCGGCGCCGGCGCGGTCGGGTACACGCGCTCGTTCGGCCTGGCCGGCCGATACGCGAACATCGGCGTGGCCGTGCCCTACGGCAACGGGCATATCGAGGGACTCGTGGCTGGCGAGCCACGCCAGCGATCGCCGGACGGCCTGGCGGACATTGCGGTGCGCATGGCCGTGAATCTGTACGGAGCCCGGGCCATGACCGCCCAGGAGTTCGCCGCGTACCGGCCGTCGACGATCGTCGGCGTCAGCCTGTCGGTCGGCGTTCCGGTGGGCGACTACGACTCCACGAAGGCGATCAACATCGGCGCTAATCGCTGGGCCTTCAAGCCGGAGATCGGTGTCTCCCGCCGCGTCGGGGCGTGGACGTTCGAGGGGGATCTCGGCATGGTTCTCTTTACCGACAACACCAACTTCCTGAACGGCGGTGTCTACGAACAGGCGCCGATCGTCTCGATGCAGGGGCACGTGATCCGGACGTTCAAGCCCGGCCTCTGGGCCGCGTTCGACGGCAATTTCTGGCACGGCGGGCGCCCGACGACGAATGGCATGCCGGGATCCCAACTGCAGAAGAACTCCCGCGTCGGCGCCACGCTGGCGATGCCGATCGCGCGCCAGCAGCAACTCCGCGTCGCGTTCAGCTTCGGCGCCTACACGCGCCTGGGCGGCGACTTCAAGGCGCTGGGCGTGTCGTATTCGTACGTGTGGCGGTGACACGAGCGGAACCACCACATGAAGGCGCGAAGAGCGTGAAGGGTTGGATTGGGAAAGGCGCCTTCACGGGGAGGCAGATCGCAGCGGCACCTAGCGTTTGACGGCCGTAAGAGCGAGGGATGTCTGACTTGGGGTCACTGGCAGCCCGTGACCGATCGAGTATTCGCGGAATTCGTAGTCCAGTCGACGCATCCCTCTACCCGTTCTCGCGCGCAATATCGTCTCTGACGTAGAACATCAGAGTCCGGACTTCTTGCACTCCCCCCGCAAACCCTTGAAGCCTTCACGCCTTCATGTGGGGGACCGCTCTTCCTATTTTTTCAGCAGCTTATGCCCCGCGTTCTGGACGACGACCGTGAGGTCCTTGGCCTTGGCGTTGAGCGTCGTCTTGGCGGTGTAGCTCGCGCCGTCTGGCAGCGCACCGAAGGCGACGTCGAGCGTGACCGCGTCTTCTTTCTTGTCGAGGTACGTCGCGACGCTCAGCGCCGTCAGCAGCGCCTTGTCATTCACGTCAATCGACATGAGGTCTGACGGCTGGACGAAGTCCTTGAACTCGACATGGATCTTGCCCTGCGCGGGCGGCTGCACGGTCATGTGTCCCGCGTTCTTGGCCTTCTGGATCGTGGCGGGATTCGGCGGCACGTACTTGGCGATCAGCGCCGACGCGCGCTCCATGTAGTCCTTCATGTCGTCTTTTTTGTTCTCGATCACCTTGGCCTTGAGCCGGCCGCCCCGGTCGCCGCTGGGCGCAGGCTTGGCGGCAGGTTCGCCCATCGGCACCTTCGTGAGTTTGCCGTCGGCCGCGTAATACACGCGCTTCTGCGTGCGCGCCTTCTCTTCGCCCTTGAGGGCGATCGACGTGGTCTCGACCCACTCGTACTGGCGCAGCTTCGCCTGGCCATCGGCCAGGTTCTTCTTGATGGAAGCCACCAATTGGTCAGGTGAGGCCGGGGCTTGGGCCGTGACCGAACGTCCGGACCAGACGGCGAGCAATCCCAACACCAGCGTCGGCGCGATGAGCGAACCCTTGATCTTCATAGGGTGGGAACAGGCAATTTCTTCGCCATCAATCCGGTCGCTGCCTCTTGTACTTCCGGAGGTTTTCTCTTTTTCCTCCGGCCGCTCAGTCACCGCCCAATGTGACCGCAACCACTCGCCGTCAGCTCTCCGTTTTCTTCCCCCCAAACCACTTCATGCCTTCACGCCTTCATGTGGGGGAGCAAGCTCTTCTCCTAGACCGCCGCGAAGTGCCCGGGCCGCACTTCTTTCAGCGGCAGCGGCGTGAAACTCGCGACATCGAAGGGAATCCTTGGCAGGCGATCCCCGGGCTTGAGCTGCGGGATCGCCGACAGCAGCGCCTGTGTATAAGGATGCGCCGCGGACGTGAACAGGGCCTCGGCCGGCGCCAGTTCGACGATGCGCCCGCGATACATCACGGCGACGCGGCTGCAAATCTGGCGGACGAGACGCAGATCGTGCGCGATGAAGAGGTAGGTCAGTCCGAGGCGCTGCTGCAGATCGAGCAGCAGGTTGACCACCTGCGCCTGCACCGAGACGTCCAGCGCCGACACGGGCTCGTCGCAGACGATGAGCGAGGGCTCGAGGGCGAGCGCGCGCGCCACCCCGATGCGCTGGCGCTGGCCGCCGCTGAACTCATGCGGATACTTCCGGGTGGCGTCCGGATCCAAACCGACCAGCTCGAAGAGCTGGCGGACTCGCGCCCGCCGGTCCTCGCGGGATCCCACGCCATGAATAATGAGTGGCTCCTCGACCGTCGCGCCCACACGCATGCGCGGATTGAGCGACGAATACGGATCCTGAAAGACGATCTGAAAGTGCCGGCGTGCGCGCCGCAGGTCGCGCCCCGACAGGGCTCGGACGTCCATGTCCTTGAAGCGGATGTCGCCGGCCGTGGGCTCGACCAGCCGCAGCAGGCATCGCCCAGTCGTCGTCTTGCCCGAGCCGGACTCGCCGACCAGTCCAAACGTTTCGCCGGGTGCAATCGTAAAACTGACGTCGTCGACCGCGCGCACCACGGCGCCGCGTCGGAAAAACCCGCCGTGGCCGCGGAATTCCTTGACGAGATGACGCACGTCGACGATCGGCGTCATCGGCCGCCCTCGCGCCGGCCGCTCGTAACCGGCGTGTAGAGATGGCATCGAACGTCATGGCCGATGCCGGTCGCGACCACATCCGGCGGAATCGTCTCGCACGGATCGAACCGATCGGCGCAGCGCGGCGAAAACGGACAGCCTTCACCGAACCGGCCGAGCGGGGGCACGCTGCCGGGAATCGACACGAGGCGCTCTCCGGACCGGCCGCCGGGGACGGACGCCAGCAGTCCGCGCGTGTAGGGATGCATCGGCGATTCGAGCAACTGCGCGACCGGCGCCTGCTCGACGATGCGGCCGCAGTACATGACGGCGACGCGATCGGCCATTTCCGCGACGACGCCGAGATCGTGCGTGATCAGGAGCAGGGACAGTCCGAACATCTTCCGGAGATCGCGCAGCAGATCCAAGACTTCGGCCTGCACGGTGACATCAAGCGCCGTCGTCGGTTCGTCGGCGATGAGCAGCGACGGCTCCGCCGCCAGCGCGAGCGCGAGCATGGCGCGCTGCCGCAGGCCGCCGCTCAATTGATGCGGATACTCTTTCGCGCGTCGCGCCGGATCGGGGACACGGACGGCCTCGAGCAGTTCAATGGCGCGCCGGCGGCCCGCGTCGCCGCGCGCGAGCCCGTGCACCATCAGCGTTTCCGCGATCTGATAGCCGATGGTGTACACCGGATCGAGTGCCACCATCGGTTCCTGAAACACGAATCCGATGCGGCGGCCGCGAATGGGGCGCAGATCGCGCTCGGCGAGTGTCATCAGATCGCGGCCGTCGAACAGGATGCGGCCTCCCGTGATCCGGCCGGGCGGCTGCACCAGCCGGATGATCGACAACGCCGTCACGGACTTGCCGCTGCCGGATTCGCCGACGAGCCCGAGCGTCTCGCCGCGGCCGACATGGAAGCTGACGTCGTTGACCGCCGCCGCGTCGCGGCCATCGGCCAGCCGGAACACCGTCGTCAGGTGTTCGACGGTAAGCAGCGGTGCGTCAGAGGTTGGTGTCACGGTATTCGCCGAACACGCGCCGCAGCGCGTCGGAGATCTCGCCCAGCGTTGCGTGCGACTCGACCGCCGTCAGCACCGGCGGCACGAGGTTCGATCCGTCCTGCGCCGCCTGTTCGACCGCGTCGATGGCCATCTGCCAGGCGCGGGCGTCACGGCCCGCGCGCACGGCGGCGACCGCGGCGGCTTGTTTCGCCTCGCCGGCCGGGTCGATCCGCAGGAGGTCGATCTTCGCGGGCTCGTCGACCTGGAATCGATTGACCCCCACGATGATCTGCTCGCCCTTATCGATGGCCTGCTGGGTCGCGTAGGCCGCGTCCTGCACCTGGCGCTGGATTCTGCCGGCTTCAATAGCGGCGAGCGTGCCGCCGGCCGCGTCGATCGCGGCGATCATCGCGGCGGCCTCGGTCTCGATCTCGTGCGTGCGCTGTTCGATGGCCCAGGCGCCGCCGACCGGATCGACCGTGTTGGCCACGCCCGACTCGGCGGCGATGATTTGTTGCGTGCGCAGGGCGATCGTGGCGGCCTCTTCGGTGGGGAGCGCCATCGCCTCGTCTCGCCCGTTGCAGTGCAGCGACTGCACGCCGCCCAGGACGGCGGCCAGCGCCTGCAGCGTGACGCGCACGATGTTGTTGTCGGGCTGCTGGGCGGTCAGCGTGCTGCCGGCGGTCTGGGCGTGGAAGCGGAGCTGCATCGCGCGCGGGCTCGTCATGCCGAAGCGATCGCGGCAGAGGCGCGCCCAGAGCCGGCGGGCCGCGCGAAACTTCGCGATCTCCTCCAGAAAGTCGTTGTGCGCGTTGAAGAAGAACGACAGCCGCTGGCCGAGACGGTCAAGATTCAGGCCGGCCTCGCGCGCGGCTTCGACGTACGCAATCGCATTGGCGAGCGTGAACGCCACTTCCTGGACCGCCGTCGATCCCGCCTCGCGGATGTGATACCCGCTGATCGAGATCGTGTTCCAGTTGGGCAGCTCGCGATCGCACCAGGCGAAGATGTCGGTGACGATGCGCAGCGAATGGCGCGGGGGATAGATGTAGGTGCCGCGCGCGATGTATTCCTTGAGGATGTCGTTCTGAATCGTGCCCGAGAGCGTGGCCAGCGGCACGCCCTGCCGCCGCGCCACGGCGACGTAGAGGGCGAGGAGGATGATCGCCGTCGAGTTGATCGTCATCGACGTCGAAATGCGATCGAGCGGGATGCCGTCGAAGAGCGTCGCCATGTCGTCGATCGAATCGATCGCGACGCCCACGCGCCCGACTTCGCCGGCGGCCAGGGCCTGATCCGAGTCGTAGCCCATTTGCGTCGGCAGATCGAACGCGACGCTGAGACCGCTGACGCCCTGCGCGAGCAGGTAGCGATACCGGGCGTTGGACTCGGCCGCAGTGCCGAATCCCGCGTACTGACGCATCGTCCAGAGCCGGCCGCGATACATCGTCGGCTGGATGCCGCGCGTGTAGGGGAATTCGCCGGGCGACTCGCGGGAGACCCCGGCGTCTGCCGGACAGTCGCCTGGCTTTACAAACATGTCAGACGCGCGCGAACTGGTCGCCATGAGGCGACATTAGTCTGACATGAATGGTACTGAGGACACGGAGGGGACGGCGGGCGCGGAGCGGAGGACGCGGAGGGCACCGATGTTGCGGTGTAGGTTGAGCGGAATCAACGGAATGCGTGGCCTCGAGCGCCCACCACACAAAAGTGTTGTACACGCAGGCCCGACAGTGAGCTCGGCCCGTCGTAAAACGCGTCCGCTGTCGTTTCTGTCGTTTGACAGCCTGCAGTCCGCTATCTACAATGCCCCAACCTTTTCGGCGTGCGTAGTCCGGAACGTGGAGGACGGCATGGATTCAACGATGAAGCAGCTGGCGCGCGAACTGTCGGATGCGGTGTCAGCTGCGCTGGCGAACGATGCTCGTGTCGAAGCGTGCCGCGAAAAAGCGCGCGTCGCCGGATTCGACATGCGCGTGTCGCTCGAAGCCGTCGTCACGTTCGCCAGTCGCGAAGCGGCCACGGGTGCAAAAGGATCCGGGGCGCGTCGGCCGGGCGGGCGCTTCGGTCTCGAAATGAGCGCCAACGATCGCCGGTTCCTGAAGTCGCTGCGAATCTCCGCGGACGAGCCGACGCAGAAGGAAGTCGAGTAGCTCACAGCCCGTCGTCACCCCACTCTCGGCGGCTGGCCAGACGGGCCGCCGCTTCGTCCCAGCGCCTCCCAACATCACGCGTGTTCGTCGCTCGCCGCATTGGCTCGACTCTTGCCCCTGCTATGCCGGGCAAGTTGTCTTTCTAAAGGAGCGATCAGGTATGCGTATTGTGAAGTCGATGTTGCTGGGTGCGGCGATTCTGGCGAGCGTCCCGGCAGTCGCCGGCGCGCAGGAGCGGCCGTGGCATTTCTACTTTGGCGGCGGTCCGACCTTCATCGCCGGCAAGGCTGGCGATCATTTTGGAACTGGCGTCGGCCCGGCCGTCGGCGCGACCTACGACCTCAGCGACCGATTCAGCTTCGGCACGGAGTACGCGTTCCGCCGGTTCCATGCGGAGAATTGGGTGGACGTGCTCGGCGTCTCGCTGACGGCGCACCACGACACGCACCAAATCGCCTTCAACTTCATCGTCAATGTGACGCCGGCGGCCAGCCGCGCGCGCGTCTACATTGTCGCCGGCCCGGGCGCGTACTACCGCAAGGCGACGGTCACGAAGTATGAGGGGACGGGCGTCGTGTGCGATCCCTACTGGTACATCTGCGGCACGTATCCGATTTCAAGCGTGCTGGGCTCGCGCGGCGGCTGGGATTTCGGCTTCAACGTCGGCGCTGGTGTCGGCTTCAAGCTGGGCTCGAGCGAAGACGCCGAGTTCACGATCGAATCGCGCTATCACTTCGTCCAGGGGCCTGACATCCAGCCGACTGCCGGTTCCGGATTCACCGGGGGCAAGGCGAACGGCCAGTACATCCCGCTCACGTTCGGTTTCCGCTTCTAGAGGTTGTCGCCGGGGACGTCCGCAGGTGCGGTCGTTCCCGGCGTCCGCCATCCCACGAGAGGACAGACGCAATGACGCGCATGAACATCCGGGCCGCCATCGTGGCGATGAGCCTGGCGCTCCCGATCGTCGTACTGGCGCAGAAAACCAGTTTTGACTACGACAAAGCCGCGGACTTCACGGCGTTCAAGACGTACGCCCAGCGGAAAGGCACGCCCGTCGGCGACGCGTTCATCGACAAACGCATCAACGACGCCATCGACACCGAAATGACCGCCAAGGGCCTGACGAAGAGCGACGCCTCGCCCGACCTGACCGTCATTTACCACATCGCCTTCGACAAGAAACAGGACATCTCCACCTACAGCATGGGCTACGCGGGCGGCTACGGCCCGTATGGCTATGGATGGGGCGGCGGCTGGGGATCGACGCAGACGATCGTCAGTGAAATCCTGGTCGGGACGATCATGATCGACATCGCCGACGACCACAAGAAGCAGCTCGTCTTCCGCGGCACGGGCGTCAAGGAAGTTGACGTGCAGGCCAAGGCCGAGAAGCGCGACAAGAACATCTCGAACGCGGTCAAGAAAGTCCTGAAGGACTTTCCACCCAAGCCGAAGAAGAAATAGTGATCGGGCCGCGGCGCCTGCGGTCGGTGGCGATGGCGGTCGCGCTCGTCGCGGCCGGCCGCGCCGCCGAGGCGCAAGCGCCGCCGGCCGCGCCACCGCCAGATCCGCCGACGTGGGATCTGTCGGCGTCCCTCTACAACTACTTCCTGCCGAACGACCCCAACTACCTGCAACCGACGATTGCCGCCGACCGCGGGTGGCTGCACCTCGAGGCCCGCGCGAATTACGAGGGCCGCGGGGTGGGTTCCGCCTGGCTGGGCTGGAACCTCAGCGTCGGCTCACGCGTCGTCCTGGACGTGACGCCGATGATTGGCGTTGTGTTTGGTGACACGCAGGGCCTCGCCGCCGGGGGGCGCGGCGCGTTGAGCTGGCGCGGCCTCGAGCTGTCCAGCGAAAGCGAATACGTGTTCGACAGTGCAGGCCGGACGGAACGGTTTTTCTACAACTGGTCGGAATTCACACTGTCGCCTGTCGACTGGTTCCGGTTTGGCGTCGCGGCCCAGCGGACGCGCGCCTATGCGACCGAGCGCGACATTCAACGCGGGTTGCTCGTCGGATTCAGCCTGCGGCACCTGGACATCACCGGGCACGTGTTCAATCCCGACGATTCGGCTCCGACGTACGTGCTGAGCGCGACCGTGAACTTTCCGCTGCGAAAACGCTAGAAGGCAGGCGCCCGGCCTCCCGCCTCACATCGCTATCCTCCGAACGTCCACCCGATCGACGTCACGATGCCGACGTCCGTGCGCGCCGCGCCCTCTTTCGGCGGCTTGCTGTCAAAGGTGTAGAACAGACTGAACGTCAGCGTCAGGTCCTTGATCAGCTCGCGCTTGAACGCCGCGTCGATCTGAATGCGCTGGCGGCCTGTTTGCGTCAAGCTCGGGTAGTACTGGAACTTGAAATCGCCGGTGGTCTTGGGCGAGTCGTAGGTGTAATACGACAGCGAGCCCATCAGCAACGCCTCGACGTTCTGAACGGACTCGGTATCGACGCCCTGTTCGTTGTTGGCCACGACGCCTGCGCCGAATTGGACCTGCGAGCGGTTCGTGTTCACGAACCGCTGGCCGACGGTTATCCCCAGCTGTGAGCGCAGCACGAGGCCAAGGCTCTCGTTACTCTCGAACTGGCCACCCGACGCGATGAACCACTTCAGGCCGCGGTAGCGGATGTACGCCAGGCCGATGGAGGCGCGGTCGTCATCGTCTTCGTTTTCCTGTTTCGTGATCGTGGCCGAACTTTCGAGCCTGAATTGGAACGCCGGCCGGCGGTACACCGCGTTCTGGCTGAACGTGGCCTGCGCGATTCCGCCCGAATGCGTATACGAAAACCCTGCGTCGATCGACCCCTCGAGCTTTGACCAGAAGCTCGCGCCGATGGGCGTCAAGCGCGTGACCTCGTCCATCACCAGGATGAGGGGATTGTCGGCGACGCCGACCGCGATCTGGCGATCCTGCGGGCTGTTCAGGCTGCCGAGCAGACGCCGGCCGTCGGAGGTCTCGATTTCAAACAGCCTGACCGACTGCACGCGACGGACCTTGTCCCACTCGATCTCGATCGTGCCGGCGTCGTCCGTCTCGAGTGCGAGCCGTCCGCGCGACAGCGAGGAAATCTCGCCGGTGATGTGGTCGCCGTTGCGGAGCGTGACGACATCGGTTTTGGGCTGGCACCATGCCGGCACCGCCACCGACAGGACCAGGACGATGAGCAGGGCTCGAGTCGCCAGCATCGGCGTCTCCTCCGCAAGGATCGGGCCACAGTGCAGCGACCGTGTGGCTCTGAACTCGATCCCACATGCTCATTGCGCTCACAGCCCGCCGTGAGGCGTTGATGCTTCGAAAATCGCTGGCGGCGATGAAGGCTATGTACAAATCTCGAGAGAAGGGAAACAATCAAACGCATGGAGACGCAGATGACGATGAGTTCAACTGTCCCCGGGACAGTTCGTCGGGACGTGATAGCGGCGTGCGGCGCCCTGACGCTGGTGATCGGGCTGGCCTCGCCGGCCGCGGCGCAGATTCGGCCTTCGATCGCCGCAGTGACCTTTGCGCCGGCGAAGACCATGCAACCCGATCCGCTGACCGTTCAGGACTGGGTCAAGCGTCCGGAGATGATTGGCGGCGACTTCCGCGCCGATCTCCGCAAGCGCGGCTTCACGTTCAATGCATCGTGGACGCAATTCTTTCAGTGGTCGCCGGACACCGGCGACACCCGTATCTGGGATTACGGCGGAAAACTCGACGCGAGGATGAGCCAGGATTTCAGCCTGTACGGCTGGGAGGGCTTGTCGGGCACCGCCCACGTGCAGTTCCGGTATGGCGACGTGCCGCGGCTCGCCGGCGGAACGTTCGTGCCGACGAATGCCGCGTTGATCTTTCCGGAGGCCGAGGGCTCTGTGGCGGACGTCAGCAGCTTCTACCTGACGAAAACGTTCGGCGCGAACGCGCGGCTCGAGGCCGGCCGGTTCGACACGTTCGACATGGCCGAGAGGACCTTCACGGGCGGCGGCGGGCTCGACAAGTTCAGCAATCTGGCGTTTGTCTCGGCGCCGCTCTATGCGCGCACGATTCCGTTCATCGCCGAAGGTGTCTTCTTTACGACGCTGCGAAACGCTGAGCCGCTCGTCACCGTCGGCCTGCTGGAATCGACGGAAGAAGGGTTCTTCAAGAACGGCGCGACGTTCTATGCCTCAGTGGCGCTGCCGATGAAGTTCTTCGACACGCCGTCGCACTACGTCTTCACGGCGACCGCCAGTTCGACGACGGCGACCTCGCTCGATCAGGATCCGTACGTGTTCCTGCCGTCGTTCACCGCGCCGCTCGCGACGGAGAACAATGCGTGGACCTTCGACTTCACGTTCGATCAGTACCTGTTGTGGGATCCGGCGACGAAGACCGGGTTCGGCTTGTTCGGGATGATTGGCGCGTCGGACTCGAATCCGAGTCCCATCGACATCTTCGGCCACATCGGTGTGGGTGGCACCAGCCCCATTCCGAAGCGCAGCCAGGACAACTTCGGCGTCGGGTACTACTTCACCGGCATCAGCAACACGCTCGTGGACACGCTGGTCCCTCTCGTGCGGATTCGCGACGAAAACGGCTTCGAGGGTTTCTACAATTACGCCGTCACCGGCTGGAGCAAGGTGTCGGCCCACGTGCAGTTCGTCGATCCGTTCACGGTGGGATCGAAGACGCGCGCCTTCTTCTCGATCCGGTGGAAGCTGACGTTCTGATCTTAGTTGGGGGACTTCGTCCCCCAGACCCCTTACTCGCTCACTCGCACGACTCGGCCGATGGCTCGGCGCGGCCAAGTCGTGGCTGCGTTCGCGAGGCTCACTCGCTCCCGCTCGTTCGCTGGGACTATTTCCGCTTCGGGAATTTCGCGACGAGCTTCGTCATCGCTTCCTCGACGCGCTTCGTGCGTTCCGCGTCGGAATTCGAGATCTCGACCTTCGACTCCGCGATGCCGCGCCAGACCAGCGCGCCGCCTGCGGGTGACGCTGCGTCGAGCACGATCGATCCCTGCGGCGACAGGTCGAGGTGCTGCGTCGCGGGTGGGAACATCGGAAGGCCCCACTGCGCATTGGTCGGCAGGAACTGGCCCATCGTCTGCGACGTGTTCCCCGTTGCAATGAACACGTAGTAGATCAACTGAAAATCAGGCGCCGCGCCGGTGGCCACTGCGTAGCCGCGCTTGACCATTTCCTCTTCGACCTTCTTCATGAGGATCGGTTCGTATTGGCGCTTGACGGGCTCGGCCCTCGAGTTCGAGTCGATGGACAGCAGGATCCGCACTTCGCCAGGCCGGGGATGCCAGCCGAACGTTTTCAATCGCGTGAAATCGAATTTCTTGTCGATCTCGGTCCGGACGTTGATGGCGGCCGGCAGCGTGGCGGATGCGGCAAACAGCAGGGCGGCAATCGCGACCGCGTGAGTTCTGTGGGTCATGGCAGAGAGTTTGTCATGCCAGTTGGATGCCGACAATGCGCCGCGCACCTCGCTCCCGTTTCATGACCGCGATCATCAGATGAGGTTAGCCACTCACTGTCTATTGTCACCGGCCGTCGTCGGCCGGCCGCCCCGTGCGGGCCTGGGCCCGAATTTCGGCGCAATTCCAGGGTTGGCGTGAGGATCGTCCCGGCGATGGGGCTGGTCCGTGATTTGCGAATGCACACGTGGGGCGTTCGACCGCGCCGATAGATCGATCCATGTTCCAGATACCCACCACGATTCGTACGACGACGATCCTGCTGACGACCACGAGCTCGTCGCGCCGCCGATTGAGCCGTTGAGCGAGAGGCCTCAGCAGACACCACCTCCTGCTTCGATGCCGGCGAGCGCCCCACCGACGCCTGCTTCTGACCGCCGGATTCCGACCTCACAGCCTGTCGTGATGATGTGCGGTGGGCTCAACCGTTTGCCGTCAGACGAGCCTGACCACCATCAAAAACCAATAGCTTCCGGCCAATTCCGGTCGGCACCTTTCTTGCCCCTCCTGCTGCCTGTGAACTATCGGTTTTCCTTCGGCGTTTGTCTGGGCTCGCTCATCGTGGGCCTGTTTTTGTTCAATCCATCTACGGCGCTTGCGCAGGGCACCGCCCCAGTCGAGATCGCGTGCACGTCCGCGATTGGTCAACGCGCTGAGTGTCCCGCCAACACATCCGCCGGGGTGGCGCTCATGAAGTCCTCGGGTACCGCCGCGTGTCTGCTCGGCAAAACCTGGGGCTACGACGACAAAGGCATCTGGGTCAGTGACGGATGCGCGGGCATGTTTACGCTCGGCAATGCGACACCGGTGGCGGCAACCCCGCAAGCGGGTACTCCCCCCGCCACCGGTGCGCAGCCGGCGTCGCACGAGCCGACCGAAACCAACGAGACCTGGGGTCTGTTCGATCCCGGCAAAGGATTCCTGGTTGGCCGGAGCAGCATCGGCGAACTGGCGATCAGCGGCTTCGCGCTGGTGCGGTACGTGAACCAGACGCCCGGCGTGGGCACCTTCACCGATCACCTGGGCAACACCCGCAACGTCGATGGCCGCCACGACATCTGGCCGCATCGCGTGATGGTGTTCATGAAGGGATGGATGGGCAGTCCCAAGTTGATCTACACGATTACGTTCTGGACGGTGCTCGACACCGACCAGAACGCGATCTTCGGTAACCTCGGCTACCAGTTCAGTCGCAAGTTCGGTCTGTATGCCGGTCTCAACGGCAATCCGGGCACGCGCTCGCTCCAGGGTTCGCATCCGTTCTGGCTCGGCAACGATCGCATGATGGCCGACGAGTTCTTTCGGCCGTACTTCGGATCGGGCGTGTGGGCACAAGGTGAGGTCACGCCCGGGCTTTGGTACAACGCCATGATTGGCGGCACCAACAGCATTCTGGGTGTCAAGTCGAGTCAGCTCGATCGGAAGTTCTCCGCAGGCGCCTCGACGTGGTGGATGCCGACGACCAAGGAATTCGGGCCGCGCGGCGCCTACGGCGACTGGGAGTGGCACGAGAAGGTGGCCACCCGGTTCGGTGCCTCGTGGACCTTCAGCCCCGAACAGCGCTTCACCAACTCGAGCACCGGCAATCCGGAAAACACCACCCTCAGGCTCGCCGACAGCGTCAACCTGTTCGACCGCGGCGCGCTGGCGCCCGACGTCACGGTTGAATTTGCGGATTACAAGGTCGTGGCCATTGATGCCGGCGTGAAATACAAAGGCTTCTTCCTGCAGACCGAAATCTACAACCGCTGGCTCGACAACTTTTCGGCGAACGGCCCGCTGCCGGTCACCAGTATCCACGACACCGGCTTCTACGTGCAGGGCGCGTTCTATCCCATCAAGCACAAGCTCGAGGTCTACGCCGCCACGTCGCAGGTCTTCGGTGACAAGAGCACGGGGTTCGGCAACAGCTCCGACTACCTGGCCGGCGCGAATTACTATCCGACCCCCACGCGAAACCATCGACTGAACCTTCAGGTCATCAATGTCAACCGTTCGCCCGTCAGCAGCGCATTCGGTTACTACGTCGGGGGCCAGAAGGGCCTGACGTACTCCGTCTCGTTCTCGGTTTTCTTCTAAAGGCCAGGCATGACGCGCACGGTGGCATTCGGCTTCGCGGTTGCGGCAATCGGGTCCGCGTCGGTGGGCGCGTGGCTGACGATGGCCACGCCGTTCGCCCATTCGTCCCAGGCGACAGCTGCGCCTAGCCAGGGCTACGAGCTGAACGATTCGCATTTCCACCTGACCAACTACGTGCAGGAAGGGACGAACATCCACGACTTCCTGAAGATCATGGGCAGCCGCGTCGGCCGCGTGGCGCTCTTCGGCATCCCGCTGCAGCAAATGTGGGACAAGGGCAACACCGGCGACTACGCCCCGACCTACTACCTGCAGAGCGACGCGCCGCTCTATTACTACTCGTTCACGGACGCGTCGATCGCGATGGCGTACCGATCGCTGACGCCGGCCGAACGCGCGCGGTTCGATCCGATGATCACCGGTTTCAATCCGGCCGACATGTACGCCGCTGATCACATCAAGCGCGTGCTGCTCACGTTCCCCGGCGTCTTCTCCGGCATCGGCGAATTCACGATCCACAAGGAATTCGTCTCGTCGAAGATCGCCGGCAAGACGGCGAGCCTGCTCGATCCGGCGCTCGATCGCATCTTCGACTTCACGGCCGAGACCGGGCTCGTCTCCATTCTGCACAACGACATCGACATGCCGTTCCCGAAGCCGGGCCAGGAGCCTTGGGTCGTGCCCCAGCTCCGGGATCTGATGCTGCGCCATCCGGACGCCGTCGTGATTTGGGCCCACGCGGGTGTCGGGCGCATCGTGCACCCGATCAAGGACCAGCTGGCCATGATGGAACGCGGGCTCGCCAATCCGCGGCTGAAAAACTTCTACGTCGACATCTCCTGGACCGAACTGGCCAAGTACGTCGTCGCCACGCCCGAGTCGACGGCGGCGATGGCGGATCTGATCAATCGCTATCCGGATCGGTTTGTCTTCGGCACCGACGAAGTGGCGCCAGCCGATCAGGCCGGCTATCTCAAGATCGTCGACGTGTACCGGCCCATGTTCGCGCGGCTCACGCCGGACGCGAAGCAGAAGGTCCTGAAAGGCAACTACGAGCGGCTCTTCGACGAGGCACGACGCAAGGTGCGGGCGTGGGAAGCCGCACACGTGAAGTAACGCGAACCGGTGTTCGCGAGCAAGCGGGCGGTTAGATGACACAGACAAGGGAGAGAGCAGGAATGAGAGCAGACACTCGGCACATTCGGCGCGCACACTGGGGCACGGCCCTGGCCATGCTGCTGATGACGGCCACCGGCGCCTGGGCGCAGACCACCGACGCGCCACCGCCACCCACCACCACCCCGGCGGCACCGCCGGCGGTCACAGCGCAGGGCCGATCGTCGATGACGATCTACGGCTTCGCGATGCTCGACATCGGCCAGAACTTCAAGACGATCAATCCGAACTGGTTCGACACCATGCGCGTGACGAAGCTGCCGTCGTTCGCCCAGCAGTTCGGCGAGGACAACAGCGCGTTCGCCGGCGTTCGCCAGACGCGTCTCGGCGTCAAGGCGACGACGCCGACCGCGTTGGGTGATCTGAAGACGACGTTCGAATTCGAACTCTTCGGCGTGGGCGTCGACGAGGGCCAGACCACGTTCCGGCTGCGGCACGCCTACGGCGAGCTCGGACATTTCGGCGCGGGCCAGACGTGGAGCCCGTTCATGGATCCGGACGTCTTCCCGAACTCGCTCGAATACTGGGGACCGACCGGCATGGTGTTCTTCCGCAACGTCCAGGTTCGCTGGATGCCGATCATGAGCGACAAACACACCCTGACCGTCGCGGTCGAACGTCCGGGCGCGAGCGGTGACCCGGGGACGCTCGCCAACCGCATCGAGCTCCAGAACATCAAGGGCCGGAGCCCGGCGCCGGACTTCAGCGGTTCCTACATCCGCAACGCCGACTGGGGTTACGTCCGCATCGCCGGCATCGTGCGGCCGATCGCGTGGGATGACATGCTCGACGATGGGTTCGATCTCAGCGGCTCGGCGACCGGCTGGGGCGTGAACTTCAGCTCGAACCTCAAGCCCGGCAAGAAGGACGTCATCCGCATCCAGGTCGTCTACGGCGAGGGCATTCAGAACTACATGAACGACTCGCCCGTGGACGTCGGCATCGTGGCCAATCCCGGGAACGCGGTGTCGCCGATCAAGGGCGAACTGATTCCGATTCTCGGCACCGTGTTCTTCCTCGATCACATGTGGAGCGACAAGTGGTCGACGACCGTCGGCTTCTCGCATCAGGACAACCAGAACACCGCAGGCCAGGCGCCGGAGGCCTTCCACCGCGGCATGTATGCGCTCGGCAACCTGCTCTACACGCCGGTGGCCGGCGTGATGGTCGGTGGCGAGTTCCAGTGGGGCCGCCGCGAGAACAACTCTGATGGCTGGAAGTACGACGGCTACAAGGTCCAGTTCTCGTTCAAATACAACTTCTCGTACAAGCTCGGAGGCTAGTCATGCAGAAGATTCCCCGTTCCATTCGTATCGGTGCGCCGCTGATCGCCGCGGCGGTACTGACTGTCGCGTCTCTCTCCGTACGGGCGCAGGCGCCGGCTGATATCCAGAAGGCGGTCGACGCGGCGTACGCGAAATACCAGAACCTGCAGGAAGGCAAGAACGCCGACTACATTCCTGCGCTGGCGAAGGTCGATCCAAAACTGTTCGGGATCGCGGTCGTGACGGCTGACGGCAAGGTCTACACCGCCGGCAACGTGACGACGGAAGTCTCGATCCAGTCCATCTCGAAGGTCTTCACGGCGGCCCAGGTCATTCAGGAGCAGGGCCTGCCGTCGATCGAAAAGCGGATTGGCGTGGACGCCACGGGCGCCCGCTTCAATTCGATCATCGCCATTGAAGGCGTCAAGGTCGTCGTCGGGACCGGCGCGCCGGAGATGAACCCGTTCGTCAACCCGGGCGCGATCGCCGCCACGAGCATGGTGACCGGCGCGACGGCTGATGCGGTGTGGGCGAAGATCATCGGCATCCACAACGACATGGCCGGACGCTCGCTGAGCGTGCTGCAGGACGTCTACAAGTCCGAGTCGGACTCGAACGAGCGCAACCAGGCCATTGGCGCCCTGATGCTGGCCTACGGGTACATCAAGTCGAACTGGGTGCAGGCCGTCGACCTGTACACGCGCCAGTGCTCGATTGGCGTGAACGCGAAGGACCTCGGGACCATGGCGGCGACACTGGCGTTTGCCGGCAAAAACCCGGTCACGAGCAAGCAGGTCATGGATCCGGCGAAGGTGCCGGGGTTGCTCGCCATCATGGCGACAGCCGGTCTCTATGACGACTCGGGCAAGTGGCTGTATCACACGGGCCTGCCGGCCAAGAGCGGCGTCGGCGGCGGCCTGATTGCTGTGTCACCCGGCAAATTCGGCATCGCCGTGATTTCGCCGGCGCTCGATGACGCCGGCAACAGCGTCCGCGCGCAGCGGGCGATCACCGATATCTCGAACGCGCTCGGCGGCAACCCGTACTCAGGCAAGAAATAGTTCGTCGTTTGGGCCAGGGCATCCCACCGGATGTCCTGGCTTCGTTTTTTCAATCGGAGAGATCCACATGAAATCAGGCATTCGTCGTTTCATCCTCGCCGCCGCCATTGGCGTGGCCGCGATCGCGCCGGTCACCGTCGCGGGGCAGGCGCAGACGCCGCCCTCGCGCAGCAGGGAAATGCTGATAGCCGTCGTCGCGCGCGTCGAGGCGATCAACCTCACGACGCGTGAGGTCACGCTCAAGGAGTCCACCGGACGCCTCGACACGTTCACCGTCGACACACGGGTGACGCGGCTCAACGAGGTCAAGGTCGGCGACCAGGTCTTCGCGGAGTACTACGTCTCCTACGTCGCGGAGCTCCGGGTACCCACGGCGGAGGAGAAGGCCAATCCGCTGCAGGTGCTGCAGACAACCCAGCGAGCGCCGGCCGGCACGTCGCCCGCCGCCGGGGTGCTGCGGATGACGAAAGCGGTCGTGACCGTTGAAGGGCTCGACCGGTTGACGCGGTCCATGACGGTCTCCGGCAAGGCCGGCATCAGGACCGTCGAGGTCGAGGATGTCGCGGCCCTGTCGAAACTCCATCTGGGCGACACGATCGTTGTGACGTACACGGAGGCACTGGCCGTCTCCATCGAAAAACGACCGGTTAAGTAGTTCCTCTCGTTCGTCGGCATGGGCCGGCGAAGGTGTCGCACACGACGGGCAGGATTGTCCCGGAAGCAGGTCATGGCCTGCCGTGAGTATTGGCGGGTCCGCCGAATGATTTGATATGGCGGACCGTGGCGTACATTTTGCGTCGAGGTCATGCTGTGGATTGCTGGATCGGCGTTATCCGCGAGAACGACAAATGCGTGGTTCGGGTCGCCGGCACGTTGACCCACGCGCAGGTGCCCGAGTTTCTCAAGGCCTGCGCCAACTGCCCACAGTTGGTCCTGGACCTCGTGGACCTGCAGAACGCAGATGTGGCCGGAATCGACGCGATTCGCCGCCTCCGCGGCGCTGGGGCGAGCCTGGTGGGCACCACCGGTTACGTCCAGCTCAAGCTCGATTCGCCCGTCGTGGCGAGCACCCGCGGGCTGCCCTAACCCGCACGCCGCGGGCTCTGACCTACCCGAGTCCCCTCAGCCAGCCGTCCTTAGCTACCCCGACTCCCACAGGAGGGGAGTCGCCGACCACCGGTTGTGACCAGTCCCGTCGCACGTCCGGCCTGCCCGTTGGACCTCCATGGAAGACTTGCTGACGCGGATCTGGGAGAACTTCGGCGGCCGGGTTGGCGGGCCGCTGTGGCTCCGCCTCCTCATTCAACCCACGGTGGCCGCGATGCTGGGCGTTTGGGCCGGGCTGGCCGACGCCAGGGCAGGCCGGCCGCCCTATTTCTGGGCGCTGCTGACGAACGCCTCCGCGAGGCAGGCCCTGCTGCACGACGGCTGGAGGGACATCGCCAAGGTGTTCATCATGGCGGCCGTGATGGACGTCACCTATCAGCTGATCGTTTTTCGCCGGGTCTACCCGTTGTCGACGTTGATCGTCGCGTCCCTGCTGGCCGCGGTGCCGTACCTGTTGATTCGGGGTCCGGTGAATCGACTGAAAGGCGGGTTACGGCGGGTGACGGCGGGTGACGACAGGTGACGGCGGGTCCGAGGAAGGACCTGACGCCGGCCATCTTCTGATTGCGGGAAGTTGACCAGGCGAGGCGTCGTTCGATGGACCCGTCTTTACCGTCGTCACCCGTCGCTTAACGGTTCTATGCGTTCGGCCGCAGTACGCCGAGTTTCTTCATGCGGAAACGCAGCGTGTTGGGATGAATGCCGAGCCGTTCGGCGGCGTTGTCCTTGCCGTTAATCCGCCAGCCGCACTCGGTGAGCACCGCCTCGATGTGCGACCGCTGGACGGCGTCCAGACTGTCGCCATCCACTTGCCGCACCGGGCGCTTGCCTTCCATGAACGACTCGTCGAGCGTCAGGATGCCGCCGCTCGAGCCAATCATGGCGCGCTCGATGACGTTGTCCAACTCCCGGACGTTGCCCGGCCAGGCGTGCTGTTGCAGCGCGCGCATCACGGACGAGGGGACGTCCGTAATGCGGCGGCCCAGCTCACGCTGGTGGCGGTTGATCAGGAACCACACCAGGCGCGGGATGTCCTCTTCCCGTTCTTTCAGCGACGGCAGACGGATCGGATAGACGCTCAGGCGGTAGAAGAGATCCGCCCGGAACCGGCCCTCGGCGACGGCGGCGTCGAGGTCCTGATGCGTCGCGGCAATCACGCGGACGTCCACGCGGCGCGTGCGCGACGAGCCGACGCGCTCGAATTCGCCTTCCTGCAGGACGCGCAGGAACTTGACCTGCACTTCATGCGACAGGTCGCCGATTTCGTCGAGGAAAATCGTGCCGCCGTCCGCGACTTCGAACCGACCCTGCCGGATGCCCACGGCACCCGTAAACGCGCCCTTCTCGTGGCCGAACAACTCGCTCTCGACGAGCGTCGGCGGCAAGGCGGCGCAGTTGACGCGCACGAGCGAGCGCGCGTGGCGGCGGCTGCGCGCGTGCAGCGCCCGGGCAAACAATTCCTTGCCGGTGCCCGTCGGGCCGCTGAGCAACACGGTGGAATTGGTCGGCGCGACGAGGTTGACGCGCGTCAGGGCGACTTTCAGCGCCGAGCTTTCGCCGACGATGTCGTCGAAATCGTGGTAGTTCTTGATTTCTTCCTTGAGGTACACGTTGTCGGCCTGCAGCCGTGCGTTCAGCTCCTGAATCACCACGACGTTGGACCGCAGCGCGCTTTCGTGACGCCGCGCGTGCAGGGCGGCGCTGAAAATGTCCGTGACCAGCCGCAGCCGAATGACCAGCGACTGCGGCCACTGGCGCGCGGTCTGATAGGAGTGCAGCACGAGGGCGCAGATGATGCTGCCGTTCGGCGCGGCCGGCACACCCAGGATCGAATACGCTCCGGTGCGCTGGGCCAGCTCGCGAGCCCACACGGCCTCGCCAGGCAGATCCTTCGCCGACTCGATCGCGACGACCTCGCCCCTTGCCAGCGGTTCTGTCAGCCAGTCTTCGACGACGGTGCCGGGTTCGTTCGCCGCGGAACCGGTCGATGCATAGACGTCCGCGGCCAGTCCGGCCTCGGTGAATTCCACGAGCTGGCAGCCCTCGACCCCGACGGCTGCGGCGACATCGTTCAACGTTTCGACGATGGCCGAGACCAGCTCCGATTCGCGCGCGCGTGTGAGCCTGGCGGACGCGCTGACCGCCAGTTCAATGAGGGCGTCTTCGGCACTATCCCGAACGATGGGCGACGGAATGCTGATAGTTGGCACAGGCATCACCTTCTGTTTTTGGGCGCAAAGGATGGTAATGGGCGTGCCCGACCGGCATGAAGGTACTTATGCTGGTCTCTACCCCCGTAAAATTACTGATTGAGGTCAAAAAGATTACTGAGTGGCGGCTTTTTTTTGACGGCGGGCTGCTATTCGGGGTCATTCCCCGTACAGACCCTGAGGCCAAGGCGTTTCCAGTACCATAGGCGCTCGGCTTGCCGGACTGCGTGTTCATGATGGGTGCCCTTCGTCGCACGCTCGTTACGGGCCTGGTCCTGGGAACTGTTCTCCTGCCGTCTCCCGGGCCAGCTGTCGGGCAAGTTCTGCCAGACGCCGGGCATGGTCCTCCACGCAAGGCCGTTCTCGTGCTTTACGCCACCCGGCGCGGCGGCGTGGTCGAAGCGGTTTCTGATCCGGTTCTTCGCCGCATCCTGGGTGAGGGTCTCGGCGGGAGCGTCGACTATTACGCCGAGAGCTTCGACATCCTGCGCGCGGACGATCGCCGGTACCGGGAAGCGCTCGGAGACTTCCTGGGACAGAAGTACCAGAACCAGCCGTTCGATCTGTTCATCGCGGTGGGGGAGCCGTCGCTTCGGTTTCTGAGCAGCTTTCGCGGCACGATGGCGGCGGGCGCCACGCCGCTCGTGTTTGCGGCCGCGACGCGGACCAATGCGCCGACCAACGCGACGGGCATCATCGTGGCGCCGCACTTCGGCGCCACGCTTCAGGGCGCGCTCGCGCTGCACCCGGACACGACAACCGTCACCGTGATCAGCGGTGCGTCTCCGTTCGATCAGGGCTACGAGTCCGAGGCGCGCGCGGAATTCAAGGCGCTCGAGGGACGCGTCACGTTCAAGTATCTGAGCGGCCTTCCGATCGCGGACGTGCTCAACGAAGTACGGCAGATCCCGCCGCATGGCATCGTGTTCCTCACGACGTTTGCCCAGGACCGGGACGGCCAGGCCTTCACCACACTGGACATCACCGATCGCCTGAGCAAGGCCTCGACCGCGCCGCTGTACAGCTGGGTCAACGTCAACCTCGGGCACGGCGTCGTCGGCGGGCGCATGGCCAGCCAGGAAATCCTGATCACCCGGGTGGCCGACCTGGCGCTCCGCGTCCTGAAAGGCGAACGAGCCGACAGCATCCCGGTTTCCGACGTTGACTGGACGACGACACAGTTCGACTGGGAGCAACTTCGCCGCTGGGGCATTGACGAAGCGCGGCTGCCGCTGGGCAGTGAAATCCTCTTTCGTCCAGAAACCACCTGGAAGCAATACGGCAACTACCTCGTCGCCGGTGGCGTCGTGCTGCTGCTGCAGGCCGGCTTCATCGTGGCGTTGCTCGTGCAGCGTGCAGGCCGGCGCAAGGCCGAGATTGCGCTGCGCGCCAGTGAAGCGCAATTCCGCCTGATGGCCGACACGGCACCGGTGCTGATCTGGCGGGCCGGACCGGACAAGGGCAACAATTTCTGCAACAGGCCGTGGCTCGATTTCACCGGTCGCACGCTGGAGCAGGAACTTGGCCTCGGATGGTTGGCGGGCGTGCATCCCGACGATGTGCAGGCCAGTATGGAGAAGTTCACGGCCGCGTTCGATGCGCGCCAGCCGTTTCGGATTGAATTCCGTCTTCGCCGGGTCGATGGTGAGTATCGCTGGCTGATGAGCGCCGGCGTCCCGAGATATGACGACCAGGGTCGCTTCGCCGGCTACGTCGGATCGAGCGTCGACGTGACGGACTACCGGCAGGCGATGGAAGGGTTCAGCGAGAGCCAGCGCCAGCAGCAGCACCTGGCCGGCAAGCTGATCGACGCCCAGGAGCGCGAGCGCACGCGCATTGCCCGCGAGCTGCACGACGACATCAATCAGCAGCTGGCGGGGTTGGCCATTTTTCAGAGCGGCATCCGCCGCCGCGCGGACATGCCGGCCGGCGGGCTCGGACTCGCCGCGGATCTGCGCTTCCTGCAGGAGCGCACGGCCTCGGTCGTCGAAAGCATCCGCAATATTTCACACGGCCTGCATCCCGTCATGATCGAACACGCGGGCCTCGTGGCCGCGTTGTCCGCCTACTGCCGCGAGCTCGAGCGCAACATGCGCTTCGCGATCCGGTTCGACGCGGAAGGCGATTGCGACGCCCTGGATCCAGCGGCGCGGCTGTGTCTGTACCGCGTGACCCAGGAGGCCCTGCGGAACGTCGTCACGCACGCCGAGGCGAACCATGTCAGCGTCCACCTGCGCTGTGACGGTGACGCGGCCGAGGTGTCGATCGTGGACGACGGGCAGGGGTTCGACGAGCGCGCGGCGCGCCGGCAGGCGGACGGGCTGGGCCTGATCAGCATCCAGGAACGCGCCAGGCTCGCCGGCGGCACCATGTGCGTCGTGACGGAGATCGGCAAGGGATCGAAAATTAAGGTCCGAATTCCGCTCGGCGGCGACCGCCCGTCTCATGGCCTCTAGTCGCCACTGACGGCCCGCTGTGACTTCCAGAAAGCCGTTCGTCAAAGCGCGCCGTCACGCACGGCGGACCGTTGGCCCCGGATTTGCCAAATGAACCTGCGCGTGGATTGCTGGATCGGTGTTGTTCAGGACGGTGCGCGTCGCTTGGTACGGCTGGCCGGCCACCTCAGCGACGCTCAGGTGTCCGAGCTCCTTCAGGTGTGTTCAGACACCTCGTCGCTGGAGGTGAATCTCAGCGAACTGATCTCCGCCGACGCGGTCGGCATCGACAGCCTTCGTCGGCTTCGGGCCGCAGGCGCGTCGCTCGTCGGCGCGCACGGGAGCATTCAGCTCAAGCTCGATCTGCGCTCCGGCGATAGTTGATCACCCGGGGTCTGAAGACCCCGGGCTCCGTCGTCAATCGGTAATCAGTTTGTGTTCGATCGCGTAGCGGATCAGCTCGGCGTTGGAATGCACGCCGAGCAAGTCCATGATTTCGTACTTGTGGGATTCCACCGTGCGTGGGGACAAGTCCAGCACCGCAGCAATTTCCTTCATGCGGTGGCCCAGCAGGATCAGGCGCAGTACGTCGCGTTGCCGGGGCGTCAGCTCGGGAGCTGACGGATCGGCCGGCTGACCCATGCGTTCGACCACCTCGCGCGTCATGGCGGGCGTCAGGTAAAGGCGTCCCTGGGTGACGTGTTCGATCGCCGTCACGAGTTCCTCACCCGCGGAGTCCTTGAGCAGGAAGCCGGACGCGCCGGCCTTGACGGCCCGAGCCGCCAAATCCGCGTCCCGATGCATGGTCAGCATGATGACCTTGCACGGCAGGTGTTCGGCCATGATGCGCTCCAGCGCGTCGAGCCCGCTGAGGCGCGGCATCGAGATGTCGGAGATGATCACGTCAGGCCTGAGGCGCCTGGCTTCCTCGACCAGCGCGACGCCGTCGGTGACGGCGCCGACCAGGTCGAAGTCGTGTTCCTTGAGCAGGCTGACAAGGCCTTCCTTCACGATGGAATGGTCGTCGGCGACGAGAATAGTCGTCCGGCGCATCTGTCCTCCCAGAACCTCGTCACGCGGTGCGGGCGCGGCCACTCACAGCCGGCCGTGTCCTGTCTCCTGAGACGTCCCGCGAGGCATCATATCGTGTCAATCGGGTGCTTGACGGGCCTGCGGCACAGGTTGTGCACAAAAGGCCCGACAGGCCTTGACCGGCCTTTTACTGGAGGATTCCTCGATGAAACGCCTCGCTGTCCTGATTGGCCTCGTCGTCGTCAGCCTCGCGCTCCCACTCGCCGCCCAGCTGAAGTACGGCGCGACGGTCATCGCCGACAAGACCACGGACTTCACGAAACTCAAAACCTACGTCTGGCAATCCGGCTGGGATGCCAACGACAGGAAAGTGCACGCCACGATTGTCAGCGCCATCGACAAGGAGCTCAAAGCGCTCGGGTTCGAACTCAAGGCGTCAGGCCCCAGCGACGTGATTGTGAAGTACGCCTCGCTTCGGCGCATCGATGTCGAAGCGGACGTCAAGGGCGATGCGACGACGGCGCGGCGCCAGATCGATGTCGGCTCGCTGCTTGTGCTGATGCTCGATCCGGCGACGAAGAAGGAACTGCTGCGAGCGCGCGTCGACAAGCCCATCGAAATCGATCCTGAACAGGCGACGGCCACCATCAACAGCGCCGTCACCGACCTGTTCGCCAAGTATCCAACGCGTATCAAGAAATAGGAGGTCGCCATGCAGACGTCATCACCCGCACTTCGTCTCGGTCTCGCCGCGGCCTTCGCGGTCCTGCTCGTGTCCGGCCGGCCGGGAGCGCAACAGACTCCCGTGAAAGTGCCGCAGCCCGGCGTGCCGCAAATCATGACGCTCGAAGGCGAGTTCATTCGCATCGCCTACAACAACGAAGGCTATGTGTCACTTGGGTACCGCGTCGCGAACGAATCGGTCGGTCAAGAGTGGATGATGATGGATGTCGGCATGACGATTCGTGCGGGTCAGCCGATGTACAAACTGACGCGGAGTTCGATCTCCGTCGAGACACCCGAAGGCAAGAAGATTCCGCTGGCGACCAACGGCGAATACCTCAATGTCGATCTGAGAAAACTGGAGCAGCGTGCGCTGACCAACCCGGACGAGATCGGTTACTTCCCGCCCGAGGCCAGCGACAAACCGTGCCGCATCAGCATGTTCGCGGCAACCGGCAGTCCGACGCGCGCCTTCGATGACGTGGACCTCCAGTCGAATCGCGGCTGCCTCGGCCGGCTGTACTTCCACATTCCCGGCGGCATCAAGTACGGGCAGCACTGGCTCAACGTGCAGTTCAAGGGCAGCCTCGTGCGCGTGCCGTTCCGCATCCTGACGAAGGATGAAGAGAAGCAACTCTCGAAGACGTGGAAGGACGTCAAGAAGCAGGTCGAAGCGGCGTTCAAAAAAGGGAAGTAGCCTCGCGGTTGGGGCATTCGAAGGGAGTCGTCATGCGGAGACTCGCCATCGCATCGCTCGTCGCGTTCGCCATACTCGCCGTCGCGTCGGCCGCCCACGCACAGACTGGCTCAACGTCGACCGGATCGCCGCCCGACGCCGTCGTCGCGACCCCGACCGCCAGCGGCGACACCGGCATCTGGCTGGTGCCGTCCGCCAAGGTGCTGCCTCATAAACGCTGGTCGATCAGTTTTTATGAAGTGAACACGGACGACGGCCAGGGCTTTACGGACGTGACACGGTATCCGGTCACGTTCGGGTTTGGCCTCGGGCACAAGCTGGAGGTGTTCGGCAACTTCTCCGTCGTCACGCAGATCGATCGGGATACCCGGCCGTTGTTCTTCGATAGCGACGCCAGCGAGGCGTCAACCGGCACGGGCGGCGGTCTCGTGGTGGATCATCCGCTGGTCCGCAGTGGCTGGTCCGGCAATCAGATCGGCGACCTGTGGCTCGGCGGCAAGGTCAACCTCCTGGGCTCGCGCGACAAGCCCTTCGCGGTCGCGGCGCGGGGCCAGGTCAAACTGGCGACGGGCGACACGGAGAGCGGCGCGTCGAGCGGCGAGACGGACTTTCAGATCGACGGCATCGTCTCCGGCCATCGATCGATGTTCGACCTGTCCGGGTTCGTCGGCATCATTGTCCGCGGCAACCCTGACGGGTATGAACTGACGGATGGCCTCCGGTGGGGCGTCGGCGCGTCGTTTCCACAGGCTCGCGTATCCGGCTTCACGTTCACGGCTGAACTCACCGGCGAGCACTACCTGAACACGTCAATCACCGCGCCGGCCCTGCAGTTCGGTGACGACGGTTCGCTCGTGCCGGTCGAGACGTTCCTGAAAGATCCGCTCGTCGTCAGCCTCGGCGCCACCTGGTTCGCGAGTAACGGGTTCTTCATCGGCGTGGGCGGGGCCGTGAACCTGTCGATGAGCGATCGGAACGAGACGACGGTGCTCGGCGTGAGCCCGTTCCCGAGCAACGGATTCAGCGACCGATCCGGTTTCCAGGTTCGGGTCGGCTTTGCGCCCTCGCCGAAGCCGGTGCCGCCACCACCGCCTCCGCCAGCTCCAACACCGCCGCCGCCTCCACCGCCGCCTCCGCCGCCACCACCACCGCCACCACCGCCGCCTCCGCCACCACCGGCGAACCGGCCGCCCACGCTCGATGTGGCGTGCGATCCGTGCCAGGTGCGCGTTGGTCAGGCCGTGAACGTGCGGGCTGCGGGGCGTGATGAGGACGGCGACGGGTTGACGTACCGCTGGTCCGCGCCGCAGGGCACCTTCGCCGCGGCCGGCGCGTCGGCGAGTTCATGGACGGCCCCCGCGCAGCCGGGTCGCGTGCGGGTGTCGGCCACTGTGACCGACGGCCGGGGCGGGACCGCTACGGACTTCGTCGACATCGACGTCGTACCGAAACCCGAGTACAAGTTCGACGACATCCTGTTCGGGTTCGACAAGTCGACGCTCGATGCCGCAGCCACCAAAACGCTGACGGACGTGGTCAAGCTCATGCAGGAACATCCGGAGCTCACGCTCGTCATCGAAGGGCACACCGGCAGCATCGGCACGGACGCGTACAACAAGGCCCTCAGCGAGCGCCGTGCGAAGTCCGTGTACGACTATCTCGTCAAGCACAACATCGCGGCGGGCCGGTTGCAGACCGCGAGCTTCGGTGAAGAAGAGCCGAAGCACGACAACTCGGCCGAGGCGACGCGCAAGCTGAACCGCCGCGTCTCGCTCGTCGTGAAAGTGCCCTAGTACGAAATCTGCAGCGTGCCCGACAGGATGTGATTCATCCGGTCGGGCACGTTGTGGCCCGGGATGAACTGATTCAGGTAGCCAATCTCGATCCGGAACCGGGCATTGAGCGCGCGCCCGGCGCCCGCGTACGCCCGATTCTGATCCACGCCGCTCCGGGATCTGGTGGTGCTGTTCATGTGCACGAACAGTTCGTCGTAGCCGGCCAGGTACGTCTTGCTGCCGGCCCGGATCGGGTGCGTGTAGCGGACGACCTCGCGGAACCGGTGGTCGACGCCGCTATTGCCTTCAATGAAGCGCTGTTCGATCCGCGTCCGCGCGCTCAGGCTTCCGCCGCTGAGCGATCCGGTCCAGACGTACTGTTCAAACCAGCGGTGTTCGATCGTCGTGCCACCCGTGACGGGGAACGACGGCGAGAGTGCGTAGCCGCCCCCGACGCTCGAATGCGCGTTGAGGTTGTAGCTGAGGATCGGCCTGACGGCCGCCGAATCGAGCTGGTCCACGCCGTTGCGGCTGCGAAAGAACGATTCGATGGCCAGCCGCCACGGCGACGTGCGGGCGCCAATGGGCCCCTGCAGGCTGAAGGTGAACCAGACGCGCTCGTCGGTGACCGTATCGGTCTGTGCCTCCGCCCGATTCGCCTGCGCCAGCAGGCACACGACACCCAGGGCCACCGTCAGCACGCGCCATTGATTCATTTGTGTGTCGCCTGATTGGCGACCGACTCGGCCGCGCGACGCGCCGCTTCCGGATCGCCGAGGTAGTAGTGCCTGATCGGACGCAGATTGGCGTCGAGCTCATAGACCAGCGGGATGCCCGTCGGGATATTCAACTCGACGATATCGGCGTCCGGGATCTGGTCGAGGTACTTCACGAGCGCGCGCAGGCTGTTGCCGTGCGCCGTGACCAGCACGCGCCGCCCGGCGCGAACCGCCGGCGCGATGGTGCCGGTCCAATAGGGCACGAATCGCTCCACCGTCTGCTTGAGGGCCTCGGTCGCCGGAAGTTCGGCGGGCGACAGCGTCGCATAGCGCGGATCGAAGCGCGGGTGCCGGGCGTCGTCGCCGTCGAGCGGCGGCGGCGGGATGTCGTAGCTGCGGCGCCAGATCTTGGTCTGGGCGTCGCCGTGCTTCGCGGCGGTTTCCGCCTTGTTCAGCCCCTGCAGGGCGCCGTAATGGCGCTCGTTGAGCCGCCAGTGCTTTTCGATCGGGATCCAGACGAGATTGAGCTGGTCGAGCGCGATCCAGCACGTGCGGATGGCGCGCGTGAGCACTGACGTGAATGCGAGATCGAACGTGAACCCCGCTTCGCCGATTTGCCGTCCGGCCAGCGCGGCCTCGTCACGGCCCTTGTCGCTCAGGTCGACGTCGGTCCACCCCGTGAACCGGTTGTCCTTGTTCCAGACGCTTTCACCGTGTCGTAGCAGGACGACGTTGTACACGCACCACTCCTGTCATTTCACACGGAGACGCTGAGTTCCACGGAGGCGCGGAGAAAGAACTTACCTTGGGGTGCCATGGAGTTCGCGTGATGCGCGACGAGCGGCGCCTGGCGGCAAAGCCGCCAGGCGGCCACCGGCCGCAGCGGAAGGAAGGTCGATGACGAAACGAAAGGTCAGATGCGCAATTCTGACTAGACCTTTCGTTTCGTCATCGACCTTCCTTCCGCTGCGCCGCTCGTCGCTGTTCTCCATGGCACTAGCTTCTTCTGGCTTTCCGTTTCTCCGTGTCTCCGTGTCTCCGTGTTAATCGTGAACGACTCCGTCCGCTACTGTCCTTGTCGCACCGCCGCGCGGCCCGCGAAACGGGCGGCGGCGCCCAACTCGCCTTCGATCCTCAGCAACTGATTGTATTTCGCCGTGCGATCGGCGCGGCTGGCTGACCCGGTCTTGATTTGTCCGGCGCACGTGCCGACCGCGAGATCCGCGATCGTCGTGTCCTCGGTTTCACCCGACCGATGCGAGATCACGCTGGCGTAGCCGGCCGTCCGCGCCATCTCGACGGCGTCGAGCGTCTGCGTCACGGTCCCGATCTGGTTGAGCTTGACCAGCAGCGCGTTGCCGATCTTGGCATCGATGCCGCGCCGCAGAATTTCCGGATTCGTCACGAACACGTCGTCGCCGACCAGTTGCACGCGCGAGCCGAGTGCTGTCGTCAGGCGCGTCCAGCCCGGCCAGTCGCCTTCAGCGAGGCCATCCTCAATCGAGATGATCGGGTACTGGCGCACCCAATCTTCATAGAGTGCGATCATCTCGTTGGACGACTTCGTGCCTTCTCCTGATTTTTTCAGCACGTAGCGTTTGGTCGCCTCGTCCCAGAACTCGCTCGAGGCGACGTCGAGCGCGACGTACACGTCCCGGCCGGCGTGGTACCCGGCCTTCTGCACGGCTTCGAGCACGAGTTCCACGGCCTCGCGATTCGACTTGAGGCTGGGCGCGAAGCCGCCCTCATCGCCCACGCCGGTGGCCAGGCCGCGCGCCTTGAGCAGACCGCGCAACGCGTGAAAGATCTCGGTGCCCGCGCGGAGTGCCTCGCCGAACGTCGGCAAGCCGAGCGGCATCACCATGAATTCCTGAAAGTCGACGTTGGTGTCTGCGTGGGCGCCGCCGTTGAGGATGTTCATCATCGGCACGGGCAGCAGCGGACCACCCGCGCGGGCGGCGGCCGGCACCAGCGATGCGAGATATTCGTAGAGCGCCTCGCCGCGGCCGGCTGCGGACGCGCGCGCCGCCGCCATCGACACGCCGAGCGCGGCGTTGGCGCCGAGTCGTCCGAAATTACCGGTTCCGTCGAGGGCGATCAGGCGGCGGTCCAGATCACGCTGGTCTGCCGGCGTGCCGATGATCGCGCGCGCGATCTCGTCGGTGACGTGCGCCACCGCCTTGCGCACGCCCTTCCCGCCGTAGCGCCCTTTGTCGCCGTCGCGCAGTTCGAGCGCCTCGCGCGTGCCGGTGGAGGCACCCGACGGCACGGCCGCGCGGCCACGCGCGCCGGACTCCAGCACGATGTCGACCTCGACTGTGGGGTTGCCGCGTGAATCAAGAATTTCCCGGGCGTCAACGTGTCTGATCGTCACGACTGTTCGCTCCCGCCGGCGTCGGCGCCGGATGATACCACGCGTGATTCTGTTACCATGACCCGAGCCTCAACTCGTCGGCGAAGTTCGTCCATCGGCCGTGCCGGGAGGATGCAATGCGTCGCCACCTTCTGTCGATCGCCATCCTCACCTGCGGCTACGCGGTGGCCGTGCACGCCTCCGCACTGGGCACGTCACGCATCCCGGAATCCGAAACGCCGCATGTCTCCACCGCACCGGGGCGCGTCGCGGGGCTGGTGCGTGATGCGCTGGGGCTCGGTCTGCCGGATGTCAGCGTCCTCGCGCTCGGCGAAACCGTGGTCTCCGTGCGCAGCGATCCCCAAGGTCGTTTCCTCTTGTCGCTGCCTCCGGGCGACTACATTCTCAAGGCCAGCCGCATCGGCTACGTCTCGAATTATCGCGAGCCGGTCAAAGTGCAGAGTACGACACAACTCGAGCGGACGATCACGCTCGTCCGACAGGGTGGTGCACCCGATTCGTTTGCCGACGATCACGCGCACACGGATCTCGCCTGGGCGCTGCGCCATCTGACTCGATCAGTCCTGCGTGACGGCGTGGCCGTCAATCCGGGTGGTGCGATCCCCGCCGAGCCAGGAAGCCAGGGCTCGCTGCCCGGCGGCCGCGCGACCGATCGGTGGGCGGCACCGACAGGCCTGGACTTCCGTGGCACCGTGAACTTCGTGACGACCGCGACGGCCGGCCCGATCACGACGCTGCTGCCGACGTCATGGCCGCGCGGCGTCGCCAATCTGTCGTTCGGCGCGCCGGTTGTCGGGTACGGCGCTTGGCGCCTGCACGCCGCCGTGGCCTCGGGCGACGGCTCGTCCTGGAACGTGCTCGGCGCCTATGCATCCGACGCGGGCCGCGCGCACCTGTGGAATCTGCAGCTGTCCTACAGCGCGCAGGGCATGACGGACTCGACCGAGCAGGTGTCGGCGGCCGTCGCCTCGTCGCGCAGCGTCGCCAGCGTCGCCGTGTCCGATCACTGGCGCGCCACCCCGGCCCTCGATGTGGAGTTCGGTGGCCGCGCGGAACGGTTCGATTACCTGGCCGATCCCCAGACCTTCGGCGCGCACGCCGCGGTCGCCTATCGCGTGCTGCCGCGCACGCTCGTGCGCGCCAGTGCGTCCCAGCACATGGTGGCGCCGGGCGCCGATGAGTTCCTGCCGCCGCCGGTCGACGGCCCATGGTTGCCGGCCGAGCGGATGTTCTTCCCGCTGTCGAGCCGCGGCGAACTTCGCGCAGAACGCGTGCGCAGCGCCGACGTGTCGCTCGCCTATCGCCTGGGCGCGCGCGATCTCTGGCCGACCATCGAGGTACGCCGCTTCCGCCAATCGGCGGGCAACCAGCTCGCGACCCTGTTCGGCGTCGCGGGCTCCGATTCGCGCGGTCAGTATTTCGTCGGCCAGGTCGGCGACGTCGACATGGTCGGCTGGGGCGCCGCCATCAGTGGCCAGTTCGGCGCGCACGTGCGCGGCCGCGTGGAATACGCCCAGGTGGCGTCCGCCTGGCAGACAGGCAGTTGGGTGCGCGGGATTCGCCGCGTGGCGCCCTCCGCGGTACGTGCAGACCCAGAGCGCGTGCAGGATGTGACGGCATCGCTCGACGCCGATGTGCCCCGCTCCGCGACGCACCTGAGCATGCTCTACCGCGTCAGCACGGCGTTCAGCCGAAGCGACGGGCTGGAGGGCACCATGACCGGTGGCCGATTCGACGTCCAGGTGCGTCAGGCCCTGCCGTACCAGCCGACGCGGGGCAGTCGTCTTGAACTCATCTTCTCGCTCAGAAACCTGTTCCGCGATCTTCGCGGTGAAGCCTCCTTCTACGACGAGCTTCTGACCGTGCGGCCGCCCCTCCGCGTGATGGGCGGTATCCAGGTTCGGTTTTAGGCACGTCCCCACATTCGGCCAGCCGAATTGTTGATTCGCATTCTTGGTTTTCGACAGTCAATGATTTGGCGATGAGATACCCTTGTCGCTGCGAGAGATGACGACGCTTCACCGGGCACGATCGGTCTTTCATGTCGTGCTGCCCGTGGTGGTGGCCGCGATCCTGGTGTTTCTGGCGGTCGTCAACATGGCCCTCGTCAAGTCGTGGCGCGGGGAGTTCGAGGACGGCGTCCGGTGGCGGACGGTGGGCGTCAACGTCGTCGCCATGGAAGTCGATCGATACGGCGCCGCCGCGCGCGCCGGCATCCAGCGCAACGACGTCCTGCTGATGGTCGAGCGGCAGGAAGTGTCGAGTCCGGCGGACGTCCAGGCCATCCTTCACCGGACGACGGCCGCCACCCAGCTGCACTATCTCCTCCTGCGGCAATCTGACGCCTTGCCCATCGTGGTTGAGGTGCAGCCGATGCCGCTCGTCCGGGCCGGCCTCTACTATTCGGTCGCGCTCGTCGGCATTCTGGCGATTGTGGTGGGGGCGTCCGTCCGGCTGCGCCGGCCCGTCGATCGCGCCACGCTCCACTTCTTCTGGCTCACGGTCGCGTTTTTCGGCACGATGGCGTTCACGCCAAGCGGCGCCTTCAATCATCTCGATTATTTCTTCGACTGGGCGGACGTCATTGCGCGTTTGGCCCTGCCGCCGCTGTTCCTGCATTTCGCCTTTGTCTTTCCGGAGCGCGCCGAGCCTGCCCCGCGCCACGGGTTCAGGAAATGGGGACTGGTTCTCGTCTACGTCCCGGCGTTTGTGCTCGGCATCGCGCGCGTCCTGCTCATGACCGGCCGAATCAGCAGCGTCAGCGCGTTGGCTGGCCTCGAGTGGATCGAGTGGCTGTCGCTCGCGTACCTCGGCGTCTGTCTTCTGGGCGGCCTGGCGGTCATGGTCCGGGCGCTGACGCGCTTGCGTTCGGTGACGGCGCGGCGCCAGCTTCGCTGGATCGTCTGGGGATCCTCACTGGGGGCGCTGCCGTTCGTCGTCTTGTATCTCGTACCGTTCCTGTTCGGGCACGTGCCGCGCGGCGCCGAGTACACGGCGGTCCTGCTCGGCTGCATTCCGCTCGCGTTCGCGTCGGCCATCGTCCGGTACCGGCTGATGGACATCGAGGTCATCATCAAGAAGGTCATGGTCGCCGCCGCCGCGGTGGTCATGCTGGCGCTGATGTATGCCGGGCTGTCGTGGCTGCTTGGCAAGCTGCCGGGCGCAGACCAGGCCGACCAGGCCAACCAAGCCAACAGCAAGTTTTTCGCGCTGCTCGCGACGCTGCTCGTCGCGCTGGTCGCACCCTGGATGTGGCGGGCGATTCAGGCCGGCCTCGATCGGCTGTACTACCGCGACCGGTACGACTACCGGCGCGCCCTGCTGAGCTTCACCCGCGACCTCAACAGCGATCTCGTGCTCGGGCGGCTGAGCCAGCGGCTGGTCGATCGCATCGCCGAGACGCTGGGGATCGATCGCATCGCGCTGTTCCTCCCGGATCCGAAAGGCGACAGCGGCCAGTTTCTCGCGTGTGCGGCTGGCGGCCTGTCGATCGACGCGGTACGGCCCATCGTGTCGGGGTCGGCGCTGGCCGCGCGGTTGATGGATGGACAGATGGTCGCCGTTGACGATCCCGTGGCCATCCGGCGCCTGTCGGGCGACGAGGGCTCGTCGTGGCGCGAAGCCGGGTTTTTCAGTTTCGTGCCGTGCGTGTCGAACGATCTGACGATTGCCGTGATCGCGGTCGGCCGCCGGGCGCATGGCGAACCGCTCAGCAGCGAAGACATGAGCCTGCTGACGGCCGTCGCCGGGCAGGCCGCGACGGCGATCGAGAACGCCCGGCTGTACAGCCAGCTGCAGGACAAGGCCAACGAAATCGAGAGCGTGCGGCAATTCAACGCCAACGTCGTCGAGTCGCTGACCGACGCGCTGATCGTGGTCGATCTGCACGATCGCGTGCTGATGTGGAACCGGCGCGCCGAAACCCTCGTGGGCATCGACAGCGCGCACGCGATCGGCCGGCCGATCGCCGACTTGCTCGAGCGCACCTTCTACGACGCGATCGCGGCGGCCCGGCGGGATTCGCCGGCCGGCGCGACGCTGTTCCGCGTGCAGCTCGCCGCGGCGGCGGGGTCGGCCGCGTCGCAGAGCGACGATCGACGCGAGGCGCTCGTCAATCTGGCCATTGCGCCGCTCGAACGCGACCGCGAACAGGCTGGCTGGATTCTCGTCATCGCCGACATCACCGACCGCGCCACGCTCGAGGAACAGCTGCGGCTGTCCGAGCGCATGGCGGCCATCGGCCTGCTGGCGGCGGGCGTGGCGCACGAGGTCAACACGCCGCTGACCGGCATCTCGAGCTTCACCCAGATGCTGCTCGACCGATCCGAACCCGGAGACCCGCGCAAGGAACTGCTCGAAAAGATCGAACGCCAGACGTTTCGCGCGGCGAAGATCGTCAACAACCTGCTCAACCTGGCGCGTCCGTCGTCGAGCGAGGCGCAGGCCGTCGACGTGAACGCGGTCATCGGCGACATCCTGTCGCTGCTCGAGCACCAGTTGCGCGTGAGCCGCGTCCAGGTGCGGCGTGACGTCGCCGACGGCGAAGTGCTCGTGCGCGGCATCGAGTACAAGCTGCAGCAGGTGTTCCTGAACCTGTTTCTCAACGCGCGCGACGCCATGCCGAATGGCGGCTGGCTGTCGGTGTCCACGCGCATCCGCGGGCGCGACGCGATCGTCGAAGTGGGGGACACGGGCGTCGGCATTCCTCCCGAACATCTCGCGCGCATCTACGACCCGTTTTTCACGACCAAGGCCGAGGGCCGCGGGACGGGCCTCGGCCTGTCCGTCAGCTACGGCATCGTGCAGGAACACGGCGGCGTCCTGGTGTGCGAGAGCGCGCCTGGCGAAGGGACGAAGTTTCGCCTCACGCTGCCGCTGGCCATCGCCGACGAAGCCGAAGCCGAAGCCGCGGCCTCTTCCCTCTAGAACCAGGCAGGAACAGACAGGCCCATGTCCACCAGCAACGCATCCATCCTCGTCATCGACGACGAGGAAATCATCCGGGAAGCGCTCGAAGCGCTGCTCTCGGCCGAAGGCTACCGCGTCACGACCGCGGCGACCGGCCAGCAGGGTCTCGAGGCCCTCGGGGCCAAGCCCGTTGACGCCGTGCTCCTCGACCTGATGCTGCCGGACAAGAATGGCATCGAAGTCCTGGCCGAGATCCGCCGGCAGGACGACGAGCTGCCCGTGATCATGATCACGGCGTACGGCACGATTGAGGGCGCCGTCGCGGCAACGAAGCAGGGCGCGTTCTACTACTTCACCAAGCCGTTCAAGAACGACGAAGTGCTGGCCGTGCTCCGCAATGCCATCGAGCGGCGGCGGCTGGTGCGGGAGAATCGGGAACTGCGCGACCGGTTGCGTTCCGGCGCGCATCGGTTCGACGAGATCATCGGCGGCAGCGCGCCGATGAAGGCGCTCTTCGATCTGATCGCGCGTGCTGCGCCCAGCCGGGCGACGGCCCTGATTCAGGGCGAGAGCGGCACCGGCAAGGAGCTGGTCGCGCGCGCCTTCCATCGCCACTCCGCGCGCGCCGACAAGCCGTTTATCACCGTGAATTCGGGCAACCTGCCGCCGGACCTGCTCGAATCCAACCTGTTCGGGCACGTCAAGGGCGCGTTCACCGGCGCGGTCTTTCCGAAGAAAGGCCTGTTCGAGCTGGCCGACAAAGGGACGATTTTCTTCGACGAGATCGGGAACATTCCGATCGACACGCAGTCCAAGCTCTTGCGCGTGATCCAGGAGCGCGAGTTCATGCGGCTGGGCGGCGTCGACACCATCAAAGTCGACGTGCGCATCATCGCGGCGACCAACGTGAGCCTCAAGGAGATGGTCCGGCAGGGGAAGTTCCGCGAGGATCTGTTCTATCGCCTCAACGTGATCACGGTCGAGCTGCCACCGCTGCGCGACCGCCGCGAGGACATCCCGCTGCTCGTGCAGCACTTCCTCGACAAGTACGGCGAGGAGGCCCGGCGCGGCGCGCTCGTCGTCACCCCGAACGCCATGGACCGGCTGATGGCCTATGACTGGCCGGGCAACGTCCGCGAACTCGAGAACGTGGTCGAACGCGCGGTGGTGCTCTGTCCGGACCGCGAGATTGGCGTCGATCTGATTCCGGACAATGTCAGCGCGTTTCCCGTGCTCCCGTCGCCTGAGGTCGCGATTCCTCCGGACGGCATCCACTTCCGCGAAGTAATCATCGGCCACGAGCGCCGCTACATCGAGGCCGCCCTCGACGCCGCCGGCGGCGTCCAGAAGAAGGCCGCCGAACTGCTGCACATCAAGGCGACGACGCTGAACGAGATGATCAAGAGGTACGACATTCGGCGGAAGTGAGGTGAAGGGCCCTTTGCCCTTCGCCGTCAGTGCGTCCTGAATCGTCTCCCACGCTCGCGATTCCGGTCAGGCCGGCGGTCGCGGTCGCGGTCGGGGCGGCGGTCGGGACGCCGATCGGGATCGGGCCGGCGCTCGCGGGGCCGCTCGCGTTCGGGTGTCGCGGCGGCGGTCGGTCCGGCGATGCGGGCAAACAGGCGCTCGTACTTCCGCAGGATGCTGCTCCAGCGGTAGTGGCTGTTGATGTAGGTCTTGCCGTTGTGGCCGAGCGTGGCGCGCAGATCCGCATCGCGCATCAGCAGCCGGAGCGCCTCGCAGAATTCCCAGCGGTCCGCGTAATACAGGCCGGCGTTGCTCTGGCGGCAATGCTCGACGAGCACCTCCGACTGCGCATTGACCAGCACCGGCGTGCCGGCGGCCATCGCCTCGAGCGCGAGCAGCGACAGGCTCTCGTGCGGTGACGGCACGACGACGACGGTCGCGGCCTCGAGCGCGTGGAGCCGCTCCTCGTCGGGCAGCATGCCGGCGAACCGCACGTGCGGGTCCTCCGGAATCGGCATCATCTTGACGCCCATCAGCATCAGGGTCGCGTCGCCGTGCTCGCGCACGTACGTCTGAAAGTACTCGAGCAATTCTTCACAGCCCTTGCCCTTGTCGATCCGCCCGCCGTAGAGCACGAACGGTTCGTGAACGCGATGGCGCCGGCGGAAGGCGTTGGCCGGTCCTTCGAGGTGCGGCGCGAGCGGCTCGCGACGGTCGGCGCCTTCGAGCTTGCGTTGCCACTCGAACTGCGGCCGGCGATCCGCCGCGTCGCTGGCGTCATCACCCTCGGTCTCGGTAATGGCCTCACCCTCCGGCAAGTCGATGCCGCAGCCGATCACATCCTCGACGACCGTCCGGAGCGTGAAGTGCGACGAGACGAAGCGTCGCTCCGCCTCGGTGTTCCAGGCGATCGCGGCCGCGCTGCCGAAGACATCGCGATACAGGTCGAGACGGATGGGCGGCTCGTCATGGGCCGTCGGCACCAGCAGCGATTTGGACGGCGCGACGCGAATCCCGAGCACCGTGGGCGCGTAGAGATACGTGAAGAACACCAGCACGTCGAACGTCTGGTGGTGCCGCTGGAGATACTCGATGAGCCCGGGTGCCCACGGCCCCTGCTGCTTGAGCCATTCCGTCTCGTCCTGGCCGCTGTGGCGCTCGTGATACACGCGTTCGGACAGGCGGTTGAACGCTTGCAGATCCCGCGTGCGCGACGTCGCGAATCGGCGCACGGTCACGCCGCGCATCCGATCGGTTCCCTCGCTGTACTCGTTGGCCCACGTCAGGTAATCGCGCGCGCAGGTGGTCAGCACCTCAACCTGATGGCGCGCCGCCAGCCGCTCGGCCACGAGGCGGCAGTGGTGCTCCGCTCCGCCGAGAATCTCGGTGCCATACCGTTGCACGACAAACCCAATTCTCACGACGTCACCGTCTCCAGCATGGCTCGAAACGCCGGTTCGATCCGGCTGCGATCGAAGTCGCGCACCCGCGTGCGCTGTCCGGCGAGGACGGCGTTCCGGAACGGCTCGTCATAGACGAGGCCTCCGAGCAACTCCGCCGCCACCTCCAGGTCCTTCGGTTGAAATGTGACGCCCGCGCCGCCGAGCGTCTCGGGCACGGCCGTGTCGGCGTAGGCCAGTACCGGCACATCCATCGCCATCGCTTCCACGAGCGGGACGCAGAAGCCCTCGTGCTCACTCAGGGACACGTACGCGTGCGCGTGGCGGTAATAGGCGGCCAGCTCGTGTTCCGGCACGGCGCCCGTGAACCAGAACCGCTCCGACGGAATCTTGAAGGTCTGCACCATGGCCTGCACGGCTTCGAAGTAGCCGGGCACCACATCGTACCTGCCCACGAAGATGAAGCGGTAGTACGCGTCGACGTACCGCATGTAGTGCTGCGCCAGATGGATGTGATGATCGAGGCGCTTCTGGGGGGCGATGCGGCCCACGAACAGAATGTTGGCGAAGCCATCCTGGAGCTGGCGCTCGAGCGCCGGCACGCCCGGCGCGCGCCTGAGACGGTCGAGATCCACGAGGATGGGCAGCACCTGCGTTCGCGGGAACCCCAAGGCATCGAGTTCGCGGCAGCTGTACGCCGACGCGCCAACCGCGAGATCGACCCGGTCGGCCAGCGCCGCCAGTTCCTCCCGCGCGATCGCGGCCGTCCGTGCGAGCCCGGCATCGTACGGCGCGAAAAATCGTGCCGGCGTCACGTTGTGGTACGCCAGAATCCGCGTCCCGGGCAGGCGGCCGAACGCCGCGCTCATCGGCGACGCGGTCGCGAAGTGCAGAATCGTGACGTCGCCATCGCGCGCCTCGGGCGCGTCCCACGACTGAACGTCATCGTCGAGCGCGGGATCGACGCTCATTGCGAACAGGTCCGACTCGTGCCCCCAATCGCGGCAGAGCTCGCGCAAGCGGCGGGCCTGATCGCCCACCGCGTCGCCCTGGTGCGCCGACGGCACCCACTGATGGACGATCACGCGCGATCCACCACGTCGGCAACCGCCGACGCGCCGTGTGACGCCGCCGGCAACGCCTGAAAGGCCGACGGCCGTGTCTCACGAATCGCGTCGAGCTCATCGGCCAGCTGAAACTGCCGCCAGAAGTCCGCGTCGACCGGGATCAGCGGCCGCACGGGCCGCGCGATCACCTCTTCGACGTGCGCGATGGTCCGGCCGGCGAAATCGATCGCCCGCAGCCTGGTCAGGGCCTCGTCCTGCGCGCGCAGAACCCTGGCCTCGAGCACCTCGTCGGTCACGATCGCGTCGACGAGCCCGGCGACCTCGCGCGGATCCTGCGTGTCGTACAACAGCCCGCCGCCGTCCATCGTGTCAGGCACCGCCGCGGCGGCCCGAGCGATCACCGGGACCCGCTTGTAGAACGCTTCCATCAGGGGCACGCAGAAGCCCTCGTGTTCGCTCGCCGACAGAAAGACATCCGCGACGTCGTACAGCGCGGTCAATTCCTCTGGGCTCACCTGGCCGAGAATGTAGACGTCCTCAGCGCCGAGCCGGTGCGCGAGCGCATGAAGCTCATCCCGATAGTTCGGAAAGTGCGCGTACGAGCCCGCCAGCAGCAGTCGCGCCGGACGATGGCTCACGGCGCGATACGCGTGAAAGTACTTGATTAGATTGTCAGGCCGCTTGTTCGGAATCAGCCGTCCGACGAACAGGATGTTGACCGCCTCGTCATCGTACGCCTCGAGGATGCGGGAGTCCGGCTGCACGTCGAGATGCCCGAAGTCGGCGACCAGCGGCTGGATGCCGGTGTGTGAAAAGCCGAGCGCATCCAGCTCGCGGCGATTGAATGCCGAGACGCCCAGTGCGAGATCCACGCGAGATCGGTAGGCCTGCAGCTCCCGCCGCCCGTGGTAGCACTGCCGCACGAGACCGGGATGCTCACCGAGGAAATACTGCGGCGGCGTGATGTTGTGGTACGTGAGAATCATCCGGCTCGGAACCGCATAGGCGGTCCGCGATGCACGCGATCCCAGCGAAAACTGATTGATGACGATGTCGTCTGGACGGATTGTATCGACGAGATCTCGATAATCGCGCGTCAGATCCTGCAGGCGGGGATCCGCGGTCTCCACGAAGATGTCGGTTTCGAAACCGGCATCGGCCAGGACGCGGAACGTGCTGAGCGCGTGCTGACCGATGGCGTCGCCGTAGCCCAGCGACGCCAGCACCTGAACGACACGCGGTCTCACCGGAGTACCGCCCCTGCCGGCGCGGCGTCGACGACCGCGCGCGCTGGAGGGCAGGAACGCCGGTGGCGCGCGACGAGGCCGGGCAGCGGCGCCATGCGCGCCGTGGCAGGCTCGCGTGACAGGCGGTCGAACAGGTCGCGGTACTTTCGCTCGACCGACGGCCACGTGTAGTACCGCTGAAAGTATTCGTGCCCGTGCCGGCCCAGGATGCCGCCGGCCGGACCGGTTGCGTCGAGATAGTGCAGCGCCTCGACGAACTCGCGCGCGTTTTCGTAGAACAGCCCGCCCTGGCTGCGCAGGCACTGCCCGCGCAACACGTCGCAGTGGCCGTTGACGAGCACGGGTTTCCGCAGTCCCCACGCCTCGAGCACCACGATGGACAGGCTCTCGAACGGGGACGGCATGACGAGAACGTCGGCGGCGGCCAGCGCGTCGAACTTGTCTTCGTCGGGAAGGTAGCCGAGATGCCGGATGCGCGGGTGCGACGGTACCTCGAGCTGCGTCGAACCGATGAGCACGAGGTCGAGCCCGTCAGGGTGCGCGGTCGCGTACTGCTGAAAGTAGTCGAACATCTCGGCGCAGCCCTTGTTCGGATCGACGCGTCCGATATAGATCGCGAAGGGCCGCCGGATGTTGAATTTCCGGCGGAACCGCCCCGGGTCTGGACGATCCGGCGCGTTCGAGCCCACGCCGATCACCGCCCCCGGTCCCTGCCGATGCGTGATGCCGTCGACGAGCGCGCGCTCTTCGGGCGTGAGATAGATCACCGCGCGTGCCCCCGCAATGACCGGCGTGAACGCGCTCAGGCCGATCGCCGGATCGCGTTCGGCCGTCGGAATGAGAATCGCCTTGCCCGGAACGGCGCGCGCGCCATGAAAGGCCGGGTAGTACCGGAAACTGACGAACACAAAAAAATCGCACTCCGCCTGGTGGCGCACGATGTGGCGGACGAGCGCCGGGCTGTACGGTCCTTCGCTGCGGAGCCAGTTCAGCTCGTCGGCGATCGAATGGCGGTGGTCGAAGACCCAGCGCGAGCGCAGCCCGAAATCGCGCGGATGGCGAGGCCGCGCCACGGGGAATCGCCGGACCGGAATGTTGTTGACGCGTTCCTCACCGGCGGGCAACTCGTTGCGCCACGTGACGTAGTCGCGCGCGCAAGTGGTCAGTACCTGCACGTCCGCGAACCGGGCCAGCCGTTCGGCGACGTGCCGGGCCAGGAGTTCAGCGCCGCCGTTGATCTCCGTCCCGTAACGCTGAACGACGATCGCGAGCTTCACTGATCCGATCCGCCGTCATCTTCCTCAGGGCCGTCGGCATCCGACGGTTCCTGATTCGAGGTGCCGGGGACGTTGGAATCGTGGTTTTGACCGGCGGCATTGGGACTGTCCGCCAGTGACTGTCCGGGCCGACGCCGGCGTCGCCGGCGGCGCCGGCGGCCGTCAGGACGTGCCTGACCGGGCGCGCCTGGTGCGGCAGACGGCCCCGGCGCACCCGCAGCCGTGGGCGTCCCTGACGCCACGCCGGTCGCAGGTGTCGGCGCAGCCGCGGGCGGTGGAACCCCGGCGCCCGGCATCACCTTCGGCGGCGGCGGCGTCGGTATCCAACCCCTCGACGTCGCAGCAGGGGTACCTGTCGTACCCGCCGTACTTGTCGTACCCGTCGTACCCGTCGTACCCGTCGTACCTGTCGTACCCGGCTTGTATTGCACGACCCCTTCAAGCGAACGCGCGCGCCGTTCGTCGAAATCGAGCCGGCCGGACAGCGCCTCGACTTTCATCTTCAGGTTCTGCGTTTCGATCCCCAGCCGCGTCACCTCGACGACCAGGTTGTGGATGATCTCGAAATACAGATTGAGATCCGCCATCAGCTGCTTCTGGATGCGCTTGAGCAGCGGGTGCAGCAGCATCAGCAGCCATCGTCTCGGGCCCCGATGGCGGTGGTACGTCGACGGTTCGTTGCTCCGCTGGCGGAACTGTTCGAGCAGATCCGATCGGAGGTGGCTCGGGTCAGCGAACTGTCCGAGCTTGACGCTCGCCAGTTGCTGCAGTTCGGCGTCGGTGTAGTCGGCGCCGCGCTTCTCGCGGATGCGCTGCCGGATTTGTTTCATGATCTGCTCGACATCGACGGAGTCAGATCGGACGTGTAAGTCAGACATGGGTCCTGCTTCTGTGGAGGCGCTCTAGCGCCACGGCCCGTAGAGGATCAGGACGACCGAGGCGGCCCACAATGCGACGCACGCCTGGACGGGACGATCCTCGAGGAGCGTATCGGAGGGGCTGCCGCCCCCCTCACGCTGATGCACCAAATAAAGGTACCGGAAGATGCCGTACAGCGGAAACGGCACCGTCCAAATCAAGTGCGCGGTGCCGAACTTCTGCACGGTGTCGGGGCTGATCGTGTAGAACGCGTAGGCGAGCAGTGTGGAGGCCGTGACCACGCTGATCATCTGATCGAGCAGATACGGGCTGTATTCGGCCAGGCTCTTGCGATGCGTGTGCGCCGCGTCTGTGAGGGCGACGATCTCCGCCCGCCGCTTGCTGAGCGCCAGAAAGAGCGCGCCGAGCAATGTCAGCAGCAGCAACCAGTGGCTGAAGCCGACCTCCACCGCCGCCGCGCCGCCGGCCGCCCGCAGCACGAACCCCGCGGCCAGGGCGAGAACATCGAGGATGACGAGGTGCTTGACCCAGAGCGAGTACGCCGACATGAGGACGAGATATCCAGTGGCGACGAGTCCAAAGGCGGCGTTGATCCAGAAGGCCGCGGCGAGTGAGATCGCGGCAAGCACGCCGGCCGCCGCCAGCGCGACGCCGACGCCGAGCGCGCCGGACGCGATCGGGCGGGTGGCTTTGGCCGGATGCAACCGGTCGGCCTCCCGATCGCGCACGTCGTTGAGGAGGTAGACCGAGCTCGACAGCAGGCAGAAGACCGCGAATGCGATCGCCGCGGTTTCGACCGACGTCGTGTCGGTCAGCTCCTTCCCGAAGATGAGGCCCGCGAAGACAAGGACGTTCTTCGTCCATTGCCGCGGACGCATCGCGCGGATCAGGTGCATGGCTTGGCGACGCGGAGCGAGTGCTCCGCGCCGGCGTCAGGAGTAGCTCTTCAGCGCATCCGGCTCCGAATCAAACGTCTCGAAGACCGTAAGGAGCTTGGTAATCATCAACAAGTCGGTGATGCGCTTCGTCAGGTGGACGAGCTTCAACTGGCCCCCCTGGCGGCTCACCGTCGTGTAGGTCCGGACGATTTCGCCCAGGCCTGCGCTGTCGATGTACGGAACCTCCCCGAGATTGAGCAGAATCTTCTTGCGATCCTGCTGGATCAGGGAATTGATCTTGTCTTTGAGGACTTCGTCGCCCTCGCCCAGTGTGATCTTGCCTTTCAGGTCGAGAATCGTCACGTTGTTGACGACTCGTTCCTCGATCTGCATGCTGACTCCTGTTTATCAGGCCGGCGGGACTTCGTCCCCGCCGGACCCCTCTACGCGCTCACTCGCGGGGGCCCCTTGGCCCCACTCCGTTCGCGCGGCTCACTCGCGCGGCTCGTTCGCGGCGCGCCGACGCCGATATTAAGGGCCATAGTCTATACGGAAAGACCCTGTCACGGCGTTAGACACCGGGGCCGGGAGAATGAGTCCGGGGGTCGGCAGATGAGGATTCTGGTTCGTCTGGCGTTGTTCGGGGGGCTGCTGACCCTCCTTGTGCCGGCCGCCTCCGCCCGTGCCCAACCGGCGCCCGGCCGGTTTGGCATTACCGACAACTCGTTCCTGGTCGAGGAGGCCTTCAACCAGGAACGCGGCATCTTCCAGAACATTTTCATCGTCACCCGTTCGACCGACAGGCGCTGGGATGGGGCCTTCACGCAGGAGTGGCCGCTCGGGAGCGTGCGCCACCAGTTCGCCTTCACCATTCCCGGCAGTCTCGTTTCCGGCACGGCAGCGGTCGGCGACATCGTCCTCCACTACCGGTTCCAGCTCTGGACTGAAGACGGCCGCCTGCCGGCCTTCTCGCCGCGGGTCAGCGTCATTCTGCCGTCGAGCGACGACCGGCGTACCCGCGTGGGCTCAGATCCAGGGTGGCAGATCAACCTGCCGTTCAGCCGCGCGTTCGGGCGGCTGTACGTCCACGCCAATGTCGGGGCCACCTGGCTCAAGGACCGCCCTGAATCCGGCGAGACGCCGGCCAGGTGGACGACGACGCCGAGCGTGGCCGCCAGCGCGAACTGGGCGGTTGGGCGGATGTTCCAGGTAATGCTCGAGGCGTACGGGCAATCCGCGTCCCGGATCGACGCGCGGCGCGAGAACACGGTGATCGTCGCGCCGGGGTTCAGGACCGGCTGGAATTTTGGGGAGCGTCAGGTGGTGGTCGGGCTCGGCGTGCCCTTCACGCGTGGCGATGTGCACGACAGGGGCGCGTTGGTCTACGTGTCGCTGGAGATGCCCTGGAAAAACAAATAGGGTGCCAAGGCACGTCAGCACCCTGGCACCCTGCCACTTTGCACCCTTGCGCGAAGGGTGCGCTATCTACTCCACGTCCCGTCGCTGCTTTTTCCTCGACCGCTTGCGGGCGAGCGCCTGCTTGGCGCGGCGTTTGTCGCCGGGTTTCAGGTAGAAGGAGTGTTTCTTGATGTCCTTGATGATGTCCTCCTGCTGCACTTTCCGCTTGAAGCGGCGAAGCGCGCTTTCGATGGACTCACCTTCCTGAATTTTGACTTCTGCCAATGCTCGACACCCCCTTCCCCGCGAGATTTTGGCTCTGACGGGGCTATCCCGTGCAGAGCAACATCGTAGGGTAGCATGGCCCGGTGAAAGTGCTCGTCCTGGGCTCTGGCGGCCGCGAAAATGCCCTGGTTTGGCGGCTGGCGAACGATTCTGCGGTCACTGAAGTCCTCACAGCGCCCGGGAACCCCGGGACCTCGGCCTTTGGCCGCAACCTGGCCGTTGATTTGGGGTCTCCCGAGGACGTGTTGGCGCTCGCCGCACGGGAATCCGTCGATCTGACCGTCGTCGGACCGGAGGCCCCGCTCGAGCGGGGCCTGGCGGATCTCTTCCGCGAGCACGGCCGTCCGATCGTCGGCCCCACCCGGCGAGGCGCCGCGCTGGAGTGCTCGAAAGCGCACGCCAAGGCATTCATGGCGCAGCACGCCATTCCGACGGCGCGCTTCGTCGTCTGCGACGACGCGTCGTCGGCGATGGAGGCTGTATCGGGCTCGCGCTTCGGCTTTCCGGTCGTCGTGAAGGCGGACGGTCTCGCGGCGGGGAAGGGTGTGACGGTGGCGGCTGATCGCGCCGAAGCCGAGGCCGCGGTACGCGCGGCGATGGTCGACAAGCAGTTCGGCGCATCGGGCTCGCGGCTGGTGATCGAGGAGTGCCTGAGCGGGCCCGAAGTCTCGCTCTTCTTTCTTTCCGATGGCCAGCACGCGTCGTACCTGGGCAGCGCGCAGGATCACAAGCGCATCTTCGACGGCGACGTCGGGCCGAACACCGGCGGGATGGGCGCATTCGCGCCGAGTCCGCTGGCCACGCTCGACCTGGTGCGCGATACCTACGAGCGCATCGTCCAGCCGGTGATCGACGGGCACGCGGAGATCGGCGAGCCGTACCGCGGGTTTCTCTACGTCAGTCTCATGCTGACGGCCGATGGTCCGAAAGTCATCGAGTTCAACGTGCGATTTGGCGATCCGGAAGCGCAGGTCGTTCTGCCGCTCATCGATCGCGGTCTAGTCGGCGTGCTGCAGGAGGCCGCACGGGGCGCCTTTGTTCGGGCCTCGCACGTCGTCTCGCCGGACAAAACCGTCGGGGTTGTGCTCGCCTCGCGAGGCTATCCGGCAAGCGCTGAATCAGGCGTGCCGATCGAGGGCCTGGAGCGAGCCGCCGCGTTACCCGGCGTCACCGTGTTCCATGCCGGCACGAAGCTCGATGGCGGCCGCGTCGTCACCGCCGGCGGGCGAGTGCTCACGGTGGTCGGCCGCGGCGCGACGTATGCGGAGGCGATGGCGAGGGCCTACGCGGGCGTCGACGCGATACGCTTTGACGGCATGCAGTACCGTCGTGACATCGGGAGCAAGGCGCTCGGAGCTGACGAATGACCAATACCAATATCGACGTGCTCATCTTGATGGGTTCGGATTCCGACGCGCCGATCATGTCGGCGGCCGGTGACGCGCTCACGGAACTGGGCCTGAGCTGGGAAATGACCGTCGCGTCCGCCCACCGATCGCCCGATCGCGTGACGCGGTTGATTCGCGAAGCGCCCGGCCGCGGCGTGAAAGTCTTTGTCGTCGGCGCCGGCGCCGCCGCGCATCTGGCCGGCGTCGTCGCCGCCCACACGACGCTGCCCGTCATTGGCGTGCCGATCGATTCCTCGGCGCTGAAGGGCCTCGACGCGCTGCTCTCAACCGTGCAGATGCCCCCGGGGGTGCCCGTCGCGACGGTGGCGATCGGCAAGCCTGGCGCTACGAATGCCGGTGTGCTGGCGGCCCAGATGATCGCGCTGGCCCGTCCGGAAACGGCCATGCGGCTCAACGACTACAAGAAGAAGCTTGCGGAAAAGGTCGAGGCTGCGGCGGAGAGGCTGAAAGCCAAGTCGTAGCTGGCGGATTGCGGCTCCAGGGCCGACAATCGGGGAGAGGGTTCCCCTATGTCCATCCGACGTGCGCGCGCGCTGACTGTCGCCGCCGTGCTCTTCCTGCTGCCGGCCTCGGCAGCGGCGCAGCTGCGTGCGGAATCGGTTGTGAGCGGGCTGACGCAACCCGTGGCGTTTGTCCAGGATCCGTCGGACGCAACCGCCCAGGTGGTTGTTCAGCAGGATGGCCGCATCCGCGTGCTGAAAGACGGGCTGCTGCAACAGGCCGATTACCTTGATCTCCGGTCGGTCGTGCTCAATTCCGGCGAGCAGGGCCTGCTCGGGTTTGCGTTCGCGCCCAACTACGCCACCAGCGGCCGCGTGTTCGTGAATTTCATCAACCTGAGTGGCCACACCGTCGTCGCGCGATTTGTCCGGTCCGCCGCCAATCCGCTCCGCGCCGATCCGGCCACCCGATTCGATTTCCTGTGGCCGGGCAGCCAGCGGTTCATTGCGCAGCCCTTCACCAATCACAAGGGCGGCAACATGGCGTTCGGGCCGGACGGATTCCTCTACATCGGGATGGGCGACGGCGGCGCGGGCGATGATCCGCTCCACCACGCGCAGAATCCGCAGTCGCTCTTGGGCAAGATGCTTCGCGTTGACGCGTCGGTGCCTGATTCGGACGTCGAGGGGTACAACGTGCCCGCCACGAATCCCTTCGTCGGCTTGGTCGGCGTGCTGCCTGAAATCTGGAGCTTCGGCCTGCGCAATCCGTGGCGTTGGAGTTTCGACAATGTCGCGCGCGGCGGTACCGGCGCGCTGGTCATCGGGGACGTCGGCCAGGCCGCCTGGGAAGAAGTGGATTACGAACCGCCCGGCCGCGGCGGCCGCAACTACGGCTGGCGCAACCGCGAAGGTGCGCACAACAACGTCACCAGCCTGCCGGTGTTTTCCCAACCGCTGACGGATCCCGTGCACGAGTACAACCATTCGCAGGGCTTGTCGATCACGGGCGGATTCGTCTATCGAGGATCGGCGCTGGGTTTGTCGTTTCGCGGGCGTTATTTCTTTGCGGATTTTGTGGCCAACCGCGTCTGGTCGATACGGTTCACGGTCAACGCGAGCACTGGTGAAGCCACGGCCGGCGATCTGATCGAGCACACGTCCGAGCTCGGTACGGCAGCCAGGAGCGTCGCCTCTTTTGGCGAAGACACCGCGGGTGAGTTGTACACCGTGAGTTACGCGGGCACTGTGTTTCGTCTGGCGTCGACGGTGCCACTCCCGTCGGGCGGGCGCCGGCGCCCGGCGTCGTCGCCGGTGCTGGGTGTCGCCGTCCCCAGAAATACCGGCGCCGCGTCGTTGTCGGCCGTGTCAACCAGCCAGGCGACCTCGCAGACCCGTGACAGCCAGGACGTCGAGAGCACGCCCGCCGCGACGGCCACGCTGCCGGCCGGATTCGCGGAACTGGTCCTTCGCCATCCGGCGGTGTTGAGGGCCGTGCTCGAACAGTTGTTTGAGGCACTCGCGCGCGGCGAGCCGGTCGATGACGTCTGGCTGGCGCGGTTGCTTATAGCCTCACGCCCAGCTGCTGGCCCGCCGATCGTTTCTCGCTCTCGACGATGAGCTGGCCGCAGGCTGCGCGAATATCGCGGCCGCGGCTGCGGCGGACCGTCACGACCAGGTCGTGATCCACGAGAATCTGCGCGAACGCGTTGACCCGATCGTCGGACGGCCGCGCAAACGGGATGCCGGCTGCTTCATTCAGCGGCAGTAGATTCACTTTCGCTTTGATGCCGGCGAGCAGCCGCACCAGGCGGCGCGCGTCTTCCGGTGTGTCGTTCACGCCGTCCAGCAGCACGTACTCGAACATGATGCGGCGGCGCTTGGCGAGCGGGAATCGCTTGCAGGCGGCGATCAAATCCTCGAGCGTGAACTTGCGATTGACCGGCACGAGCCGGTCGCGCTGTTCATTCGTCGTGGCGTGCAGCGAAATCGCCAGGTTCGGCATCAGCGGTTCCTGCGCCAGCTTTTCGAGCCCGGGCAACACGCCGACGGTGGACAACGTAATGCGCTTCGGATGGAGCGCCAGGCCCTTCGTGTCCGCCATGACCCTTATCGCCTTCATCGTCGCCGCATAGTTGTGCAGCGGCTCGCCCATTCCCATCAGGACGATGTTGAAGGTGGATGGGCGCAGGCCCGTTTCATGGGCGAGCACGCGCACCTGTGCGGCGATTTCGCCGGCGCTGAGGTTGCGAACCAGGCCCATCTTTCCGGTCAGGCAGAACGCGCAATTCATCGCGCACCCGACCTGCGTGGACACACAGAACGTCTGGGCCGGTGTGTCCGGGATGAAGACCGACTCGAGATGGCGGCCATCCTCGAGCCGCAACAGGAATTTTGTGGTGCCATCTGACGACACCTGTCGGGTTTCGATGACGGGCGTGGCGATTCGGAATCGCTCCTCGAGCCGTGTCCGAAGAGCCTGGCTGAGGTCGGTCATCTGGGCGAAATCGGAGACGCCGCGCGCCCACATCCACTGAAAGACCTGGCTGCCATGGAAGCGCGGTACGCCCAGATCCGCCACGGCCTGCTCGACTTCCGGGCGTTCCAGTTCTGCGAGGTCGACGGGGACGGTGGCTGGGGCGGTCATCAGTCTGGAAAAAGGTCCGGCATCATGCTATCATTCGGTACTTGGCGTTCGCTGGTAAACCCAAGCAAGTGAACAACTTAGCGGATTTCGCGGGATTCGCGCCCGCGCGGAGTGTCTGCTCGTGGTCCTGACCGAGACCTTACCCTCCGGCCTGCGCCTCGTCACCGAATCGATGCCGCACGTCCGGTCGGTGTCGATTGGGGTGTGGCTGATGCGCGGCTCGCGGCACGAGAGTGACGCGGAGAGCGGCATCGCGCATTTTGTCGAGCACATGCTCTTCAAGGGCACCGGCATCCGGTCGGCGCAGCAAATCGCGCAGGAAATTGATTCGATCGGCGGCCAGCTCGACGCGTTCACCGCGAAAGAGTACGCCGGGTACTACATCAAGGTGCTCGACGAGAATCTGCCGCTCGCGGCGGATTTGCTCGGCGACATGATTCTGAACCCGGCGTTCGAACCGTCCGACATCGCGCGCGAACAGAGCGTGATCCTCGAAGAGATCAAGATGGTCGAGGATGCGCCAGACGATCTGGTGCACGAAGTGTTTGCGCAGCAGTTCTGGCCCCGGCATCCGCTGGGTCGTCCGATTCTCGGGACACCGGCGACGGTCTCGTCGTTCGGCCAGGCGGGACTGCGCGAGTACTTCGGCCGGATGTACGTGGCGCCGCAACTGCTCATCGCGGTGGCCGGCAATATCGATCACGCGCGCGTCCGCGCGCTTGTCGAGAAGACCTTCGAGACTGTGCCGACGACCGCTCCGTCCCTTGGCACCACGCCGCCGGCTGCGACGGCGGGCGTGGCGTATCGTCAGAAGGAAATCGAGCAGAGCCATCTCTGCATGGGCACGCCCGGCTACCATCAGGCCCACGCCGATCGTCATGCGCTCTATGTGCTCAACACCGTACTCGGCGGCTCGATGAGCTCGCGGCTGTTCCAGCACATCCGCGAGGATCGCGGTCTGGCGTACTCGGTCTTCAGCAATCTCACGATGTACAGCGACGCCGGCATGGCGACGATCTACGCCGGTTGCGCGAGCGACAAGGTCGCCGAAGTCGTGGATCTGTCCCTGGCCGAGTTGCGCGGTCTGCGCGAGACGCCGGTGCCGGCCGATGAGCTGCGGCGCGCGAAGGACCACTTGAAGGGCAGTCTCGTGCTCAATCTCGATAGCACGGCGAGCCGGATGTCGCATCTGGCGCGGCAATTCATTTTCTTTGGCCGCTACTACACGCTGGACGAACTGACCGCGTCCGTCGAAGCCGTGACGGCGGAAGACGTGCAACGCGTCGCCAACGAACTCTTCCGCGACGAAGGACTGGCCGCGACCGTCGTGGGGCCATCGGCGAAATCGCCGCTGACCGGGGAATTAGCCCTGTGATCGCCCGCTACACGCGCCCTGAAATGGGCGCCATCTGGAGCGACCAGCGGCGATTCGAGACCTGGCTCGAGGTCGAGCTCGCGGCGACGGACGCCCTGGCCCAGGCCGGCGTCGTGCCGGCCGCCGACGCGCGCAGCCTGCGCGAACGGGCGGCGTTCGACATCGCGCGGATCGACGAGATCGAGCAGACGACGCAACACGATGTGATTGCGTTTACGACCGCGGTCGCCGAAAAGGTCGGGCCCGCGGCCCGATGGCTCCACTTCGGCCTGACGTCGTCGGATGTCATCGACACGGCGCAGGCGATTCAGCTCCGTGAGGCCTGCGATCTCATCCTGGCCGACCTGGACGCGTTGTCGGCGGCGATTGCGCACCGCGCCGCGGAGCATCGCCGCACGCCGATGATTGGCCGCACGCACGGCGTGCATGCCGAGCCGATGACGTTCGGGGTCAAGCTGGCCCTGTGGCACGCCGAAGTCGCCCGCGGCCGCGCGCGCGTGACGCGGGCGCGCGAGGGCATTGCCGTCGGGAAAATTTCCGGCGCGGTCGGCATGTTCGCGCATCTCGACCCGTCGATCGAAGCGGCGGTGTGCAAGCGCCTGGGCCTGGTCGCCGCGCCCGTGTCGTCCCAGGTCATCCAGCGCGACCGCCACGCCGAAGTGATGACCGCCCTGGCGATTACCGCGGCGTCCCTCGAGAAATTCGCGCTCGAGATCCGCGGCCTGCAGAAGACGGAAATTGGCGAGGTGGAAGAGCCCTTCGCCCGCGGCCAGAAGGGCTCGTCGGCCATGCCGCACAAGCGCAACCCCATCGGCTGCGAGCAGGTCGTCGGGCTGGCGCGCCTGATCCGGGCGAACGCGATGGCGGCGCTTGAAAACGTCGCGCTCTGGCACGAGCGGGATATCTCGCACTCGTCCGTGGAGCGCGTGATTCTGCCGGACAGCTTCATCGCGCTCGACCACATGCTCCGCCGCTTCACGAAAATCGTGGCGGGCATGGTGGTGTACCCCGACCGGATGATGGAGAATCTGAAGCGTTCCCGGGGCGTCGTGTACTCCGGAACGGTCCTGCTCGAACTGGCGCGCCGCGGCGTGTCGCGCGAGCAGGCCTACGAGTGGGTCCAGCGCAACGCGATGCGGTCGTTCAACGAGCAGCGCGACTTCAAGACGCTGCTGCTGCAGGACGCGGACGTCGCGCAGGCGCTGCCGCCCGAGGCGATCGAGGCGTCGTTCGATCCGGCCGCACAGATGCGCAACGTCGACGCGATTTTCGATCGGGTGTTCGGGGAGACCGCGAAGCCCCGAGCGTAGCGAGGGCGCTGAGCGAGCGAGCGGCGGGAGCCGCGAGCAGCGGTTGGGGGTGGGGCCCCAAACGCAACTAATAAACAGAACAGACTATGAAAGCTAGAGTCTTCGTCACCTTGAAACCGTCCGTGTTCGATCCCCAGGGCCACACCATCGTCGAAGCCCTGCATTCACTGGGCTACGGCGGCGTGTCCGATGTGCGGCAGGGCAAGTTTTTCGAGATGGATCTCGATGTCGCCAATCAGGCGGCGGCCGAGAAGCTGGCGGCCGAGGTGGCCGATCGCGTCCTGGCCAACCCCGTGATTGAGAGCTTCAGGGTCGAGTTGGCCGCCGGAGGGAAGTAAGGCATGACTTTCGCCGTTGTCGTGTTTCCCGGATCGAACTGCGACCACGACGCGTACCACGCCGTGAAGCACGTGCTGGGCCATTCGGCGCAGTTCGTGTGGCACAAGGAACAATCGCTGGGCAGCGCGGACGTCGTGATTTTGCCGGGCGGTTTTTCGCACGGCGACTACCTGCGGACCGGCGCGATCGCGCGCTTTTCGCCGGTGATGACGGCCGTGCAGGAGTTTGCGGCCGCCGGCCGGCCCGTGCTGGGTGTCTGCAACGGCTTTCAGATTCTGCTCGAGTGCGGCATGCTTCCCGGCGCGATGCTGCGGAATCGCGACCTGAAGTTTCATTGCGAGTTCCTCCACGTCCGCGTCGACAAGACGGACACGCCGTTCACGTCGCGCTGCCAGGAGGGACAGGTGCTGAAGCTGCCGATCGCGCACGGCGAAGGCAACTACTACGCGCCGCCGGACACCCTCGCCGCGCTTGAAGCGGGCGGTCGCGTCGTGTTTCGGTACACCACGCCGGACGGCGAGCCGATGGACTCGGCCAATCCCAATGGATCGCTCAACGCCATCGCCGGCATCTGCAACGAGCAGCGGAACGTCGTCGGCCTGATGCCGCATCCCGAACGCGCCTGCGAGGCGGCGGTCGGCAGCGCGGACGGCCTGGTGCTCTTCGAATCGGTCGTGCACACGCTGGCGCGGCAGGGCACGCTGCAGGCGGTCGCCCGATGAGCACGATCGATCGCGCGGTGCTCGAGCGCCACGGGCTGAAGCCGGACGAATACGAGCGCATCGTGGCGCTGATGGGCCGCGAGCCGAACCTGACCGAACTCGGCTTGTTCTCGGTAATGTGGTCCGAGCACTGCAGCTACAAGAGTTCTCGCGTCCATTTGAAGACGCTGCCGACCGAAGGCCCACGCGTGCTGCAGGGCCCCGGCGAAAACGCCGGCGCTGTGGATATCGGCGACGGGCTCGCGGCGGTCTTCAAGATCGAGTCGCACAATCATCCGTCGTTCATCGAGCCCTATCAGGGCGCCGCGACGGGCGTCGGCGGCATCATCCGCGACATTTTCACGATGGGCGCGCGGCCGGTGGCGCTGCTCGACGCGCTGCGCTTCGGGCCGCTCGACGTCGCGCGCAATCGCCGCATCCTGCAGGGCGTGGTGTCCGGCATCGGCGGGTACGGCAACAGCATCGGCATCCCGACCGTCGGCGGCGAAGTGATGTTCGACGAGTCGTACAACGGCAACCCGCTCGTCAACGTGTTTTGTCTCGGGATCGCGAAGCGCGACGGCCTCGTCAAAGGCAAGGCCGGCGGCGTGGGCAATCCGATCTACTACGTCGGCGCCAAGACCGGGCGCGACGGCATCCACGGCGCCACGATGGCCTCGGCGGAGTTCGACGACAAGTCGGCGGAGAAGCGTCCCGCCGTGCAGGTCGGTGATCCGTTCATGGAAAAGCTGTTGCTCGAGGCGTGTCTCGAGGTGATGGCGACGGACGCCTGCGTCGGCGTGCAGGACATGGGCGCGGCCGGGCTGACCTGTGCGACGTCCGAGACGGGATCGCGCGGCGGTGTGGGTGTCGAGATCGACGTGGCGCGCGTGCCGCAGCGCGAGACCGGCATGACGCCGTACGAGATCATGCTCTCGGAATCCCAGGAACGCATGCTGCTCATCGTCAAGCGCGGGCGCGAGCAGGAAGTCGAGCGCATCTTCGAGAAGTGGGACCTGCACGCCGTTGAAATCGGCCAGGTGACCGAGGGCGATTGGCTGCGGATTCGCGAGAACGGCCGTCTCGTCGCGGAAGTGCCGAATCGCGCGCTGACCGACGAAGCGCCGGTGTACCACCGGCCGTTCATCGAGCCGGCGGGCCGCCAGGAACTGCACCAGATTCCGCACGCGCTGCTGGCGCCGGCGCCAGAGCCGGCCGACGCGTTCGTGCGGCTGCTCGCCTCGCCGACGATTGCGAGCAAGCGCTGGATTTATCACCAGTACGATCACATGGTGCGGACCAACACGATCGCCGCGGCCGGTGCTACGGCCGGCGTTGTGCGCGTCAAGGGCACGTCGCGAGCCCTGGCGATGTCGGTCGACGGCAACGGCCGTTTTGTCGCGCTCGACCCGCGCCAAGGCGCGAAGCTGGCGCTTGCGGAAGCCGCGCGCAACGTCGCCTGCGCCGGCGCGGTGCCGATTGGCGCGACCAATTGCCTGAATTTCGGCAATCCGGAACGCCCGGAGATCATGTGGCAGTTTGCCGAGGCCGTCGCGGGGCTCGGCGAGGCGTGCCGCGCGCTCGAGATTCCCATCACGGGCGGCAACGTCAGCCTCTATAACGAGACGGAAGGGCGCGCCATTCTGCCGACACCCGTCATCGGCGTCGTGGGCGTGATTGACGACGCGACGACGGTGCTGACGCGGTCGTTTCCCGGATCCGATCTCGACGTGATCCTGCTCGGCGACAATCCCGGCGAGTTGGGCGGCAGCGAGTATCTGAAGGTCGTGCACGGGCTGCTGCGTGGCACGCCGCCGGCGCTCGACCTGGCCCGTGAGCGCGCGCTCCAGTCGTTGCTCGTAACGCTGGCCGGCGCGCGGCTGATCGCGTCGGCGCATGACTGCGCCGAAGGCGGGGTTGCGGTCACGATCGCCGAGTCCTGCTTTGAGCCGAACGGCGTGGGCGTTGAGGTGGATCTGCCGGCCGCGTCGTCCGATGGCGGCGTCGACTGGCTGGCCGCCACGTTGTTTGGCGAGTCCGCCTCACGCGTGGTCGTGAGCGCACGGCCGGCCGATACGGCGGCGGTCCTCGAAGCCGCCAGCCGGGCCGGCGTGCCGGCGCAGCGCATCGGCCGCACGGTGGGTGCGATCATTCGGATCTCGGTCGACGGACACCTCGCGATCGCGTGTCCGTTGGCAGACGCGGAACATCTGTGGAACACGAGCCTCGAGAAGTGGCTCGCAAGCCGGGCGGCCTGAATTATGGGATTCAAGGATGAGTGCGGCGTCTTCGGCATCTACGGACACACGGAGTCCGCCAATCTGACCTACCTCGGGCTGTACGCGCTGCAGCATCGCGGACAGGAGGCGGTCGGCATCGCCACCTCGGACGGCATCCGTCTGCAGTTGCACAAGGCGCTCGGCTACGTCGCGGACAACTTCGACGAGGCCACCATCAACCGGCTGGCCGGCATGAGCGCGATCGGCCACGTCCGCTACTCGACGGCGGGCGACAGCGGCATCAAGAACGCCCAGCCGATTCTGATCGACTGCGCGCATGGCGAGATTGCGATCTGTCACAACGGGAATCTGGTGAACGCGCAGGAGCTGCGCGAGGGGCTCGTGCGCGAAGGCTCCATCTTCCAGACGACCAGCGACACGGAGGTGCTGCTGCACCTGTACGCCCGCTCGAAGGCGCCGACGCCGGAGGAGGCGCTGATCGAGTCGATTTCCCAGGCCCAGGGCGCGTTTTCGCTCGTGCTGCTGACGAAGGACCGCCTGATCGCCGTGCGTGATCCGCATGGGTTCCGGCCGCTGACGCTCGGCAAACTCGGCGATGCCTACATCGTCAGTTCCGAGACGTGCGCGCTCGATCTGATCGACGCGGAATGGATCAGGGATATCGAGCCCGGCGAAGTGTTCATCGTCGGGCCCGATGGCGAGAAGTCGATTCATCCCTTTCCGCCGGCGCGCAAGGCGCACTGCATCTTCGAGCACGTCTATTTCGCGCGGCCCGACTCGTATGTGTTCGGGCAGAGCGTGAATGAAGTGAGGACCGAACTCGGCCGATTGCTGGCGCGCGAGCAGGCGGTGCCGGCCGACGTCGTCGTGCCGGTGCCCGACTCCGGCGTCTGCGCGGCCACGGGCTTTGCCGAGGAGTCTGGCATCCCCATGCAGATGGGGTTGATTCGGAATCACTACGTGGGCCGCACGTTCATCGAGCCGCACCAGTCGATTCGGCATTTCGGCGTGCGCGTGAAGCTCAATCCCGTGAAGAGCATTCTGAACGGCAAGCGCGTGATCCTCGTGGACGATTCCATCGTCCGCGGCACGACCAGCCGCAAGATCGTCCGCATGGTCCGCAACGCCGGCGCGAGCGAAGTCCATATGCGGATCAGCTGTCCGCCGACGATTTCTCCGTGCTTCTACGGCGTGGACACGCCGAAGAAAAGCGAGCTCATCGGCGCCACGCATTCGCTCGAGGAGATCCGCGAGTTCATCGGCGCGGATTCGATTGGCTATCTGAGTCTCGACGGCATGCTGTCCGCGGTCGGACCGGCGCGAGCGTCCTACTGCACGTCGTGCTACACCGGTCAGTATCCGGTCGCGGTGCCGCAGAACGAATCGGCCTATCTGCAGCTCGCGCTCAAGTTGATCGAGTAATGGCGAAAACCGACTATCGCGACGCCGGCGTGGACATCGACGCCGGCAATGAAACCGTTCGCCGCATCAAGACGCTCGCGCGCGACACCTACACCCCTGGCGTGCTGTCGGGCGTCGGCTCGTTCGGCGGCCTGTTTGCGCTCGATCCGTCGATCCCGGACCCCGTGCTCGTCGCCAGCGCCGACGGCGTCGGCACGAAGTTGAAGGTCGCGTTCATGACGGGCGTGCACCGGACGATCGGCGTGGACCTCGTCAATCACTGCGTCAACGACATCCTGGTGCAGGGCGCGCGGCCGTTGTTTTTTCTCGACTATCTGGCGACCGGCCGGTTGGCGCCGGATGTGGCGGAGCAGATCGTGCAAGGCATCGCCGAAGCCTGCCGGGCGAATGGCTGTGCGCTGCTCGGCGGCGAAACCGCGGAGATGCCGGGGTTTTATGCGGCCGGCGAGTACGACGTCGCCGGGTTCATCGTCGGCGCGGTGTCGCGCGCGAAGATCATTGATGGCCGGACGATACGCGCCGGTGACGTGCTCATCGCGCTGCCGTCCACCGGCCTGCATACGAACGGGTACTCACTGGCGCGCCGGATTGCGTTTGACGTGCTGGGACTGCGCGTGGACAGTTACGTCGACGAGCTGGGCGCGACGGTGGGCGAGGCGCTCCTGCGCACGCATCGATCGTACTTGCCCGAGATCGGGCCCCTGCTCGACCGCGGGTGGATCAAGGGCATGGCCCACATCACGGGCGGCGGCATCACCGAGAACCTGCCGCGTGTCCTGCCTGAGGGCCTCGGCTTTTCACTTGATCGCGAAAGCTGGCCGGTGCCGCCGATTTTCGCCTGGCTTCAGGCGGCGGGGCAGCTTGACGATGCGGAGATGTTCCGCGCGTTCAACATGGGCGTCGGGCTGATCCTCGTGTGCGCCCCGGATCACGCCAGTAACCTGCTGTCCGTGCCCGGATCGTGGCAAATCGGCTCCGTTGGGGACGTACCTGTTTTCCACAGCCCACGCTGACTGACCAGACAGTTCTGAAAGTGTGGCCCGCAGCGACTCGCGTTTCCCGTCCGCCGAGTTGGGCGAATTGACCAGGGCAGTCCAGGCATCTGCCGACAGGAACTCCGCGCCGACCGTGGGCACGATCGGTTCAGCCTGGCGCCGCTCAGCCAGGCTTCCCCACGGCCAGTCCTGAGCCCGTTTGACAAGCCCGGCGCTCAGCGCATTTCGCTCGATGTAGCGGCAGACCCGCAGCAGGCCGCCGAAGTCGTCAACGGGTATCGATTTGAAGCGACCTTGATAGACCGGGCCTTCACCCACGGTCCGCCGCCGGCGGCGCCAGCCCACGGCGTGGGTAGTTCCTACCCAGTGGATGAGGCGTGAGAGACTCTGGGTTCCCACTGGACCGACGAGCAGGTGCCAGTGATTGGACAACACGCAGTAGGCAACCAACGGTACGGGATGTTTTTCAAGACCCCTGCGGAGAATCAGCAAGAACTCGCGATATTCCCGCGGCTTTGCGAAGAGCATGCTCCGGCCGGCAGCCCGGTGGATGACATGGTAGTAACGGCGGGACACGTGTTCGGATGTGCGCTCGAAAGGCGAGATGCGGCGAACTCTCGGCATGGCTGGCCTCCGACTTTAGCAATGCACGTGCCGCATCACGTCGGTGCGTAAGGTGTCGGGCGAGGCTGTGGAAAACAGGTACGTCCCCAAACTGGCGGTTCTGATCTCAGGGCGCGGCAGTAATCTGGCGGCGATCGCGGATGCGATCGCGAGTGGAACGCTGCGCGCGACGATTGCGGTCGTCATCGCGAATCGTGCGGATGCGGCGGGGCTGGACTTCGCGCGCGCGCGCGGCATCGAGACGCGCGTCCTGCCGCACCGTGACTACGCCTCGCGAGACGCCTACGATGCGGCGCTCGCGGACGCGATTCGCGCGCACGGCGCGACGCTCATCTGCCTCGCCGGATTCATGCGCCGGCTGGGCGCTGGTTTCTGCGCCGTCTTCCCGAATGCGATCCTCAATATCCATCCCTCGCTGTTGCCCGCGTTTCCCGGCGAGCACGCCCAGGCGCAGGCGCTCGCACACGGCGTCACACTGGCCGGCGCCACGGTCCATTTCGTCACGCCGGAACTCGACGCCGGCCCCATCGTCATGCAGGCCTCCGTACCCGTCGCAGACGACGACACGGTCGAGACGCTCGCCGCGCGCATCCTGACCGAGGAACATCGCATCTATCCGGCGGCCGTTCGCCGCATCCTCGAGGAGCACTGGCACCTCGAGGGGCGCCGCGTCGTCTTCACGGGTCCGCGGCCGGGCCTGCGATAATCTCCTCGCCATGAGCCCGGACGAGCAGCTGGCGTATCTCACCAAAGGCTGCGTGGACGTCGTCCGCGCCGGCGATCTCAAGGCGAAGATCGGCAAGGGGCAACCGCTGGTCGTCAAGGTCGGATTCGATCCCACCGCGCCGGATCTCCATCTCGGCCACACCGTCCTGCTTCGCAAGATGAAGCACTTTCAGGACCTCGGGCATCGCGTCATCTTCGTGATTGGCGACTTCACCGGCCTGATTGGCGATCCGACCGGCCGATCGAAGACGCGCCCGCCGCTGTCGAACGAAGACATTGCCCGCAATGCCGAGACCTACAAGGCGCAGGTCTTCAAGATCCTCGACCGCGGCAAGACGGTGGTCGACTTCAACTCGCGCTGGCTCGCGCCGCTCGGCGCCGAAGGGCTGATTCGCCTGGCCGCGCGGTATAACGTGGCGCAGATGCTCGAGCGCCGCGATTTCAAGCAGCGCTATGAAGGCGGCAAGCCCATCGCCGTGCACGAATTCCTGTACCCGCTCGCGCAGGCCTATGACTCGGTCTATCTCAAGGCCGACGTCGAGCTCGGCGGTACCGATCAGCTCTTCAATCTCAATGTCGGGCGCGACATCATGCCCTCCTACGGCCTCGAACCGCAGGTGGTGATGACCACGCCGTTGCTCGAGGGGCTCGATGGCGTCGAGAAGATGTCGAAGAGCCTGGGCAACTACGTCGGCGTTACCGAATCGCCCGTCGAAATGTTCGGCAAGCTGATGTCGGTGAGCGACGACCTGATGTGGCGGTACTACCTGCTGCTGACGGATCTTTCGGCCGCGGACATCGAGGATTTGCGCGCGCGCGTGGGCGTTGGCGCGGTTCATCCCAAGCAGGCCAAAGTCGATCTGGCCCGCCGCATCGTCGCGGACTTTCACTCGGCGGAGGATGCGGATCAGGCGGCGGCGGCCTTCGAGGCCCGATTCACGCGCGGCGAGCTGGCCGGCGACGTGCCGACCGTGGAGGTCGCGTGGACGGAGGCGTCCATGGGGTTGCCGAAACTCCTTGTCGCCGCAGGACTTGCGACGTCAGCCAGCGACGCGACGCGGAAGATTCAGCAAGGGGCGGTCAAAGTGGATCGCGCGAAGGTGACGGACATCAAGTGCAGGATCGAGGCCGAGCGCCAGGAATTCGTGCTGGAAGTCGGTCGCCGCGCCGTACGGATTCGCCCACGATCGGTGTAAACTACTCGTCTGGGCACGGCTCCCTAGGGTTCTTCTTAGGGGTTGACACGACAAAAAGCCTGTCATACAGTTGGAAGGTTCCCCTAACGACGGCTGAGCCGTCTGTGTGGGGAGCGGCCCGGTAGCGGGTCTGGCCCCGCGATGAAGAACGCGGTGCTCGGTTCTTTGAAAACTAGATAGAACGTGCAAGCACATAAGTTCGTCTCGCCGTCGCGCGTAAGCGCGAAGGCGGACGGACGCCCGTCGAGTATCAGCGGGTGGGCGCTTGGCTCTCGGCTTCGGCCGGGACCGGGTGTACCACTTTTACTTGACGATGAGCGGACCGAGCTGGAACCGGCCTTCGGGCTGGAACCGGTGAGGCGAGCTCGAATCCGAGAGCCACATCAACAGGCTATCGGGTTGACGCAGTTCCCGCTGACACGTTTTGCGCCAGGCGGCTTGTCCGCCGAAGCGCGAAGCGCGTAGGCGGAACGAATTCAACTTGAGAGTTTGATCCTGGCTCAGAATCAACGCTGGCGGCGTGCCTAACACATGCAAGTCGAACGCGAAAGTGGAGCAATCCATGAGTAGAGTGGCAAACGGGTGAGTAACGCGTGGGCGA